>OGGZ01001033.1_pt1 | contig 26403 bp, 22 predicted proteins | sample 1571371 | NCBI WGS metagenome assembly OGGZ01 (sample SAMEA2582025, study PRJEB24529) | metagenome | biome: Human gut stool | place: China | collected 2011
GTGATTCGGGCAAATATTCCAGAGTCATTTGTAAAGCCAGTCATATTAAAATATAAAAATATTCCATCTATATTTATGCGTCGTGACGGCTTTACCAACGGCGCTACGTATGAGGAAATCATAGAAATGAGCATACAGAGCAAAAATATTCAGTATGATATACTGACATCAGATACCATATATGATCCTGCTCAATTCACAACTCTACGAAGCTTCTATAAGAATCACAATGACGGTCATGAATTAAAGGAAAAATTTCTAAATTCCATAGGCTTTTATAACGAAGAACGCTTTCTGTCAAATGGAGCTGTCCTATTCGCAGATAATTATAGTGGTGAAAAAACTGCCGTTCAGTGCTCCGTCTTCTCCGGCTTTAATAAAGGCAGTGAAAGGATTATCACAATCAATCGCTTTCATGGAAATATCATTGCTACCATTCAATATATGATAGATTTTGTAAATCAGCGAATGAACCATTCTATGATAAAACTGGATCATGTACGCCAGAATATTGATTCCTACCCTCAGCGTGCCTTATTTGAAGGTATCATCAATGCAGTAGCTCACAGAGATTATTACTTAGACGGAACACAAATTCAGATTGATATGTTCAAAGACAGGCTTGAAATATCCTCACCTGGTGGATTTTATCGAGGTGAAAAGCTGGGTAAAACATACAACCTGTCAGGTATCATTTCTAAAAGAAGAAATGAATTAATTGCTAATATCCTTGTAGCATGTAATGTAATGGAAGCTGCCGGTACCGGATTTGATAAAATTATCGAGGAATATAAAGATGCCAATGAGGCACATAAACCCTATATATATTCTTCTTCCGACCATTTTACCTTAGTACTCCCTGATCTGACATATGACAGCGGTTTAGAAGATGCGAATACTCCTGTATTAACATTTGTTCCAGTCCCTAATGGTACAGAGCTGGATGAAAAAGTATTGTCCTTCTGCTATCTGAAAGCCCATAAAGTATCAGAAATTGCAGAGTATCTGGGTATCAGCGATTCAACATATCTGCGCAAGCAGGTCCTGGGTAATCTGGAATCCCATGGATATCTTGAAAAAGACAAATTATCACGTGCTATGTACTACAAGACCAATCCGGATATGGTTGAGTTAAAATAAAAATATATCTATTCCAGCAAAGGGAACTTGAATGTTTCTTTATTAGTTCCCTTTGTATTTTACTTATATAACACATTCCTTCATTACTCTCAGCACATTTCCACTGGCGAACTTATCCAGCTGTCTCTGTGTCAGTCCTTTCTTATGAAGGACATCAAATAAACGTTCCATTTGTGCTGGATGGCTAATCTCCAGATGACCGCTTACACCGTCAAAATCTGTTCCCAGTGCAATACAGTCTTCTCCTCCGACTTTGAGCATATACAACACATGGCTTGCCAGATATCCTACTGTACTATCGGGCTGCGCTCCTCTTGGAACTACAAAATCAGGACAGAAATTCAGCCCTGCTACGCCGCCTTTTTCAGATAATATCCGAATCATCTCATCTGTGAGATTTCTTGGATGGGCAGTCAATTCCCTACAGTTGGAATGAGACGCTATGAATGGTTTCGTACTGTATCTTGCCACATCCATAAAACCTCCATCTGACAAATGCGATACATCTACCATAATTCCCAGCCGATTCATCTCTCCAATTGCTTCTATGCCAAAATCTGTCAGTCCTTTGGACATGATTTCGGGTTCCTTTGAGTTGGGATATCCGAAACAGTTCGCATAATTCCATGTCAGCGCAATTGCCCTCACTCCCTGTTCATACAGAAACAAAAGTCTATCCATCCTGCCTTGTACCATTCTTCCGTCTTCTACAGTCAACACCGCTGAAGATAAGCCTTTGCTCCAATTGTTCATAATATCTGTAGCATTTTCCGCCATTGCAATCACATCCCTGTGCATGGCAACCTCTTTTCGCAGATTCTCAGCCAATATTGCAAAGAACTCTTCATCTGAAGGCATAGCAGGTCTTAGTGTTCCATCTGCATATGGAACATCTCTTGGCGGGAAGAACACGGCAAAGAACTGACACATTTGTTTTGCTTCCTGCATCAGCTTTATACTTTGCATACCTTCCCCATCATAAAGGCTGGAAGCCCCCTGTGTAAAAGTTCTCTGAAGCGTATCGCAATGCATATCAATATAGGAATTCATAGAAATCCCCCTTCCTGTTACTTAATACAAATATATTCTATCATATTCTTTTTTCTTTTTCATTACATGCAAAAAGTGCCTGCAGAACATCATTCTACAGACACCTTCATCTTGTATGCTATGTAATTATGGATTACTCGCTCTTTACTGCGTTCTTATATACTCTGTTCAATGCAACAGGGTGATACTCTACGCCTGTTACCTTGGAGGATAACATTTCTGCGTTGCACTGTGTATACAGCGGGAAGATTACGGCATTATCCATAACAAGCTTCTCTGCATCATAGAGCCTTGCCCAGCGCCCCTCTGCATCTGTACACAGATCACCTGTGGTACATTCATCGATCATTGCATCAAATTCTGCATTGCTCCAGAAGCCATAGTTATTGGAGTTGCCTGTTACCCACATACCCAGATAGGTCATAGGGTCTGCGTAGTCAGGTCCCCAACGTGTCAGACCGATTTCAAAAGTACCTTCCTGCATATCCTGCAGTCTCTGCTTCTTTGGCTCGATAACCAGATTTACAGTAAATCCAGGCAAGGTTGTCTCCCACTGCTCCTTGATTACCTGCGCTACCTTCTGAGGTGCATCATCTGCATCCACGACCATATCAAGGCTAAGCTCTGTGATTCCCAGCTCTTCTAAGCCTTTTGCCCAGTAATCAGCTGCTTTGGCAGCATCATAAGAGCATACATCTGCAAATTGGGTCTGGTCTGCCGCAAAATCAGAACCATCAGGACCTGTCGCAAACTGAGGCGGCACAGCCGTATAAGTAGGTTTCGAACCATCCTTCAATACATCATTGGTGATTGCTTCACGGTCAATAGCCATGGTAAGCGCAAGACGAATATTTAAGTTAGCCAACTCTGGTACATTTCTAATATTAGGCGCAATATACCATAAATATCCGGCACCAATAGAGAGGAATTCAGGGTCATCCTTTACCTGATCTACCTGTTCACCATTGATGAGCGTGGTATCCAGAGCACCTGTCTGATAACTCATCAGAGCCTGCTGGGAATCCTGAATTACCTGATAATGAAGTCCTGATAAAGCAATCTTATCTGCATCATAGTAATAAGGATTCTTGCTCAAATGTATTGTGGTTGCTGCCGGTTCATAAGAATCCAGCACAAACGCACCATTTGCCAGTGTTGTCTCCGGGCTGCTGGCGAATGTATCCGCACAGGTATTGTAGAACTCTTCATTTACAGGATAAAAAGTCGGGAAATACATCAGAGAAAGGAAGTAGCTCACCGGAACGTTCAGCTCTACCTGTAAAGTGGTGTCATCCAGTGCTGTAACTCCAAGTTCACTCTTATCTTTTTCACCAGCAATGATCTCTGCCGCATTCTTTACCTGACCAATATCACTCATCATGTAAGAATACTCACACGCATTCTTAGGGTCTACCGCCCTCTGCCAGCCAAATACAAAATCTGCCGCAGTGACTTCCACACCGTTGCTCCATTTCGCATCATCACGCAGATGAAATGTATATGTCAGGCCATCTTCCGAAAGCTCATAGCTTTCAGCAATGGCAGGTATCGGCGCACCTTCTGCGTCCATTTGCATCAGACCATCTGTAAAATCTGCAATTACTTCAAAGGATGTACCATCCTGTCCAATCTGTGGATCAAGAGATTCCACCGGAGTTTCAATCATAATATTCAAGTCATTTGCTGCCGTTTCTGAAGAAGTATCAGAAGCGCCAGTCTCTGTCGTTGCAGCAGCTTCCGTTGTCGTTGTGGTAGAAGCTGTGCTGCCCGTTGATCCGCAACCTGTCAGGCTGGCTGCTATCATAGAGGCAATGATAGTAACTGTCATCAATTTTCTTTTCATAAGCATCCTCCTTATAATAATATAACGCAACAAAGTATTACCATAGTAACGCTTCGTTGCGTTAAAGCAAAGTCTAGCACAACTTTTATAAAAAAGCAAGCATAAACTGTGTTCTTTTTATTAGATAGCTGCTTTTACTTCTGTAACTGCTTCTGTCATTGCATATGGATCAAGAACTCTATTCAACTCCTTTTCAGAGAGTAACTTCTCTGCAAGAACCAGCTCTCTGACTGTTCTGTTCTCTTTTAATGCTCTCTTGGCAATCTCGGCAGATTTTTTATATCCGATGTAAGGACACAGTGCAGTAGCAATACCGGCACTGCTTTCCATTAATGTCTTACAACGATCGCGATTGGCAGTGATTCCAACGATACAATTATCAATCAGAGTCTTTACTGCGCCTTCCAGTGTCTGAATTGATTCAAAAAGGTTATAAAACAGTACGGGTTCAAAGGCATTCAGCTCCATCTGTCCGGCTTCTGCAGCCATCGTAATGGTCGTATCATGTCCGACAACCAGGAAAGCAACCTGCGTTACAACCTCAGGAATGACAGGATTTACTTTACCTGGCATAATGGAAGAACCATTCTGTTTTGCAGGGAGATTGATTTCTCCTAATCCTGTCCTCGGACCGGATGAGAGCAGACGCAGATCATTGCACATCTTTGATAAGTTCACAGCACAGGTCTTCACAGCCCCCGATACAGCCACAAAACCATCCAGATTCTCTGTGGCATCAAACAAATCTGCTGCCTGTGAAAGAGGATAGCCGGTAATTCTTGCAAGACAGGGAACTACATTGTAGAAATATGCATCTGATACATTAATTGCTGAACCAATCGCTGTACCACCAAGATTTACTGTATACATTTCCTTACAGGAATCTGCAATTCTCTTTCTGTCACGTTCTACCATGGAAGCATATGCATGAAAAGTCTGACCCAGACGCATAGGTACTGCATCCTGAAGCTGTGTACGTCCCATCTTGATCACATCATCAAAGGCAGTTGCCTTAATTGTCAACTCTCTCTTTAATCTGTCAAGCTCTGTCAATAATGGTTTCAATAGATCAAGCACGGTAAGCTTACCTGCTGTAGGAATGACATCATTGGTAGACTGCGCCATATTTACATGATCGTTAGGATGTACTCTGGTATAACCACCCTTTTCTCCACCAAGCAGTTCATTCGCACGGTTGGCGATTACTTCATTCATGTTCATATTTGCACTGGTTCCTGCACCGCCCTGAATCGCATCTACAATAAATTCTTCACGAAATCTTCCCTTGATGACTTCATCACAGGCGCGGATAATTGCCTCTGCATAACCGGCATCCAATGCAAATGCATCACGGTTCGTTATTGCTGCTGCTTTCTTAATCCTTGCCAGATTCTCCAGAAATACCGGATTCATAGGTGCTCCTGTAATTGAGAAATTCTCCTTTGCTCTCAGTGCCTGTACTCCATAATATGCTTCCTCTGGTACTTCCATTGTTCCGATTGAATCTGCTTCCATACGTGTTCTCATAATCTTCTCCTCATTTCTGCGCAAAATCGCTGTTTCTGCTTATGCGGTTACTTCGCCATATAAATTGTGTCAAATATGCTTGTGAACAAACATATTCTGCCTCAATTTGCATGGCTCTGATCAGCTTCAAAATATGGTACGAGATTATACCCACCAAAAACACTTGTAAATACTTTTAATTCAAAACGTTATTCAAAAACAAATTTTGCCAATTGTGGATTAATTATTTTAATATTTTCTAAATTTCACTTAATTTTGTTAAGTGTGCATATTGTAATTTTGCAAATATGAGAGTACACTTATCTATCATAAAACATAACATTCAACATTAAAAATGCTGATTATATAGGCTTTTATACTGTACGTACAGCTCCCATAAAACGCACGCAAATACATCTTCACAATACACAAACAAACTTTGCGAAGCCGACTCTCAAAGTAACAGAATTGTGCGCCCTGGTCTATGGTGTATTGTGAAAGCAACACAGACCTGCACAATTCGTCCCTCTCCATTCCCTAAAGGAGGCATATACATGGAACACACCCTGGATTCAATTGATAAGAAGATTATAGAAATTCTGCAGGCAAATGCCCGCACCCCCATTAAAGATATTGCATCCGAAGTCTTTCTTTCCTCGCCCGCAGTCTCTTCCCGCATTGAGAAAATGGAAAAAGCAGGCATTATCTCCGGGTATCATGCCCAGATCAATTACCTGCTTTTTGGTTATCATATCAAAGCTTTTATTAATTTAGAAGTAGAGCCATATCAGAAGAAAGAATTCTATCCCTTCATTCAGGCAATCCCCAATGTCATCGAATGTAACTGTGTCACCGGAGACTATGCCATGCTTATCGAAGTAGCATTCCAGACAACAATCGAGCTGGATCACTTCATCAATGAACTGCAGCACTTTGGCCGGACCAAGACACTGATTGTATTCTCTACCTCTGTGGAACACAGGGATGTTCCTGTTGTATGACATTATGATGCTCATAGCCTAGTGTACTGTATCACTGACATTTCACCAAATAACTTGTATAAGTTTTCATCTGCTGCGTTGTCGTCAATCGACGTAGCCACCGCTACGCCTCATTCCTCCGCCTTGCAGACTGAAAATTTATCCTGCGTTATTTAGCTGAAAGTCAATGATACAGTACACTAGTGTATCCCAAGGTTTTTACACATTTTTGAAAAAGGAGTAAAAATATGACAACAAACAAAACAAACGTATCTACGGTCAGATTAAGGTGCCATGATATCAGCACAGCAGCACTTCATATTATAGCCATGCTGTTTATGCTGATGGACCATCTCTGGGCTACTCTTCTCCCGGCGCAGGACTGGCTGACCTGTGTTGGAAGGGTGGCATTCCCTATTTTTGCATTTATGGCAGTAGAGGGGTATTTTCATACTCATAGCTTCAAAAAATATGCACAGCGGTTACTGGTGTTCGCACTTCTGTCAGAAATACCATTTGATCTGATGTATGGTGGAACATGGTTTTATCCTGTTCACCAAAACGTAATCTGGACATTTCTGCTTGGTCTGTCAGGAATCCATCTGATGGAGACCGTTCGCAAAAAGCAAAAGCCCTGGGCTTATGTGACGGTTTCTGTGGTGGTTGTGATATTGGGAAGTGTGCTTGGAACCTTAGGCATGGTAGATTACTACGGTGCCGGTGTACTCACTGTATTTATTTTTTATTTTTTCAGAGGCCGGAAATGGTGGTGTCTGGCAGGCCAGATACTTGCACTTTACTGGATAAATGTAAAAATGCTGGGCGGACTGATGTATCCAATCCGGTTATTCGGAATGGATATGGAACTCTGCCAACAGGGGCTTGCATTGCTGGCACTGATCCCTATCTGGCTGTACCGCGGACGGCAGGGATATCATAGCAAGGCATTCCAGTATATCTGTTATGCGTTTTATCCGGTACATATGCTGATACTTGTACTGCTTTTAAATTATGCAAATAAGTAACCGGCTCTATGATAATAATGCCTTATCATTGGCAAATTCTTCGCCGCTGACACGTTCAAACTGATGAAGAAGGTCTTCTACTGTAAGTTTCTTCTTCTCTTCTCCAGCAATATTCAGGATGACTTTGCCCTCATGCATCATGATCAGACGATTGCCATGGGCAATGGCATCCCGCATATTGTGTGTGACCATCATTGCTGTCAGATGATTCTCTGCAATGATCTTATCCGATATCTCCAACACCTTCGCTGCTGTCTTAGGGTCCAGCGCTGCCGTATGCTCATCCAGTAACAGAAGCTTTGGCTTCTGGATAGATGCCATAAGCAGCGTGATTGCCTGTCTCTGACCACCTGAGAGAAGACCTACCTTGCTGGTCAGTCTGTCTTCCAGTCCCAGATCCAGTGTCTTTAGCATCTCCCTGTATACTTCACGCTCTGCCTTGGTAATACCCCATGTCAGTCTTCTGGACTTGCCACGTCTTGCGGCAATTGCCATATTCTCTTCAATAGACATAGTTGTTGCGGTTCCGGTCATAGGATCCTGAAATACACGACCGAGGTACTTTGCCCTCTTATACTCTGAAAGTCTGGTCACATCATCGCCGCCGATGTAGATTCTTCCGGAATCTACAGGCCATACACCCGCTACTGCATTCAGTGTTGTGGATTTACCGGCTCCATTACCACCGATCACCGTTACGAATTCTCCCTCTTCCAAGGTCAGATTCACACCGCATAATGCCTTTTTCTCATTAATTGTTCCTGCATTAAATGTCTTATATACGTCTTCAATTCTTAACATCTCTGCCATTATTTCGCACCTGCTTTCTTTTTACTGTTTTCCTTCAGATACGGAATCGCCAGGAAAATGGCTACCACGATAGCTGAGAACAGTTTCAGGTCATCGGACGGGAATTTCAGCCATAATACAATGCTCAATACGAGATAATAGATGATCGCGCCTGCAATGACCGAGAATAATGTCCATGCAAAAGCCATTTTCTTACCGGCTGTGAGCTTGCCAAACAGAACTTCACCAATAATAACGGCTGCAAGTCCAATTACAATGGCTCCACGCCCCATATTGACATCTGCTGCGCCCTGATACTGTGCATAGAGTCCACCTGCAAGTCCTACCAGTCCATTGGAAATCATCAGTGCAAGTACTGTATGGAAGTCTGTATTGATACCCTGTGCCCTTGCCATCTGCTTGTTACATCCGGTTGCACGGATTGCATGGCCCTGCTCTGTTCCAAAATACCAGTACAGGATTGCTACTACTACGACACAGAATAAGATACAGGTCGTAAAGACACGAATCTTAGTTGCTGTAGAATCTGACACGTAACGAAGTGATACTACCAGATTATATTTATCCACACTGACTGCCTGATTAGAGCAGCCCATAATATTCAGATTAATGGAATACAGAGAAATCTGGGTAAGAATACTTGCCAGAATCCCAGGAATCCCTAACGCAGTATGTAAAATACCCGTTACAAAACCGGCTGCCATACCAGCCAGAAAAGCAAAAATCAAAGCCAGCCACGGATTCATCCCGCCACGGATCAACATGACCGCAACTGCGCCGCCTGTTGCCAGTGAGCCATCTACTGACAGATCTGCAAAATCCAGTAATTTATAAGTAATATACACGCCTAACGCCAGTAAGCCCCATATTAACCCCTGTGCGCAGGACCCCGGCAGTGAACGGAATAATGCCGCCGGATTTAATGATGATAAATATGCTGTTAAAAGCAAATGAAACCCTCCCTTTTGAAGCATAGAGAGCTTCCCGAAGGAAACTCTCCCATTTTAGCACTTCTGTTTTAATTTTTTATTCTGCTGCGATCGCTGTATATCCGTCAGGAATTGTAACACCAAGCTGTTCTGCGATAGAAGCATTGTATTCCTTCGTTACCTGAGGTGCATATTCAATATTCATTGTTGTAATATCTGCGCCATTTACAAGAATATCATATGCCATCTCACCAGCCTTGTATCCGATATCATAGTAGCTGATGGAAAGTGTTGCAATCCCACAGCCCTTACAGATACCTTCCTCACCTGCAATAACAGGGATTCCTGCTGGAAGTGTGATGTTGTTGATTGTCTCTGTATTACCTGCCATTGTATTATCTGTAGGAATATAGATTACATCTACTTCTGTAACCGCTGTCTGTACGACAGATGCAATATCATTGGAATCAGCCGCTGTATATTCTTTGTAAGAAATATTGTCTGCATCCAGTGCCTTCTCGAACTCTGTAGCCTGATACTTGGAGTTAGGCTCTGCTGAACAGTACAGAATACCAACTGTCTTGGCCTCCGGGAAAAGCTCTGCCAGCATCTTCTCCTGTTCTGCAATTGGAGCCAGATCTGATGTACCGGAGATATTTCTACCTGTAGCACCTGTCCAGTCATCAATTTCCAGAGCTGTTGCATAGTCCGTAATAGATGTACCCAGAATAGGAATTGTACTGGTTGCAGCGCCTGCACACTGCAGAGCTGTTGTTGCATTGGCAAGAATCAGATCATAATTGCCTGCTACGAAATTATTACTGATGGTTGCACAGTTAGCCTGCTCACCCTGGGCATTCTGTAAGTCGAACTTCACATGATCGGCTCCAAGCAGTTCTGTCAGGGCTGCCTCAAAGCCTTCACTGGCTGCATCCAGAGCCGGATGCTCCAACTGCTGCAAAATACCGATCTGATATACCTTATCAGAATCCGTTGCTGCTGTTTCTGTTTTAGTTTCAGTTTTCGTCTCTGTCTTGGTTTCTGTTGCTGTGTCTGCAGGGGCTGCAGACTCCTCTGTTGTACTTCCGCATGCGGCCAGTGACATAACCATAGCTGCTGACATGGCAACAGACATGAACTTGTTCAATTTTTTCATAACATATTCCTCCATTCCCTTTCGCATATGCGCTTTAACGCATAAACGCTTTAACGCTTTTAATAAGCAAATTATAAATACGAATAAGAATTAAGTCAATACGTTTATATCAATAAATAATATGAAAAATGCAGCCTGGCCTAAGTCAGACTGCCCTTTTTCGTTCCTATACATTTTATACAAGGCTGTACTCCATCATTTCGTATAACAGACGACTGTTTTCCGTAATTTCTGCGGGAAGCAGTGCTCTTGCCACACATTTTGGCTCTTCATCCGGATTATCCTCTCTGCTCAGATAGGCATAGTCTCCATCCAGCCTTGCCACTGTATAATATACTTTATCCAGTAACATAGTATTTACCCTATGCAAGAATCTCTTTTACAACTGCTGCGATCTTGTCACACTTGCAGTTAGCAAAGAAATATTCGCTGAACTTCTCTCCGCTCAGAGCGCCCTTTACAAGCTCTCTGTCAAGCTTTGGAAGAATATCGCACAGATCATTATGTGTGATTTCCTTTACCGCATCCAGAATCTTCTTGTTACGCTGTTCAGGAACAACTCTTTCCTTAGGATATCCGCCACCGCCCGGTGTGCAGAATAACTTCTCAAAAATGTATTCCAGATTCAGCTCGCCGCCCCATCCGAAATTCTCAGCAAAAGGCAGAGCTACACAGTTTCCATCATTTACCTGGGAAAACAGATATGCATCAAGAGGGGACTCAACATGTCCGCAAAGTACCTTAGGGAATGCGTTGCATGCAAGCATAGCGCCTTCACCTGTACCACATCCTGTAATGACAAAATCTGCTGCACCTGAATTTAATAAAACTGCTGCAAGAATACCATTCTGTACATAAGTAAGCTGGTGCTCATCCTCTGCGGAATACATTCCATAATTGAATACTTCATGTCCCATAGGTTCTACGACCTTCTTTAATGTCTCACATACCATTGCATTCTTAGCGGCCTGGCTGTTCTCGTTAATTAATGCGATCTTCATAGTAATCTCCATTTCTGCGCTGTTTTTCACATAATCATCGGGCTGGCAGCGCATGCCCTTACCACCCTAAGTATAACATGGTTTCCATGTAAAACAAAGTCTCTAAAATGAGATTTCTATGCATTATTGACCTTTCAGTTACTGTACACAGGTAGTATGCCGCGAAGTGTTTTCATGCAGATTATGTATGAAAATCACGAGTTTGCATGCGCCAAAATCAATGCAATTGATTTTGTGTGCATAAATTGTTGCTGGAACGAGGTACGAGTGAACAGTAACACCTTTCATGGTTTTTCCAATAGAATATTTTTCACAATTTAAGCATATATTTCTTTAATTTTTTGTTAAAAATACACACTATTTATTGCTTTGAAATGGTAATTACGGTATATTATAGATGTGATGTAAGTGTGCTGTCACAGTACAATAAGACAGCCATAGGAGGTTTATTATTTTGTCTGAAACCATAGAATCAAAGCATGTCAAAATTCCTCAGGAAGAATACGATCAGCTCGTAGAACCTTATCGTGAAGCTATGACACGCCTTGAAGTAAGAATCAATGGTCTAAATGAAGATTATCGTAAGAAATACCGCGACTACCCGATACATAATGTTCAGGCACGTATCAAAAGCCGCAAAAGCATAGAAAAGAAACTCATTCACAGAGAGCTTCCTGTCTCCGCAATCTCTGCCAAGGAGAATCTGACAGACATTGCAGGAATCCGTGTGATCTGTTATTTCATTGAAGATATCTACAGTATTCTGTCTCTGGTCAGAACCCAGACAGATCTGTTGATTCTGAAGGAGAGTGACTATATTACCAATCCCAAAGCCAGCGGATATAAAAGCTACCATATGGTGCTCGGCGTCCCTGTATACAGAATTGAGGGTATGCAATATTACCCTGTGGAGATTCAGTTCCGTACTTTATCCATGGATCTGTGGGCAAGTATGGAACACCGCATCTGCTACAAGGGGGAGACTCCGGAGGAAACAGCCGAAGCATTTCAATATTATTCTGAGGAGCTGTCACAGATGGAACGTAACATGAAGCATCTGTTAGATGAGATTAGAAAGGATAATCCCCAGGAACCAACACAATAGTCCACTTAGATGCAAAAAGCAGATACCCTTTCCTTTGAAGAGGTATCTGCTTTCTTTTAGTTCTGACCGCAGTTTCTGTACTGAATCGGTGTCATGTTATATTTCTTCTTAAAGAGTCTGTTAAAATGCTCTACATTCTGATAGCCCACTGTATATGCAATATTCTCTACTGTCATATTACTGTTCTTCAGTAATGTTCTTGCCTTTTTCATACGAATTCCCTGTACGAAATCACCAAAGGTCTTACCGGACTTATCCTTGATATACTTGGAAATATACGGCTCAGATAAATGGAACTGTTCTGCCATATCTTCCAGTGTCACGGTCTGGTAGTTAGCCTGTATGTAATTCTGCATGGCTATGAGACGTTCATCCTGCACAGTGTCCTTTACCTGAATCTCAGGCAGCTGGTTCACTGCAACGACCAGTGCATTGATGGATGACTTGATAATATCGTCATCAATACCTACGCCCCAATACATCTTGCCCTGACAGGTAATTCCCACATAGGACATTGCCTTGGAGGAAGACCCTTTGGAAAGGGCATGCTCTTCATATACGGATAATTCATAGCTGATTCCAAAATATTGTTTAATCGTATTGGATACTGCATCCAGACGTCCATTACCATTGGCTTCAACAGTATGCATCTGATTATCCTGTACAATCGTAGATTCTGCCATAATACCATTGATCTGCTTGAAATGGCATTCCGGAATCTGGAAGTAAGGCTGTCTTGTGACATATTTATCCTCAAAAATCTCATATACCCACTGAGGTGTTAATTCCTTGTGCTCCTGATCTGATACATGCTTTACCAGATAACCGAATTCTTCACGCATCTTCTCTGGAAGAGAAATACCGAAGTTCTGCTTCAGGATATAGTTCACACCACCCTTACCGGACTGGCTGTTAATTCGGATAACATCGGACTCATAAGTTCTTCCCACATCCATAGGATCAACCGGCAGATAAGGAACTGACCACTTATACAGCTTCTTGTCTTCTCTCCACGCCATACCCTTGGCAATTGCATCCTGATGGGAACCGGAGAATGCGGAGAATACCAGGTCACCTGCATAAGGCTGACGCTCATATACATGCATTCTGGTGAATCTCTCATATTTCTCGCGGATTGCAGGAATATTTGAGAAGTCCAGATGAGGGTCTACACCGTGGGAGAACATATTCATGGCAAGTGTAATGATATCTACATTACCTGTTCTCTCACCATTACCAAACAGTGTACCTTCGATACGGTCAGCACCCGCCAACAATCCCAGTTCTGCATCACTGACACCGCTTCCTCTGTCATTATGGGGATGCAGGCTCAAAGTCACTGCTTCACGATATTTCAGATTCTTGCTGATATATTCTACCTGGGTTGCAAATACATGAGGCATTGCAATCTCTACTGTGGTAGGAATATTGATAATAACCTTATTCTCAGGCTTAGGCTGCCATACATCAAGAACTGCATTGCATACCTCTACTGCATAATCTACTTCTGTTCCGGGGAAGCTCTCAGGGCTGTACTCAAAAGAAAAATTACCCTCTGTTTCAGATGCCAGCTCATTCAGAAGCTTCGCTCCATCAACCGCAATCTGCTTAACCTCTTCCTTACTCTTCTTGAATACCTGCTCACGCTGTGCTACAGATGTTGAATTGTATAAATGAATGACTGCATGAGGTGCTCCCTTGACTGCCTCAAAAGTCTTCTTGATAATATGCTCTCTTGCCTGTGTCAGTACCTGTACTGTCACATCCTCAGGAATCATATTCTTCTCGATGAGAGCTCTCATGAAGTTGTACTCTGTCTCTGATGCTGCAGGGAATCCTACTTCGATTTCCTTGAATCCGATATCTACCAGCATCTGGAAGAACTCCAGCTTCTCATCCAGGCTCATGGGCTCAATCAGAGCCTGATTGCCATCTCTTAAATCTACAGAACACCAGATAGGTGCTTTATCTACATAATCTTTCTTGACCCAGTCATAGGTACATACAGGCGGCATAAAATATGCACGCTCATACTTGTCATATCCCTTCATATTTCTCCTCACCTTTCTTCTATGCTGCTATCTTAGCACAGCAAGTTGTAAAATTAAATGATTAAATTTAATCATTTATATTGATATTTCTTGTTATATGTACCTTTTTTCCATCTTAATCACAGCGTGGTAATTAGTCCATTTTGTCTCTATCATTTCAGAAATTTCATCTGACACTTCCTGATCCGACTTAGGGTACCCCTGTGGTACTACTACGTCAAAAATCAGATTAGTATGGGTAGATCCCTCTACCATTCTGAAATCATGAATAGACAACAGTTCATCCATCTGTTTCACAAGTGCCTCTACTTCCTTGCGGAGTCCCATGACCTTCTTATCATCTACTGCAATAGGGTCCATATGAATAACCACTTCACAATGATATTTTGATTTGAGCTCTCTCTCTATCAGATCAATCTCATCATGTATGGTATAAATATCCAGATTGCCGGGCACTTCTGCATGAAGTGATACCATGATTCTGCCCGGACCATAATTATGGATTACCATGTCGTGGACGCCTGCTACCATAGGATGTGACTTCACAGTATTCTCGATATCATGGACGAATTCCATGTCTGGTGCTTCTCCAAGCAAAGGACTTAATGTATCTCTGGCAGAGGTCACACCTGCCATGAGGATAAAGACAGCCACAACAAGACCTGACCATCCATCCAGATTAATACCGCCAATACTGTACAGCAGCATGGACAACAATACCACACTGGTTGCAATACAGTCACTCAGACTGTCTGTTGCAGTTGCTTTCATCGCTGTGGAATCTATTCTTTTGCCATACCGTTTATTATAGCCTGCCATATAAACCTTCACAAGGATAGATACGACCAGCACTGTTATTGTTACAGCATTAACCTCCATGTTTTCAGGGTGTATTACCTTCTGCAAAGAAGAACGAAACAGCTCCGCTCCCATTACGATAATCAGCACAGACACTCCAAGACCTGATACGTATTCAATCCTTCCATGACCGAAAGGATGCTCCGTATCCGGCTCTTTTCCGGCAAAATGGAATCCAAGAAGCGTAATGAAGCTGGAGCCTGCATCAGACAGGTTATTGAAAGCATCCGCCATAACCGATACAGAACCACTAAGCAGCCCCGCCATATATTTTCCAGCAAAAAGCAGAACATTCAGAACAATTCCCACAATACCTGTCAACTGTCCATAAGCTCTTCTTACTACCGGGTCTGTGTATGTGCTATTGTTCTTGATAAAAATACGACTTAACAATGCGATCATGGCTCATCCTCCCCTCAAATGCCGCCAGTCATCATTTATTTTGCATATTTATTTTTACGAATGATACCAAATCCCAGAGGATATGGTCCTGTGTGCACACTGATCGTAGCTCCGATCTGATAGATCGGAAACTGCTTTTTCGTCACCTGGTATCCTTTTCCATTCAGGAACTTTACTGCTGCTGCCTGGAATTCCTCCGCTTCTGCTGCATCATAGCCAAAGCCGACTGCAAGACTGTAATCAGAACAGTCCTTTGCTGCATTCACCTCTTGCAGATACTGCAATAATAATTCACGTACTTTATCCAGAGAGCGGTTCCTGCCTCTGGCAATACCTGAAGCAAAGATCTCACCTTCTTTTAAGGTAATCAATGGTCGGATTCCCAGTACAGAACCTGCGACACTGGCTACTTTGCCGATTCTTCCACCATGCTGTAAATATTCCAGATTACCTACGGTAAAGAAGATTCTTCCTGTAGATTTGATTGTCTCAAGTTCCTCTACTACCTGTTCATAGGGCACGCCTGCTTCTTTCATCTTCTGTGCTTCCAATACATAGATTCCCTGCAATACTGTATTGATCGTTGCATCAATTACTGTGATCTCTGCATCAGGATGCTGTTCCAATATCATCATTCTGGCATTCAGGGCAGACTGCATGGAACCACTGAATTTCGTTGTAATACAGATACAGATAACTGCCTTGCCTTCCTGCACAATTGGCATAAAGGCATCCATATAATCCTGTACCGACGGCATGGAAGACTTAGGAAATACCTTGGGGTTATTTACCATATCTTCATAGAATTGCCTGATTGGCATTTCTACGATCTCTTTCTCATATTTCTCCCCATCAAAGGATACATAGAAAGGAACTACCGTAATTCCCTTCTCCTGACACAGCTCCTTAGGCAGGTCACATGAGCCATCTGTTACAATCGCGTATTCCTTATTCATATAATATATTCAAACCTTTCTACTATTAATAACTATATGTACAAAAATGGACATTATCCATTTGTCCGGATAATACCCATTTCTATTTTGAAGCCTATATTTTATTATAACATAATCTCAGATAAGATACATCTGTTTTTTCACACTATTTTTCCTTATGACTTTCTATTAAGTGTCTGATTGCCATGACCGGGTGATGGAACAGCATCCTTGGTCCTGAATAGCGCATGACCTGTCTGATCTGCTCTCTCATCTGCGGCTGGTAGCAATGTACTTTACAATTAGAGCAGAAGGTCTTTGTCTCCATAAAAGGACATTTGTCACTGCGCATTCTGGCGTATTCCTCCAGTTTTACACATTCCTCACACAATCCCTTCCTGGTATGATGATTACCTCTGCAATAAAGGGCAATCATCTGTGATACCATTACCTTCTCCCGTTCTCTCTTATTATCCACATTCTGCATCAGCTCATCCTCCCGTTTTCCACAGAATATACCCTGTCTGCTATACGCATGGTGGATTCTCTGTGAGATACCAGCACTACCGTCTTGCCCTCACGTTCTTCCTGAAGAGACTTCAAAACCACTGCTTCGTTAAGGCTGTCAAGATTGCTGGTTGGCTCATCCAGCAGCATAAAAGGTGCATCATGCAAAAACGCCCTTGCAAGCCCGATTCGCTGTTTCTCTCCTCCTGAGAGCGTATCACCCAGCTCTCCGACCATAGTTTCATATCCCTGTGGAAGTGACATGATAAACTCATGAATAGATGCTTTCCTACAGGCTGCCTCCAGTTCTTCCTGTGTTGCATCTAACCTGGCAATACGCAGATTATTGGCAATACTGTCATGGAAAAGATGTGTCTCCTGTGTCATGAAGCTTTCCATATTTCGCAGGTTATCCGTATTGATCTCATTGATATTGTGATCTGATAACAGAATCTGCCCCTGATTGGTTTTCCAGAAACGCATAAACAGTTTCAGCAGTGTGGATTTGCCGCTTCCGCTTCTTCCGATCAGACCAATAATCTGTTTTTGTGGAATTTCTACTGATACATTCTGTAAAATAGTCTCATCTCCGTAAGCAAAAGAAACATCCTCGGCTTTTGCTCCCGCGAAATCTATATTTCCATATCCGGTAATATCCTCTGTTACAGGTTTCTCATCCAGAATATCCAGTACACGGTTGCCTGCTGCAAAGGTATTCTGCAATGTACTTCCAAGACCTGCCAGAGCAACAACCGGTCCAAAAGAGCTCATCAGTGCCAGCACCGGAAGAATCACTCCCGCAAAGCCAACTTCATATTGCTGATATAACATCACTGCTGCAAATAGCATGATTAAGTCTGCTGCAAGTATCACAGTATTGGTAATTGCCTGATTTCTGCCTGCAATCCACTTCATCTGCTCTTCCCTGACGGAAAGAATGTCTGTTTTCCGATTCATCTTCTCATGGCGCTTCTCTCCCTGATCATACTGAATTGTCTCTGTCAGACCACGAAGACTATCCAGGACAAATCCGCTCAACTCACCAGAGTCCTTTCGAAACAGCATGCCGTTCTCTCCATTGGCACGGGAAATCATCACAGGAACTACAATACCTACCGTTATATAGGCAAACAGTGCAATCACGCCAAGAATCCAGTGAAAATGCCCGATATAAGCGCACATAATTATCGTAAAGAGCAATGCTATCGCACTTGGAGATATGGTATGTGCATAAAAAACTTCCAGTAATTCAATATCTGATGTAATGACCGCAATCAGATCTCCCTTGTCTTTTCCCTCTAATTTAGCTGGGCAGAGTCTACGCAGTGCCTGAAACACCTTATCACGAATCAACGCCAGTAATTTAAAGGCGATGAAATGATTGCACGCCTGCTCCGCATAACGCAGAATACCTCTCACCAGTGCACATGCGCCCATAATAAGAAAGATTACCACTAATACCCCATCATAAAGACCTATTATATGAAGAATCCCGTATCCGGCTAACACAGTAAGAGCTGCTGCACACAGATGGCCGGTTAATCCCATGCAAATAGCCAGTATCATATAGCCTGTCAGAGGTTTTACAAGCCCGATCAGTCTCATCATAACTTCAAGATTGCTTCTTTTTCTGTTCATATCAGTCCTGTACCTCCTTACCAAAATTCTCAAGCTTCTGCTGCACATTCCACAGTTGCTCATATACACTATTATTATTTAGTAATATTTTGTGAGTACCGCTTTCTTTTAATTCTCCCTGCTCCAACACATATATGTTATCCGCATGAACCACATTAGCAAGTCTGTGAGATATCAATATTACTGTCTTCTCTGCCGCCAGACGATAGATTTCCTTCATGATATCATTCTCGCTCTCCACATCAATGTTGGAAGTCGCTTCATCAAATATATACACAGGGCTGTCATGAAGCAATGCCCTTGCAAAAGCCAGACGCTGACACTGTCCGCCTGACAGGTTAGATGCCTTTTCTGTTAATTCTGTATCCAGTCCCTTTTCATTACGCAGAAAATCAGCCAGCTTCACCTGCTCCAGTGCTTTCCACAATTCCTCATCCGAAGCCTGTGGATTCCCCATCAGCAGATTATCACGGACTGTTCCCTTGAAAAGATAACTGTTATGGCTGACATATGTCACATTCTTCATCAGTGATGCTTCTTTTATCTCCGGCAATGAAATACCACCAATGGTCACACTGCCTCTATATTGCCTGTTGTGTCCTGTCAGGATTCCTGCGATGGTAGACTTACCACTTCCGCTCTCACCTACAATGGCAGTAAAGCTCCCCTTTGGAAAAGACATGGAAATGTTGTGCAGGATTTCCTTATCCTCTTCATAGCCAAAAGACAATTCACTGCATACAATTGTACAGTCTTCACCTATCTCCTGCTCTCCCTGATTCTGCTCCGGCATATCCAGTAACTTAAAGATCTTGTCGCTGGCAGCCATGCCGTTCATTGCAATATGAAAGAAGCTTCCAAGCTGTCGCATGGGAATAAAGAAATCCGCTGACAGAACAATAATCAACAGACATCCCTGCAAAGAGACATGATAGTCACGATATTGCGTCACTGCCATAATCATGCCAAGTGCAGCCCCACCATAAGCCACCAGATCCATGATCGTAATGGAATTAAGCTGCATCGTCAGTACTTTCATTGTAATTTTGCGAAATTTCTCCGACTCTACATTCATCTGCTCATTTTTATATGCATCAGACTGATAGATCTTCAAGGTAGTCAGTCCCTGCAGATTCTCAAGGAAAGTATCTCCAAGCGCTGTATACTGATCCCAGTATTTTGATAACAGCTTCTTCGCCCAGGTCTGAACCACAGCAATCGCAATGGGTATCATAGGCACACATACCAAAAGCACAATGGCAGAAGGTACATTCACAAAGCAAAGTACAACAAATAATGTAAGAGGTGCAATCATTGCATAGAAAAACTGTGGAAGATATGCACCAAAATAAGTCTCCAGCTGGTCAACACCCTCTACTGCCACCTGCACGATTTCTGAGGTCTTTACCTGTTCTTTATAGGAGACTCCCAGACGCAGAAGCTTCTGATATATTTTCTCTCTAAGTGTCTTTTTGACCGCCTTGGAAGATAAATAGCTCATACGACTGCTTAATATTGTACATACATATCGTACAATAACTGCCAGTACAATCCATATCACAGCCCATACCTTGTTCACCGGTTCAGGCACCAGCAAGCTTGCCAAAAGAGCCGTTATATTCCACATCATTACAATATTAGCTGCCAGAGCGCCCCACTGACAAAGTACATTTCTCATGATGTACTTCTTACTGTCGGGGACTACATTAAGCAGACGTTTGTCCATCATCATAGTTATATCAAACCTTTCCTTCTCTTTGCTAATCGCAATTAGTTGTATCAAACCTGTTTGCGTAAAAAAACGCTCTTTATGAGCGTTTTAAACTACTGTTTTTCATTACTATCGTACCAAACAGGAATTCCTTTTGTCAAATCCTTTATTTCCCTGTCATGATTGTCAGAATTTCCTTATCTGTCTCGCGCATGCCTTCTTTAGCAAGCAGACCAATATTAGTAATGTTGGCTTCTATTCCTTTTGCTACAATACCATCCCCTGCATGGAACTGCTGCCCCTGCTTGTACATAGCATATCCCATAAGACCGGCATCCACTGCTGTTGATATCTTCGCCGCACAGGAAGCCTTCGCTCCATCACAGATAATACCTGACACAATCGCCAGCGAATTGACCAGCGTATGTGCAATGACTTCATATCCATCGCCCATCAGATAGGCAATTCCTGCTCCACTGCCACAGCCGGCACTGATCGCACCACAGTATGCGGACAGTCTTCCGATTCCTGTCTTTTGATGGATGGTAGTCAGATTAGATACCAGCAATGCCCGGTATAATCTGTCCTGATCTATCCCCAGCTCCCTTGCATATACAATGACAGGGACAGATGCCGTAATACCCTGATTACCACTTCCTGAACAGATAATGACCGGCAGGGAACAGCCATTCATTCTGGCATCTGAGCCGGCTGCCGCATAAGCACGGGCTTTGGTCTTCACATCCTCTCCATAGGTATGAAGCAGTACTTTTCCAATATTGGCTCCATAATTGCTGCGGATTCCTTCCTCTGCAATTGCCATATTGTATGCAATCTGTCTATCCAGTATGGGCTTTACATCCTCTATATCTGCTATGTCTGCAAAGGTTACAATATCCTGAATATTCAGTACACTTCTGTCCATCATGGAAGAAGCAATGCTGTCTGCTGCAATCTCTTTCTCCAGAAGCCTGCGGCCATCATGCTCAATCAGCACCACATTGGTATGCTCGCCTACAATTCGGACTTTAACAGTTTCTTCACCATGATATAAAATAACACCAATGTCAAATATGTATTCTGAATCTGCCAGTGCTACCTTTATCGGTGTCTGTTCAAGGAAAGCACTTATTTCCTGTATCTGTTCCTGTCTGATGTCCGCAATGACTTCCAGCTGCTTCTCTGGCTTGCCAGCCACGATTCCTGCTGCCACCGCTGCTTCTATTCCATTCATTCCACCTGTATTGGGTACAATGACGCTCTTTACATTTTTTATAATATTGCCGCTTACCTCTACTCTCACCTGTGAGGGATTCTTCCTAAGCTCCTGTCTGGCAATCGAAGCTGCGTAAGCAAGTGCAATCGGCTCTGTACACCCAAATGCAGGTATCAATTCTTCTTTCAGTATCTGAATATATGCTTCATATTGTTCATCATGCAGTACCATGTTAACTTCTCCTATTGAATTGAACTGTTTAGAGATTCTTCTTGATCTCCATCAGACTTTTATCCTGCTGTGCGGCTATCTTTGCAAGATCTTCATACTCCGGTTTACGTCTTACGGTTCCATACCCTTCGGATACTTTAGTATGTACAATTCCATAGGGTGTCTGTGTCTCTTCTATTCTTCTGTCCAGAATGTAACGCTGTATTTTCTTCTCACGGATTCCTATGGTAGTCGTATGCTTGAAGATCAGCTCCAGCATCTCCTGTCTTTTTGCTGTATCACACAGACAAGTCAGAAGGATTCCCGGTCTGTTCTTCTTCATTCCTACTGCTGTGGTAAATACTTCTCTGGCGCCATGCTCCAGCAGCATATTCATGGCATAGGCAATTTCTTCACCAGTCATATCATCCATATTGCATGATAATTCACAGATTTCACCCTCTGTATTCTGCTGCTCTCCCATAAGGACTCTGACACAGTTTGCCATCTCGAAATCCTTATTGCCCATACCATAGCCAATCTGCTTTACCTGCATAGCCGGCATAGGTACGAATTCTGTTACAAAATGCTTCAACAGGGCTGCGCCTGTCGGCGTACACAGCTCACCCTGTATCTGACCGCCATAGATCGGCACATCCTTCAACATCAATGCTGTTGCCGGCGCTGGAACCGGAAGTATGCCATGGGCACATCTCACCTGACCGGAACCTACATGTACTGGAGAAGCCAGTATACGATCCGGATGCAACTCTTCTATCAGCATACATACTCCCACAATATCCGCAATGGCATCCATCGTTCCAACTTCATGGAAATGAATCTCAGATACCTCTCTGCCATGTACCTGACTCTCCGCCTCTGCAATCAGACGATATACAGCAGCAGCATGCTCTTTCACACTGTCTGACACCTGAAGCTGAGAGATGATATGCGCAATCTCAGCCATACTTCTGTGGGAATGTGTGTGATGATGCTCATGATGGTGGTCATGTTCCTCATGGCTGTGGGTATGCTCCTCTTCATGGTGATGTGCATGTTCCTCATGGCTGTGGGCATGCTCCTCTTCATGGTGATGTGCATGTTCCTCATGGCTGTGGGCATGCACTTCCTCACCCTCCGATATACCGTTTACTCTGACTTCTATATGGGTTCCTACAATACCGCACTTCACAGCCTGTCTGCGTTCAAATGCCACATCCGGTATTCCAATTTGTGACAGTCGTGTCATGAATCCTTCCGCATCAGGATGAAGCTCTGACAAAGCAGACATCAGCATGTCTCCAGCAGCTCCCATATTACATTCTATATATAATGTTTTCATATTCCATTTCTCCCTTTATTTACCTATCTGATTAATCATACTTGCCAGATACCCTGCTCCGAATCCATTGTCAATGTTTACTACACTGACTCCACTGGCACAGGAATTGAGCATGGATAACAATGCTGAAATTCCACCAAAAGATGCTCCGTACCCTACACTGGTAGGTACTGCAATCACCGGACAATCAGCCAGACCCCCTACCACACTTGCAAGTGCTCCTTCCATTCCTGCAATGGCAACAATCACCTTCGCCTGCATGATATCCTCACTGTGCGCCAGAAGCCTGTGAATCCCTGCCACTCCCACATCATAGAGTCTGACCACATGATTCCCCAGGAATTCTGCTGTCAGTGCTGCTTCCTCTGCAACCGGCATATCGCTGGTTCCTCCTGTAGCAATCACGATTTTACCATCACCAACAGATGCTTTTTTCTCTCCTGCAATGCCAATACGGCTGGTGGAATCATAGAACAATTCAATCTCCTGTCCTACAGCTTTGGCTTTTTCCTCAGACATTCTGGTAATCAGGACACCTTTTTGTCCATGTGAAAGCAATTCTCTCGTAATTGCAGCAATCTGCCCTGCTGTCTTGCCTTCTCCGTATATTACCTCTGAAGCCCCCTGACGCATTCCTCTGTGAAAATCCGGCTTGGCAAATCCCATATCTTCAAAAGGCTGCATTTTCAATTTAAGCTCTGCATCCTCAGGCGTAATCTCACCTTCTGCCACCTGCATAAGCAGCTTCTTTAACTCTGTCATGGCATTATACTCCTTACTCTAATTCGTTCACAGCTGAACCGGCATCCGTCTGTGGCATATGCACCTTCTGTACCAATCCTATGATCTGCCCTGATAATAGCACGGTCAGAATCGAATAGCCGATTTTCTTTACCGGAATATAACTTAATGATAATCCAAGAACAATTGCATCTGTCAACAGATATACCCACTGAATCTTCCATTTGGTCACATAGGAAATACTCATTGCCAGGGCATCATCGCCGCCCGGTGCCCCGCCGATACGTACACACAATCCAGCTCCAACACCGACAAAGACCGCACCTAATACAGAGGCAAGCAACGGCATCTGTGCAAGCTGTGGCCAAATATAAGGGAACTGCTCATAAATTCTATAAGAAACAGAAAAGCTTGCAGTAGCAACAATGGAATATCCTAAAAACTCTTTCCCCATTAATTTCCAGCCTAGGCAATAACATAACGCATTCATGACAAAACCCGAAAAAGCCGGTGAAATTCCAAACCAGTGGTCCAGCAAAAGCGTCATTCCTAAAACGCCGCCCTCTGTCACTCCTGAGAGAGAATGGACATGGTACAGTCCAAGGGCAAGGAATGCACTGCTCAATATTGCAACCAGACAATTCCTGATTTCTCTCTTTTTATTTTTTAACATAATAAGAACCCTGCCCTTCTCATTCATTTTCTATACCCTTTAAGTTATCTGATATCATCATAAAACCTCTGTAACACAATTGCCAATTCGTCCGGAGATTCTATGTTTGCTTCATGACCTGTTTTCAAAAGCTCGTGAAAGTGAGAGTTGCCCAAATAACGGTTAAGTTCTTTTGATGCTTTTTTGTTTGCATTGTCCTTCTCCCCACAAATAATCAATACCGGACAAGATACTTTATGCAGTGAATCACGGAAATCTAATTCTGCCATCGTACCACACAGGCTGATAACATCTGCTTTTTTGAAACCCATGTTATTGAATGCCGAATTTGGCATAAGATGAAACAGCATATTCTGAATCTTCAATAATTTTTCAGGCATTTTATATTGTGCCGCAATTAATACAAGTGCCTTTACTTTATCCGGGTGGTCTATTGCATAATCAAGTGCCAAAACAGCTCCCAGTGAAAGCCCACACAAGACAATTTCTTCTTTCTCCTTGTCACATTCCCATGAGAATGCTGAATATAATTCCTTATATGTAGCAGATTTTCCTTCTAACAACTCTGTCAGGCTCAGATTAACGCTGCTTTCCGATACTTTAGTTTCTTTTATCACCCTATCCCAGCTGTCTGGTTTTTGCCCTAGCCCATGCAGATATAGATACTTCATATAATTTCTCCATCATCAATTACGTGTTTTCTCTTTACCAATGAAATGTGCAGATTCTGTCATTGTTTCTTCCATTTCATCTATTCTATCATTATGGGCATCCAATCGTCTATGTAAATCTGATATTTTTTACATCCCGATTATCCAAACATTCCTGCATGTCATTATATTTTTGTCATAATTCTTATCCGATACGGACAATATCTGGTGGAATAAATATTTTGTATATCCCCTTTTTGTACTTTTCAAGTAATTCATTGCCATATGCATCTCCAACAATTTACAGATTAATGCTTTGCTCTACTAATTTATTAGACCGGTATAAACTCATAATTATTTGAATTAGTTCCTCTGTCCCCATATTATGCAGCTTCTTTTCAATGATTTTTCTGTTAATTTCTTTGACATTTCCACATCACCTTTCCTCAAAAAACTGTCTACGCTTGTCAGATGCCGTTACCGCCATCACCCCAAGACTCGCTATTATCTGGTTGGCTAAACCTTAAATAAACCGAATTCCCACTGGCTTGACTACACACCCTTAGCTGGACGCACAATTGGAAGTGATCAGCCTGTATAAGCATCCTCTCTGCCATTTTTCCCTGATTTAATATCGTTCATCATCTGATTAAATGAAACTCTTCTTCCATAAACAATCTGATTTCACTGCGAGAACACTCTCATCTATATCTTTAACGTCACTATAGAACTCTTTTATCGTAATCATATAATTTGCATTATCGGAAGTTGGTGTTCAAAAATTCTACAGTCTCTCATAATACTTCTGTATCAACGCTGCCATCATTATACGTCTCTCAGTCAAAAACTCATCATAGTTCTCAACTGTCATATTCATAATATTTTGAATTTATATCATCATACCCCATGAACTTATTATCTTGA
>OGGZ01001039.1_pt1 | contig 26330 bp, 20 predicted proteins | sample 1571371 | NCBI WGS metagenome assembly OGGZ01 (sample SAMEA2582025, study PRJEB24529) | metagenome | biome: Human gut stool | place: China | collected 2011
CGTAGGTGCCTCCCCGCCCCGTGGGCAGCTCCCCGGTCTCATCATAGTGGAGCAGCACTTCCCGGAGCATGGATTCCGCCTTGCGCTTGTTGCCCCGGACGGTCAGACCTGTGGAGATCCACTTGATCTTCCGCTTGCCGTTGGCATCATAAAGATTGATCACGAAATAGAAACGTCCATTTTTCTCTTGGACAGACCCTGTAGTTTTCATCATAAACCTCCTTTGGGTCAACAGGCGTGCTGTCCGTTGCTGCACCCACAGCATACCACATCCAGCGGCGGATTTCCAGCCGGGAAGGTGCTCTGTCCGGTGAGCAGGAACTCAATCACGCTCAGCTTCGGGATACGGTAGGTGCGACCGATTTTAAGCGCAAACAGGCGGCGGGAACGAATCAGTTCCCCGACCGTGTGGCGGTTCAGACCAAGCATCTCCGCAGCCTGCTGAAGGCTGACGGCATCGGGGTAGCCGGGAAACATCTGGGAATAGGCATTGTTAAACTTCATAGGCACTCCTTCAGCATAAGTAGTCTAAGGTCAAAAGTGTGTGCCACCTGCGGTTATATTCTTTGCAGCAAGGCTGCGGTCAGGCGGCAATGTAAAGAGAGCTGACAGTAGTTTCAACTCTCGCATCGCAGATAGACTTGCAGCCCATCTGCGTCAATATGATATAGGTCTCCCATATTCGCCCTCGGCACCCTAGGAGTGGGGAATCGTCCGGCAGCGGATTCACACCGCACCATTGGCGTTTCAGCCACCCCGTCTTCGTCATGACCGGGCTGCGAATTACAGAAGTACCTTTTGTGAAGTACCGGACGATTGAGCTATTCTGTTTTCAAAGAACGGAGTTATATAGAAAATCCTCGGAATTTAAGGCTTCCGAAAAATTGTCCCTCTAATTGGTAGCCGACGAAAAAGGCCAAAATATAACCTGAAAAAGAAATTTGTTGAAAAGTTCTTGAAAAATATAGTTGATGCGGCTACTCGGTTAAAATAACGTCGGTCCATGGGGCGACCGATGGAGGGTAGAACTTTGCAACAATGGCAGCGCCTGAAGTTGAAGGTGGTCTTGAAAAAAGATGCCTCTATATACGAGCCTTTGAAATAGGTCATTCCATAGCATCCAAGGCGATTCTGTAACCGAATTGTAATAGGCGGACAAAAGTGAACTCCTAAAAGAAGCCTTCAGGAAGCCTTCATAATGTCAAAAAGTGTGTCACCTGCGGATAGGTGGCAATGTAAAGAGAACTGGCAGCAATTTCAGCTCTCGCATCGCAGATAGGGTTACAATCCCGTCTGCGTCAATATGATATAGGTCTCCCATATTCGCCCTCGGCACCCTAGGGGTGGGGAATCGTCCAGCAGCGGGCTTGCACCGCTTCATTGGCATTTCAGCCACCCCGTCTTCGTTATGACCGGGCTGCGAGTTACAGAAGTACCTTTTGTGAAGTACCGGACGATTGAACTATTCACTTGTCAAGGAACATATGGAAGATTTCTGGACTTTGACGGACGAAAAACATCCTTCTACTTGGTAGCCGATGAAAAAGGCCATTTCGTAGCATTGCAAGCAATTTTGTAAACAAAACGTCATAATAGTCCGAGAATGGTCTTGAAAAAGATGCCCTACACTTGGTAGGCATCGAGAACGCCTGTTTCATAGCATCGAAGGGAAAATTGTAATTGAGTTGTAATTCTTGAGGCCGAATCTCCACTTTTGAAAAAGTCCTCTCACTTGGTAGCCGACGAAAAAGACCAAAAGACAACCATCTTTTTGAAAATTAACAAAAAGGTCACAAATGACTGACCTTCAAAGAAGCGTTTCTACTATTAACAGAAAAAGCGGCCTAAAATGGGGGGTGTTGACGCTGATTTTTTTGCCTTCATTGAAGGTTGAGAGCGTTCCCTCACTTGGTAGGCATCGAGAAAGGCTCGTTGATAACCTTTGTTTTTAAAATTAACAGAAAGTTAACAAAGCAAGATGCGCTGAACAAGAAACAACCGCCGCTCACTCCGGGAAAGAGTGAGTGGCGGTTGCAATATCAAATTTTTGATTCAGAAAATCAGATGCTCGCTAAAATATCTGTCAGTGTGGCGACAAATGCTTCATCCTGCTCCTTCGTCCGCTTTGGGCTCCCCTTGGGATGCTTTCCGGCACGGAGGAGTTTTTTGTTTTCATAACGCCGCAGCATGAGAGCGTCTATGTTGTCGGCGGTGTATTCCAAACCGTTCTGGTTCAGCACCCGGGCGCACTTGGCAAGGCACATACTCGCCAGCCCGTAGTCCTGCGTCACAACCACATCTCCCGGTTTTACCCGGTTGACGAGAGCAAAATCCACGCTGTCAGCTCCTTTGTCGAACACCAACGTCTGCGCACCTTCTCGCTCGATTTGGTGAGAGGTGTCGCACAGGATGATGATCGAGATGCCGAACCGCTTTGCAATTTGCAACGTCAGATCGACGACCGGGCAGCCGTCTGCATCGATCAAAATATTCATCGGCTTTCCTCCATCACCCACCGAAATGCTCTTGCGGTACGCAAATCGGCGTCTTTGAAATGCCCGCCGCTGTTCCATTCAAAGGTGCAGTCTGCACCGCGCGCTATAAGCTGACTGTGCAGAGTGCGGATATTATCCCCCACAACAGCCATGACAGCGTTTTTCGTGTGTTCTTCCTTGTCGCCAAGGCTCAGATAAATGTGCTGCGTCTGTATCGGGCGTTGTTGTTCAAACTCCATCCAGCCCGGAAACCATACAGAGGGCGAGGCGGCGGCGACACCGTAGAACAAATCAGTCTGGGTGGATGCCCACAGCGCAAACAACCCGGCCAGCGAGTAGCCGCCCAGAATGATTTTGACGTTTTCCGGGAGATTAAGCTGTTGTTTCAGTGACGGAATGACCTGCTCTGTCAGGAAGCGCAATGTCTTCCCGGCCTTGCCGCCAAACCCTTGCTTTCCCCAAACAGCAGGGGCTTCCCACGGGGAAAGTGCATCGTTCCAGCTTTCCACCGGAATAGCCGCAAACAAAAAGTGGTGCGCACTCTGTGCAATAGCGGCAACCTCGCTTTCCATGCTTTGCAGCTCATGTTCACCGGTCATTTGGAGAAGCAGGTATTCTGTATGGGCTTCGCCGTAAATGCGGCAGGGTCTATCTCCGATTTGAACTTGCTTTGCGGTCACGGCAGCAGCCTCCTGAAAAATTTTTGATGAGTCCAGTATAACAGTTGCAAGCGGAATTGACAATTCGGACTGGCACAATCGCTTCTGCAAGCAGTGCTTCGTGGTACCATTCTGGTACAACGAAACTCTCTTGCAAGCAATGTCTTTGTATATACAAAGACCACTTGCGTTGCAAGAACTTGTTGGGCGCAGCCCAAACCCGGTGTTCTGCATCGTGCCGATGCAGGCTTCGCGTTTTTGCAAAACGCTCTTTCAGCACTCCGCAGGAGTGCGCAGCCATCACGGAAGCGTGATGTTCACAGGGATTGGGATTGCATCCCAACAAGCAGAACACGCACGGCAAATTTGCAATGCCGTGCGTGTTCTGGCCTTTGTGTGCACAAAGGCACTGCTTGCAGAGACTGAATGAAAAAGTTGAAAGAAAATATTACACTGTTCTTGAATTCAAAATCTTGATGATGGCATTAGCAATAGTTGTTGCTTCATCAAGTGTATTTTGCTTGCCAAAGGAAACTCGAATCGTACCACGTGCATATTCATCGGGAAGATGAATTGCCTTTAGGACGTGCGAGGTCTGGATGCGCTTGCTGTCGCAGGCTGACCCAGTCGAAATACAGATTCCCATCAAATCCAGTCGATGAAGCAGCATTTCGCCGGAGGCATTACGAAATGATATACTTACATTTCCTGGAATATGATCAACATCACCGTTACGAACAAAGTCAAGTTTGGAGTTGGAAAGGACATTCAAGAATTTTTGCTCGATTTGAAGCAAATTCTCTTGATTCTGTTTCATTTCATGGCAGTTTTTCTTTAGAGCAGTAGCCATTCCAACAATGCTGGCAACATTTTCCGTTCCGGCTCTCATCCCAGATTCTTGAGCACCGCCATCCATAAATGGATGGTGAGATGTTCCGGATTTTATGAAAATAAAGCCTATTCCCTTAGGGCCATTAAATTTATGAGCAGATGCGGACAGCATATCAATGCCTAGGCTATTTACATCAATCGAAATGTGTCCAACAGCCTGAACTGCATCCGTATGAAACAGCGCACCGTATTTATGCGCAATGTTTGCAAGAGAAGCTATGGGCTCAATGCTCCCGATTTCATTATTGACAAGCATAATTGAAACCAACCGGGGCTTACAATCCATGGCAGCCTCTAAGGTTTCAGTTTGAACCGTTCCATGACAATTCACAGGAAGATATCGAACATTTACACCAAGATGCTCCATTGCCGCACAAGCATTTAGGATGGCATGGTGTTCAATTTGGCTAGTCAAGATAGGGCGTTTTAAAGAGCTACTTTTTATAGCCCAGTTATCACTTTCAGTGCCGCCGGATGTAAAATAGATTTCTTCGGGTTTTGCCCCAATGCAGTCAGCAATAGTTCCTCTTGCCCACTTCAAGGCAGCTCGTGGTTCTCTGGCAAAAGAATATGGCTGTGAGGCGTTTCCATACTGCTCAAGAAGAAATGGCTTCATTGCCTCAAAAGAATCCTGATCCAACGGGGTGGTCGCTGCATTATCAGCATAAATCATGAGTAAGCACCTTTGTTATTTGCAAACAATCTCAGGGATGCTCTTGCTTGGAACATCGTATTCCTTGGCATCGATGATGCAGAGCTGCTTATAGATCGCAGAGCGCATTTCAATAGCGGGATTTAGACAATAGTCAATAAATTCCTGACGGTCAATATCATTTGGGGTTTGTACATGAGGAAATAGAAGTTTCAAAAACGCGGTACACAACCGCTTGATTGCGGTCATATGGCGTTTATCTGCGTTTGACGGAAAATCAATCATAGCATCAACGACAGCTGAATATGTGAGATCATCTCGCAAGGCATGCATCACTTCGGCAAAATATTCCGTATTGATGGCCCAACCCTTGGCAATCATACCGGTTGTCATTCGAGGGATTTCCCATCCAGGAATAAAACCATGGAAACGATCCAATGTTGCAGATTCCCCGAATACTTCACTAATATTAGCGACCATATTTTTATTTGTGTCAAATCGGTCTGCATCAATATTTCCAAGAACAATTACACCTGCACCTGAAGACAACGAAGCATCAAAGCCTTTAATCTCGCCATATTCCATGTAGTGCTTGAGCGCCTGCTGAATTTGACCGGGTTGTTCAAATGTAATAGACTGAACTTCATCAAACCCCACAAAATCAAATCGTGTAAGAAGACCACCGGTCTTTTTCGCATTGTCGTAAATCAAGGATGCGCGAGATACAGTACCGCCACTAATAAGCCAACCACGCTTGCTTATTTTTTCAAACACGTAACTTTTTCCGGTGCCTTTTGGAGCAAGTTCAATCAGATTAACGCGTTTTTCAACGAATGGCAGAAGGCGACGAAGAAAATAAAGTTTTTTCCGTTCGCTCACCTCACCATTCTCATCTAAGTACCCGTCGGGATTGTAGTCAATCGCTTCGATAATGACATCAATCCATTCATGAATAGAAAATTGGCTTCGTGCATCACGATAAAACTCAAGGTCTATATCGTAAGGGCAGAATGGCTTGTAGCCAATCATTGTGATGAGACCTTTCGGTTTTGATGGAGTTCCATCCATCATCCAGCAGAGTGTTACGATGCCCCAATTTTCACTTTCCCGCAGCAAGGTGTTTTGCCATTTCTCAGCGACATCATAAGCTACAACACCACCTGCCCCACCGCGAGAGCCACCAAAATCAGGCAGTTCAAAGACTGTTTTTCCTGTTTTTATATCAACGGAGACTCGAACCCGAGCCAAAAATTGAACGGTGTCACCATTGACCATTTGAAATTTGTATTGCTCGAAATCTTCCCGACTTGGAATATAACGTTTGATATATCGTCCAACACTTTCATAATCGATGGTTCCATTGTCATCTGAGAACTTCATAACCAGCCAATCACGCATATAAGAAGGAATGCTCAGGTTGGAAAAATATTCGCTTCTTTGGGGATCTTTTAATACAACCATGTCAGCGAAAATTTCTCTAACTTTATCCTCTAGCATACAATCGCCGTCCTCTCACAGAAACAAGGTGCATCCCTGTTCTTTGAATTCTCGAATTTTAATGTGTAGATCATCCTCGGAGCATCCGATATATTCTGCCATGCATGGCAAACAATAAAAATCTTCGGTATCAAAGTCAATCAATTTTTGAGAAAGTGCAATCTCATCTTTTGCTAGAACCTTACCACAATCACAACATACTTTTTTCTTTACGCGCATTAAAGGTCGAAATCTCCTCCCCCAAGAGCGGGCTTTATTTCCAGTGATAGAACATGGACAACTTTTCCATCGGCTATAATAATCGGATTGTACTTAAAATCCTTTGCGGCTTCAGCCTTGTTTTCAGAGAAAACTATCATCCATTCCTTACCGACTGTGTCTATAGGAGTGCAGATACCATCGACACTTCCAAGACTAGCTTGAACATTTTGAACGGGTTTATTGAATAGAATAACTGGTTTGGCTTTTTTCATAGAAAACTTGATAGAATCTTTTTTCCATGTCGCAGTAAGTGGTAGCTCGTGGATACTGTCAAATACAACCACAGGAACAAGCAGCTCTTCAGGTGAAGCGCCACCATGAAGTTCGCCGTATTGTGCATTTTCATCATCGCCGCCGGCGGCAAAGCCAGACTGCTTAAAATGATCGTAATTTTTGAAAATCAGATATTGATTTCCATCTGAATCTTTAGCAATCACTTGATCAGAGCTAGCAATGATTTTGGCTCCATTAAAAATACAAAATCGACCATGACTGCACACCTGAGAAGATGCTGGCGCAGGGTAGCCTTCCCTTGCATGGAAAAACCTCGCTGCAAGGCGACTGCTTCCGTGATCTCCCGTAATAATTACCCGATGGTATTTTTGGAACAGCTCCTCAATCTTATCAACGACTTTAGAAAAAAACGCAAACTGTTCCTGAATGCAGGTATAATAACTTGGATCATCAATTACGCCATGGTGCGCCAACTTGTCCAACTTATCAAGTTTGTCATGCGGCGTATCCATTTTATTCCACTGGTCATTGTATTCCGTTTCCGTTGGCAAGCAGCTCTGCGCCAGAGCAACAGATTTTATCTGACCATTGCTGTCTTTTTGCAATGTCCAGAAAAGCAAGGAAAGCCATTCTGCACCAAGAGCATCAATCCATAAAATAACGCTGTCTGTTGTTATCGAATCGCTAAGCAACGTATAGCGATAGGGATAAGAATTTATATCAAAGTTTGAAAAATAAATATCCTCGTCCTGTGGCAAGCGATTTGAAAGTTTATAAGACTTATAGGAATCAAAGTACCGCTCAGAGTCACTATCACTAAACAGTTCAGTGTGTTGTAGATAGGCATAAAGTTCCGGATAAGCAAACTGAACCTCCGAGCAGGACAAAGCCTGTTGAGCGTCCATCCTCAGCCATTCTCCGATCATATGAATCAGATAAATGCGTTCAGCCTGGGTATTTCCTGTCAGATAGTAGAGCCGAAGCTTGTAATCAGGGATTTCATCCAATGCCTTGAAAAATGCGGGATCTTTAGACAGGTTCAGTGCAGACATCAGATTCTGACTTTCTTTTTCCCATTCAGGATGCCGGAGACGAAGAGGGAAAATGTCATGATAAATATTATCTACTAGATCATTTGCGTTTTTTGCCTTGCGGACGCAATAAGAGAGATAGTCGTCTTGCTGATGTAACTGCATCCAAAGCATGGCGAGTTGTTTTTGACCGTTATCCATCGTTGCCCATTTCCCCATGACATCTGTATTTTGAAAATGAACAAGATTCAGGCAGTTAAGGATAGCTTCGTCAAGATTTCCCTTTTGGAGCGCATAAGGAAATAACAGATTGACTGATTCATCCGGGCAGTTTTCTGAAGTCAATACTTCTCCTCCCTGAAGATAAGCACGGACAAAAGACAATGTATCTGGTAAAACCCGAACTGAGATATCTCCCTCCGTAGACTGCATATCGCGCAATCTTCCGGTGATTAGGACATACTCTGAATACTGTACGGACGGGTTCGACCAGTATTCATACCAGCTTCGTATGCCAGAAAATACTTTGTTGGCTGCGTTTACAAGGGTGTTTTGATATTTATCAAATTGCTTTGACAAAACGAGAATTTTCAGAGTTTGTGGGTCAGATATATCAGTAGTACAGTCAAAGAAAAAGTCTTTCTGCCGCTCATCACCATCGAGGTGAAGATCTTTATCATGCCACTGGGCGCTACATCCCCAGAGAGGAATGATAATTCGACCGAGATCAGAGCCATATCCCATATAGCGCCAGAGCTTTGTAAAGCGTTGACGCTGGGTCTCACCTCTGGAAAAAAGCCGAAGGTATTCGCTCACGCCGGGGAGAATCAGCCATTTGTCTTTATATCGGGAATCCATAAGACTGTCATAGGCAGGTAGCACATCGGCAGAGGAAAACAGCACTTCTGAAGGAACCACTTCCACATCGGGAATTGTTTTCAGCTTCTCCAGAAGATTGCAATATTCGGCAATATTTCCGACCATGATAGCACGGCAAGGAAAACGGCTGGGCACACGCTGCTGCTTTTCCAATTTCAACGTATCAATGACTTGATCTACCGTCATAGTTTTGCTCCTTTTCTTATTTTAGGAACTCATCGCAATATTCAGGATGGCTATCCAGAAAACTGGCGATATTCTCGCGCAAACGACTTACAGGCATTTCAGAAATTTGATTCTTGGTACTCTGCAGCTTTTCCTGACGAGCCTGCTGTTGGATAGCCGACTTCATCATAGATTGAAGCCGACTAAGTTCCGGCGCTTCCCAAGTACTCATGTCATTTCCGTGAGAAAGTTTTAACTTGGCAAGCAGTTCCGGACGATGCCCCTTAAAATAGGTGACATAATCAGAGCCAACGGTTTCATAAAGAGCAGCATATACCTTTTGGGAATCTGTCAAAACATGAGCTTTCTCGTTCTGCAAAGCATCAATTGCAGCAATGACCTCTGTATCACGAGGAGTAGTTATACCGCTCTGAAGGTCAATGACCGTGTGAATTGGTTTGCGTAGCTCTTTTGGAATTACCCAGAAAATAGGCGTTGAGAAAGAATCGCACCAGGCCTTGACAGATTCTTTTCCTGTGACGCTTTCCCACAGTGCCTTCAGCTTACTGCGATTGCGAGCTTGTCCGATACGAGCAACCTGCTGATCCAGTAGATGATTGAATTGGGTGAGGGTCGCATCAAACAACGTGTTTTTCAGGCCAGCATAAATAGCGTCCAGTTCCTCAGCGGTACAATTTACATCATGGGCATCCAGAATATCAGCAAGTGTGGGTTTGCTGTCGGTCAGGAAGTCATTTGCCGCCTTGCCATAGCTGCGCAGAGCGGCAGCGTCCGCATTGCGTTCCTCAGCGGTCAGGTGAGTGGCTTTTCCAAGAGATAGTGTGCGGAGAGCTTTTAACGCAGGGTGCCAAGGTTTCTGAATATCCTCAACTGCGGTGAAAGGAATACGCTGATACTTGAAGCGGTTCGCCAAATCTTTGCGGGCATCTTCCAAATTGCGGTAATTTTGCCCTAATGCGCGGTCAACCTCAACCAGATACTGATATTCATTTACGATGTCAGCCAGCTTATCCGCAACTTGCTGCTCGGTCCATGTATAAATTTCACCCTGCATGCTAAGATGCAGGCGGTCGCTCAAATCCACCGGCTGGATGGAAAGCGTTGTAGCAACATCGGCCAGTGCAGGGGAGGAAGAATACAAGAAATTACGGAATGCGGTAGACATGACAGTCTTATCCTGAAATGCATTGCGCATGGCGACTTTGATTTTTCCGCGGCTCTGGAAATTCAGAAGAACATCGTTCATAATGGCTTCGCGGTCAATATCAGCCGAAATAAACTGCTGCATTTCATCAATGATCGTCTTTGCTTTATCGGTATTAGGTCCATACGTTCCGTCCGGGAGATATTTCAATGCCCAGAATGGTGCGCCAGACTGGGTAATAGCGGCACGCATATTACGGCAGCACTCAGCCTCCGTTGCCACCTGCGCATCGGTCAGTTTTACAATATCCTTAACGTAATCACGGAAGTGCTGGAACGTGATACTGCCAGCAGAAAGATAGTCCGAGTTGAGGGCACCTTTGCACATGGACAAAATCATGCTCTTGAGAGTTTGTTCGTTCAAAACGTGCGTACTCTGGACACTATCCGTCCAGCTGAAGGCTGTGTTTTTGTAGCAGGAGAAGATCAGGCCAAGCAGGATGCCGCAGGCAATCGTATTATAATAACCAAATGGCGGCTCCTGCAGTTCACGCCACAAGTCGCTCAGAATCACACGCTGACCGGAATCCATCTTATCACGAATGACCTTTGCGAGCGCAGAAACAGCTGTTACGGTTTTATCGCCCGTAGCGTTGGCCATTCCGTCAATCTCCGTAAATTGCAGAATTTCCGGAGAGATGCTGTTCAAAACGCTTTGCATCTGGGTGGTTGCGCCTTTACGAGCAATACCCGCTGCCGGTGCAGCATCGTTGCAAGGCTTATAAGCAGTAACCATTTTGACGATCTGTTCCGGGGCATAGGGGAAAACATTGTTCAGAACCTGTGTAATGATGGTATGGCGCAAATTTGCCGTGCCATAGAGATTGTTGAACACATTGGTGCCATTCCATGCCACGAGTTTGCCGCCGCCAGTAGCCTGTGCAGTCCATGTGTTGACCACTTTTTCGCTTTCCAGCTTGTAGCCATTTGCAGATGCAGTTTGCCCACTCTCATTAGCAAGCTCCATTTTGGTAAGCTGTGTCAGCCATGCTTTACGGTTCTCGTCACTAAGAGGCGTCTTGAGCAGAGCAATCGTCAACCGGGGTTCATTTGCATCGGCGGCAGCGTGAGCCAGCGTATTCTGGATCGCGCTATACTGCGGATCATCCTTTACTGTGACAATCAGCAGACCCAGTTTGTAAGGCGATTTTACCAATTCTGCCTTTACCTCGGCAAGACGATTATTGATAGAATTGGTTTCTGCACAGCAAACAGCAATCTTCATGCGTTTGAAGGTTGCATCGTTTTCGTCCCAGACCTTCTTTTCCAACTCGTTGGAGAAGCGCCCATCCTTGGCAAACATCTGATACCGAGAATATTTCCGGTCGTTATTTTCAAACTTGACCCGGAATGCATCGCCGGAGCCGCCCTTGAACGGAAGCTGAAGCCGAATCGTACCATTGGCAGCCTGATCCTGAAGTACCAGCTTGCTTTCCTCCAAAGTAGCAAGCAAATCACGCACCTTGTCCTTGCTGAGTACGCCAGCCACGCAGTTTTCCAGACAATCAAGCGTTGCAGCAATGCCACCCTGCATATGACGCACACCATATGCGCCTTTAGTGGTGGAAGAAACAGCAAGCAGCAGCATCACGATTTTGAACAGGCGCAGCGCATCCTCATCACTTTCAACAAGATGCAGACTTTCCTCATAATGCTGGATATAAGGTGCAACTTTCGTATCTTTATCGCTAAAGTCGCTTTCGCGGGTGAAGAAATAATCCCACAGCCATTCCGGGGTGAGCCAGCGTGCTTCATCATCCGGGCCGTAGTGGTTGATATATCCGACAAAGCCAATGTCAGAATTCGATTGATCCTTCATAAAGCGGAACATGGTACGCTGCGCAGCAGCAAAGCTCTCCGCCACACGAGAAAGCAACCGAATCGTCATGGGGTGAATGGGGCACAGCTTGTCGATCATTTCGCCGGTCTTGTCATCCAGACCAACCAGATCTGGCAGGAATTTCTTGAAATCGTTGACAACCTGATTGCGTTCATCAGCCCATGCGTTCTGCATACCGTTGCGCACAACAATAGAACCCGCAATCAGGTCCAGCGCAGCAGATGCACTGATGTGGAATTCTACTGTGTGGAAGCGGTTGGTAATCATCTGATAGCGGTCCATGCCCATGCTATCGACCATCTCATCCGAACGATGGACAACATAGAGCATAAAGAACGGCTTGACCTTGCAGAATTCAGAGAGCTGTTGCATGATGGTGTGGTCATCGCTATGTGCAACGTACTCGGTGAACTCATCCCAGATAAAGAAGATGCCACTCTTGGCAAGACCATTGGCATCAATGACTTCTGTCAGCCAATTTTCAAACGTGTCCAGATTGGAAATCAGGCCAAACTTCATGTCCCGCAGAACCATGGCAGTTGTCTGGATGGCAGACAACTTTCCAGAGGAAACCGCAGCACGCAGTTCTTCCACCGAGGAGTAATCATCACTCAGGATCGTATTCTCAATCACATGATCCCAGTTGATAGACGCATCATTCAACTTATCGGCCACAGCACTGATTAACGATGCGCCACCCAAATCAGCCTTATCGCCAAACTTGGCAACCAGAGCTTCACGGACAGCCTGCTCTGCTTCTACCAGCATCATGTCGCCGGTGCGAATGCCCGTACAGCCGGTCTTCCAAATTACCAGATAATCGCCCTTATTGCGGCACTTCATAAAGCGATTACGATATTTGGACAGCCGAGAGGACTTCGACAGGAACTCATCGATTACTTCCGGCTTTTCTTCCAGCAGGTGCTTTACAAAAATAGCTGCATAGCTTTTACCAGTGCCGTAAGAGCCATGCACCCAGAACGATCTCCGGGCATCCGGGGCTTCATTGCCAAGCGACTGGCACAGAACATCCACCAGATTTTCCATGTCGTCGCCAACAATATATTCCCGCCACAGGTTTTGATTTCGCTTATCCGCATCAATGTCCACAACCGACTCGAAGTTGGGGCTGATTTCAAGGAAGTCCTTGTACTGCTTGTTGTATGCCATGACCGCAAACTCCTCTCGATTTTTATTCCTCGGCCAGATCGATAATATCGTCGGAAGAATAATCTTCCAGAATGATGTTGTCCAGGTTTGCCACAAAGGAAACCCGGATGTGTTTCGGGAAGCTGATCGCCAAACCCTGCACGTCTTCGCGGAATTTCTTCACATCAATGCCGTAGATATCCGCAGGAGAGATTCCCTTTGCATCCGGGTTGCTGTGTGCATTGACCAGCTCAGAGAAAGTAAAGCTCTTACGGCCAGTATGCTCAGCGTAGAGATAAAGTGCATACAGCAAAGCAACCGCATGGGGGTATTCCCATCCGGCACGGTAATAGTCCTTATCAATCTGAATTCCCTGCATCAGAGAAGAACCAATAGGAGAATCTCTAAATGTTGAAAGCAGAGAGTTCGCTGCATGATCACAAGCGGTAGAGTTATCATATTTCAAAATGCCGACAATATCATCCTTATTGAAAGTTTCGCCAACACCAATATTAAGACAAAATGCATTGACAACAATAGAGTTATACGCAAGATTAGCCCACATGACCGCCCATCCAAATGGGTTATAGACGCCAATATTGATGAGCTTGTTTCCAAGCACCGTCAGCTCTGGTAAAACAACTTTCTTTGAACCTTTCGTCTCTATCTTCAAAATTCCAGATTCAGCAACCCATTGTTTTAATGCTTTATACTGATCTTTGCCTAAAACTTTATCTTGATCTGGCAAGTCAAAGCAATCCACTCCCGTATCAACAAAATGAGAATAAAACGACTGTCGAAATCCAAAATTTCTGTATTTATCCGGGTTTTCCATGTTTTCTCCTCTCACAAACAACGACTTTGCAACCATACAGCCTTTATCGGTATAAGTGCAGCAATTATAACAGTGAACACAGCGATTGGCGCGAATAACAATCTTTCCATCAATAATCTGATATGCACCAGTAGGACACTGTGGCGTACACGCTTTGCAACCTACACAGTAAGCTGTTTTATTGGCAATACTGCGTAATGTCGAGATATCAAATCTATCCAGTTGAAAAAATGGGCTTATTGATACAATTTGCTGCCCATTTTCTTCCCGATAGTTCATTTCAAAATTACCATGTTTCGTTTTAACGGTAATTCGCTTTCCGTCATCATCAACAGGAATACCCCAAATGGGAAGAACGCTATTCCAATTTTGACGAGCGTTCTTTATACGGAAGACGATGGAGGTTGCTGTTATTTCTTCCGAAACTCTATTTTCGCCCTGTTTGAGAATTTTTCCTCCAGCACGCGCTTGCCAGCCGCCGTCTTCAATGTATTTTTTGTCAATCTTTCCTTTTGCGAAAAGGGTCATATCTTCGAGCATCCGCAACTGGCTCTTGACTTCATCAGGATAATTAAAAGAGATAAGAGAATCCTGCCATTTTGCAGACATAGGGCATACCTTGCAACCGACACGATAGATACCATGCCGATAGGCGTTATTTAACAATACATTTTTCTTTAGTGCATATACAAAAATCTCGGCTGATGACCACTTTAAAATCGCATGACAGTTGACTTGCTGAATATTTTTAACGCCCTCACCAACCTCTGTATATTTTGATCTTCGTAAACTTTCCTCTGCTCGAACGCCATCAAATACAACAGCTTTTGTATCTTTTCCTGTTAGTTCGGACAGTAGCATCAATGTGGGAACGGACTTTCGGACAGAACAGCACCAGCGCAATTTACTGGCTGGCGGTCCAAATTCATTCCAAGATTCTTCCATATCCATATGGCACTTTGCTTCTTTGAAACGAACACCAGGCCAGTGTTTTTGCGCATCAACAAAAGTTTTTAACGTATCGGAAAGCTCCATGCCGGTATTACTGAACACAACATAATAATCCTTTGGAGCAAGTGCTTTTGTCATCAAGTCGAGCAAGACCAGAGAGTCCTTGCCGCCCGAAAATGCACAGACAAATGAGAACCCTAATGGAAGATAATGCTCGTACTGTGTCTGGATAAATTGGACTGCCTTTTGCTCCAGGCTCAGCATAATTTGCCGGTTGACTTCATAGAGCCGATCTGTATCAATGGGAACAAGTTTCAGACGTTCTTCTGTCAAACGTTTAATCGTCGGTTTTGTATAGAAGCCTCCTCCCTGCGCCTCAGCTACGCAGACACCATTCAGAACATAGCGACGAACACCCTCTGCCCAAAGCAGCGGTGCAGTTGTATCTTTGGGATAATCCCAGTATTGATCCATCCCAAAGAAGTCTAATTCTTCATGGAAGACCGGGCGAATTTCTTTTTGAATTTTTGCATTGATCGTCAGCCGGAAGATGCCGTTCTCTTCCGTCCATTCATAACCGTACACGGCGGCTTTTCATTCCTCTCTTGCGCCAGAGATTTTCTGGCGTTCGTTTTCTATTTACAAATTGATCGTCACGGTGGCATTGTCTGCACTCCATGCAAAACGGGGATCGTTGGCAAGTGCCTTGTGAAGTCTGCCATACAATTCACTGCCTGCAAGAAGTCCACGCCTGACCAGAAGTTCGCGTAGGTCTTCTGCAAGAAACCGTTTGCCCGTAACGCCATCATCAACATACCACGCGGCAACGGCATCCGAAAAAGTCTGGATTTCACTGGAGCCGCTCACCAGCATGGCGTGCAGGGTATCCTTAGATTGGCTGGCCATACCGCAGATCGTCTTAGCATCGCCCAGCTTTTTGCTGTAAAAGCCAAGGATGCTTTGCAGCAGTAAAGGTGTCCACGGTCGGTCACCGGGCAAAACCGGGAGCAAACTGTACCACCACGGCTGGATATCGCGCAGAACAATGTGATCTCCTAAATCGGAGAACAGCTTATCCAGAGCCTGCTGCGCTTTGGCAAACCATGCTTCATCCAGTTGCATACTTTCGCTTGTGATCAGCACAGCTGGCCGATAATAGAGGAAAATCGGTTCCTCGTTCAACTTCATCTGGCCGTGCAGATTGCCGGTTTTCAGCCCGACATTTTGCAGGTATTGAACCAGATCTTCTTCCGCAAACATTCCGCCCTGCTCCCGCGCATAGCGGCGCATCACATCGAGAACCGAACCGATCTGTTCGTTGCCAACACGCGAGATATGCGTCTTGTTGCTAAAGGAGTAGTGTTTTCCGTGATATCCGACCTTCTCGAACAGGTGACGAGCGAGGTCATAAACCATTGCAGAACTGCTGATGCCATTATCATTCAGGAACATCTGCATTTCGGCACAAACATATTCGTAGAGCTGCGTGTCCGAAACATAGCCATCGTTCCGCTCCATAAGTTTTTCCAAAAGTTGCTCCATCTGACTGGCACCAGCGTCCCAATCTACAAAGGCATCCTCGTGGTAGAGCTTGCCTGCCAGTGATGCAATTTTGGAAGATGCCGAAACAGCCTCCCGAATGGCGTTGTCCGATGCATGGATTTTTCCATAGAGTGCAGACAGTGCGATGCCGTCCAAATCTGCATCCAGCACGACCCTTTCGACATTTTGAATCAGTTCTTGCGGAACGGAAGGAGGGACTGCGGGAGCATGAACTTGCACAGGCATTGCGGGTGCAGCCTGAGAAGTACTCGGCTCCTTTTTTGCGAAAGTGCTTTCCGACGCAGAAAGATACTGCATATACTTTGCCAAAGCAGCACGCAGTCGATTGTTCTGTCTGGCATTGGTTGCGGTATATTCCTTTGTGGCAGTTAACAAATCTTTCGTGCGTGTTGCAACTTCAAGGGATACGCCATAGAGAGCTGTGCTATCCAGACCGATTTGCCGAGCCAGCTGTTCACAATTGTTGATCGCAGAGGCATAGCTTCGCGAGGACGACTCTGCCAGGTGCATCTCGTTCCGCATCCATTGATAAAAAGCGGAACTGTTTGCGTTGGGCGGTGTCCGGACAGCTGTTTTTTCAACAGGCGCAGCAACAGGCTTGGCAATCGGTTTTGCTGGTGCAGAAGAAACCACCTGAGGAATCGAAGCGTCGGTCACTGTGACCGGCACATCCGAGTCAGCCTTTATACACTGAACCGAAAGTGCAGTATGCGCAACTCCACAATGATCCAGGAGCTTATAAAGGCTTGTCATGGCTTCATCCGGGGTTTTCTCGGTTTCCAGATAAAGCCACTGCCCTGCACTGTTTTTGGTGAGGACCTTCAGCCCTTTCAGTTTATGGGCACGGTAGGCAGTTTCAATATAGACACCAGTTTTGCTGTCCGGGTCGCCGATGAGCGAAATAAACTTTTGCGGATAGCGGCTGTACAGTTCCCTAACACCTGCGACATACACATCCTTCCATGTTTTCGCCTCGATGTGTTTGCCATCAAACAGCGCTTCCAGAGGATTTGTTCCCGCACAGGAGAATTTTTCCGGAGAAGAAACTTCCTGCGAACTGCTCAAAACAGGGGCAGGCGACACGGAGAGATGAGAGGCCGAAGCTGTGGCAGGCTGTTGTGCCGGCGATGCCGCTTGTTCATTTGGCAGTGCTTTCCCTGAACTTTCCCGAAATTCTCGATACAGCTCAATCGTATGCACGATCTGGTTTTGCTGTCTTGACGAAAAATAGCGCCACTGCGGTGTACGCCGCAGAGCAGAGAGAATATATTTGAGTTCAACGGCACTTGTCACTGAGAAAAGCCGCTTGGCAGATATCTGAAGCCGGTTGATGACTTTCTCCGTCAAGGAAAAAGCAGCTTGCGCTTCTGAAGGCTTCTCACCTTTTTGAATCAGCCATTGCACATATTGCTCTTCAGCTGAGGTTACAGCAGGTGCTACTTTGGGAATTTCTGGTCGGAAGATTTCAGCCAGCGATTTCCGGATCATAGGAGAATCCGATTTATCGGTACGCAAAGACACATTTTGTGACTGATTTGTGGAGAAATAGATTACCATTGTGTCCAATGGATCTTTACAGATCTCCATCAGCTTTTTCAGGCGGAGCAGAATTTGTTGCACATTGAAGTCTGTTTCAGCAAAAAGCCATTTTCCATCCGGCTTCCGCATAATACCAAGAGGATGCGAAAACTCTCGAATCTCAATTTCGCTTCCAATTTCAACCTTATCCCCTAAAATGCTTTTCCTTTCAAGGCGCATTAGCTCATTCGGATGCTTTGCCGCAATCAGTTTGAGCGCAACAAAGTAAAGCAACCGCCAGCTTGCGGTGGATTTTTTGTCCCCATAGTAGACTACGGAGTCTGGCTTTGCTTTGAGATAGTCAGTCAAGTTTGGAATTTCGCTTTTTTCAGAAAAGATCATTTTTGTTTTGGCCTTTCAGGAAATCTGGGCGTAAAAAAGATGGTGTTTACAGAATGTCATCACACAAACATCTTAAATTGTGCAACATATACAAAATATAAACACTTCAACATTGTAATTATAGCATTGAGCAGGACGACGCACAAGTGATTTCGACACAAATCTGAAGATTTGCAACAAAAAAGCCGCAGAATGAAATAATATCACCTGCGGCTCAAATCAATAATTTATCTTACTTTATAATATACTCGGTTTCCGGCTTTCCTTGCTACCAGCAACCCCATCTCATGGAACTTCATTACAAATGTCCGGATCGTGGCATAGGCGGCATGGCGGAAGTCCCTCTCCAGCTGCTTGGTGGTGAACTCCTCTATGCCGTAGGCAGACAGAACATATTCCCAAAGCAGCCGTTCTTTCTCGGTGATTTTTCCTTCCGAAAGGGCTGTCTGATATACCTGAAGCTCTGTCTGCGGCGGCATCACATCCACTTGCAGACGGTTATAGACTTCGTTGCAGAAGTAGGACAGGAATGGTGTCACATCCGTGTAGCCGGAGATAAAAGCATTCTTTTCGACACGGTCATAGGCCTTGTAGTAAGCTGCCTTGCTCTCGGCAATATAGCGGGAAAACGACGTGAATAGTGCCGCAGGATAGCCCTGCTGAACAAGATACCAAAGGTGGAGCAACCGTGCGGTGCGGCCATTGCCATCAAAGTAAGGATGGTAGTAGGCAAAGGCAAAGTGCAGGATCGCCGCTTTGTGCAGCTCGTTGATACCATCCTTGGCATTGGCGAAATCGACCAGTCGTTTCATAGCATCCGGGAGCTGTTGCGTCGGAAGTCCCTCCCGGCTCTCTTCACCGCCCACAACATAGACAACATCGTGCCGGTAGAAATGGTCAGGCAACAGGCGGTCTTCATCCGGCAGATAGTCGCCGGAGCTGATTTGATACAGCTGATGCAAATTTTCTTCCGTGATCATATTCTGGCGGTCAGCAATGAAGTCCAAACCACGCTTCATGCCATAAATACGGGATTCTTCCTCATTGCGCGGGGCGTAGCCATTCAGAATATGCCGGATGCTGTTGCGTGAGGAGTGGATGCCTTCGATTTGGAAGGTTGCGTGGATCTCCTCAGTCATGGCCTGTAAGCCAAAGGATTGATTGTTTGCGGGAACAGAAAGAAGCTGCTTCATGCCGTTTGTGGAGATTTGAGCCAGATTGGGCAGATAGAACAGTTCATCACTGGAAAAATCAGCCAAAGGCAAAGGTTGAGCGAAGTTCTGACGGAGCAACCCTGTAAACTCCTTGACACTAGAGACAGAATATTTATACTCCATCCGATCCAGCTCAAACAGATGCTTATCCGAAAGCATTTTTGCAAATTTTGCCCCATCCATTCCTGTCACCTTGTAACTGATACATATTGATACCAATTGGTATCAATATACTGACAACCAACAAAAAAGTCAAGCAAGTAAAGCTGATTAAGGGATTCTGTTTTGAAAAAATTTGAATGTCCCCAAAGAGCAGGTATGTACGACCAGTGGGCTTTGCCATGGAACTGATACAAATGATATTAGTTGGTATTAGCTGACTTCTGATATTCGGCCATGATTCTTCTCGCCCTGCCGCGGGTGGTATCGTCAAAAGTTTCATCCTCGCTGAAGCGCAGCCAGAAAGGGTCCTCCATCAGGCAGGCATTGGTGCGCTTTACGATTTCCCATGCGTTGTAGTCAGGCAGGCCCATCATCTCCAGAATCTCCTTGCAGTCCATCCGATTCCGGGGAAAGATGCGTTTCTTTGCCCAGACGACTACATCGACCAGCGGAACTTTGCGGTTGCTGCCGATAAAGAGGTTCAAAGGCAGGTCATACTGCGGCACGCCCTCATTGGCGCAGAGATACTGTCCATCTTCGCTCAGATGAGCGATTTCCTTTTCATCCATCATCAATTTCAGGTAGGCCATTTTATCACCCCATGGCAGATTTCAGGTAGTGTAGACGATATTTCAGGTACTGGCGGATCGCAGACGCTCTTTTTTCGCTCAGCAAGGCGAGAATCGGAGAAATTGCCTGAAGAATCTCCTGATACAGTTCGTCCAGATCGCGCACAGGCAGGACAGATTCATCCACCAGCTTGATCTGCTGGGCATGACGGCTGCGGAACGGTTTGGCTTTATCGAACTGGTAGCGGAGCTTGGTGTCGGTCAGTTCTTCGTCCGTTGCCCACGCAAGTAGACTGCCGCCGTTGTCGTAAAGGGGCGTCGGTTTTATGGAGGGAGTATTTGTTCCATTATCACGGATTATCAGGTCAAAATTATTTTCATGGCGGTCTTCGTTACCAATAAAAGCATCGAATGCGAGCATTTGGTAGAGCGCTTTTCTTCCATATAGTTTAAGTGCAACCTGAAAGTGAGTGCTAGATGAAGAATCTAATCCGTGAGAAAGGCAATAAGAATCTGCTAAATCAGCAAAATGGTACAATTGTTCATTATCAGTTGTGAATTTTGGACAGACACTGACCACATCACAGGAATAGGTTTTAATATCTGGGAAAAATTTAGCAGGCATCAGCGTATATTTTACATGAGGCAAGTCTAGTGCCTCTGCAATCAGTGATGCCATGACCTCTGAATAGGGCTCATATCCAGCTGTTCGAGCCTCAGTAATAGAATTGCCTTTTACCATGACAAGCTGGTCGTCCACACGATACCAGCCCTTTGAGAGCATCCCACGGCTTGTCCGGGTTTCTTGCTTTTCGAGCAACTGAATGCTGGTCGGCGTTTTGATTGGGCTCATGGTATCACACTCCTTTGCTCCATTATACCATGTTCATACGGATAGACAAGAAAAATCATTGATACACGACTTCCCTCACCACCACCTCCTCCGCCTGCGCTTTCAGCCCGTTCATGTGCGCCACCCAGAGAAGCTGTGCGCGCTCTTTGTCCGGCGCGGGGTACTTGTCTAATAGAGTGGTCATCGTGCGTTCCAGCCACTTGCAGGCCGTTTTTTTGGACATCCTGCAAATGCGGCCAGAGCGTATCGTTCAGCAGCATCTTGTTGTACAGCACAGGACGCTGAGTTTTGAGATACGCCAGCCGCATCCGGCCATATTTGCCCAGCGGTTCGGAATCATCGGTCTGCGGCATGGTGAGCAGTGGCAGCTAATACTCCCCGACCTGGGCGTAATGGATCTCGGTGCGGACAGTGTTCGTGTTCTTCATGGAAATTCTCCTTTGTATTTTCAACGTGTTTTGCGGTCTTTGTGGAAAACGGTGTTCACTCCTTCCGGCTCTGCGCGGTCAGCCAGTTGCCCTGCGCCTGATAGTAGTGCTCTATCGTGGTGGGTGCGTTCAGGATGGTGGTGCGCAGATAGGCCATGATGTTCTTGATGGGCTGGGTGGTGTTGGACATCACATCGAAGATGTACTCAACGTGCTGGCTGGTCAGCTTGTCCAGCCGCAGCCGGATGGCTTTGGTGGTCTGCGGCTGCTTGCCAATATGCTGGGTTTGCCGTGGACAGCAGTACATCTCCACAACGTTGTCCAGCAGTTCCTCCAGCTTGTCGGGGTCGTACCGCTGGGCAAGAGTGTCGATCTCCAAACGTTCCCGAAACTCCTCCCGTACCTGTGCTTCCATCTGGTCAAAATCTGCGGATTCGTCCGTCTGCCCTGATAGATTAGTACTTTGTCTTTTAGTATTTTGTTTATTAGTATTTTGTTGCGTTGCCTTTTCCAAATTGGGCTCAGCCAAATTTGGAAAATCCAAAAATGGTGAAGAACAAGGTTTCATGCGGCTTTTCGGACTTTTGGATGCGGACGGGTCCGACGGTTCGCCTTCCTTGCCGGGAACGGCAGGAGCGTCCTCAACAGGCGATTCATAAACCTGATAATCGTAGTCGATGATCTGCCCTTTGGCATTGCGGACTTTCTGACGGCGGACATAGCCGTGTTCTTCCAGTTCCAGAACAGCGGTGCGTACACTGTCCAGACCATCCTTGCAACCAACGGTCAGCCCTTTCAGGCTGTAATCCCAATCGTCCGGCAGGGAGAGCATATAGGACAGCAGTCCCTTGGCCTTCAGGGACAGCCTCTTATCCTGCAGGTGGTGGTTGCTCATGACGGTGTAGTTGACATTTTTATTGACGCGGAATGTTGACATGGCGGCTTCCCTTTCAGCCTAATGCGGGCAAGAGAAAACGCAGCGTCTCCCGGCTTTCGGGAAACGCTGCGTTCAGACAGGGAAGCCTGCTGTGAGCTGGCACAGCAACGGCAGCACTGCATATTTCTAACTGACATCTAACACAACTACACCTGAAATGCAGCCGCTGACGGCCCGTGTGAAAAAGGCTTTTTCTAACGTCATTTCGCAAAAAGCGGCTGATTTTTGCCTGCAAATTGCGGTGTGACGTGCCTTTTTTGAGGTTGCAAAAATGCCCTCAGCTGCCAATGACGGCCGCGCGGGACCAGCTTCATCCAACAATTTTAAAGACTCGAAATCGTTTTGACCTTAATCGGGCACGTGGGTTCGAATCCCACCATCTCCGCCAATAAAAGGCACCGGCTTAGGCTGGTGCCTTTTTTGCGGCAAAGATGGTGCGGATGAGAACAGGGCGGCGGCCCGCAGGCCGCAAGCAATCAGCCCTGCGGGCTGTTGCTTAGCCTGCGGGAGAATACCCACCATCTCCGCCAGAAGTCGCAGGTTCAAACGGATCAGCGACTTTTTCTTTTGCATCAAGCAGAGAAAGACAGTTTTTGCCTTATCACAGTATGCTTTATACGCGAACGATAAATCCATAATTACTTGGGGAGTTTGGATTCTCCCAAAAGGTTCGCAATGACCCCAGCAGACCCCTGTTTGCTTTTGTAATCGAGATGTGCGTAGATGTCAGCGGTGGTAGAAAAGGTGCTGTGCCCCAGCCATTCCTGAACCTGCTTCATGGATACGCCGTTCATCACCATCAGGCTGGCACAACTATGACGCAGGTCGTGGAAACGAATGTGGCGCAAATTGTTCTTTTCAAGCAGCTTCGGAAATGATGCTGTGAGATAGTGCGGAGAAATCAATGTCCCCATCTCATCTACGCAGATAAGCAGTAAGGCGCTCAGGGCAGACCAAACGGGTTTAGAGGGCTGTGATATTTTTATTCGGGCGTGACAGAACAGCCCACCAAAGCACCGTTTTTTTATTCGGTGGGCTTATCCAAATATAAAAGAAAGGGCCGATGCCTGTGATTACTCACAAGTTCATCGGCTCTGCGTCTTTGCGTCTGGCTCTTTGATAACGGTTATATGTAGTCCCTTTACATCAATCAAACTTTCCTGTTTGCATTTCGGGCTCTATCTGCCAGTTCCTTAACCTCATAACAAAGCTGTTCTAATTTATTGATTTTTTTTATTAAGCAGTTATCAGGTGTCAGTGTCAGAATCTCATTAATTCGATTACAGTAGTCTTTAGGACGAATAGAGAATCGTTCAATCCGTAGAACCGCCTTTTTCTCATTTAAGCAATATGTTTGATTCATAGCGAACAAAACTTGATTCAATGCTGATATAGAACGGAATAAATGACCGACTATATAGTATATATCATTATTCTGCGAGTAGCTTTTGGCAAGGTCACAGGAAAATTTTGCCTCAAATAAGAAGAAAGCTATCAATGCACTCTGCAAGCTGTCAGGATAACATTCGGCATATTCCTTTAATTTAGAGAAATCATTATCTTTCGAATAAAGGACTTTACATGATGCCAATTCGCCACGGTACATTACATTCAGATAGGCATGGGGATGCCCTGTCTGATAATGCATGGTTATATTTCCATTATCTGTTTGCGTGATGCACTCTTTCACCCGTGCAATATCCCTTAAAATAAAGTCCACATGGAAACTATTTACAACAAGCCATCCACCGCAATTAACCCAATTTCCCCATTCACCCTCCCTGCAAATCAAATGTTCTCTATGGGCATCGTCTAATTGTTGGGCGGTAATGTTTAACTCTTCAAAATCAACTTTCCCTTTTTCATAATAAATTCCTATATCAATATCGGAATTTTCTGTTGCTGTTCCCGTCGCTCTTGAACCTCCCAACACAATTCCTTTTATAAAATCATGCTTTTTTAACTCGCCTACAATATTTGCTATCGTTTTTCCACCATGTTTTCTGCTCCTTAGTTTTATATTACGCGTGTAGTAATTTGGAATTGAAACATATTGCTTATCTTAACCTCTGGTTGGTTTGACTGCCTTTGCGAATCAATTTCGGTTTCAACAATGCTTCAAGCTGATGTTCAATATAATCATATCGGAAAGAATGCTGCTTTTCAACACACCAAACACTTCGGTTACAATGTGTATAAAAAAGAGGCTACATTTCTGCAACCTCTGTTTTTTTAGTTCTGATATATTATTTTTCTTATGGCATATATCGAAAGACAATATTCGTTGGCAAGTTCATTAACCGAAACACCATTCCGATATTTCTCTATAATGACTTTATTGCGTTTGTCGATTTCCTTTCGAGAGCCAGTCAATTCACCCCAAGATTTATGCTGATCGTCTTTAGCGGGAATATAGATATATCCCGCTTGAATATACTTTTGCAGTTCCTCGACCAACATATCAGGGAGAATTGCGTGTGCATTGATATATTTCATGCAGGCTTCCTCCTTGATTGATAAAGTCAAGTAGCAAAGCCAGCTATATTTTAGCGACTATAAATACTCCTTGCAAGTGTCGCTTTTACCGTACTGGCTTTGCAAGGAGCCAAGCATGTGCTTCGTTAGGCATAAAATCACCTCACATTTTAATAGTTAATTATACCTAATTTTTTATATATGTCAACTTCTGAAGAAAAAGTATTTTAAAATCTTGTATATAGAAGTGAAATATCTCATAGTCGGCATTTTCACATCGTTTAATAACAGAGTTCTCATGTTCATCCATCCTTTGCTGCTTTGATTTTGTCAGCGTCAGAAGCAACATATTGTATGGATGGATTCTGGCTCCCGGAATCTCTCTCGCCCGTTCTCTCCAAAGGGCGTAAAATCTCTCCCGATTCTCTCCAAAAGGCAGATTTTTCTGCGTTTTGGAAAGTGGGTTCAAATGCCCACCATCTCCGCCAGAGGCGCAGATTCAAACGGATCAGCGGCAGAGTGCGGCAGCTGGTTTTGTTCTTCATCACATCACTGACCCCTGGGCAGCCATCTGCATTAATCAAAATGGTCATGTGCGTTCCTCTATCACCCACTGAAGTGCCTTTGCCGTACGCAAATCAGCGTCCTTAAAGTGTCCACCGCTGTTCCATTCAAGGGTGCAGTCTGCGCCACGCTCTGTAAGCCGGCTGTGCAGCGTGCGGATATTATCCCCTACCGCAGCCATGATGGTGTTTTTCGTGCGCTCTTCCTTGTCGCCAAGGCTCAGATAAACGTGCTGTGCCTGTATCGGGTGCCGCTGTTCAAACTTCATCCAGTCCGGAAACCACACAGAGGGCGAGGCGGCAGCGGTACCATAGAACAGATCAGTCTGGGTGGATGCCCACAATGCAAACAATCCCGCCAGCGAATAGCCGCCCAGAGTGATTTTGACATTTTCCGGGAGAGGATACTGCTGCTTCAGCGTGGGAATGACCTGCTCTGTCAGGAAGCGCAATGTCTTCCCGGCCTTACCGCCAAACCCTTGCTTTCCTCACACGGCAGGGGCTTCCCACGGAGAAAGTGCATCGTTCCAGCTTTCCACCGGGATAGCCGCAAACAGAAAATTCTGGCTGCTTTGAGCAATGGCCGCCACTTCATAATCCATACTTTGCAGCTCATGCTCACCTGTCATTTGGAGCAGCAGGTATTCTGCATCGTCTTCGCCGTAAATGCGGCAAGGTGTGTTCCCGATTTGCATTGTCTGTGCTGTCACTGCGGCATCCTCCCGAAAAAAATCGATAAGCCCAGTATAGCAATTGAAAAATCATTTTGCAATTCATAAGGCTTGCCAAAGTTATATCATCGAGTTTTTGATAGTTTCCAAAATGGTCTGGTCCGCCGGAAGCCACGGAACAGAATCAAGCTCCTCTTTAGTCAGCCAGCGTG
>OGGZ01001054.1_pt1 | contig 26099 bp, 24 predicted proteins | sample 1571371 | NCBI WGS metagenome assembly OGGZ01 (sample SAMEA2582025, study PRJEB24529) | metagenome | biome: Human gut stool | place: China | collected 2011
GCATCCTGGGGCTGTATTCGGTCCCAAGGGTTTGGCTGTTCGCCAATTAAAGCGGCACGCGAGCTGGGTTCAGAACGTCGTGAGACAGTTCGGTCCCTATCTGTTGCGGGCGTAAGAGATTTGAAGGGAGCTGTCCTTAGTACGAGAGGACCGGGATGGACGTACCTCTGGTGCACCAGTTGTCCTGCCAAGGGCATAGCTGGGTAGCTATGTACGGACGAGATAAACGCTGAAAGCATCTAAGCGTGAAACTCCCCCTAAGATGAGATCTCTCATCCTTTATGGAGTAAGGGCCCAGAAAGACGATCTGGTTGATAGGCCGGAGGTGGAAGTGCAGTAATGTATGGAGCTGACCGGTACTAATAGCCCGAGGGCTTGACCTACGATTATGCAGGCAATTCAAGCCTTACTCACAGTCGCGGTTACGTTGTTCGGTTTTGAGGGTGCAGCGCGATATGCACCATTAGCTCAGTTGGTAGAGCACCTGACTCTTAATCAGGGTGTCCAGGGTTCGAGTCCCTGATGGTGTACCAGGATTTCAGGCAGCGAGAGCTGATTGAGATATAGAGACGGAACATGGCCCGTTGGTCAAGTGGTTAAGACAGAGGCCTCTCACGCCTTTAACATCGGTTCGAATCCGGTACGGGTCACCATTTTTCTCTTGACAGAGAGCGGAAAAGTGAATATAATGGTTGTTACTGCGAAAGCAGCTGCAATATAGTTGGTGCTTATTAGGGCGAGGGTCCACCCGTTCCCATCCCGAACACGGAAGTTAAGCTCGCTTCTGCCCACGATACTTGGCTGGAGACGGCCCGGAAAAATAGGTAGCGCCAACACAAGCGGACATCTTCGGATGTCCGCTTTTTTTGCTTGGTTCATAAAGTCAACCCCCGGCTCTGCCGGGAGAAACAGAAGGCCTATGGCGAGGGGAAGAGTAGACAAGAAAAAATCTCCGAGTTAGAGTAAGAAAAAAGGCTTGTCGACCAAGACTTACAAAAACAAGGAGACTAATTCATGACAAGTAATAAAACCACCGACAAACAAAAGCTTGACTGTGACGGTGATGGCTTGTTTACGGGCGGTAGGGCAGAGAATGTGCGTGAAGAAAATTCGGTGCTCCTTGAGGGACTTGCCAGTAATAGGCCCTTACAGGGCCAGATCAGACCTCGGGCTTAGCCGGAGGTTTTGATTTCGGGCTCCGACCTTGACAGATGCCGCCGAATCCGGTAACATAGTGGCGGAAATACTCAAGATATTGGAGGGAATGCCCATGGACATTCAGCAGGCGGTGGCGGAGAACATCCACCGCATCCGAAAAGCGCAGAAGCTCAGCATCGACCGGGCGGCGGAGCTGTCCGGGGTGTCCAAGAGCATGTGGGGCCAGATCGAGCGGGGCCTGGCCAACCCCACGGTGTCGGTGCTCAGCCGGGTGGCCCTGGGGCTGCACGTCCCCCTGGAGCAGCTGATCGCCTGCCACGACGACCCGCCTACGGCCCTGTATCGGGCGGTGGACGTGGCCGGACAGCGGCTGTGCGGCGGAAAGGTCATCGCCTACCGGCTGTTCCCCTTTGACCCGGAGTCCCGCAGCGAGTCCCTTCAGCTGGACCTGTTCATCAGCGGCCGCTATGAGGGGCCGGACCGGATTCCCGGCTCCTGGGTGTATGTCACCTCCCTGTCCGGAACGGCGGAGGTCACCACCGGCGGCGAGACCTATCGCCTGGAGAACCGGGACTGCCTGTCCTTCCCCGGCAGTCAGCCCTATTGCTATGAAAACATCGGCAACAACACGGTCCGGCTTATCCAGCGGATCGTGTATAAAAAATGAGACGTCCCGGCAGACTATGGGACAAGGAGGAGCGTATCATGTATAAGAATATCGAAAAGCAGACCGCCCTGGAGCTGCGGGAACAGGTGGACTATCAGGCCGGTCAGATCATCAGCCGCACCCTGGTGCAGAATGAGCTGATGAGCATGACCCTGTTCGCCTTTGAAAAGGACGAGGAGATCAGCACCCATGCCGCCGGCGGCGATGCCATGGTGACGGTGCTGGAGGGCACCGGCCGCTTCACTGTGGGCGGGCAGGAGTTCCTGCTGCATGAGGGCCAGACCCTGATCATGCCCAAGGACATCCCCCACGCGGTCTATGGCCAGGAGCGCTTCAAGATGCTGCTGACCGTGTCTTTCTGAGAAAAGTCCTGAAAAAGCACCGCCGGAGGCAGCGCCTCCGGCGGTCTGTTTTCACGATTCCATGTGCTTTCCCAGGAAGGCGGACACGGTTTGGGCCAGCTTATACTCCCCCTCGCCGGGGACCTGACCCTCCGCCGACAGGAACAGCACCAGGCCCAGCACGTCGCCTTCGCAGAGAATGGGCGCGGCCACGGCGGCGGTGTAGCGGTCGTTTCCGTCGGTGACGGGCAGGGGCTGGTCCGCGCCCTGGCAGCAGTAGATGCGGCGCTCCTCCATGACCCGGGACAGAGCCTCGGACAGGGACTTGCCCAGCAGCTCCCGCTTTCCGGCGCCGGTGATGGCGATCACGGCGTCCCGGTCGGTGACGGCGGCGGTGAAGCCGCTGGTGCGGTTGAGGGCGTCGCAGAACTGCGCCGCAAAGTCCTCCAGTCCCCCCAGCAGGGAATACTTCTTGAAAATGACCTCCCCCTCCCGGGTGGTGTAGATCTCCAACGGGTCGCCCTCACGGATGCGCATGGTGCGGCGGATCTCCTTGGGAATGACCACCCGTCCCAGGTCGTCGATGCGGCGCACGATTCCGGTTGCTTTCATATGATAACTCCCTTTGTAACTGAATATTGGCAAAGGTAGTATCTGCACTCCCAGGCAGATTATGCGAAAGCACCGGGCGCGGACGGCCGTGCGGAGACGAAATGTATCCGGATACGGCTTGATCTCTATCCTGCATTTTTAACGGATAAATGCCAACGACAGTTGCGATACACATACAACCATGGTATACTATACAGGCGGCGGGTTCGGAGAAATTGATAACAACAGGGAGGGGCTGCATCATGAAAAAGAAAACCACGCGCAGGCAGGTATTGTTGAGCTTTTTAGGGACCACCGATCCCATTCGCGGTGAGCGCGACGGCGCTATGCTGCACATTCTGCGCCACTACCGCCCCGAGGTGGTCTGCCTGCTGTTTACGCCCGAGGTGCGAAAGCTGGCGGAGGCGGACGAACGCTATGAAAAGGTGTTTTCCCACCTCAAGTCCCATTGGGACGGCTACGCTCCGGTGGTGTTGGAGCAGGATTTTTCCGTCAGCGATGTTTCCGATATGGACGAGCTGGACCAGCCGCTCCACGACGTGATGAACCGGCTGAGCCGCGAGTATGCGGATGCGGAGATCCTGGTGAACATCACCTCCGGCACGCCCCAGATGCAGATGCTGCTGTCGCAGATGGTGCTGGAGCTGCGCTATCATGCCCGGGGCATACAGGTGAAAACGCCGGAGAAAAAGGCCGGCACCACCGTTCGCACCAACGACAGCGAAAACTACGACATCGACCTGGAGATCGAGTGCAATGAGGACGAGCAGGAGGGCGCGCCCAACCGCTGCGTTGAGCCGGAAATGTTCTCCGTGCGCCGCAAGAATCAATGGCAGCAGGTGGAGGCGCTGCTGAATCAGCGGTGCTTCCGGGGCGTTGCGGAAATGCGCCCGGCGCCTCTGTCGGAGGAGCTGATGGCCCTGGTGAAGCACATGGCCTATCGCAATGACCTGCTGCCGGAGGAGGCCCGGAAAGCCGTGCGGGGATACGGGCTGAGCCTGAAGCTGTATCTGCCGGAGGCTGCCCCCGCGCATCAGGACATCTGCGAGTATGCGCTGCTGATGAAAAATCTGCTCTGCTCCCACAGCTACACGGAATTTGTGCTGCACATGGAGCCGCTGACCCTGCGCCTGCAGGAAACGCTGCTGAATCAGCTTCTGCCCAAGAGTTATGGGTATGATCTGACCCATGTGCAATCGAGGTACGGAGGGCGCATGAAAATCGTGCCCGGCCTGATGCAGGAAAAGATGCCGGAGCTGTACGACCGGCTTTATGTGACGGGGACGTGGGAATGCCGCCCGTCCGATCTGAGCACGTGGTTCTGCGACGATATACTGGACATCCTGTCCACACAGCCGGAGGAAACCAAAACCTATTTCCGCTGCTATGCCGATCTGAAGGAGGTGCGCAACGGTCTGGCCCACCGCCTGTGCGCGGTGACGGCGGACGAGATCCGGGCGGCGTGCGGCAAGACGCCGGAGCAGATCATTTCGCTGATCGAGCGGTGCATTCTCCTGCTGTTCCCCGCCTGCGACCCGGAGGTTTTCCACATCTATGAGCGCATCATCCGCTATATTCAGAAGCAGTATTGAGCCCTGCGGTGCGGAGGCACCCACCTTCGCACCGTAAAATGGCCTGTCAGCCGCGCAGAATGCCGTGGAAACTCGGCGAATTTTGGTCAGCTGATGGGACGTCCTATTAAAGCTGAACAAATACAGTTGACCATTCCGCGGAGATGTTGTATACTATTGCTGAAACAACTTACACCCCGCAAGGGGACGGTAACTTGTGCGTGCCATAGCTTTTGTTCTCCTTTGTAATTGAAACAACTTACACCCCGCAAGGGGACGGTAACATCCATGCTGACCGCGTTTGACATGTCCTTGATTGAAACAACTTACACCCCGCAAGGGGACGGTAACGTGGAAATGTCCAGGCACATAACCTGGGTTTCCTGAAACACATCACACCCCGCAAGGGGACGAAAACTCGCCAGAGGCAGCGGCGTTGCCCCTCTCGCCAGAGACAACTTACACACCCCGCAAGGGGACGGTAACAGCTTGGTCACGGCCTTGTTCACCATGTCCGGGGAAACAACTCACACCCCGCAAGGGGACGAGAACGACAGAATGGCGGTAGCAGACTTGATGAACACGGAGAAACAACTTACACCCCGCAAGGGGACGGTAACTTCTTCTCTTCCCGCTCGGCCTTCGCCTTCTCTGAAACACATCACACCCCGCAAGGGGACGGTAATCCCTGCTTGCTGACTTTGGTTTTTCGACTCATAGGAGAAACAACTTACACCCCGCAAGGGGACGAGAACTCTTTTACGAACCCGAAAGTCTCCTCCGTTGTCACGAAATAACTCCCACCCCGCAAGGGGACGGAAACATGATCGCTATCGTCGTCATTTCGCACTTCTCCTTGAAACAACTCACACCCCGCAAGGGGACGACCCTTTGGAAAGGAGGGACCCTCATGAACCCGCAAACCGTACAAGCCACCTTCGGCTGTCTGCTCCATGATGTGGGCAAGGCGGTCTACCGCGCCGGTATTTCCGACGGGCGGCACGGCGAGGCCGGATATCGCTTTGTCCGGGACATCGACGGCTACGGACAGGCCAAGGCCGTGCTGGACTGCATCCGCTGTCACCACGCCGCCCAGCTTCGTCAGGCAAAGGACTGCGACCCCCTTGCCGCCATCGCCTACATTGCCGACAACATCGCCGCGGCTGCCGACCGGCGGCAGACCGGCGACGAAACGCAGTTTGACCGCTATCTGCCCCTGTCGCCGGTGTTCACCCATCTCAACGGGGAGCATCCGGGGCATACCCTGCCGCCCCACGCCCTGGACGGCCGCCTTCGTCTGCCGCTGGACGGATCCTTCCGCCTCTCCGCCGGCGACTATGAGCAGATCCTGCTGACCCTGCGCCGGGAGCTTTCCGCCCTGCCGCCGCAGGAGGAGTGGCTCAACTCCCTGCTGTCCGTTTGGGAGAGCTGTATGAGCACCGTGCCCTCCAGCACCAACACCGGGGAAAGTCCCGACATTTCCCTGTATGACCACAGCAAGGTCACTGCCGCCGTGGGGGCGTGCATCAGCGAGTATCTGCTGGATCGGGGCGAAACGGACTATTTCACCGCCCTGGTGCAGCAGGAGCAGAGCTTCCGCCTGCAGCAGGCGTTTTTGCTCTATTCCGCCGATTTTTCCGGCATCCAGAAGTTCATCTACAGCGTGTCCACCAGGAATGCGCTGAAGTCCCTGCGAAGCCGCTCCTTCTTTCTGGAGCTGTGCATGGAGCATTACATAGACGAGCTGCTGCAGCTGTGCGGCCTCAGCCGGGCCAATCTGCTCTACAGCGGCGGCGGGCACTGCTATGTGCTGCTGCCCAACACGGAAAGGACCGTCCGGGCCATCCAGGCGTGGAACACCCGCTTCAACGACTTCCTCATTGAGCAGTTTGGCGTGCGGCTGTATCTGGCAGACGGCTATACCCCCTGCAGCGCCAACGATCTGACCAACACCCCGGCGGAGGAGGCCCCCTATCAGGCGATGTTCCGCCGGGTGAGCCGTCAGGTGGCAAAAAAGAAGCTGCACCGCTATTCGGTGCAGCAGCTTCGCCGGATGAATCAGAGCCATCAGGACCCCGGCCAGCGGGAATGCCGGATCTGCGGCAGGACAGACGCCCTGCGCGACGGGGAGGAGGATACCTGCATCTGCCTCTGGTGCGCCCTGTTCGAGAGTCTGTCCCGGAAAATCCAGGGACAGGATGTGTATGTGGTCAGCCGCGATGCGGCCGGTGCAGACTTCACACTGCCCGCCGCCCAGGGTGAGCTGTCCTTTATCCTTACCAATGAGGCCCGGGCAAGACAGCTTCTCACAGGCGAGGGCGTGGCGCGTGTCTATACGAAGAATCGCTTCTGCGCGGGCCTGCGCTGCAGCACCCGCATCTATGTGGGCGATTACGCCGCCGACAACAGCATGGCGGCGCTGGCCGGCGCCTCGGAGGGTGTGCCCCGCCTGGGCGTGTGCCGCATGGATGTGGATGATCTGGGGCAGTCCTTTGTCTCCGGCTATGAATGCGCCGCGGAGAGCGATCCGGTGAAGCGCCAGCACTTTGTCACGCTGTCCCGCACGGCGGCGTTTTCCCGGCAGATGTCGCTGTTTTTCAAGGGCTATATCAATCCCATCCTCAGCGGAGAATTTGAGCATTACCGGGCCTTGCAGGTGGCCGTGGTCTATTCCGGCGGCGACGATGTGTTCCTGGTGGGCGCATGGACGGATGTGCTGGAGGGGGCGCGGCGGATCCGGGAGGCTCTGCGCCGCTATACCTGCGGCGCGCTGACCATCAGCGCCGGGATCGGCATCTATGGGGATCATTTCCCCATCCGTCAGGCCGCTTCTCTCACCGCCGGGCTGGAGGATGAGGCAAAAAGCCTGCCGCATAAGGACGGCATCGCCCTCTTTGCCGCAGGAGACGGACACTGCTACCCATGGGATACCTATCTGGAACGGATCTGCGGCGAAAAGCTGGTCACTCTGGAGCGATATTTTTCCTCCGGCGACAGCGAACACGGCACGGCCTTTCTTTATCGCCTGATGGAGCTTCTGCGTCAGGCGCAGGCTGGGGGCGGGATCGCTCTGGCGCGCTATGCCTACTTGCTTGCAAGACTGGAGCCGAAAAGAAACGCGCCCAATTACCCCGGCTATAAGCGCTTTTCGGAGGATATGTACCGTTGGGCATTGAACAGCGCCGACCGGGGAGAGCTTCTCACGGCCATCTGCATCTATGTGTATCGAAACAGAAAGAGGGGGTAGAAGGATGGGCTACAATGACAGAAACAGCCAGGGCAGGCAGTCAAACCGCAATGCATCGCGCCCGCCCCGCGAGATCGCTGCCAGGCCGCTGCCTGCAAATTATGTGGACGAGGCGGAGCGGGTCATCCGCTCGCTGTATGATGAACGGAACAAGATCAGCACCAACAAGATCCGCAATCTGCTGAGCCTGGTGTCGGAGATCTATAATCGGGAAAACCTGCGCACGGCGGATACCATTTCCGAGGAAAGCGCCTCGGGGCTGATCGCACTGCGGATCCGCATGGTCTATGAGGCGGGGCGCGACGATGCGGTAAAGCTGTTTTTGGAGCGCGCGCAGCTTCTGGAGTATATAAAGGGATTGGGTGATTCCCGGGCCAGGCTGATGGACTTCGCCCATTATATGGAAGCCTTGGTGGCATACCATCGCTTCATTCTGCACATGAAGGAGGGTTAAGGCTGATGTACGGAAAAATTATCATCCGTTGCTGCCTGGTGGTGCGCACCGGTCTGCATATCGGCGCAGGCAATGCCTTCAGCGCCATCGGCGCAGTAGACAGCCAGGTGGTGCGCGATCCGCTGACCGGACTGCCTATGGTCCCCGGCAGCAGCCTGAAGGGCAAGCTGCGTTCCCTTCTGGCCAGAAGTCTCAGCAAGGATATCCAGCGTATGCCCGACTTTGATCAGGATGACGGACGCATCAAGCGCCTTTTCGGCAGCGCCAATCCGGTGCACCGCGCCCGCCTGCAGTTTGCCGACTGCTTTGTGGCCAATGCAGAGGAGATGGAGCGTGTTCATATCACGGAGGTCAAGGCGGAAAACGCCATCAATCGGGCCACCTCCGTTGCAAACCCCCGCTTTATCGAGCGCGTGGTGGCAGGCACCCGTTTTGCCGTCAGCATTGTGTACGATGTGGAGGATGCGGGGCAGACCGCCGAGGATTTTGCCCTGTTGGCCAAGGGGGTGAAGCTGCTGCAGATGGACTATCTGGGCGGCCACGGCTCCCGCGGAAGCGGCCGGGTGAGCCTGTGTGATTTCCGGCTGGAGCCTTTTGAAACCTCTGTGGGGCTTGAACCTCTGTGCGCCCTTTTCAAGGAGGTAGAGGCGTATGAATTACTTCCTGTTTAAGCTGAGCTTTCACACGCCCTGCCATTTTGGATCTTCGGACAGTGCGCTTTCGCTCTACACCTCGGAGGATCACTTCTGCGCGGATACGCTGTTTTCAGCCCTCTGCCATACGGCGCGGACGCTGTATGGCAACAGCGGCGTGGAAGCGCTGATTGAAAAAGCCCAAAAGGATCAGCTGTTTCTCTCCGACGCCATGCCGTGGTGCGGCGAGCGGTACTATCTGCCCCGCCCGTTTCTGACTGCCCGGACGGACGGTCATACTGCGGGGGCAGAACGCAAGGCTATGAAAAACCTGGCGTATATTGCCGTGGAGGACATGGCGGACTATCTCGCCTGTATGCGCGGCCAGGGACTGTTCGATGCCGGCCAGAAAAAGCAGTGCTTCGGTGTTCCCATGGACAGCACCCGCGCCGCCGTTTTTGAGGGGCAGGACACGCTCCCCTATCATGTGGGCACCTTTCGCTTTGCGGAGGACTGCGGCCTGTATGTGCTGGCAGGGCTTGAAAGCGATGATGCCGCATGGCTACGCACGCTGATGCGTGCGTTGGGATTGAGCGGCATCGGCGGAAAGGTCAGCTCCGGCTATGGAAAGTTTACGGTAGATGCTGCGATTGATCTGAATGAACCCTTCGATGAGCAGACAGCGTGGCTGTTCCGGGCGCTTTGCCGGGATGCCCCCGCCTATCTGCTGCTTACCACGGCGCTTCCTGATGAGGAGGAGCTGGAGCGCACCATGGAAGATGCGTCCTACACGCTGACCAGACGGGGCGGATTTGTCAGCTCCGACTCCTTTGCGCCATCGGGGCAGAAAAAGAGAGAGCAATTCTTCCTGACGGCAGGCTCTGTGGTGCGGCGGCGCTTCGGTGAAGCTCTCTATCTGGCGGCCAGGCAGGACCATCCGGTGTATCGCTTCAGCAAGCCGCTTCTTTTGGGGGTGTCCGTATGAGAGAGCTGGAACAGCTTCAGCAGTATGAGCTGATCCTGACCGTGCGGTCTCCGCTGTTTGTCGGCAGCGGTCAGAGCTATCAGCGCACGGAGTATATCTATGATCGCAGGAGCAATCGGGTCTCTGTGCTGCACCGCAATCGGTTTATTCACTTTCTGGCGGAAAACGATCTGGCCGACAGCTATGAGCGGTTTATTCTGGGCGGGAGCACCAACCTGCCCGGCTTCCTCCGGCAGGAGTGCGGACTGGACGAGGCAGGAATCCGGGCGCTTTGCGTTTACGACCTGCCGGCAGGCGATGCGCTGGACGCGGAACACAGCCTGAAGAATATTCAGGCATTTATGCGCGACAATGCCTTCCGTCCCTATGTTCCCGGCAGCAGTGTCAAGGGCGCCCTGCGCACGGTCCTGCTGTATCAGGCCATGCAGGAGCAGGGGATACTGGGCACCCGGAATTGGCGGGACTACAGCAAGGAGGACGGTATTCCGGAGCGGGAATATCTGAACACCCTGCGTTTTGTCCGCGACAGCAAAGGAAAAACGCGCCTGGACGCCGTGAGCAGCCTTCTGCGGGGGGTGCTTGTTTCCGACAGCGAACCCATCCCCAACAACGCCATGACGCTGACCGGAAAGAGAGACGCGGCATTCGGCGGCGAGGTCAATGCCATCAATCTGTGCCGCGAGGCGGTGGTTCCGGGAACAAGGATCCGCTTTTCTCTGACGCTGGATCAATCCGTCCTGCACGGACAGCTGACGGCCGAGTCCATTATGGACGCCATCGAGGCGTTTGACCGATACTATGAGGAAACCTACGCCTGCGGCTTTGCACTGCCGGAAGGGGCGGCTCCGGGCAGAATGAATCACTGCCTGATCCTCGGCGGCGGCGCAGGCTTCTTTTCCAAATCGCTGGCCTATCCCTACTATGGAGAGGAGCAGGCGCTGCATGAGGTCTCTGCATATATGCACCGCACCTTCCGGGGACATTACCATCAATATGACGAGGGGTGGGGGATGTCGCCCCATATGATGAAATACACCCAGTGGAACGGGAAAATGTATCCCTACGGAATCTGCGAGGTGTCTGTGCGGTGATCGGACAATATTGCTTCGCTCTGCGCTCTGCCGATGGGGCTCCCATTCCGTCTATGATGGCTTACCGCTTATATGGCTGGCTTCTGGAGCAGCTTCCGGAGGATATCGGCCGGCAGCTGCATGAGCAGGGAGAAAAACCCCTCTCGCAGTATATCCGCTATGATAAGGCGGAAAACCGGACCCTATGGGTCGTCAGTGTATTTCAAGGGGAGCTGTATGAGTTGCTGGAGCCCGTGCTGGAGAGCATTTCCTGCATTGCGCTGCGCCAAACAACGCTGCAGGCCGCTCTGCTGGACAAGCGGTGCTTTGCATCGGCGCAGGAGCTTGTTCTGTACGCCAGGGAGCTACGGCTGCCCTCGCGGGTCACCATACGCTTTCACACCACCAGCTCCTTCAAGCAGGACGGCAGCTATGTGATCTTTCCCCAGGAGCGGCTGCTGCTGAGGAGTCTGCTGGCCAAATGGAACGCATGGTTTCCGGAGTATTCGTTGGATGACGAGGATGCGGCAGCCGCATTGGAGCGTGGCGTCCGCATCACAGACTATCAGCTTCGCTCGGGGCGCTATACGCTGAAATCCGCAAGAATCCCCGGATTTTCGGGACGCCTGACACTCTCCTCCTCCCTCAGCGCGCCTATGCAGGAGGTGTGGAATCTGCTGCTGGTGTTTTCCACTCTCTGCGGCATCGGGATCAAAACCACCCTTGGTATGGGCGGCGTAACACTTGAGATATCGCCCAATTCCCTGCTGAAAGAACAGGAAAAATGAAACCCCTCCGGCTGAGCCAGACTGACGTGATAGAGAAAAAGGTTCTATAATAAATGTTGGGGCCAGGTTCATCACCTGACCCCAACATTTATTATAGAACCTGAGGTAATGCATGACGTCCATTACATTATACCTACCGAACGATAGGCTGCCAAGCGGCGATGCTTTTGCCCGGATGCAAAAGGTGTAGGATGCAAAAGGATGCAAAAAACATCTATTTTTCCGGTTCGTTCTTGCAATTCCCGACCGCAACCGTTATAATAAACTTGTTACATTGTCCGCTGGCGGAAGCGATTGCAGCGGGCAGGAAAATGAGAGAAAGTAGGTGGCGGCATGGAGCAATCTCCCCAGTATGTGATCGAAATGCTTCACATCACCAAGGAGTTTCCCGGCATCAAGGCCAACGACGACATCACCCTGCAGCTGCGCAAGGGTGAGATCCACGCCCTGCTGGGCGAAAACGGCGCAGGCAAGTCCACGCTGATGTCCGTCCTGTTCGGCCTGTATCAGCCGGAGGAGGGCGAGATCCGCAAAAACGGCAAGCCGGTGAAAATCAACGACCCCAACGACGCAACGGCGCTGGGCATCGGCATGGTGCACCAGCACTTCAAGCTCATCGACGTGTTCACCGTCCTGGACAACATCATCCTGGGCGCGGAGGATACCAAGCTGGGCTTCCTGCAGAAAAAGGCGGCCCGGCAGAAGGTCCAGGAGCTGTCCCAGCGGTACGGCCTGCGGGTGGACCTGGACGCCAAGGTGGAGGACATCACCGTGGGTATGCAGCAGCGGGTGGAGATCCTGAAGATGCTGTATCGCGACAACGAGATCCTCATCTTCGACGAGCCCACCGCCGTTCTGACTCCCCAGGAGATCGACGAGCTCATGGACATCATGCGCAGCCTCACCAAGGAGGGCAAGTCCATCCTGTTTATCTCCCACAAGCTCAACGAGATCATGGCCGTGGCGGATCGGGTCACCGTTCTGCGCAAGGGCCGGTATGTGGGCACCGTGAACACCTGCGACACCAACAAGCAGGAGCTGTCCAACATGATGGTGGGCCGCCCGGTGCAGCTGCAGGTGGTGAAGGAGCCTGCCCAGCCCAAGGACCCCGTGCTGCGGGTGCGGCACATGTGCGTGGCCTCCCACCAGCACAAGCGGGACGCCGTTCACGACGTGAGCCTGGAGGTCCGGGCCGGAGAGATCGTGTGCATCGCCGGTATCGACGGCAACGGCCAGACGGAGTTCGTCCAGGGCCTGACGGGCCTGGATAAGATCACCGGCGGTACTGTGGAGCTGTGCGGCAAGAACATTACCCATACCTCCATCCGCCGCCGGGGCGAGAACATGAGCCACATTCCCGAGGACCGGCACAAGCACGGCCTGATCCTGGACTTCACCCTGGAGCAGAACATGGTGCTGCAGCGGTATCTGGAGCCCCGGTTCCAGAAGGCGGGCTTCATTAAGAACGCCGCCGTCCGGGAATACGCCCAGCACCTCATCGACCAGTACGACGTGCGCAGCGGCCAGGGTCCCGTGACCATCGCCCGCAGCATGTCCGGCGGCAACCAGCAGAAGGCCATCATCGCCCGCGAGGTGGACCGGGATAAGTCCCTGATCGTGGCGGTGCAGCCCACCCGCGGCCTGGACGTGGGCGCTATCGAGTATATCCACAGCCAGCTGGTGGCCGAGCGGGACCGGGGCAAGGCGGTGCTGCTGGTGTCCCTGGAGCTGGACGAGGTCATGAGCCTGTCCGACCGCATCCTGGTGATGTACGAGGGCCAGCTTGTGGGCCAGCTGAATCCGAAAACCACCACCGTGGCCGAGCTGGGCCTGTATATGTCCGGCGCCAAGCGGGACGATATGGGAGGTGACCAGGCATGAAAAAGAACGCACTGGCAGCGCTTTACGAAAAAGACGGCACCAAAAAGGTGCTCTCATCCCTGATCTCCATTGTGGCGGGTCTTCTGGTGGGCGGCATCGCCGTTCTGATCGTGGGCCTGTGCAACGAGAAGATCTCCCTGAGCGGCGCATGGGACGGCATCCGCATCATCTTCGCCGGTATCTTCAGCACCGGCCGCGACGCCGCCGGTACCCTGACCTGGGGCTTCAACGCGGTGAACCTGGGCAACATGCTGTTCCGGGCCACGCCCCTGATTATGACGGGCCTTTCCGTGGCCGTGGCCTTCAAGACGGGCCTGTTCAACATCGGCGCCCCCGGCCAGTATCTGATCTCCACCATGGTCACCCTGATGGTGGCCCTGTCCATTCCCTCCAGCGCGGTGCCCGCGGGCGTTATCTGGGTGCTGGCCTTCCTGGCCGGGTGCCTGTCCGGCGCTCTGTGGGGCGCGATTCCCGGCCTGGTGAAGGCCCTGCTGAACATCAACGAGGTACTGGCGTGCATCATGACCAACTGGATCGCCGCCAACCTGGTGACCTGGATGTTCGACATCAGCAATTTCAAGAATATGGTCGAGAGCACCAAGTCCGGCTATATCTATAAGACCACCTTCAACGGCGTGGCCACCCCCAAGCTGGGGCTGGACGCCATCTTCCCCGGCTCCCAGGTCAACGGCGGCATTCTCGTTGCCATCGTCATCGCCATCGCCATGTACATCCTGATGAACAAGACCACCCTGGGCTATGAGCTGAAGGCCTGCGGCGCCAACCGTCACGCCGCCCGCTATGCCGGTATCCGGGACAAGCGCAACATCGTGCTGTCCATGGCCATTGCCGGTGCGCTGGCCGGAGCCGGCGCGGCCCTGTACTGGCTGTCCGGCAACACGGAGTTCTATTGGTCCACCTATCAGGCCCTGCCTGCCGTGGGCTTCAACGGCATCCCCGTGGCCCTGCTGGCCCTGAACAACCCCATCGCGGTGATCTTCACCGGCATCTTCATGGCCATGCTGAACATCGTGGGTCTGCAGCTGACCAACCTGACGGCCTATAACGAGTATATCACTGACGTCATCATCTCCGTGATCGTGTACCTGTCCGCCTTCTCCCTGGCCATCCGCATGATGCTGTCCCGGAAGAAAAAGCCCCACGCCCATGTGGAGGAGATTGCCGCCCCGGCGGCGGACGCCGCACCCCCGGAGGAACCGGCGGAGGAACCCACGGAACCGGCAGAGCCGGCAGCGGCTCAGACGGAGGAAGGAGGCGACCAGGCATGACGTTTCTGATCCAACAGACTTTGATTTACGCGGTGCCCCTGATGATCGTGGCCCTGGCGGGCGTGTTCGCCGAGCGAAGCGGTATCATCAACCTGGCCCTGGAAGGTATCATGATCTTCGGCGCCTTCATCGGCGTGCTGTTCGTGCGGCTGATGCAGGGGTCCCAGGCGGTGCTGGCCGCCAAGCAGGCCGGTGACTGGGTGGCCCTTCAGGGGTTGGAGCTGCTGACCATGCTGGTGGCGGCGGCCATGGGCGCGGTGTTCTCCCTGCTGCTGAGCTTTGCGTCCATCAACCTCCGGGCCGACCAGACCATCGGCGGCACGGCCCTGAACCTGATGGCTCCGGCTCTGGTGCTGTTCCTGATCCGCATCATCGCCAACCAGAATACCCTGCAAATGGCCACCGGCGACTCTGCCAGCTGGTTCATGCTGAAAAAGTCCACCTTCGGCGTGGATAAGAACGTGGACTGGGGCTTCTTCGGGGAAACCTTCCTGAACAAAATCTACCTGGCTACCTACATCTGCATCCTGCTGTTCATCATTCTGTCCGTCATCCTGTACAAGACCAAGTTCGGCCTGCGTCTGCGGGCCTGCGGCGAGAATCCTCAGGCGGCGGACTCCCTGGGCATCAACGTGTATAAGATGCGCTATGCCGGTGTTACCATTTCCGGCGCACTGGCGGGCATGGGTGGCTTCGTGTACGCCATGACCACGGCCAACTGCTCCTCCAACGGCGACGTGGCGGGCTTCGGCTTCCTGGCTCTGGCCGTTATGATCTTCGGCAACTGGAAGCCTCTGAACATCGCCGGGGCGTCCCTGCTGTTCGGCCTGTTCAAGTGCATCGCCGCGGCATACGCCAGCATCGACATCAACGGCGACGGCGTGTTCCTGCTGGCCGACATCGGCATCAGCGCCCACCTGTACCGGATGCTGCCGTATCTGATCACCCTGCTGGTGCTGGCCTTTACCTCCAAGAAGTCCCGGGCCCCCAAGGCCGAGGGCATCCCCTACGACAAGGGTCAGCGGTAAGCGAAAAGCGTTATATGCTCCCAATACCCCGGCGCACTGCGCCGGGGTATTTGTCATAATTTGTTACATTTTGTTTCCTCTTTTTAACTGGACATTTCCGCCGGGGCCGCCTTATAATATGCCTTGCGAGATCATCCGGGGCCCGGCCCCGCCAGAATTAAGAGGGATATTTTCATGGGTTTTAATACACTTCCGTTTGTGTTTGTGTTTCTGCCGCTGTTTCTGGCGGCGTTTTATCTAGTCCCCGCCCGCTGGCGGGCGGGCCTGCTGTGCCTGGGGAGCCTGGTGTTCTACGTCATCGGCGTGTGGCAGCGGCCCTGGTGCCTGGCTCCGCTGCTGGGTCTGGCGGTTCTGGTGTATCTGCTGGGGCTGCGGATGCGGCCCCGGGAGAGCCGGGGACTGCTGGTCCTGGGCCTGGCGGCCCTGTTCGGCTGCCTGTTCTTCTTCAAATATGCGGGACTCCTGGGTCTGGGAGTGACGCTGCCCCTGGCCATCAGCTTCTATTCCTTCCAGCTGGCGGCGTATCTCATCGACGTGTACCGGGGCCGGGTCCCGGCGGAAAGAAAGCCCCTGTTGTTTTTCACCGGCGTGCTGCTGTTTCCCAAGCTGCTGTCCGGCCCGCTGATGGACCCACTGTCCCTGCATGAGCAGCTGTCCGACCCGCCCCGGCCGGGCCTGGAGGACTTCGACAGCGGCTTGCGGGACTTTATCCTGGGCCTGTCCATGAAGGTGCTGCTGGCCAACCAGATCGGCGGCCTGTGGCGTCAGGTGGGGAACATCGGCTACGAGAGCGTGTCCACGCCTCTGGCGTGGATGGGCATCGCGGCCTACTCCCTGCAGCTGTATCTGGACTTCTGCGGCTATTCCTGGATGGCCCTGGGCCTGGGGCGGATGCTGGGCTTCCGGCTGCCCCGGAACTTTGAGCATCCCTACGCCGCCCGCTCCATGCAGGACTTCTGGCGGCGGTGGCACATCAGCCTCAGCTCCTGGTTCCGGGATTACGTCTATATCCCCCTGGGCGGCAGCCGGGAGGGAACGGCCCGGACCTATCTGAACCTGCTGGCGGTGTGGGTCCTGACGGGCCTGTGGCACGGCAGCACCCTGAACTTCCTGCTGTGGGGCCTGCTGCTGTTCGCCCTCATCGCCCTGGAGCGGGCCGGATGGGGCCGGGTGCTGGCGCGCAGCCGGGTAATCTCCCGGGTGTACATGGTGCTGATGATCCCCCTGAGCTGGCTGCTGTTCGCCATCCCCTCGGTGAGCCGCATCGGCGTTTACCTGGGCCGACTGTTTCCCCTCGTGTCCCGGGGGATCGCCGTCAACGCCGGGGACTGGCTGCAATACGGCAAACAGTATTGGTGGCTGCTGGTGCTGGGCATCGTGTTCTCCACCCCCGGGCCGGAGAAGCTGTGGAACCGTATCCGCGGCACCTGGCTGGGCACGGTGGTCCTGGCGGTGCTGTTCTGGGCCTGCGTTTACTGCATGTCCGTGGCCACCAACGATCCGTTTATGTACTTCTCGTTCTAAAGGGGGCGTTATCATGAAGCATATCAAGAATTTCCGCCCCCTGGCCCTGGCCGCCATCCTGGTTGTCACCTCCGCAGCAGCCGCCGTGTGCGGCCTGGTGATGAAGGGACAGCTGCAGAAATATGTGGGCGGCTATGACGACAAATGGGCCATCGCCGTGCCCTTTCTGATGCTGCGGGACGACACCGACTGGCAGCGGATGCTGGCGGCGAAAGACGCCCCGCCCGCGCCGGACCCCGAACCGGAACCGGAACCCGAACCGGAACCCGAACCGGACCCGGAACCGGAACCCGAGCCTGAGCCGCCGGTGGTGGTCACCAACGCCGTATACGGCCAGGACGAGAGCTTTTTCGACGATGCGCTGTTCATCGGCGACTCCCGGATGGTGAACGTGGCCAACTATGCCCGGCTGGGCAATGCCGACTATTTCGCCGACGTGGGCATGACGGTGTTCAAGATGTTCTCCACCACCGCCTCCGACAAGAATTTCGGCGCAACGGACCTGGGGTCCCTGCTGCGCAGCAAGCGATACAGCCACATTTTCGTCATGCTGGGCCTCAACGAGGCCGGTTATCCCCTGGGGAACCTGTTCGACGCCTACCAGAGCGACCTGGAGCGGCTGCGCCAGCTCCAGCCGGACGCCACCATCTATATCCTGAAGGTCTACGGCGTCACCGCCGACGTGGCTGCCGGGAATCCCAGCTTTGCCCACAGCCGCCTGACCGCCGTGAACCAGGGCTTTGCGGACCTGGCCGACGGCGACCGCATCCGCTGCCTGGACTCGGACACCCTGTTCTGCGGCGACGACGGCTTCATGCTGCCGGAATACACCGGCGACGGCGTCCATCCCTACGGAAAGTTCGCCTATCTGTTCTCCCAGTGGCTGTGCGAGCAGATCACCCAGGGGAAGTGACTCAAAACGCGACAAGGCCCTCCGGCGTCAGCCGGAGGGCCTGGCTTTATGCAATTCATTACTCTGCAAACAGGGGAGTGGACAGATACCGGTCGCCGGTGTCGGGCAGCAGCACCACGATGGTCTTGCCTGCGGACTCCGGCCGCTGGGCGATCTGCAGAGCCGCCCACACGGCGGCACCGGAGGAGATGCCCACCAGCACGCCCTCGGTATGGCCAATCTCCCGGCCCAGGGCAAAAGCGTCCTCGTTGGTGACGGGGACGATCTCGTCATAGACCTGGGTGTCCAGCACCTGGGGCACGAAGCCCGCGCCGATGCCCTGGATCTTGTGGGCCCCGGCCACGCCGGTGGACAGCACCGCCGAGCTTTTCGGCTCCACCGCCGCCACCCGGACGGCGGCGTTCCGGGACTTCAGATACTGCCCCACGCCGGTGATGGTGCCGCCGGTGCCGACGCCTGCCACGAACCAATCCACCTGCCCGTCGGTATCCTGCCAGATCTCCGGCCCGGTGGTCTCAAAGTGGGCCTTGGGGTTGGCAGCGTTGACGAACTGGCCGGGCACAAAGCTGCCGGGAATCTCGTGGGACAGCTCCTCGGCCCTGGCAATGGCTCCCTTCATGCCCTTGGAGCCCTCGGTGAGCACCAGTTCCGCGCCGTAGGCCTTCATCAGCTGGCGGCGCTCCACGCTCATGGTCTCGGGCATGACGATGATGACCCGATAGCCCCGGGCGGCGGCCACGGAGGCCAGGCCGATGCCGGTGTTGCCGGAGGTGGGCTCGATGATGACGCTGCCCTCGTGCAGCAGGCCCCTGGCCTCGGCATCGTCGATCATAGCCCGGGCGATGCGGTCCTTCACGGACCCGGCGGGGTTCAGATACTCCAGCTTGGCCAGGATCCGGGCCTTCAGATTGTACTTCTTCTCCAGATGGGTCAGCTCCAGCAGAGGGGTGCGGCCGATCAGCTGATCGGCGGAGGTATAGATATGAGACATGGTTGATTTCTCCTTTATATTGTAAGATGTTGGTTGTTTTTTCAGCGGATGGACACCTTACAACATCGGAAAATCACAGACGCTTCCATGGAAATGACCTCGGTTCCAAAAACTACTACCAATATGGTATGTTGGTAGTATATTCCCGTCACGCACAAAAATCAACCCCTCTGCGAAAAGTTTTCGCAGAGGGGTTGCATCGTATTCACAGGCTCTTTTCCAGGGCGTGGACCCAGTCGGCCTTCAGATAGTACAGCAGGAACACCACGCAGCTGACGCTCCAGGTGATGGGATAGGCCCAGAAGATGGTGGCAATATCCGGCCAGACCTTCAGAGCCAGGGTGATATAGCTGACCCGCAGGATGCACCAGCAGCCCAGCATGGTGTACATAGGCACCTGGGCCCGGCCCGCGCCCCGCAGCACGGCGGACACACCGTGGGCAAAGGCCAGGAAGCAGAAGAACAGTGCCTCGATGTGGGACTGACGCACACCGATGGCCACCACGGCCGGGTCGTCGTTGAACAGCCGCATGGCATAGGGGGCCAGGAAAAACAGCGCCACGCCGATGAGCTCCGCCATGGCCATGGAGCACAGGATGCCGATCCGCGCGCCCTGCTTGGCCCGGTCAAACTGCCCCGCTCCCAGGTTCTGGCCGATGAAGGTGGTCAGAGCCATGGCGAAGGCGGTGATGGGCAGGAACACGAAGCCCTCCACCTTGGAATACGAGCCGCAGCCCGCCATGGCGTCGGAGCCGAAGGTGTTGATGTTGGACTGCACCACCACGTTGGCGATGGCGATGATGGAGTTCTGCACGCCGGAGGGAACACCCTGGGAAGTGATTTTCTTCAGCAGAGGCAGATCAAAGCCGATGCGCTTGATCTCCAGCCGGTACGGCCCGTCGGACCGGGTCAGCTTGATGATGCACAGGACGGCGCTGACCACCTGGCTGATCACGGTGGCTACGGCGGCGCCTGCCACGCCCATATCCATGGCCCCCACAAACAGCAGGTCCAGGGCCACGTTGACCACCGACGAGATAACCAGATAGTACAGGGGGCTGCGGCTGTCGCCCACCGCCTGCAGAATGCCCATGCCTGCGTTATACAGGATGGTGGCCAGGCTTCCCAGGAAGTACAGCCGGAAATACAGGATGGACGTGGACAGAACATCCGCCGGTGTCCGCATCCAGGTGAGGATGGTGGGGGTGAAGAACACGCCCAGAAGGGTCAGCAGCACACCGCAGCACAGGGCAAAGGCGATGTCCGTGTGCACGGCGGAGCGGACCTTTTCATAGTTCCTGGCCCCGAAATACTGGGCGATGACGATGCCCGCCCCGATGAACAGGCCCATAAAAAAGCCCGTCATCATAAAAATGAGGTTGCCGCTGCTGGCCACAGCGGCAAGAGCCTGCTTGCCCACAAATTTGCCCACGATGACGCTGTCCACCGTGTTGTACAGCTGCTGGCAGAGATTGCCCAAAAAGACCGGCACTGCGAAGCTGACCATGCGCTTCCAGATGGAGCCGGTGGTCATATCGGTGCTGCGGTTGATGGCGGCCACGCCGCATCGCCTCCTTATGTAAAGAAATCGTCAGTTCCTTCATTATAGGGGGAAAATGCGGAAAGGTCAACCCTCCATCGCCAAAATAAGCGATTTTGTCTTTCAATCGTGCACAAATGCGAAAATACGGCAAACGGATTCGGTGAAATCCGGCAGAAAAATAGTTCTCCGCGCAGCGTTGGACCGCTGCGCGGAGAAGCAAAGGGGGGATGAGAGAGTAAAGCGTTGTCAGTCGGCCAGGATCCGCACCGCACCCACATAGGTGCTGCTGTAATAGCCATCGAAATAGCTGATCTTGACCCCGCCGTTGGAGGTGGCGTGGATGAAGGCCCCGCCGCCCAGATAGATGCCCACGTGGGAGATGTCGCCGCCGCCATAGGAGAAGAACACCAGGTCCCCGGCCAGCCGCTCGGCGGTGGACACCCGGGTGAAGGCGTACAGCTGGTCGCTGGCCCCGTGGGACATACGATAGCCGAAGTGGGCGTAGACGTACATGGTGAAGCCCGAGCAGTCAAACCCGCTGGGGGAGGCCCCGCCCCACACATACCGGGTGCCCAGGAAGGACTTTGCATAGTCCACCAGGTCCTCCCGGGCGCTCTTCACGGCGGAGGTGCCGGCATAATCGCTGTACTGCACGGTCTGGCACCCGTCAGCCCGGACATAGCCGGTGGTGCCGCTGAAGGTGATCTGATACCAATTGCCGTCCTCGGCGACGTCGTTGAGCCGGGCCACCTTGCCCTGGCGCAGGGTCCGCAGGGAGACGGCGCTGTCGCTGGGTGCGGCGTACACGGTGATCTGACGGGCGGCCATGGCGCCGTCATAGGCGTCCAGCAGGGCCTGGCGGGCGGCCTGACGGCCGGTGCGGCGGGCGGCCTCGCGGTTGGCCTGGCGAGCGGCTTCCGCCTGCCGGGCTTCCTCCTCCTGCTGCAGCTGCACCGCCTGAACGGCCAGCTGAGACAGGTCCACCGTCTCCTCCTGCTCCAGCATCCCCAGGTCGATGGCGATGTTGGAATTGGCCTGGGCGGACTGGGACAGGCCGGCCTCCTCCAGCGCCTGCACGGCGGCGGAGTAGCTGGCGGCGGCCTCGGCCGCATCCTGTATCTGATGGCTCTGATCTGCGCTGACGATCCAGATGCTGGACAGCGTCATGGACACGGCCAGGAACAGACAGGCGAAACGTCGGGATACCATGGGTAAGACTTCCTTTCCATAAGGGGATTTTCTAACGACAAGAGATACTATACCACAATGGTTTCAAAAAAGCTACAAAAAATTACAGATTGGTAACAAAAGTTTTCAAAATGGTAAAAATTTACTGCCGTGTCACGCAAAACACGGCAGTAAACTCGATATTCAGGACAAAATCCTCATTTCCGCAGGTCGGCGATGGCCTGGCCCGTGGCCAGGATGGTCTCCCCGGCCCGGCGCACCCCGGCTCCGGCGGCCTTCATCAGCTCGTCCTTCACGTCCACCGCCAGGCGGCGGAAGATCTCGGAGATGATCTTTTTCTTCTCCTCGTCGGCCCCGGCATACTCCCGGATCAGGGCCGCTCCGGCGGCCAGACCGCCGCTGCGCAGGTCCTCCAGGGTCTTGGTGCGGCCGCCCCGGCTGAGGATGTCGAAAAACGCCCGGGAAAACTGCTCCCGCTCCCGGGGGCTCATGGAACCGATCCACTCCCGCAGCACTCCGTCGGACAGCTGGCCCAGCTGGGACCGCTGGCCCAGGTGGACGAACCGGGGGCCTTCCACGCACCAGGACAGGGGCTCATGCTGCATAATGGACCGGGCGGTGCTGTCCACCACCTCATAGTCCTCGGCGTGCTCCAGCAGGACCCCCACGATGGAGGAGGCGGGGATATAGGTGAACAGCCGATCCGCCACCGCCTGATAGCTGGGGGTGTCCACCAGGTCCCGGCTGAAGCCCGGGCCATCGTTGTTATAGGCGGCGATAAGCCGCTGGCGCTGGAGCGTTTCGTCCAGGTGCACCGCCGCCCAGGCGGCCAGATTGCCGCCCTTGGAGTGTCCGCCGATGCGCAGGGCACGCCCGGGACAGGCCCGGGCCACGGCCCCGGCATACTCCGCGGCCTTCACCTGGGCGGGGACGGCGGAAAGGAAGCTCATGTTGAAGTCCTCCTGCCAGCCCACAATGGTCATGTCCGTGCCCCGGTAGGCGGCGTATACGCTGCCGTCCGGCAGCAGGAAGGACACGGCGGCAAACTGCATCTGCCGGTCCTCGTCGTGGAGGCTCTCAAAGGCAAACAGGGACATCTCCCGGAACCGGGGCGTCTCCGCCGCCTGGCGCATCAGGGGGATGTAGTCCAGGGTGGACAGGCCCAGCTGCTCGTCCTCCTCTGTCAGCAGGCGGCACACGTCCCCCATGGGCATGGCGTCCTGGGGGTCGAAGCTGCGCAGCCGGGGGATGTTCTCCAGCTTGATATAGGAAATGATGCACAGGAGCAGGTTGTCCACCTCGTTGAACCCGTCCTGGGCAAAGGTCAGGTCGCCCCGCCACCGGAGGTAGTCGGACACGGTGGCGCTGGCTTTCGTCTCGTCAGACATGGGGGATACCTCCTATTTGGTTATTGCAAAGTCTTGCACCGCTCGTCGGTGTTGTGGATCACCTGGGCCACGCTCTGGCCCAGGCCGGGATACCCGGCGGTCAGGGTGTCCGGGGTGATCTCCTGGACCTCCTCCGCCTGGCTCAGGGCCCGGCGGTACCGCACCTGACTCATGGTCATGTCCGCCTGCACCAGGCCGCCGTCATAGTCCCCGGGGGACACGGCGAAGAAGTCCTCGTTGCCGCCGCCCCGGCGATACAGCTGCCGCAGCAGGGCATACAGCGCCCCGCTGAGATAGTCCCCGGCGGCGGTGACGGCCTCCCGGCTGCCGGTTTTGCCCAGCTGGTCAAACAGGACCCCTGCGGTGTTCACCACCAGCTTTTTTTGCAGGGTGGCCATGATGCTGCCCCGCAGGCTGCCCTTTTCGCCGGAGGAGTCGTACACGTCCCCGGCCTCGATGATGGACCCGTCCCGGCTCAGGGTCCGGCCCAGCAGATAGTCCGCCGACACATGGTAATAGTCGCACGCCCGGGTCACGAAGGCCAGGCCCGGCTCCCGGATGCCGTTTTCATAGTGGCTCAGCAGGGCCTGGCTGATGCCCAGCTCCGCCGCCGCCTTCTGCTGGGAAACGCCCTTCTCCTGCCGCAGCAGGCTCAGCGTGCGGGAAAAATCAGTTGCCATTCTCTCTCACCCATCTCTCTATTATATACAGGAAGTAGATTATACCGCACTTTATACAAAAAGTAAATCCCCATTTTCCGCGGGAGCCATATTTGTCTCCCGCCCCTTTTCCCGGCAAATACCGGCGGATTTTCCGGAATTTACCGGGATTTAAATATGAAAAAGCTGTTAATTCCCGTGAAATCCCTTGACGGATGGGGGAAAACCATGTATCATATATTTTTGTAACGAATTTGTAACTTTTTGAGGCAACCTGATTATGAAACAAGACCTTATGCATAAAGACGTCAACGACGTCAACATCACGCCGGAGGAGCGGCGCAGCATCTGGCAGCTCTGGCGGCAGAATCTGAAGGACTGGGCCTGGTACATCCGGGAAAATCCCGACTGGCTGGACCTGGACATCCAGACCGCCGTGAAGCGCCACGTCATCGCCCCCCTGCGGGAGGGCTGGCATCGCCTGCGGAGCCTGGCCCACCAGAAAAGGCGCCGGGAGTTTCCGGAGTCCGAAAACCGCCTGGCCCAGCTGCTGCTGTTCGCCTGGGGCAGTATGCCCCGGATGGGCGCGGGCCTGCGGGAGCGGTTTGCCCTGCGCCGCAGGCACAGCATCCGCCGCAGCGGCAGCATCCGGGGCCTGCTGGAGCGGCTGCACCTGCACCCGGCCATCTTCCTGGGCACCTGCGTCACGGCGGCGGCGGTGATCGTGCTGCTGTCGGTATACACCATCGGCACCACCGTTCGCTATGACGGCATCAACCTGGGCACCGTGGGCTCCCGCCGGACGGTGGACCAGGCGGTGCGGCAGCTGGAGACCGTCACCCGCCAGACCTTAGAGGACCAGGACTACGCCATCGACACCGCCCTGCTGTCCACCCAGACCCATGTGGTCCCCCGCCGGGACCTGGAGAGCCGGGAGGAGTTCGCCGAGAACCTGACGGACCAGATCGGCGACGTCACCTATGGCTATACCCTGTATGTAGACGGCGAGGCCGTGGCCGCCACCACCTACGCCGGAGCCATCGATCAGCTGCTGGAGCAGATGAAGGCGGGCTATATCACCGAGAACACCGTGGACTGCAGCTTTGTGGAAAACGTGGAGATCAAGGAGGGCTATGTGGACAGCTCCCTGATCTCCAACCTGGGCTATATCGCCGAGAAGCTCAACGCCACCAAAGAGGGAGCCGTGGTATACACCGTGAAGCCCGGCGACGTGTGGTCCGCCATCGCCGAGGACAACGGCATGACCAATCAGCAGCTTCTGACCCTGAACCCCGGCTATGACATCGCCGTGCTCCACGCCGGGGACCAGCTGACCATCTCCAACGCCGTGCCCTACCTGACGGTGGTGGCCGTGGAGCGGCAGAGCTATATCCGGGACCTGCCCTATACCATCACCTACCGGGACGACGCCAGCATGTACCAGGGCGACACCAAGGTCCTGTCCAAGGGCGTGTACGGCAAGGCGGACGTCACCGCCAACGTGACCATCATCAACGGCGAGGAGACCGCCCGGGAATATGTGGCCTCCGTGACCCTGTCCCAGCCTGTGGCCGAGGTCCAGGCCCGGGGCACCAAGGTCCGGCCCACCTGGTTCCCCACCGGCAGCTTCCGCTGGCCCTGCTACGGCGTTATCACCTCCTACTTCGGCCCCCGCCGGGCCAGCGTGGCCGGCGCCTCCACCTATCATGAGGCCCTGGATATCGCCAACAGCTATGGCACCGCCATTTACGCCGCCGACGGCGGCACCGTGACCCTGGCCGGGTGGTACGGCGGCCTGGGCTACTGCGTGAAGATCGACCACGGCAACGGCTTTGTCACCACCTATGGCCACAACAGCTCCCTGCTGGTGTCTGTGGGCCAGCATGTGTACAAGGGCCAGCAGATCGCCCGCATGGGCTCCACCGGCATCAGCAGCGGCCCCCACTGCCACTTCGCCGTGACCCGCAACGGCACCCTGGTGGACCCGCTGAACTACCTGCCGTAAAAACCGCATAAGCGCACAAACGCATAGACCAAAAGGCCGCCCCGAAGCCGGGGCGGCCTTTTTGGACAAGGGGCTTGCAGTCTGCCGCGCGCAGAATTTGTTCGCTGAAAGCGAACCAATTCCACACTTGCAGACTGAGAAGTGTTTTTTGCGACGTACACGCCG
>OGGZ01001060.1_pt1 | contig 25964 bp, 24 predicted proteins | sample 1571371 | NCBI WGS metagenome assembly OGGZ01 (sample SAMEA2582025, study PRJEB24529) | metagenome | biome: Human gut stool | place: China | collected 2011
CGTATTCATAGTGGTTGAGTACACGTGACTGTACATCCTCCTGTGGAAGCTCCCCCGCTTTCCTTCTCTTCACCATTTATCACATGGGTGATGCTTCCCTGTTCTCATTATAGAGGAATTTTACCAGTTGTCCGTTTTCTTCCATTTCTGCGCGCAGTCCCTCTGCGTCATAATGGTTCTTCTGGAAGCTTCCGTCTGCCTTAGTCACCTGCTCCAGCCTTCCGAAACCGTCATAGAGATAAGACATTTCTCCATCTGAGAGCATATTTCCGCTGTTATCATAGGTATAGTTCTTAACCGTATCTGCACCATCTGTTATCTGTAACAGGCGGTTACATTCATCATAAAGATACTGCTCATGAACTGCTCCCCGGATACGCTCTGTCCTGTTGCCTGCCATTCTCCATGACCCCAGATAACTGTCCACTGTGTCACTCTGCCTTTCAGATCACGCTGGCTGGTCCTTCTGTCATCTGCATCATAGGTGTATGGCAGCAGCGACCTGCGAGACAGTTATTCAGCATGTTATTTTTTTGACTCTCTCCCGGACAGATTACAATATAGTATGCACCTCCAAAATAAATATTACGATAGGTAATTGCAAAATGTGTATAAAGAATGGGACGACTTGTACAGATTTAACAATGCAGCACAAGTCACTCTCACTACACTGCAGCTCGTAGCAGTACATAAGACATTAAAATACAGTGCCTAAGTACTGATGACTTCACAATTCTAAATGCATAATATTACGTTTCGCAAACACCTAAAAGATTACAAATAAAATTTCCTATAATTTTACCAGATTGTTTTTAGTCCTATGAAAAGGCAAGTAGTTTGACATTTACAAACTAATGGTAAGCAACCAACTTTATAATTCTGAGGTGCAATTCTAGTGGACAAATACAAACAAGAATATTACATAATGCAGAAGCCAGCTGATGTTATTAATGCACAGCTAGTTCTAATGCTTACTATTCACTTTTAACTTCGAATATCCTTAACATTAAAATGGCGAGTCTCACCCTAGGGTATTCAAATTAATCTACATGAATTACATCACCTTTGGTGAGAGCCATTCCAATTAATTTAAAGACCTTGATTGATTTTTTAGATGGTAGGTTAATACAAAATGTTACATAATATTTTTAATATCAATTAACTCTTACTCTATTATCTAATCAATTTACTTTTAGAACAAACTTCAATATTGGATAGTAATGTTCTCATATATGTTCCTTTTCTCTATTGTATGACCGTTTTTAACTTCAACTAAAAATTCATGGGGTTCATAATAATTATACTTTTTATATTTATTCTCAGGAACACTCGATTGAGTCATGGTCACTGTTTCTGCATCAATAAAACATAAGATAATTTCAGAAAACATTCGTAGCATTTCTTCATGACTCATTTCTCGCAAGTTACCTTCATATACAACATTATTGTAAACATCACTTGAAGTATATGTTCCTTTGGAATCTTCATCAATGAACATCATTTCCACATTATACGCAAAGATAGATGTGTGAATACCATAAAAATTAATAAAAAGATTTTCATCATTCCCATCAAACACTATTGTTCCTATTTCTTTCGATGAATCAATTTCAATTTCATCTCCGTCTTCTGACAAAAATCTAATCATTTTTTCATCCCACGAATTCTTGATTAGATATTCTACCATATTTTTTTTAAGTTCTTCGTTACTGAATTTCATACAGTATTCTTTATAATTCTCACTCATTGAAATGTTGTTCCTTTCACAAATTGATTTTGAGGATATTTTGTTTGACATCTGGTACAAACTGGTATAACCTCATTATTTCTTGGTCTGATGGCAGGTGTCATAATAATATTAGCATTCGTATTTCCACCTAATCCTCTAAACACAATATCCTCTGCACATGTAGCATTACCCTTGTAAGTTCTACTATTTTTACCCCTACATATACCTCTCCTGTTCGAATATCCACACCTGCAACGACAGTAGCAATATTGCTTTGCTGCGTTTTACTTAGACCTTGAATTCTTGCAACTTCTGCATCCCTTGCTGCAATAGCTTTTTCAATATTATAATCTAATTTTTGATAATATTCATCTGGTAAGAATAGTTCTGTCTCTCTACCACTCTCATAACTTCTCCAAGGATCTTTCCCATTACCTACCCCGCTGTCTTTATACCCGGACTTACTATCCAGTCCTAATTCCTTACGCATCTTTTGGTAGGCTTCCTGGAGACTCATTCCCTCTTCTTTATACTTGTGGTATAAGTCTCTCTGCGTCGGGCAGATATTATGCCCTGTCGGATCTTTATACGTTATGGCATTATTCCTGCAGTATTCGTACAGGTTCAGTCCGTCTCCATAATAGGTATCTTCCTGTATGAACCGTCCGATCACAGGGTTATAGTAACGTGCCCTGAGATAATACTGCCGGGTAATGGGATCATACTGCTCGTCCTGATAACGGAAACGGTTCTCTACCTGCTCCTTGCAGCTTATGGTATTCCCAAAGGCATCATACTCATATTGATTGAGTATTCTGTCCTGCTCTCTTCCCTGTGCTGATACTCCGCTCTCCTTATCCTCATCTCTGATGATATGGCTCACACTGCCCTGTTCATCGGATACATAATGGTAATACGTCTTGGCGTTCTCGCTGTCAGAACTGATTAAGCCCAGTCCACGTATATAACGGATGATGTTGCCGCTGCAGTCTTTCTCTGCGACTACTTCCCTATCCTCATTATAGAGGAACTGCACTAATCTGCCGTTCTCTTCCATCTCTGCACGAAGACCCTCGGCATCATAACAGTTCTTCTGAATGTCCGAAAGTATAACCCTGATTATAACTATTTTAAATATTCATTTGACTTAAATATATACTTTTTCATAAGTTCCGCTCTTTTATTATCTAGTTCTGATGTTCCAATTTGAACATCAAACTTAAAGAAAAACCTATCTGATATTTCATTTTCTAAAGATTTCAATTCGTCTTTATCTGTATGATTCTTTAAAAAATCCATCCAATCTCTGGCTTCATTTTCATTCTGAATCAATAAATAATCTTTTTCCTCCTTCTTCATTAATTCAATAGTTTCTATTAACTCACTCAATATTACTATTAATTCGTTATGTTTTTCGTCGTCAATCTTGTTCATAATTTTCTCACTTCCACGTTGCAGGTGTTATCTCAATCCAATCTGCAGGTACTGCTCTATAATCAATATATGCTTGATGTGCCCCACCATATAATCCCATTCCTTGTGGTCCAACTTTTCCTTCTAAAGCTCCTAAAGAAGAACCTTCTGGTATAGTCATCTTATATAAAGTAGATGCATCATTACAGAACTCCTGTTTAATTGCATAATCCACTCTCCATTGATATTCAGTTGCAGGAGGTGGTTCTAAACTCCAAAATCCGCCATTTTTTCCACCAATTCTATATAATGTAGTCCCGCCTTCATACGTAGTAGGTGTTGCTTTTCCTCCTGCAAAGGAATTTAAAACATTTCGTTCCCATTGTGAACCTTCTGGTAATGTTGGTACTCCTACATTTTTTTGTGTCAAACTAGTTGTTTTACCACTCTTCTCCCGGATATTTCATGTTCCACTCTTTGCGCAGACCGGTCATGAGTTCCATGACGTCACGGGTATCTTTTAAGCGCATTACCCCGGTATTTCCGTTCAAGATAGCATCTTCCATGTCTGTCATTTCATACAATAATGCATCCGCCGTTGCACCTGCCGTGATCTCATGCACCTTTCCGGTCTCTGCTTCCACAACGATAGCACGGTCGGCGCGCGGATATTCCATGATCTCTATATATCCTTTTTCACAGCTGATTACAGCGCGCTTTGGCTGTTTGGAGTGTAGGGACAGCGACAGCGCCGCCATCTGTCCGTCCGGATTCATCAGAAGAATTCCCTCCTGTTCATCCGCGCCGGTCGGTGCGTATTTTACCTGGGAAAGTACCTGATCAGGCTGGCTTGACATAAAGCTTCTTACAATGGAAAGTGCATAGACACCGATGTCTAAGAGCGCTCCACCTGCCAGATTCATATTGAAAAACCGGTTCTTCATATTATATTCCTTGTAGCTGCCGAAATTGAGCTGGATAAACTGCACCTTCCCGAGTGCCGGAATCTCTCCATCCCCCGTCTCAACAATCTGCCAGAGCTTCTTATATAAAGGCATGTGCCAGATTGTCATCGCCTCTGCAAACACAACGTGGTGTTCGTCTGCAAGCGCAATCGCCTCCGCAAGCTCACGGCTGTTTAACATGACCGATTTTTCACAGAGCACATGCTTCCCGCCTGCAAGTGCCTCGCGGGCAAATTCGATATGTGTATTGTGCGGCGTGGTAATGTAAATGACATCTACGTCGGGATCATGGAACATTTCATGAAAATCATTGTACACCTTCTGCACACCGTACTTCTCCGCAAATGCGACCGCCTTCTCGTGTGTGCGGTTGCCGACCGCGTAGAGATGCTTTCCCATATGCTCTAAGGCCTGTGCCATTTCATTTGCGATGACGCCGCATCCCAATACTGCCCAGTTCAACTCTTTTTTCATTGTGGTGCCTCCTGCATGATTTTACTTTTTTTATTAATACAAATCAAAAATACTCATCTGTGGATCTTTCCAGGAACGCTGGATTGCATCTTTTACAATGTCTGTGCTCTGCACATGCCCGATCAGAAGCGGCGAGCGGGGATCATGCTGCAGCCGGTTCTCCCGGACGGTGCGGCTGTCATAGTTGGCATAGCAGTACAGACATTCATGTCCGCAGGTGTTATAAGCACCGATGTCTGCGCCGAGCAGGCAGGAACACTCACCTCTCGCCCGTTTCTGCTGCGGCACCTTTAATCTGCACCCGATTGCCTGTTCCAGCACAGACTGTGATAAACAGCCGTCTGCATCCACATTCTGCCGCACAAGACTGCGGTTCTCACAACACAGATGAATCTGAAGATGCTGTTTTGCCGCTATCTCGGAAAACGCCGCAATCAGACGCTCCTGCTGCTTCTTTCCGACGCTCCTTACGCCCGGAAAGTTCCGTCTGGTTTTTTCATATAAATCAATAAAACTCACCACACATTGCCCGGTGTATCCAGAAAGCTTCTGTGCAAGCTCCCTGAACTTTTCCACATGATACTGCTCGGTGTAGGTCTCATTTAAAAAGACGGGATCATAACGAAAGCTGACACGTTCTCTTCCCACGCTCTCCGATAATCTGCAAAATGCCTCCGCGATGAGGTTCTTATCCGGCACATGGGGTTCTATCTCCCTGCCGTAAGGCGTGATCGTCACAAACCAGAACATGGTAAACGCATCCAGCAGTGGAAGGCGGTCCAGCATAGGCAGCGGATTTTTCGTACAGAATACAAGTGCATCCACCACCGCAGGGTCGAGCCGGTATCTTGTTATCTGCGTGGGATAATACGGATTGCGCACCAGAACTTCTCCCGCGCGGATCCGCTCATAGAACCAGTCGCTGTAATACGCCGGTATGTCTGTCCTGCTTCCTGTATTCAGTATCAAATCTCTCTCACCTCCGCATATCCAGATTATACCTTATTTTTTCCTGTTTTTCACTTCTGAATTTCGATCCCCGGACGGATGGTATCCTCCCCGAAATTGATTTTATGTAAACCTTGACTTCTCCTGCCGGCAAAGTTATAATGTTAGTGTTGACTAACTTATTATCTTACCTGATTTCAAAAACGGAGGGCGGTTGCAGCGGCAACCGGAAATATATGATTATTGAAACAGCTCTATATCAGGATGTACTGGAACATTCCAGTATCTTCCGTCAATTACCAAAAGATAAATATCCCAATGTCCTGCGCTGCTTAAATGCGCGCGTGGTCGATTATCCGCAGGATGCATCCATCGCCGCACTCGGGGATTCCTCCGGCTGCTCCGGCATTCTCCTCACCGGCATGCTCGAAGAATATCTGGTCGATGAGAACGGGAACCAGATCATCATCAATCACCTGCGAAGCGGCGACGTCTTCGGCGCCGAGTCTGTGTGCGCCGGACAGGTGGCGAGCCATGTCTACATTCACACCGTGGAAAAAAGCAAGATCCTGATGCTCGATTTTGCCGCGCTTTTGTCTGAAAAAACATTTTCCTGCTCCTGCCGTATGCAGGTGACCACCAATCTTATGCAGGAATTTGCGCGCCAGGTGATGTTTTTTAACAGCAAAATACGGATTCTCAGTCAGAAAAAGCTGCGGGACAAGTTAAAGATCTATCTGCAGACGTTAGAGATCGCACCGGACGGAACGGTCTGCCTTCCTTACAGCCGCAGAGAACTCTCGGAATATCTCTACGCGGACCGGAGCGCTCTCTCCCGCGAACTTTGCAAAATGCGCGACGAGGGGATTCTGAATTTTTCGGGTTCCAGGCTGCAGATTCTTGATCCGAATTTTCTGGCAATATAATCTTTTTTTGAGGCGGTTGCAATAGCAACCGCTTTTTCTTTCCTTTTCCAGTATTCTATGTCTTGTTGGTTAGTTTTAACTAACCAATAATTACATACTGATACCGTTCAGAGGGAGGAAATATGATAAAAAAGACAAAACTTACCGCTGCATTATTGACAGCTGCCATGGTACTGCAGCTTGCAGCCTGCGGAAGCAATGCGGCTTCCGGAACAGAGAATACTTCAGATAACGGAGCCACAGCAGCCACCGAGACTGCTGCCGCTTCCGAATCGGCGGAGAGCGTAGACACTGAAACTGCTGCCACCGAGGACACCGGCACCCACACTGTGGTTGACCATGCCGGCAACACTGTGGAAGTTCCGAATCACATTACCCGCGTGGTGATTGACCAGATTCCGATTCTCTCCACCTACATGTCCTATTTCGGCGAGGAAGCTCCTTATATCGTAGGCTACTGCGGTTCTTTCAAGGATACCATCTCAAAGACGGTTCTCAAAAATATCGCACCGGAGCTGATGGAATCCGCGGATACCGTCTATGCACAGAGTGATCTGAATATCGAGGAAATCATGAAGTTAGAACCGGATGTCATCTTATACAATGCCGGCAATACGGCACACGCAGAGATCTTACAGGAGAGCGGCATTCCGTGTATCGGATTTGCAACCGTCGGTCACGAGACAGAAGCTGATCCGTTAAACCGCTACAAACAGTGGCTGGATCTTCTGGAGGATGTCTTCGGTGAGGAAGGCAAGACCGATGCTTTCACTGCTGCCGGCGACGAGATTGTTGCGGATGTGGAGGCAAGGATTGCAGCCGTTCCGGAGGATGAGCGCCCGAGCGCACTGATTCTGTGGAAATACATCGACGGCGTACCGCAGGTATCCGGCAACGGAACCTTTGGTACCTACTGGATGAAACACTTAGGTGTCACGGACGTTGCCGCGGAGGCAACCGGCTTTACACAGGTGAGCATGGAACAGATCTACGACTGGAATCCGGATATTCTGTTTGTCGACGGTCCGGGACTCATCGGTCTTACCTCGGAGGACGTGCTGGAGAACAGGGTAGAGGGAACCGATTTCTCCTCCATCAAAGCTGTTCAGGACGGACGTGTCTATGACACAACGCTCGGCATGTGGAACTGGTTTACACCGAACCCGGACGCTCCGCTGGTATTCGCATGGCTTGCATGCAACACTTACCCGGAAGTTTTCGCAGACTATCCTCTGGAGGATATCATCCGTGAATATTACCATGACTGGTATGGCTACGATGTTACCGATGAGGAAATGGAGGAAATGCTTCAGTACTGATGAATGATAATTTTTTGATCAAACGGGGGCATTTTACACCGCTTGCCATTCTCTTCATGATACTGCTGCCGCTTGTCACCGCACTGATCTGTATCTGCCTCGGCAGAATGAATGTGCCGGTCGGCGACGTGATCGCTGTTTTCCGCGATGTTCTCACGGGAAATGAGGGACATGCGCAGAATTATTCCATTGTGATCAATCTGCGGCTGCCGCGTATTCTGATGGCAATTATTGTAGGAGCAGGACTTACCTGCGCGGGAAACACGTTCCAATCGCTGTTTTCCAATCCACTGGCAACACCGGACATTCTCGGTGTTACCAGCGGCACCTGCGTGGGAGCGATCCTTGCGATCATCCTTTCCTGCGGTATTCTAGAGACACAGATCATTGCACTTGCGTTCGGACTTGCCTCCGTATTTTTTACGTTAAAGATCGCAGGAAAAAATGAGAACCGCTCTATGGTCTATCTGGTGCTGGCAGGCGTAATCGCCTCCTCCCTGTTTAACGCCATCGGCTCTCTGCTGAAATATACTGCCGACCCGCAGGACAAGCTTCCGGAAATTACTTACTGGCTGATGGGCAGCTTCACAAGCGCCACTTATAAAAAATTGCTGATCGGCTCTCCGCTCATTCTCATTGGAATCGTCGTCATCTATCTGCTCCGATGGAGACTGAATATTTTATCATTAAGTGAGGATGAAGCGAAAGCCAGCGGCATCAACTTAAAACGGACACAAATGATATTCATCCTGGCGTCGACGGTCATTACCGCCTCGGCGGTATCCATGTGCGGTCAGGTCGGCTGGATCGGTCTCTTAGTCCCGCACTGCGCCAGAATGCTTGTCGGAAGCAACAACCGTTATGTGGTTCCCATCAGCTTAAGTCTCGGTGCAAGCTTTATGATTCTGATCGATACACTCTCAAGAACCATCAGCGTCATTGAACTTCCACTGTCCATTCTGACCGCCATCATCGGAGCACCGGTCTTTATTTCACTGCTGAATAAGAACAGGAGCAATCTGCAATGATACTTGAAATAAAAAATGGCTGTTTTGGATATCCCAAACAGGATATAATATTACCTGATATCAATCTCTCATTAGAGGAAGGTCATATTTTAGCAATCTTAGGTCCCAACGGTATCGGAAAGACCACACTATTAAAATGCATGATCGGTCTGCTCCCCTGGAGAGAGGGTGCGACTTTTCTGTACGGGCAGGACATCAAAACATTAAAACCAAAGGAATTGTGGAGCAATGTCTCCTACATTCCGCAGAGCCACGGTTTTGCTTTTTCCTACACCGGACTGGAAATGGTCATGCTCGGCCGCTGTTCGCATCTTGGCATTTTTGAACAGCCCGGCAGACGGGAGATTGAGATGGCGGAAGCCATGATGGAGAAAACAGGCATCACGCATCTTGCCAAAAAGGACTGTAACCGCATGAGCGGCGGAGAACTTCAGATGGTACTGATTGCGCGCGCACTGATCAATGAACCGAAGCTGATCATTCTCGACGAGCCGGAGACAGGTCTTGATTTTCACAATCAGATTCTGGTTCTCAACATGATCGACCGGCTCTCCCACGAGGACGGCATCAGCGCAATCATGAACACGCACTATCCGACCAATGCCATGTCTGTCGCCGACGAGGCTTTTATGATGAATCACAAAGGCACTTTTTTCTACGGCAGCACGGAGAAGGTTCTGACAGAAAAGAATATTTCCGTGTCCTTTGACGTCAATGTGGTTGTCAATGAGTTCAGCCATCATCAGAAAAAAATAAAAAGCATCGTACCTGTCTCCCTGACAGATAAAGCGATGTGACAGAAAGGATCTACTATGTCAGAAGGCGTATTTACCATCGCAGCAAAGCGCCCGATCCGCGCGGAGATGACCATCTCACGAAATACCGGACTCGGCACTTCCAATTCCGCTACCTGGTTTTCCCTGGGCGCAGGCACATCCATCACACCGGAAAGCTACGATACGATGTCCATCTATATCGGAGCCGCCGGCACCGGAACGTTTCTCATCGGTGAACAGCCGGAAACAATGGATCTGCACCCGGATGAGATATTGCTCGTACCGGAGAGAACTCTCTGCGGCGTCAAAACCGGCGAGGGTTGTATCTATACAGAAATTATTACAAAAAAGGAGAACACTATGAACGATCTTGTTAAAGCAAAAGAGGTATTGAATCTGAAGGAACTGATCTCTTACGAGGAGGGAAGTATTGCAAACGTGGATATCGTACACAATGATACAATGAAGTTTGTCCTCATGGCATTCGATGAGGGAACCGGACTGACACCGCACCGCGCACCAGGCAACGCAATCCTGACCGCGCTTGAGGGTACAGCTGTCATCGGATACGAGGGTACCGACTACACCTTAAACGCAGGCGAGAGCTTCCGTTTTGAGAAGAACGGTCTGCACAGCGTAACCGCAAAGGGACGCTTCAAAATGTCTCTGCTGCTTGTTCTGGAATAAGACCGGAATAAAAAAAGAGCCGAAAGGCTCTTTTTTGTTGCAGGAAAATGACCCGCTACATTTCTTCTAATGTGTGATACTGTCGGATTGCTGTCTCGTAGAGGTTGTTTCCCTCACGGTCGATCACGACGATGACCGGAAAATCTTTTACCTCGATCTTGCGGATTGCCTCCGCGCCGAGATCCTCATAACATACAATCTCAGATTTTGTGATGCATTTGGAAAGCAGCGCGCCGGCTCCGCCGATGGCTGCAAAATAGACGGCATGATTGCGGATCACTGCGTCTACGACTTCTTTTGAGCGCTTTCCTTTTCCAATCATCGCCTTTTCACCGAGATCCAACAGTCTCGGCGCATATTTATCCATGCGGGTGGCTGTGGTCGGTCCGGCAGATCCGATCGGACGCCCCTCTCTGGCGGGAGACGGTCCCATATAATAGATCGTCGCATCCCTGATGTCAATCGGAAGCTCCCCTCCCTCATCCAGCGCCTCGATCATGCGCTTATGCGCTGCATCGCGCGCCACATACATGGTTCCTGTCAGATAGACATAGTCCCCCGCTTTTAATTCTGCGGTAGTTTCTTCTGTAATTGGCATTGTAATATACTTATCCATAATCTTTCTTTCAAACCTCCTGCTTATCAACATTGGATTTTCATTTTGTGGAAAACCTGTCGTTTTTTATTTTTCTGCACGCATTACATGCTACATGCACCACGATCTTACAGTGTTCTCACAACGTGCCGGTTGACATGGCAGCAGATATTGACAGCTACAGGAAGTCCCGCAATGTGTGTCGGATAGGTATTGATGTTCACTGCAAGCGCCGTCGTCGTTCCTCCGAGTCCTCCCGGTCCGATTCCAAGCTGGTTGATCTTTGAGAGCATCTCTTCCTCGAGATCTTTGACATAGGGGATATCGGAATGTTCATCGACCGGTCTCGTCAGCGCCTGCTTGGCAAGAAGCGCACATTTTTCAAATGTACCTCCTATGCCGACTCCGACGACCATCGGCGGACATGCATTCGGTCCCGCATCCTTCACGGCGGTAAGGATCGCATGCTTGACTCCCTCGATGCTGTCCGCCGGTTTTAACATGAACACGCGGCTCATATTTTCACTGCCGAATCCCTTCGGCGCCATAGTGATCTTTACCTGATCGCCCGGCACGATGGAATAATGAATGACTGCCGGCGTGTTATCTTTTGTATTTTCACGAATGAGCGGATCACCGACGACGGATTTGCGCAGGAATCCTTCTGTGTATCCCTGACGGACTCCCTCGTTAACGGCATCCTCAATCGCTGTGCCCTCAAAGTGGACGTCCTGTCCGACTTCCAGAAAGATCACTGCCATTCCGGTGTCCTGACAGATCGGAATCATCTCCTCGTCCGCGATCTTTAAATTGTCCTGCAGCTGATTTAAGATCTTCTTTCCGAGTTCAGACTGTTCTGTGTCAGCGGCATGCTTCATCGCCGCATCCATATCCGCGGACAGATAATGATTTGCCTGTATACACATTTCTTTGATATTTTTTGTAATCTCATCTGTTTGAATTGTTCTTATCATACCGTTCTTCCTCTCCCTGTCTGCTGTGTATGTGGCGTTTAGGATGCCTGATCTTTTTTGTTTTCGTCTTTCTTTTTGATATTAAAGTGAATCTTGAATTTTTCCAGCGTCTCGTTGTTATCCCGCGACTTCATATCCGGGAAGGCTTTCATCAGACGTTGAAAACCAAAGCTTTTCTCTTCGTACAGCTTCTCGTAGCGCTCCATAAGCTCTGCGCGCTCGCGCTTTTTCTCCTCGAGTGCAAGTTCGCGTTCGCGCTTTTTCTCCTCACGGGAAGCTGCATAATTCTCTGCCTTCTCGGCAAGCTTGTTCTTCGCTGTCTGCGGCAGTTCCGAAATGCTCTCCTTGGTCTCTGAAAGCTTATCCTTCGCCGCTCCCGTCGTCTCCGCAAGCTTATCCTTCGCTGCCCCTGTCGTCTCCGCAAATTTATCCTTTGCTGCTCCCGTCGTCTCTGCAAGCTTATCCTTCGCTGTCTGCGGCAGCCCGTAAATATTTTCCTTCGTCTCGCTGATCTTATCCATCAGCTCCACATGTGTTTTCTGGAATTTCTCGGATTTTTCAATAACGTCTGTCACATTTTCATAGATATTTTCGCCGATCTCATCGGACAGCCGGTGAATAGACGCCGCCATCTCATCCATGACCTTTAAGCGCTTATTGAATTTCAGAATCGTCGTGACCGTGATGATGCAGTCTGCCGCGAACACGCCCATGATAATACTGAGCAGCACTACGCCAAGCACGAACGGAATAAAGCGGATGGCTGCATAAATGATCGGATGAATGATATCCATGATAAAGGTACATGCCAGTCCCCAGTAGATCGAAAACTTCAGGCAGACGTAACCTTTGATGTTGAATGGCTTGTCAGAATAGTCCCACCACTTGTTGTGAAATACTTTTTCCAGAATATAACCCGTAATGTACTCCAGCACAGAGGTGAGAAGAAAAGATCCTGCAAACAGGATCAGCAGATTTTCTTTCAGAGGTGTCAGGATGGCCACCACAATCACCACGCCGCACCCATAGATCGGACAGTACGGACCGTTTAAAAATCCACGGTTCACGAACTTTCCGGTATCGAGTGCAGCGTAGGATACCTCGGTACACCAACCGATAAATGCATAGATAATAAAAATCCAGACCAATTCATAAAAATTCTGCGGCATAATCATTCTCCTTTGTTCCGTGCCTTCTCCACGTACTCATAAGAATCATTATAGTCCATTGAAATTTATGAAACAATCCTTTACTATCCGATTTCTCCGTGTTTTTCGTAATTTGTCACCTTTGTGACTTTATTTTTCTCATCCACGAAAAGCACCGTCGGGCGAAGCTCTGATGCTTCCTCCGGTGTCACCTGCGCGTATGCCATCAGAATAATCTTGTCGCCGGTCTGCACCATGCGTGCCGCCGCACCGTTTAAGCACATCACGCCGCTGCCTCGCTCCCCGGCAATCGTGTAGGTCTCAAAGCGGGAGCCGTTGTTGACATCCACGATCTGTACCTTCTCGTATTCCAGGATTCCCGCCTGCTCCAGCAGATCCATATCCACGGTAATGCTCCCAACGTAGTCTAATTCCGCTTGTGTTACTGTTGCGCGGTGTATTTTTGCTTTCAACATTGTAATTGTCATCGCCTAGTTCTCCAATTCATACATAAAATTATCGATCAGTCTTGTCTTTCCGATATAGACCGCTATCGCGGCAAGGATTCCTCTGTCGATCTTCTCTACCTGCTGCATCGTATCAAGATCTACGATTTTTACATAGTCAATCTTTGCGAGAGGCTCTTTTTCAATCTCCGCTGTCATTGCGGCAAGAATCCTTTTGCAGTCGCGCTCTCCCTTTTCGACCATCTCTTTTCCAAGGAAGATGGAACGGCTTAACACGAGCGCCGCCTTCCGCTCCTCTATAGACAGATAGGTGTTGCGGGAACTTTTTGCAAGTCCGTCCGCTTCACGGATGATCGGACAGCCGGTAATCGTAAGCGGCATGTTCAGATCTTTCACCATTCTCTTGATGACCGCGAGCTGCTGCGCGTCTTTCTGTCCGAAATATGCGCGGTCCGGCGTTACAATATTGAAAAGCTTTGTCACAACCGTGCACACGCCGCGGAAGTGTACCGGTCTGCTGAGTCCGCAAAGCTCCTTGGTCAGCACATCCATATCCACATAAGAATAAAACTGATCCCCGTACATCTCCTCCGGTGTCGGATGGAAAATGAGATCCACACCGTGCTCCTCACAGAGCTTCGCATCATGTTCCAGATCTCTCGGATAGCTTGCGAGATCCTCCGTCGGCCCAAACTGCATCGGATTGACAAAAATGCTCACAACAACCTTGTCATTCTCTCCGGCTGCATCGATCAGGCTCATATGTCCCTCATGCAGGTAGCCCATGGTCGGCACAAAACCGATCGAAAGTCCTTCCTTTTTCCACTCCTTCACCTGTGCTCTTACTTCTTCTATGGTTGATACGATTTTCATAATCTGCTCCTTTCGGCATTTTCTATATTTAGTATAATTTTTCAATCACCGAGTCATCGATCTTAAAGCAATGTTCCTCACCCGGGAATGTTCCCTCTTTTGTCTCTTTGATATATGCTTTGACGCCCTCGCGCATCACCTCACCGACATTCGCGAATACCTTCACAAATTTCGGACGGAAATCGCCGTACATGGCGAGCAGATCCTGGTATACAAGTACCTGTCCGTCACATCCTCCCCCCGCGCCGATACCGATCGTCGGAATTGTAAGTTCTTCGGAGATCTTAGCCGCCAGCTTCGCCGGCACACACTCCATCACGACCATGCAGGCACCTGCCGCTTCCACTGCCTTCGCATCGGCGAGAAGCTTTTTCGCTGCCTCCACATCTTTTCCCTGCACTTTGAATCCACCGAATGCATTGACAGACTGGGGGGTCAATCCGATGTGCGCCACAACCGGAATGGATGCCTTCACGATCGCCTCGATGTGAGGTGCAAATTCCACACCACCCTCCAGCTTTACCGCATTCGCGCGGCCTTCCTTCATCAGTCTTCCGGCATTGACCACTGCGTCGTACACGGATGTCTGGTAGGACATAAACGGCATATCCGCAACTACAAATGCATCTTTTGCACCGCGGGAGACCGCCGCCGTGTGATGAATCATATCTTCCATGGTCACAGAGAGCGTATCCTCATATCCGAGCATTACCATTCCCAATGAATCCCCGACGAGAATCGTGTTGACACCGGCTTCATCCATGATCTTTGCCGTCGTGTAATCATAAGCCGTCACCATGACGATCTTATCGTGTTCTTCCTTCTGCTTCTGTAACGTCAATACTGTGTTTTTCATGTTTCCCTCCACTTTTCCTGCGCCCCAGGCGCATAGACTGTGTTTTCCTGTTTACACTGTTTCCGCGCATTCCGCGCCCGGGCTGTGTTCCCCGTTTCTGCACAATTTTCTCATCTCCGTGTAATCACGATCTGGATGCTTGCTCTGTGCGAGATCTGTGAGATATTCGGCACAGGAAGTATATATTTTCCGCTGTTTTACATTTAACGCGGAAATATGTTTTTCTACGGTCGCACAATCATTTCTCTCCAGCGGACCTGTGAGAGACTGCACGCATCCCTGTGTCAGAATGTGATCCAGATTTCCCTTTGCAAGTGCATAGAGCTCGCTTCGCGCTTCCTCCTGTGCGAATCCGCAGTCGAGAAGCAGCTGCTCGGACATGGAAAATAAGGCAGTCATATAGTTGGATGAGATTGCTGCCGCCGCGTGATATTTGATTTTGTCTTCTTTGGAAATGATACGGGTACGATTGCCCATGGAATGGAAAAATGTCTCCAGATCCTTCACATAGGAGGAGTCTCCCTCGAGTGTGAACAATACGCCGGATAATTCTCTCCATGCATTTTCTTTGCTGCTGATTGCAGCAAGAGGATGTACGGAACATGCATGACAGTTCATGCTGTCCCAGTCTGAAAAGATGTCTGAACTGTAAAGACCGCTGCAATGACCGATCACTTTACCGGATACATAGGGCTTTGCCTGCTGCCACACTTCTGCGATGGCGGAATCCGGTACAGTAAATAGAATCATGCCGCAACTGCTGATGATTTCTTCTAAACTTTCATAACAGGTTGTCTGTGTAAATGCTGCTGCCCATGCAGCAGACGCGCGGGTCAGGCTGTAATAACCTCCTACGTTCCTGCCCTTTTCTTTAAAATATTTGCCAAGTGACACGCCGACCTTGCCGGCACCAATAAAACCGATCTGCATACGTTCGGTCTGTACATCATTCAATGAAATACAAACGCCTCCTCCCGGAAGCAGTATGCGGCACCTCTCCTGTGAAATCATGGTCTCCTCGATCCATGTCCCGTCGGAAACTGGCGATCTAAGATTCGTTCTCTTTTCTTCTCCGGTATCATTTCCGCGCTGCGGAATATCATCCGTGATTTACTATAACACCTGGTATTTCAAATGTAAATAAAGGAATAAGAAAAACCCGCGGTCTTTTAACCGCGGGTTCCGATACATCTTTAATTTTTAGTTGTTTCCCTTATAAGACAGGAATTTTACAACTGCAATGATCGGGATCAGACCGGATACACAGCCGATTGCCTGTGTCTCGCTCTCCTGCTTTCCCTCTAACTTTGCATACATCTTAGCGTAGCTGCATCCTAAGAATACAACGTTTAATACGATTGTGATGACATTTTCTACCGTGCCGTTTACCGGAATGAATAACAGTGCAACCGGTAAAATCCACCAGAGCTTGAATACCATTACCGGAAGCTCAAGACTTCCGAATAATTTTACCTTTTCGCCTTCCCCCTCTGCTGCTGCATCCGCACATGCATAAAATACACCGTATGGAATCCATGCAAGCCATGCATTTTTGTATCCCAGTGCCTTTAATGCCTTCATGTGGGAAACTGCATATAACACATAGCATGCTACCACAACAACAAGACATAACAGAATGACACCGATGCTTGCTCCAAGAATTGCTCCATAAGTACTCATATAACCTGTTCCTCCTTAATAGTAAAATCTCTCTTCACACTCTATCATATATAAAAGGCTATACGATGTCAAATGTATCTTTATATTTTTTTTATATTTTTTATTTTTCTTTTATTTTTAGAAAAATGCTTATTCCTCGTCACTGTCATCCTTGGCATCGTCTTCAGCACGCTTCAACAGCTCATCCATCAGCTCGTCATCCGTCTCGGAATTGTCTGACTGACCGGCTGCTTTCTTCGCATTTTCTGCTGCAAGAGCCGCGCTTGCCGCCTCTTCCTCATCGGTCAGAAGCTCAGAAGTATCGGCTGTCTCAAGCTCCTTATTCTCGCGCACCTTCGCAATGCTTGCCACAGTCACATTCTCGTCCAGATTGATCAGCTTGACACCGGAGGTAATACGTCCAAGAAGTGCCGTATCCGCTACCTTAATGCGGATAATGATACCCTCTGTCGTGATTAACATTATTTCATTGTCATGGTTGACTGCCTTGACACCGACAATATTACCTGTTTTCTCGGTAATCTTGTAGCACTTCACACCCTTACCGCCACGGTTCTGTGTGGTAAACTCGGAGATTAACGTGCACTTTCCGAGACCTTTTTCGGAAACGATCATCAGGGAATCTCCCTGGGATTCCATCTGCATGCCGACGACCTCATCTCCGTCTGTCAGGTTCATACCAATGACGCCCATGGATGTTCTGCCTGTCTTTCTTACATCTGTCTCCTTGAACCGGATACACTGTCCGTATTTGGTGACAAGGAAAATATCCTGATTATTATCGGTCTTCTTCACCTCGATCAGCTCGTCGTCCTCGCGCAGATTGATGGCTGCAAGACCTGTCTTTCTCACATTTGCATAATCGGTGATCGGTGTCTTCTTCACGATACCTTTCTTTGTCGCCATGAAAAGGAAATGTCCCTCGGTGTACTCCCGGATCGGAATGACCGCAGTAATCTTCTCGCCCGGCTGCAGCTGAAGCAGGTTGATGATTGCGGTACCGCGCGCGGTTCTGCTTGCCTCCGGAATCTCATAAGCCTTCATGCGGTATACACGGCCGGTATTCGTGAAGAACATCAGGTAATGGTGCGATGTCGTCATCAGAAGTTCCTCGATGTAATCGTCATCAATGGTCTCCATTCCCTTGATTCCCTTGCCCCCGCGGTTCTGCGCACGGAAATTGTCAAGGCTCATACGCTTGATATATCCAAGCTTCGTCATGGTAATGACGGTATTGGTAACCGGAATCAAATCCTCCATGGAAATATCATATTCGTCAAAACCGATGGATGTTCTTCTGTCATCCCCGTACTTGTCGGCGATCAGAAGAATCTCCTCACGGATGACGCCGAGCAGCTTTTTCTTGTCGGCAAGAATTGCCTTCAACTCTGTGATGCGCTCCATCAATTCCGCGTATTCGTTCTCCAGCTTCTCGCGTTCCAGACCTGTCAGCGCACGCAGACGCATATCCACGATCGCCTGTGCCTGTACGTCCGTCAGCGAAAAACGCTCCATTAAGCGGTCTTTTGCTTCCTGGGTGTTCTTGCTGCTGCGGATAATGTTGATAACTTCATCGATATTATCAAGTGCTGTTAATAATCCCTGTAAGATATGGGCACGTTCTTCCGCCTTGTTCAGATCATATTTCGTTCTTCTGGTGACAACTTCTTCCTGATGGATCAGGTAATAGTTGAGCATCTCGTAAAGGTTTAAGACCTTCGGCTGGTTGTCAACGAGTGCCAGCATAATAACACCGAACGTATCCTGAAGCTGTGTATGCTTGTACAGAAGGTTCAGCACGACATTCGGGTTCACATCACGGCGGAGTTCGATGCAGATTCTCATACCTTGACGGTCGGACTCATCCCGCAGATCGGTGATGCCGTCGATTTTCTTATCTCTGACAAGCTCCGCGATCTTCTCGATCAGACGCGCCTTGTTTACCATGTACGGAAGCTCTGTCACAACAATACGGTTCTTGCCGTTCTGCATCGGCTCAATGCTGGTCACCGCACGGACTCTGACTTTTCCGCGTCCGGTACGGTACGCTTCGTTGATTCCGGCGGTTCCGAGAATCGTACCTCCGGTAGGAAAATCCGGTCCCTTGACGATCGTCAAAAGTTCCTCGATATCGGTACCCCGGTCTTCCAACACCTGGTTATCAATGATCTTTACCACACCGTTAATGACCTCGCGCAGATTGTGCGGCGGAATATTGGTCGCCATTCCGACAGCGATACCGGTCGTACCGTTGACTAACAGATTCGGAAAACGGGACGGAAGCACTGTAGGCTCTTTTTCCGTCTCATCGAAGTTCGGAACAAAATCAACCGTATCTTTTCCGATGTCCGCAAGCATTTCCATGGAAATCTTGGAAAGTCTTGCCTCAGTGTATCGCATAGCAGCAGCGCCGTCACCATCGACGGAACCAAAATTTCCATGTCCGTCGACAAGCGGATAACGGAATGACCAGTCCTGTGCCATATTGACGAGTGCTCCGTAGATTGAGCTGTCGCCGTGCGGATGGTATTTACCCATCGTATCACCGACGATACGCGCACATTTACGGTGCGGCTTGTCCGGTCCGTTGTTCAGCTCAATCATGGAATAGAGGACACGCCTCTGTACCGGCTTCAAACCATCTCTTACATCCGGCAGCGCACGCTGTGCAATGACACTCATGGCATAGTCGATGTAGGAACTTTCCATTGTTTTCTTCAGATCCACATCATGTATCTGGTCAAAAATCTTGTCATCCATAGGATTTTTCTCCATTTCTATCAATTACATACTCTGTACAGTCCGTCTGTCAGATATCAAGATTCTGTACATACTTTGCATTTTCCTCGATAAATTCACGGCGCGGCTCTACCTTGTCTCCCATGAGCGTCGTAAATGTCACATCAATCTCAGAAGAATTCTCCTCATCAATCATGACACGCTTTAAGATACGCTTCTCCGGATCCATGGTCGTCTCCCAGAGCTGCTCGGCATCCATCTCACCAAGTCCTTTGTATCGCTGGATCTTGTTGTTGCCGTCGCGGCCGATCTCTGTCAGAATGCTGTTTAATTCGTTATCATCGTACGCATACCACACGTTCTTGTTCTTCTCGATCTTATAGAGCGGTGGAGTAGCCAGATAGACATGTCCCTGCTTAATCAGCTCCGGCATGAAGCGGTACAAAAAGGTCAGCATCAGCGTTGCAATGTGTGCACCGTCGACATCGGCATCAGTCATAATGATGATCTTATTATAGCGGAGCTTACTGATGTCAAAATCTTCATGAATACCGGTACCAAACGCGGTAATCATCGCTTTGATCTCAGCATTGCCATAAATCTTGTCTAATCTTGCCTTCTCCACATTCAAAATCTTACCGCGGAGCGGCAGGATCGCCTGCGTTGCACGGCTTCTCGCCGTCTTTGCGGAACCGCCGGCGGAATCTCCCTCTACAATAAAGATCTCGCAGTTCTTCGGGTCTTTGTCGGAACAGTCGGCAAGCTTGCCCGGAAGAGACATTCCCTCGAGGGCGGTCTTTCTTCTGGTGAGATCACGCGCTTTTCTCGCCGCTTCCCTCGCGCGCTGCGCGAGCAGTGATTTTTCACAGATGTTCTTCGCCACCGTAGGATTCTGCTCCAGGAAGTAGGTGAGCTGCTCGCTGACAACCGAGTCAACGGCGCCTCGCGCCTCGCTGTTGCCGAGCTTCTGCTTCGTCTGTCCCTCGAACTGCGGCTCCTCGATCTTGATGCTGATGATCGCCGTGAGTCCCTCGCGGATATCGTCTCCGGTGAGCGCCGGCTCCGTATCCTTTAAAATCTTATTCGCACGCGCATAGGTATTGAAAGTCTTCGTCAATGCATTACGGAAACCGGCAAGATGTGTACCGCCTTCCGGTGTGATGATATTATTGACAAAGCTGTAAGTCGCATCATTGTAGGAATCGTTGTGCTGCATGGCAACTTCCACATAGACTCCGTCTCTGGTTCCCTCGCAGTAGATGACTTCCGGATAGAGCGCTTCCTTGCTCTTGTTCAAGTAGGTCACAAATTCCTTGATACCGCCTGCATAGTGGAATTCGTGTGTATGCACCGGATCCACTCTGGCGTCGGAGAGCACAATTCTTAAGCCTTTTGTTAAAAAGGCGGTCTCGCGCAGTCTCTGTTTTAACGTATCGTAATCATAGACGGTTTCCTCAAAGATCGTTGGATCCGGATGGAAGGTAACCTTCGTTCCGTGTTTTTCGGCAGAACACTTACCGGTAACCTTGACCGGTTCATCCGGCTTGCCGATCTTATAACTCTGACTGTAAATCTGTCCGTCCTTGTATACCTCAACAGAAAGCTTCGTGGACAGGGCATTTACAACCGATGCTCCCACTCCGTGGAGACCGCCGGATACCTTATATCCGCCGCCGCCAAACTTTCCACCGGCATGAAGCACCGTGTATACAACCTCCAGTGCAGACTTTCCGGCTTTGTGATTCATCCCGACCGGGATGCCGCGTCCGTCATCCTCCACCGTGATGGAATTGTCCGGATTGATCGTTACTTCAATATTTTTACAATATCCGGCAAGAGCCTCATCAACTGCATTATCTACAATCTCATATACCAGATGATGAAGTCCTCTCGCAGATGTACTTCCAATGTACATTCCGGGTCTTTTTCTGACTGCCTCAAGTCCCTCTAATATCTGGATTTGATCTGCTCCGTATTCATTTTCTGTACCCATTTTATTCTCCATTTCTGCATCAGCCAGAAAAACGGCTCACGCTTACTATATTGATCGCTCATATACATGACCGGCTATGACTTCAAATACCCGGTTTACCGTAAAACGATTTCTCACAAATTCATCCAGCCCCGTACAGGTAATGATGGTCTGCGTATCGGAAATATTGTTCAACAGATAATTCTGACGGCTGCTGTCAAGCTCAGATAACACATCATCCAGCAGCAACACCGGCGTATCGGAAATGGACTTCCTCACAAGTTCAATCTCGGACAGCTTCAGCGACAACGCCGATGTTCTCTGCTGTCCCTGTGAACCGTACTTTCGGATATCGACATCACCGATCGAGAACAGCAGATCATCCCTGTGCGGTCCCACCGATGTCTGACAAAGCTTTTTGTCCTTTTCCTTCGCCCTGCTGAGTTCATCTTCAAAAAAGATGTCGTCGATATTCGGCTCATATTTTAAGAAAAGCTCTTCCTTCCCGCCGGAAATGCGATAGTGAATGTCACTTACAATCTCCCGGAGTTCATCCACGAACTGTTTTCTGCGCCGGATAATTTTCTTCCCCGTCTCAATGAGCTGCATGTCCCAGACGGGCAGCGTATCGGAAAGACCCGGCCGGTAGATCATATCTTTTAATAGCTTGTTGCGCTGCGCTAAGATTTTATTGTAATTTGTGAGGTCTGCCAGATAGATCCGATCCAGCTGGCACAATTCGGAATCCAAAAATCTGCGCCGCTCCGCCGGACCATTCTTGATAATATTCAGATCTTCCGGTGAAAAAAACACAATATTTAAAATTCCGAAAAGCTCACTGGCTTTTTTGATCGGAATCTTGTCGATGGCAATCCCCTTGGCGCGGTTCTTCTTCAGATGCATATCGATCTGATATTCTCTCCCACCGCGCGCGACAACCGTTTTTAAATGAGCCTCTTCCTCACCGAAGCGGATCATCTCCTTGTCACGGCTTCCTTTGTGGGACTTGGTCGTTCCGCTCATGTATGCCGCTTCTAAGATATTGGTCTTGCCCTGCGCATTATCCCCGAATAAAATATTGGTTCCTTCATCAAAAGAAATCTCTAAATTTTCGTAATTTCTGAAATTCTTAAGCTCGATTGACCGAATGTTCATCTGACTATCTTTACTGTCTCGCCATTATAGGAAACAAGTTCACCGCCGTGCAGCTTTTTTCCTCTCTGCGTCTCTACTTCCCCGTTCACGGTTACAAGTCCATCCTGGATCACGAACTTTGCATCCACTCCGGACTCCACAAGTCCGGCTTTTTTCAGTGCCTGTCCCAGTTTGATGAATTCATCCTCTTTGCGAATCTCTATTTCTATCATATCTCTCCTACGCCTCGTTTCTAGACGGTGCTGGCATTAAAGTTCACCGGCAGTATCAGATAAATGAACTTTCCTTCATCATCCTTGATAAAACACGGTGCCTTTGGATTCACCATGTAAAGGCTTACCTCCTCCTCATCAATTACGCGAAGCGCATCGATGAAGAACTTCGGGTTGAATCCGATTAAAATATCCTTGCCCTCTTTTACAATATCAATATCCTCATTCATGGAACCGATGAAGGAATTGATCTTTAACTCCATGTTTCCGTCTGTCACATTCATGATGATCGGCTTTTTGTCACCCTCTTTGACGAGGAGCGTCGCACGGTCGATACAGTCTAACAGCTCGCGCTTGTTGATCTTGACCTTTGTCTCGTAATCGGAGGAAAGCATCTGCTCGATCTTAAAGTATTCACCCTCGATCAGTCTGGAAACGACAGTTGTATCATCGAACTCAAATACAATGTGGTTGTCGGTCAGGAACATATTGACATCTTCCTCCGCGCTTCCCGGAAGAATCTTGCTCACTTCCTGCAGCGTCTTTCCAGGAACGACAACCTTCTTGTGCTCATAGTTATTCTTTAACTCGATGTTGCGGATGGAAATACGGTGGCCGTCGAGAGATACCACTTTCAAATGATTCTCCTCGATCTCAAAAAGCTCTCCCGTCATTAACTTGTTATTGTCGTTGTCCGCGATCGAGAAGATCGTCTGGCGAATGACTTCTTTTAAGGTGAATTGAGATAACGTGATGGCTTCATTTCTCTCGATATAAGGAATATAGGAAAAATCATCTCCGGATTTTCCTACGATATTGAACTTTGCTTTTTCACAGGTAATGGTCGTCTTAAAGGAAGCGTCTGTCTCAATCACAACATCACTGTCAGGAAGCTTTCTCACGATCTCGGAAAATATCTTGGCGTCCAGAGCAATCACTCCGCGTTCTGCGATCTCGCCTTCGATCTTCGTCTCGATTCCCAATTCCATATCATTGGCAGTTAATTTGATCTCATTGGCAGAAGCATCAATCAGTATACACTCCAGAATGGCCATCGTGGTTCTGGTTGGAACCGCTTTCGATACGATATTGACACCGTGTAATAAATTTGATTTGGAACAGATCAGTTTCATAGTTGTTAATAACTCCTTCCTGTGGTTCGTGGAATATATGGTGCGCACGCCATACATGATTGTTATAAAAAGAGATTCAAAGTAATATTCTTAGGGGGTGTTTATATGTGAATAAGTCACACAGCCCTTGATCTATAAGACTTTCAGGTAAAAAATGAAGGGTGAAAGTCTGTGAATTACGTGCGGATGAAATCTGGACAACCTGTGAATAAAAAATTATGTAAACTTGAAAGAAAAATGTGAAAGAAACCTTAATCGGTTTACATAATGATATTTATCCAGTTTCATGAACAAACCTTACACAATATTTCAACAACCGAATGTGAATATCTAGTTCGGGTTGATCTTTTTCTTGATGGTGTCGATGAGACTGCGTGTCGTCTCGTCCGACTCGTACTCATCCGAAATCTTCTGGACGCCGTGGATGATGGTAGAGTGATCTCTGCCGCCGAGCAGCGCACCGATGGAATCTAACGGTGTGTCGGTCATATTCTTACATAAATACATGGCAATCTGGCGCGGCCTTGCGATGTCTTTGCTCCGGTTCTTGGAGATCATCTGATCTAAGGAGATCTGGAAATGCTCCGATACGACCTCGATGATAAGCTGAGGCGTAATCTCCTTCGGCTTGTCCGGAGTGATGATATTCTGAAGCTCCTTCTGGGCAATCTCCATCGTGATCTCAGTTTTCTCAAGGTTGGAGTAGGCGAGAAGTTTGTTGAGCGCACCTTCCAGTTCACGGATGTTGGACTTGATGTTGGTTGCGATGTAATTAAGGATCTCGTCGCTTAAGTTCATTTCATCCGCTTCAATCTTCTTACGGAGAATCGCCATTCGCGTCTCGTAGTCCGGTGTTCCGATGTCAGCCATCAGACCCCACTCGAAACGGGAACGGATACGTTCTTCCAGTGTCTCCATCTCTTTTGGCGGCTTATCGGATGTAAGAATAATCTGTTTGCCGGCGGAGTGGAGGGCATTGAACGTATGGAAAAATTCTTCCTGCGTACTTTCCTTACCTATAATAAACTGTACATCATCGATCATCAGAACATCGATGGTGCGGTATTTTTCACGAAACTTGTTCATCGCGGCTGCATTACCGCTTCGGATGGACTCGATGACCTCGTTGGTAAATTCTTCGGAAGTCACGCAGATAATCTTCGCATCCGGATTGCGCTCCAGGATGAAATGACCGATGGAATGCATCAGGTGCGTCTTGCCGAGTCCCGGTCCTCCATAAATATAGAGAGGATTGTATGCCTCGCCCGGAGATTCCGCAACTGCGAGAGAAGCGGAGTGGGCAAAACGATTATTGCTTCCGACAACGAATGTATCAAACGTATAATTGGAATTCAGATTCGATTTGGATGCCGCTTCTGAGTAAAAAGGCTTTTTCTGTTTATTAGGAGAAGAAGCGATCGACTTCGCCTGTTCCGGAAGAATGAACTTGATCTCGTATTCTGTTCCGGTGATCTCTGTGATTGCTACTTTGAGAGGCAGATAGTACTTCTTGGAAATATAGCTGAGTCCCAACTGCTCGGACGGGACAAGGATATATGCGGTGTTCCCAGTGACACCATAAAATTCAAGGGGACGTAAGAATGTGTTAAAAGCAATGTCGCTGATGTCGTGTTCTGTCTTCACGGTCATCAGGATCTCGTCCCATTTTTCTAAAATCTGATCCATGTAAACGCTCCAATTTCTTATCATACTAAAAAAAATCCTACACCCTCTATCCTACACCATTTTAGTGCTTTAATCAATGTTTAATTTGCTTTGGAGCGCTATGGCGTAGGGGAACACTGTAAAAGAAAAAAATCGCTATTTGGGCAAAATACGGTGTCTATGAGGGAAAAAAAGTGATGTCATGTTATAGACCGCCAAAAATCAGCGTT
>OGGZ01001065.1_pt1 | contig 25886 bp, 21 predicted proteins | sample 1571371 | NCBI WGS metagenome assembly OGGZ01 (sample SAMEA2582025, study PRJEB24529) | metagenome | biome: Human gut stool | place: China | collected 2011
TCCACTCTGACGAGCTGGGCCGTGCCGAGATCGATTACAGCAAGTGCGTGTCCTGTGGTCAGTGCCTGGTGAACTGCCCCTTCGGTGCCATTGCTGACAAGGGCCAGATCTATCAGCTGATCCAGGGCTTCAACCGCGGCGACCGCATCTATGCACTGGTCGCTCCCGCCTTTATCAACCAGTTCCCCTCTCTGGCTTCCACCGGCAAGCTGAAGGCTGCCCTGAAGGCCATCGGCTTCTACGATGTGGTGGAGGTTGCCATTGGTGCCGACCTGTGCACCGTGGACGAGGCACACGACTTCCTGGAGGAAGTTCCCGGGAAGCTGGACTTCATGGCCACCTCCTGCTGCCCGGCATGGAGCATGATGGCAAAGACCGCCTTCCCCGCTCTGGCCAAGAACATCTCCATGACCATGACCCCCATGGTGTTCACCGCCCGCATGATGAAGCAGAAAGACCCCACCGCCCGCATGTGCTTCATCGGCCCCTGCGCCGCCAAGAAGCTGGAAGCTTCCCGCCGCACGGTCCGCTCTGACGTGGACTTTGTGCTGACCTTTGAGGAGCTGGCCGGTATCATCGAGGGCAAGGATCTGGACATCGATCTGCTGGAAGTGGATGAGAACGAGGCAGCACTCTGCTCCGCCTCTGCTGCAGGCCGCGGCTTTGCACAGTCCGGCGGCGTTGCCAATGCCGTTGCCAACAAGATCAAGGAATGGCACCCCGATATGGAGGTCAAGATCGCATCCGCACAGGGTCTGGCCGACTGCAAGAAGCTGCTGATGCTGGCCAAGGCCGGCAAGTACAACGGTTACCTGCTGGAGGGCATGGGCTGCCCCGGCGGCTGCATCGGCGGCGCCGGCACCATTGCCGACCCCGCACGCACCGCCATCCAGCTGAACAAGTATATGAAGGAAGCTCCCTTCACTGACCCTGAGCAGAGCCCCTATATGAGCGAGATCCACGTTCTGAAGGACGACCCCAATTTTGAGCTGTAATCTCTCCGTCACCTGCGGCTTGCCTCCCCTATTACGGGATCTGGCGCAAAGAGCCTGAGAGGTTTTACAATATCCGCTTCCCGCACAGGGGAGCGGATATTTTTTCTACTTTTGAGTTCATAAGTGAAACTTTTTTGTGAAAAACTCACGAAGCAGATTGACATATTATCGCTGGCGTGATATTTTGGCGTTGACAAACCCTGTGTCCTGCCCCAACAGGACACCAGAGCAGGCCGCACACGCGCGGCCAGGAAAGGTTGATCTTTATGAAAAATACATTCAAACGCTCCGGCGCAGCGCTGATCTCGCTGGTGCTGCTGTTGGTGCTGGCTGTCAGTGCCGGTGCCGCCAGCAGCCAGAATGTCGGTGTGAAATTCTGGAAGGAACGCTCCGATAAGGAATCCATGGCCAACAGCGGCATCGATCCCGACCGCACCGCCACCCTCACCCGGCAGGCCAACGGCACTTACACCCTGACCCTGCCGGTCATGCAGGTATCCAAGCTGGGTGTCACCGGCTATCTGTCCGGCCTGACCATCGGTGATGTGACCTACGACGGCACCCTGACCGGTGATTTCAACAAGGCCACGGCGGTGCTCACCATCAAGAACCTGCCCGCCTCGGTGCTCACCGGGAGCGACGTGAACAAATCCGTCCTTGTGACCTGCAACATCCAGATGGATCTGCAGGTTCTGGGTGAGATCAACACCAGCGCCCGGATGTGTATCTGGAACCAGAAGTAAATGGCAAGCAAAAAGGCAGAGCCCGCGGGCCCTGCCTTTTTGTTTTTCCTCACAGGTCCATCCTGCGCTCCACGAGATCCGTGACCATGGTGTCCAGCTGGCTCATGGCGCGTTCCGCGCCCTTGGCCAGCTTGCGTGCGGTGCGCTTGACCTGCCGCTGGTTCTGTGCCATTGCCATGGTGCCCACGGCCCCCAGGGCCGCGCCTGCCGCCATGCCCAGCAGAACACTGCCGGAGGAAGGCTGACGATTTGTGTTTTTCATGTGGCTCTCTCCTTTCCACTGTGTGATTTTTTGCCGCTGTGGCTAGTATTTCCTGTAAAGAATCCGGTATGCGCTTTTTTTGTCCCGCAAAATGTGGTATACTGTATCATACGCTGAGAAACTGGGCCCTGTGCGGCCCGTGGATGGCGCAAAGGAGGATCCTTTTTATTGAAACCGACTGAACCGAAAAAAATTCTCTGCATTCACGACCTCTCCGGCATGGGCCGGTGCAGCCTGGCGGTCATCCTGCCGGTGCTGTCCGTTATGGGCTGCCAGCCTGTGGCCCTGCCCACTGTGGTGCTCTCCACCCACACGGGCGGTCTGGGCACACCGGCACGGCTGGACGGTGCCGCCTACGGGCTGGCCGCTCTGGAACACTACCGGGAGCTGGGTGTGGAGTTTGACTGTATCTACACCGGCTACTTAGGCGGCGAGGAGCAGGTGGCGCTGGCCGAAAAGGCGTTCGATCTCTGGCCTGCTGCCCGCAAGGTGGTGGACCCTGTGATGGGGGACAACGGCAAAGCCTACTCCACAGTGACCTCGGCTCTCATCGACCGGATGCGCGGGCTCTGCCGCCGGGCAGACCTGATCCTGCCCAACGCCACCGAGGCCGCCCTGCTGCTGGAGCGGCAGCCCCAGACCGACACATTCGATGACGCTTCCGCTCAGGCGCTGGCCGACGATCTGCTGACGCTGGCCCCCAGCGCGGTGGTCACCGGCCTCGCACTGGGCAAGTACATCGGCTGCGCAGGCTCCGGCCGCGAGCGCTTCGTCATCAAAAAACTGCACATCAGCCGCAGCTTCCCGGGCACGGGCGATCTGTACGGTGCCGTGCTCATTGGCTCGCTGATTCAGGGCAACGCCCTGAGCGCCGCTGCCGACAACGCCGCCGAGTTCGTCTCTCTGGCCATTCAGCAGACCCCCGCCGATCAGGACACCCGGTACGGTGTCTGGTTCGAGCCCCTGCTGCCCCGGCTCTGCCCGGTGAGCTGGAATGACTGAGGAGGCCGCCATGAGCGAAAAACCGACCCTGAACATTGTTCTGGTAGAGCCGCGTATCCCCCAGAACACCGGCAACGTGGCCCGCACCTGTGCCTGCACGGCCTGCCGCCTGCATCTGGTGGGGCCCATGGGCTTTGCCATCGATGACAAAAAGCTCAAGCATGCCGGGCTGGACTACTGGCACTACCTCGACATCAATTACTATGATGGGCTGGAGGATTTCTTTGCCCGGAACAAAGGCCCGTTCTACTACTTTACCACCAAAGCGCCCCAGCGCTACACCGACATCCAGTACCCGGACGGGGCCTATCTCGTGTTCGGGCGGGAGGATGCCGGCCTGCCCGAGGCACTGCTGGCGGCCAACCAGGAGCACTGCATCCGGATGCCCATGCGGGATACCTGCCGCAGCCTGAACCTGTCCAACAGTGTGGCTGTGGGTGTGTACGAGGTCCTGCGCCAGTGGGATTTCCCGGAGCTGCTGGATCATGGCCGCCTGCGAGAATACGAATGGAAATGAGGGACATTATGAGCAAGATCGCGATCCTGACCGATTCCTCCTGCGATATCCCGCAGGAGCTGGCCGAGAAGTACGGCATTGATATTATGGGCTTTCACATCCTGCTGGATGATGTAGACTATATCGAGCGTGAGAGCTGCACCAATGAGGAGTTCTACGAAAAGATGCGCGCCGCCAAGGGCATTCCCTCCACGGCTGCCATCACCCCCATCCAGTTCTGCGAAAAGTACTGCCAGTATGTGGACGAGGGCTACACCGACGTGATCCATGTACCCATCAACCGCAGCGGCTCCTCCACCTACAACAACGCCGTGATGGCCCAGGGGATGCTGCGGGAGGAGCGCCCGGAGCACCACCTGCGGATCCATCTGCTGGACCCGCACACCTACTCCATGCCCTTTGGCTGGTATGTCTGCGAGATGGCACGCAAGCTGCAGAATGGTGCGGAGATCAGCCACGTCATTCAGGAGTTTGAGACCCAGATGGACAAGATGGAGATCGTTCTCGGACCTTACAGCCTGAAGCAGATGAAGAAGAGCGGCCGCATCTCTGCCGCCGCCGCCGTCATGGGCGAGCTGATGGGCATCCGCCCCATCATCACCCTGATCGACGGAAAGACCAAAGTGGAGGCCAAGGTGCGCGGCGATGACAAGGTCGTGCCCGCCATGGTGGAGCTGGCCAAAAAGCGCAGCGAGGGTGTGGAGGACTTTGATTATATGATCGGCCACACCAACATCCCCCAGAAGGATGATCTGATCAAGGCCTGCCGCAAGGCGTTCGGCAAAGACCCGCTCATCACCTTCCCGCTGGGCGGCGTTGTTTCCGCCAACACCGGCCCCGATACCATTGCTCTGGTCTACGTTGGCCACGCACGCTGAGTTTTTTCTGAGAACTGCCCGCCGCGGCAGTTCTTTTTGTTTGCAGGCCGTTGCATTTTGCGGCAATTTATGCTATACTCCCTTTTGCTGTGCTTTTGCGCGGCAACCTGTAAGAGCAACTTAGGATTTTAGGCTCCCCGGCGTGTCTCGAACCATGCCGGGCCAAACCCATAGGGCTGGCGGTCCCTGTGCGGTCAAAATTCATCCGCCGGAGTATTGTTATGAATCAGAATTTCACTGTCCGCAAACTGGCCCGCTGCGCTGTGGTCGCAGCTCTCTATGTGGTGCTCTGCATGGCGCTGCAGCCGTTCTCCTACGGTGCAGTGCAGGTGCGTGTTGCCGAGGCCCTCTGCCTGCTGCCCGTGTTCGGTGCCGAGTACATCGTGGGCGTGGTGCTGGGCTGCTTCCTGGCAAACCTGCTGGGCTCCACCATCGTGGATGTTATCTTTGGCACCCTGGCCACCCTGCTGGCCTGTGTTGTGACTTACAAACTGCGGAACGTCCGCTTCAAGGGTCTGGCCATCGTGCCTTCCCTGCCGCCCGTGCTCTTCAATGCGGTCATCATCGGCATTGAGATCGCCGTCATGTTCCCCGATCCTTCTTCCTCTGCCCCGCTGTGGCTGGCCTGCATCACCAACGGCATCTCCGTCGGCATCGGTGAGCTCATCAGCTGCACCGTGCTGGGCGTGCTGCTGGTGAAGATCGTGGAGACCAACACCTCCCTGCGCAAAGTGTTCCTGGAAGCCTGATCGAGCAGGCAGACAAGACAGATTCATAAGGCAAAGGCTTTTCCGTTGCTCGGCCTTCTGCCCGTAACATAGAAAGACCTCCTCTGGCTGTTTCCAGAGGAGGTCTTTGTTTTTATCCGATCACTTGTGCTCCTGCAGCCAGCGCAGGGCCATATAGGCGTAGGCCGCGCTGCCCTCAAAGAGGACACTGTCATCAAACTTCACCTTGGGGTGATGCTGGCCGTAGGTGTAACCCTCGTTGGCGTTGCCCGCCGTCAGGAACATACTCACGGTGGGCACCTCATGGCTGACGAACGCGAAATCCTCGCTGCCGCCGCCGGGCTTGCCGCCGGTCATCGGGGTCATATCCATTGCGCCCTTGCCCAGCAGCTCACCCATATAGGTCAGGGCGTTGCCGGCAAGTTCCTTGTCCACCACCATGCAGGGGCAGTAATCACTGAAGGTGATCTCGGCGGTGCAGCGGTAGGCCGTGGCCACCCCCTGCACGATCTCGGTCATCCGCTTGTGCAGCAGCTCCGTCACTGCGCCCTCGGGGTCGGTGGTGCGGATGGTGCCCCACATCTCCGCGCTTTCCGGGATGACATTGGAGGCCGCGCCTGCCTGGAAGCGGCCGGTGGTGAACACGCCAAAGCTGTGGGCATCCAGCTCCCGGCTGTTGATCTCCTGCAGGGCAATGTGGATGTGTGCCGCCGCCGTGATGGGGTCGATGCACTTTTCCGGCATGGAACCGTGGCCGCCCTTGCCGTGGACGATGATGTGATACTGCTCACAGCTTGCCATGGTGATGCCGCCGCAGGCAGGCACCAGCACCACACCGGCGGGGATGGGCATTCCGCCCAGCACATGGAACATGACCGCCGCATCCACGCTGGGGTTTTCCAGCAGGCCGTTGGCGATCATATCGGGCGAGCCCTGGAAGATCTCCTCGGCGGGCTGGAACTCCAGCTTGACGGTGCCCTCGATCTCGTCCTCGTGCTCCTTGAGCAGCTGGGCAGCACCCAGCATCATTGCCGTGTGCATATCGTGGCCGCAGCCGTGCATCTTGCCCGGCACCTCGGAAGCGTAATCCACGCCGGATTCCTCCTGAATGGGCAGGGCATCCATATCGCCCCGCAGCAGGATGGTCTTGCCGGGCTTTTTGCCGCCTGCCAGCGCAATGACACCGGCCTTGCCGCAGTCCTTGGGCTCATAGCCCATCTCGGTCAGGGCCTTTTTCACCAGTGCCTTGGTCTGGGTCAGATCAAAGCCCACCTCCGGGTGACGGTGCAGGGTGCGCCGCCACTCCACCAGCTGGGGTTCCAGCGCCTGGGCACGGCCCAGCAGTTCTTTTGCAGTCAACATATCAGTCAGCTCCCGTTCTATTTGATTTTAAGGTCGCTCAGTTTTCCCCGCCGTTGCTTCCTTCGGGGTGATACTGGGCGCAGGTGCACTTTTTCCACTTGAGACCGCTGCCGCAGGGGCAGGGGTCATTGCGGCCGATCTTGATGACCCGGACAGGCTGGCCCTTGGGGGCACCCTTGACACCGGGCGCGCCGTTGCCGGGCACAAAGCCCTCGCCGGTGGGCTTGGCCACCTGCTCCCGTTTGGGGGCAGCACCGGCCTGCCGCACCTCGATGGTCAGCAGCATCTTGATGCTGGACTCCCGGATGGAATCCACCATCTGGTCAAACATATCAAAGCCCTCGATGCGGTACTCCACCACAGGGTCCTTCTGGCCGTAACCACGGAGGGCGATGCCCTGCCGCAGCTGATCCATATTGTCGATGTGATCCATCCACATCCGGTCCACGCACTTGAGCAGGCAGATGCGCTCCAGCTCACGCATGACCGGTGCGCCGTACCGCACCTCCTTGGCCTGCAGGATCTGCATTCCGCGGTCGTAGAGCAGATCGGCGATGCCCTTCTGGGAGAGGCTGTCGTAATCGGCCACAGTGTAGTGGAAGTCGGCATCGGTGGTCAGCCAGCCCTGATAGTGGCGGCGCAGGGCACCAAAGTCCCACTCGTCCTTCACATCTCCGGCCAGGAACTGCTTGCAGCTGGAATCAATGTTCTCCCGCAGCATGTTGTGCATCTCGGTGCTGATATCCTCACCGTCCAGCACTTTGCGGCGCTGGCCATAGATGATCTCGCGCTGCTGGTTCATCACGTCGTCGTACTTCAGCACGTTCTTACGGATCTCAAAGTTGCGGCCCTCCAGCTTTTTCTGGGCGCTCTCCAGCGTGCTGGTGATCATCCGGTTCTCAATGGGGGTATCCTCGTCCAGCTTGAGAGTATCCATCAGGCTGGAAACGCGGTCACCGCCGAACAGACGCATCAGGTCATCTTCCAGGCTCAGGTAGAAGCGGGAAGCGCCGGGGTCGCCCTGACGGCCTGCACGGCCGCGCAGCTGGTTATCAATGCGGCGGCTCTCGTGCCGCTCCGTACCGATGATGAACAGACCACCGGCCTTGCGCACTTCCTCTGCCTCGGCGCTGATGGCCGGCTTGTACTGGGCATACAGCTCCTCAAACCGTTTCCGCACCGCCAGGATCTTTTCATCGTTGGTGTCGCCGTGGCCGTCGGCCTCAGTCAGCAGAAGCTCCACCGCATTCGGGTCGGCATCCTGCGGCTTTTCGGGGTCGAGCAGGTTCTCACAGAAATGTTCCCTGCGCATCTGGGCCTTGGCCATGAACTCAGCGTTGCCGCCCAGCATGATATCAGTACCACGGCCTGCCATGTTGGTGGCAATGGTGATGGCACCCTTTTTGCCGGCCTGCGCCACGATCTCAGCTTCACGCTCATGGTTCTTGGCGTTCAGGACATTGAAATCGCGGGTGTACTTCTGCAGCATTTTGGCCAGCGTCTCGCTCTTTTCCACGCTGACGGTACCCACCAGAACCGGCTGGCCGTTCTTGTGGCATTCCAGCACCTGCTCGATGACAGCCTTGTACTTGCCGTTGACGGTCTTGTAGACCGCGTCCGGGTAATCCTTGCGGATGTTGGGGCGGTTGGTGGGCACGGTAACGATGTTCAGGCCGTAGATCTCGGTGAACTCGGTGGCCTCCGTCTTGGCGGTACCGGTCATACCGGACAGCTTCTTGTACATGCGGAAGTAGTTCTGGAAGGTGATGGTCGCCAGCGTCTTGCTCTCGGCGGCGATCTTCACGCCCTCCTTGGCCTCAATGGCCTGATGCAGGCCCTCGTTGTAGCGGCGGCCGATCATCAGGCGGCCGGTGAACTCGTCCACAATGATGACCTCGCCGTTCTTCACGACATAGTCGATATCCTTCTGCATCACGCCGTAAGCCTTGATGGCCTGATCGATGTGGTGGGCCAGGGTCATGTTCTCCGCGGCAGCCAGGTTCTCGACCTTGAAGTATTCCTCGGCCTTTTGGATGCCCTTGGCGGTCAGGGTGCAGGTCTTGTGCTTTTCGTCCACGACATAATCGCCGTCGGTCTGCTCATCGGCCTCCACCTTATCTTCCAGCTCGACCACCACACTCTTGTGCAGGGTGCGGACGAAGCGGTCCACCTGAGTGTACAGGCTGGAGGAATCCTCGCCCTTGCCGGAGATGATCAGAGGGGTGCGGGCCTCATCGATCAGGATGGAGTCCACCTCATCGACGATGGCAAAGGCGTGGCCGCGCTGCACCATGTTGTCCTTATAGGTCACCATGTTGTCGCGCAGGTAGTCGAAGCCGTACTCATTGTTGGTTCCGTAGGTGATATCGGCGTTGTAGGCGCGGCGGCGGGCATCGCCATCAATGCCCTGCACGATCAGGCCGACATTCAGGCCCAGCCAGCGGTAGAGCTTGCCCATCCACTCGCTGTCGCGCTTGGCCAGGTAATCGTTGACGGTGACGATGTGCACGCCCTCGCCGGTCAGGGCGTTCAGGTAGGCGGGCAGGGTGGCCACCAGGGTCTTGCCTTCACCGGTCTGCATCTCGGCAATGGAGCCGCGGTGCAGGGCAATGCCGCCCATGATCTGCACAGGGAAGTGCTTCATGCCCAGCACACGCCAGGCAGCTTCGCGGCAGACAGCAAAGGCATCGGGCAGGATATCATCCAACGTCTCGCCGTTTGCCAGCCGCTCTTTCAGGGCCGGGGTCTGCGCCTGCAGCTCGGCATCGGACATCGGCTGATACTTTGTTTCCAGTGCCAGCACCTTTTTGGTAATGGGATTGATCTTTTTCAGCTCCCGGTCAGAGAAGCTGCCAAAGAGTTTTTCAGCAAGGGACATTGTTACACCTCATCTATCAAAAATCGGGGCGGCAGGCCGCCCAACAGCGGAAAAACCACATACTGTTTATATGATACACCAAAGCTGAAAACCCGTCAAACCCGATGGGTGGATTTTATCCGTTTTTTGGGTGAACTTTCTGTTAATTTAGAAAAAACGACCCTCTCCGTCATTGCTGTGCCATGCCGCTTGCCGTGTTGCGGCGCGCGGCGGCGTGACAGAGAGGGTCATTCTTATACCAATGTCGCCCCCGGGCGGGGAACGTGCTCCGTCAGCAGGGTGTGCAGCTGTTCCGGCAGGGCGTAGAAATTGCCGTTGGTATATTCCCACGCCCCCACCGCAGCGAGAGCCGCCAGCAGAGCCAGCACCAACAGCGTCATGCACACCCGGCGCAGGGGATGCCGCCCGGGCTGAGGGCCGGGCAGAGCATCCTTCTTTGCAGCCCTGCGGGCAGGCAGGAAGCCTGTCCCCTCAGCCTGAGGCTTGTTTGCCGCCGTGCGCCGGATAATATCCAGCAGCCAGAGGGCAGGGTTCTCCCCCGCCGGGACGGTGCGCAGAAAGCAGCCCTTCCTGCAACTGAGCACCAGCACACAATCATTTTCCCGCTCGGCACAGGCGGCGGAGAGATCCGCCCCCACCACGCGGCGGGCAGCCTGAGCCCGGGCCAGCGCCTGCCGGAGCGGGTCGGTGCAGTCTTTGGGCAGACGGGCACGCTTTTCGATCAGTGGGCCGGTCTTGGGGTTAGCATAGCTCACCGCGCCAAAATCAAAGACCTTCTCGGCCCCGGGCAGGTTCTCGAGCCGGGCTTCCAGCAGGGCACCGGCGGCAGCATCCGCGCAGATAAGCAGCTTATCGTGCCGTTCCAGTGCCTCCACCACGGCGGCAGGCAGAGTGGTCTCCCCTGCTCCGTACAGGTCTGCCGAAAACGCCTGCCGCAGGGCCTGCGCGGCCTTTTTCAGCCCGGAAGGGCTCTGCGCCTGCAGGGCCACCAGCGTTTCCGCGCCCCGGCTCTTCCACTGGGCCGCGGCCCGCCACTGGGGCGGAAAGTTTTCCACCGTTTTCCCCACCGCTGTGGACTGCGCACCAAACAGCCGCAGCACACACCCGGTCTCCTGTTGCTGTGTCACCCTGCATTCCCCCTGCCTTTTAGTGGCCCAGGAACACCTCGTTCAGCTTGTCCAGCGCTTCTGCGCTGTGCTGTGCGTCCCGGGCAAGGGGCTCTGTGCCTGCGGGAACTTTTCCCTGTGCCAGCCGCAGGGCCAGCTCCAGGGCAGCCTGCGCGGCACGGGCACGCACCAATGCACGGTCGGGCCGGGAGACAGACAGCTTTTTCAGATACACTGTCTCCCCCCGGGCCGCGCCCAGATACACCGTGCCCACCGGGCGGAGGGCATCTCCACCGGTCGGCCCGGCCACGCCGGTCACGCTGATGCCGATCTCAGCACCGGCAGCCTGCGCGGCCCCCAGAGCCATCTGGGCAGCCACAGGGGCCGACACCACATTGTACTTTGCAATGACATCCGGTTCCACGCCCACCAGCCTGGCCTTGGCGGCCTCCCAATAGGTCACAAAGCCGTAGCCGAACACTTCGCTGGAGCCCGGCACCGAGGTGATACGCTGTGCGATCAGCCCGCCGGTGCAGCTCTCGGCGGTGGAGAGGGTGAGCCCCTTTTCCTTTAAGGTGCGCACCAGTGTCTCCTCCAGCCCGGCCACATCCTCATCATACACCGCATCGCCCAGCAGATCATAGAACTTTTTGGCATATTCCCGGCACATTTTTTCGCCTTCCGCATCGGAAGCAGCCCGGGCCGTGATGCGGATCTCGCACTCACCGGTCTTGCAGTAGATAGCGGCAGTCGGGTTGGCGTTTTCCAGCAGATCACGCACCTGATATTCCAGATTACTCTCGCCGCCCAGCACCCGCAGGGTGACAGAGTGCAGGGTGCAGTTCTGACGCTTCATCAGCAGGGGGCGGATGCTCTCGTTCCACATGGCCTTCATCTCGCTGGGCACGCCCGGCATCAGGACAGCACAGCGGCCCTCCTGCTCAAACCATGCACCGGGGGCAGTGCCGTGGTGGTTGATGATCTTATGCCCCTTTACGGGCACCATGGCCTGCTTGCGGTTGTTGGGGGTGGTCACCCGGCCGGAGCGGGCAAAATAACCGGTGATCTTCTCCCACTCGCTCTCGTCAAAGACCAGCGTATCGCCATAGCAGGCGGCAACGGTCTCCTTGGTCAGGTCGTCTGCCGTGGGGCCCAGACCGCCGGTGAACACCAGCAGGTCACAGCGGTTCTTTGCCTCGTTGACAAAGTCCGCCAGCCGCCCCTGATTGTCGCCGATGGTGCTCTCCCGCTGGACCGTAATGCCCAGCTCAGCAAGCTCCCGGCTCAGGTACTGGGCATTGGTGTTGAGGATGTTGCCGAGCAGCAGCTCGGTGCCCACACTGATGATCTCCGCTGTCATGCCGCTCACCCCTCAAACTCGATCTCGTCCGTAATGCGGATGCGGATCCGTTCGGTGTTCTCGGCAGCTTCGGCCTCCAACTCTGCCAGACCGGGCATGGCTACTTCGGCCTCCAGGATCTCTGCCAGCTCGGGGCGGATCTTCGGGTGCGGCGGGGTGAAGATGGTGCAGCAGTCCTCATAGGGCAGGATGCTGGTCTCATAGGTGCCAATGTGGCGGGAGGTCTCGATGATCTCGGTCTTGTCCATGCCGATCAACGGGCGCAGGATGGGCAGATCCTGGGCGGCATCGGTGCACTGCAGGGCCTTGACGGTCTGGCTTGCCACCTGAGCCAGACTCTCGCCGGTGATGAGGGCCTCGCAGCCCTGTCTGGTGGCAATCCGATTGGCAATGCGCATCATGCTGCGGCGCATCAGCACCGTGAACAGCACATCGGGGGCATTGTCCCGGATATACTCCTGCGGCTTGGTGTAGGGCACCACAAACAGGTTGGAGCTGCCGGTATAAGGGGTGATCTTCTGGGCCAGAGCTTTAACTTTTAGTTTTGCGCGCTCAGAAGTATACGGAGGGGACGCAAAATGGATGTGATCCAGGGCCAGACCGCGCTTTGCCATCCGGTAAGCGGCCACCGGGCTGTCGATGCCGCCGGAGAGCATATTCAGGGCACGGCCGGAGGTACCCACGGGCAGGCCGCCCTCTCCGGGTATTTTCGGGCCATGAATATACGCACCGTAATCGCGAATCTCCACAATGACCTTAAACTGGGGGTTCTTCACATCCACCCGGAGGTAGTTGTGCAGCCCCAGCAGGTAAGCGCCCAGCTCCCGCATCAGCTCAGGGCTGGTCATGGGGTAGGTCTTATCCGAACGACGGGCCTCCACCTTGAAGGTCTTGATGCCGTGCAGGCTGTCGCCCAGATACTCCTCCGCAGTCCGGCAGATGGTATCAAAGTCCTTTTCGCAGACCACGGCACGGCTCAGTGCCGCCAGACCGAACACAGTGCGCACCCGGTCAAAGGCCAGATCCATGTCCACGTCCTCTTCCTCGGGCTCCATATAAAAGGTGGACTGGGTGCAGTACACCTTGAACTTGCCCACGGTCTTGAGCCGGTAGCGCAGGATCTTCATCATAGCCGACTCAAACTGGTTGCGGTTCAGGCCCTTCAGGGACATCTCGCCCTGATAGCCCATAATAATTTCACGCATAGAGTTCTCCTTAATTATAGCTGGCTCACCCTCTCCGTCAGCGCTGACGCGCTGCCACCTCCCCCAAAGTGGGAGGCCTTGGCATTCCACGCAAAGTTTCCGGTTTTGTCAAGAGCTCCCCCTTTGGGGGAGCTGGACGCGGAGCGGCCTGAGAGGGTGAGGATGCTTTCCTCTTTTACTTTTTGATTCTCTGTAAGTGCTTCATTCCGTCTTCAAAGGCGTTGAGGAACGCGTCCACATCCTCGGGGGTGTTGTCCGCGCAGAAGGACACGCGGATGGCCGTATCAATGGCCAGCGGGTCCCTGCCCATGGCGGCAAGGGTATGGCTGGGCTGGCCCCGGCCGCAGGCACTGGCCGAGGAGACATAGACCTGCTGCTGCGCCAGATGGGCCAGCATGGTCTCGCTCTTGATGCAGTTCTCGCTGAAGTTCAGCACCTCGGGCACCGCATTGTCCGGGCTGTTGATGACCACCTCCGGGAAGGCTTTCAGCCCCTCCCGCAGGCGCTGGTTCAGGGCGCGCACAGCAGTATCCCGGCTCTTCATGGTCTTGTTCAGGCGGGTGGCCGCGGCAGCGAGGCCCAGCGCATAGGGCAGGTTCTCGGTGCCGGGGCGCTTCTCACGCTCCTGCTCGCCGCCCAGATAGGGAGCCTGGAACGCCTGATACAGGCTGTCGCTCAGGTAGAGCGCACCAATGCCCTTGGGTGCATGGATCTTGTGGCCGCTGACAGCCAGTGTGTCGATGTTCGCCAGCTTGATGGGCACCCGCATCCAAGCCTGCACGGCATCCACATGAACGATGGTGCGGCTGTTGCGGCGCTTGACCTCGGCGGCCAGGCGTTCCACATCGTTCCGGGTGCCGACTTCATTGTTGACCATCATGCAGGCCACAAGGATGGTGTTTTTGTCCACATGGTCCAGCATCCGGTCGATGTCCAGCGTGCCGTCCGGGCCGGGGTCCACCACGGTCACATCATAGCCCATGGCGGCCAGACGCTCCAGCGGCTTCTGCACGCTGGGGTGCTCAAAGCCGGACACCACGATGCCCTTGCCGAACCTGCGGGTCAGGGCCGCGCCCAGCAGGGCCATGTTGTTGCTCTCGCTGCCGCAGGAGGTAAAATAGAGCTCCCGGCTCTTGCAGCCCAGGGTGCGGGCCACGGCGGCGCGGGCGGCGTTCAGTGCTTCCTCGCTCCGGGCACCGGGGGCATACAGACTGGACGGGTTGGCCCAGTGCTCCCGCATGGCCTTGTTGATGACATCCGCCACTTCCGGGGCCACGATGGTGGTGGCGGCGTTGTCCAGATAATGCAATTCAGGGTTTTGCAGCATAAATTTTGATTCCTGCTTTCATCAACCCTCTCCGTCATTGCTTTGCAATGCCACCTCTCCCGAAGGGAGAGGCAATCCTGCCTCAATCTGAAATACAGCAAATCTGCATTCTATATCTGTCAGATGCATTGGCTCCCCCTTTGGGGGAGCTGGCGAGCGCAAGCGAGACTGAGAGGGCTTTATTTCATACTAAACCATGATGATTATACCACAAAGCATCTGCCGCCGTAAAGTAGCACGGCCCACTTGCACGGCCCCGCCGGGTGCTGTATAATGAGGGTAAAGAACACAAAGAAAGCCGGGTGTTTTTTATGGCCGATTATCAGGAATACCGCCGCCGCATCCTGCGCAAGCGCTGGCGCAGGACTTTTGCCGTTGCCGGGCTGCTGGTGCTGCTCATCCTGCTCAGCGCCGTAGGCCTGCTGTGGAAGCACCTCCACCGGGAGCAGAGCCCTGCCGCCGTGCAGGGCCCGACCATCTTCCAGCAGGAGCTGCAGAGCAGCGAGTGGAACACCATCAGCTACACGCCCGCGCGGCGGCTGACCGTGCAGACCACCTCTGCCGGGTCCACCGCCATGGATTTCCGGCTGGCCGCGCTGGACCGCACCACCGCCGTGGACCGCAGTTATTTTGCCAACGTCTGTTTTCTGGGCGACAGCCTGACGCAGGGGATGCAGATCTATTCCAGCGGCCTGCCGGAGGCCTCTTTCTGCGCCTACCGGGGCGCAGGCCCCAGCGTCGTGGTCAATGGCACCACCTGCAAGCGCTCCGATGGCGGCACCGAGGTCCCCATGGAGGTACTGACCGCCCGGCAGCCCCCGGTGCTGTATATCCTGCTGGGCACCAACGTGCTCAACCGGGACGGGGATTATTCCAGCTTTCTCACCTACTACCGGCTCATGCTGGATATGATCTCCCAGGCCTTGCCCAACACGCAGATCTACGTGCAGTCCATTACGCCTGTCCGGCCCGAGGTGCGCAGCAGCCATCCCGGCCTGTACAAAGAGCGGCTGTGCGAGATCAACAATGAGCTGGCTGCCATTGCGCTGGAAAAGAACTGCGCTTTCCTCAACCTGTGGGAAGCCCTTGCCGATGACAATGGTGACCTGAAAGCCGAGTACGCGCAGCCTGACGGCATCCACATCAAGCCGGAAGGTTACCCCGCCTGGGTGGAGTATCTCGCCACCCACACCGTGGGCCAGCAGACGGCTTAAGCTGAATACTCACATAGAAAAACCGCCCTTCCAGCATCAAACTGGAAGGGCGGTTTTGTCATACAAACAGGAACGGGGAACGGCATCTGAACCGGTCCCCATCGATTGGTATTTGGCAGGCGTGGCGTTCTCCTGCATCTCTCAGAGCCTAAGCCCTTGTCGTTACCATCGGCGTGTGGCTACCACGAAATTGACCACCTCAAATACCTTTCTTATCTTATGTTTAGGATACCACATTTATCCCTTTTTGTAAAGTATCTCACTCTGACGCAAAAGACGGCGGAAGCATTTCTGGCTGATGCTCCACATTGTAATAATGGAATTTTTGTATTCTTCCGGATCACCGGAAACTTTCAGTCTCAGAATAATTTCTGCATAACATCTTATAGTTGATTTGTATATAGAAAAGGGAGAGTGGCCTAACACAGGGATTTCATAGAATGGTATTTTGATTTGCCAAACAATAAAACTAAAAGTTTTCATTGTTTGACCCGGCCAAGGGAATCAAGTAAGATTTCCGTTATATCTTTTGTTGCTATCGCCGATTTGTCACTCATAATTTCCCAAACAGGGTTATTGCTACATTCTCCAGAAAAATATTTTCGGGCGCATTCTACTACACCCTTTATATTTTTTGTGTTCAACATAACATCAAAAGCTTCATCGAAAAGAAGCATATCACATTTTGTAGGTTTCTCTTCTTCAAGGTCAACCTCAAAAAGTCGAATTTGCGCTCTCTCTTCTTCCGATTTCTGAGCCCAGCCAGCTTCATATAACACTTTATAATATTCAATATTGTCGAAATAGTAGCTGCAATTTAAACGGCTTGGAAGAAAAGAAAATTCGGTTTCTCTTACAAATTCAAAGATTCCTTCAACACACCATTTTACATATTCACGCCATTCATCACCTTGCAATTTCATCGACGCAATCGTTGTTTTGAGACACTGTTCAGATTGTTCTAATGTGCTGATAACCTCTCTACAACGAATTTCATTTCTCTTGTATCCAGCTTTTAATTTATCCCCAACTTGTAGTGTCTGACTCATGTGGTAAACTTTCATCTTTTTCTCCACCACTTCCGATTTGTTGAGCTAAAAAGTCCCATACCCAGCACCTTAACGGTGCGGACATGGGACTTCATATTTTTTCAATCAGAACAGCCCCGTGATCTTGCCTTCGGCATCCACGTCGATATTGACGGCGGCGGGCTTCTTGGGCAGGCCGGGCATGGTCATAATGTTGCCGCAGATGACCACCACGAAACCGGCACCGGCGGCAAGGCGGACTTCCCGCACCTCCATGGTAAAGCCGGTGGGCGCACCGGTCAGCTTGGCGTTATCGCTGAAACTGTACTGGGTCTTGGCGATACAGACCGGCAGGTCGCCGTAGCCCAGTTCGGTCAGTTCGGCCAGCGTCTTGGAAGCGGCGGCGCTGAAATTCACCCCGTCGGCACGGTAGATCTTTTTGGCGATGGCTTCCACTTTCTGCTTCAGGGGCATATCCAGCGGGTAGACGTACTGGATGGGACGGTCCTCCATGACCTCCAGCACCTTCTTGGCCAGAGCCTTGCCGCCCTCGCCGCCCTTGGCGAACACCTCGCTCAGGACGCAGGGCACGCCCTGCTCGGCGCAGACCTGCTCAACGTATGCCTGCTCCTCCGGGGTGTCGGCGGGGAAGGCATTGATGGCCACCACCACAGGCAGGCCAAAGCCGTTCTTCAGGTTGTCGATGTGGCGCACAAGGTTGGAGGCACCAGCCTTGACCGCCTCGAGATTCGGCTGGTTCAGGTCAGCCTTGGCAACGCCGCCGTGGCTCTTAAGGGCACGGACGGTGGCCACCAGCACGCAGGCGCTGGGGGCGATGCCAGCATAGCGGCACTTGATATCCAGGAACTTCTCGGCACCCAGATCTGCACCGAAGCCCGCCTCCGTGATGACGTAATCGGCCAGTGAGAGGCTGAGCTTGGTGGCCATGACGCTGTTGCAGCCGTGGGCAATGTTGGCAAAGGGGCCGCCGTGGATGATGGCGGGGTTATTCTCCAGCGTCTGCACAAGGTTCGGATCCAGTGCGTCCTTCAGCAGGGCGGTCATGGCACCGGCTGCGCCGATCTCACCGGCAGTCACCGGCTTGCCATCGTAGGTGTAGGCGCATACGATGCGGGACAGCCGCTCCTTCAAATCGGAGATGCTGGTGGCAAGGCAGAAGATTGCCATGACCTCGCTGGCGACCGTGATGTCAAAGCCGTCCTCGCGGGGGGTGCCATTCACCTTGCCGCCCAGACCGTCCACGATAAACCGCAGCTGCCGGTCGTTCATGTCCATGCAGCGCTTCCATGTAATGCGGCGGGGGTCGATATTCAGCGGGTTGCCCTGCTGGATGCTGTTGTCGATCATGGCAGCCAGCAGGTTGTTGGCGGTGCCAATGGCGTGCAGATCGCCGGTAAAGTGCAGGTTGATGTCCTCCATGGGCACCACCTGTGCATAGCCGCCGCCGGCAGCGCCGCCCTTTACGCCGAACACGGGGCCAAGGCTGGGCTCGCGCAGGCAGAGCATGGTCTTTTTGCCCAGTGCGTTCATGGCATCGGCCAGACCTACGCTGGTGGTGGTCTTGCCTTCACCGGCGGGGGTGGGGCTGATGGCAGTGACAAGGATCAGCTTGCCCTGTTTTTTGGCGTTGTGGATCAGCCGGTGGTCGATCTTGGCCTTATAGCGGCCATAGGGAATCACACTTTCGTCCTCCAGGCCCAGCTGGGCTGCGATCTGGGTGATGGGCTTCATTTTGGCTTCCTGCGCGATCTCGATATCGGTCTTCATACAGACATCCTCCTTGATAGCAAAAAAGGACAGCTTTGCGCAGCAATTGCGCAAGGCTGCCCAGACGGTCGGCATTGACATCCCATGCACCCCTGCACTGTGGTGCTCCACAAGGTTCCGTCAGCAGGGATGCGGTCTATGCTGTAAAGATAGCACACCACCGGGGTGTTTGTCAAGGAGGTACAGTTACAAAAATCACCCATAAATGCAGAAAATTTTTGCGTTATCCAAGGGTTTGTGCTATACTTATTCTGGGTTATTATGAAAACAACGACAGAAAGCAGGAAATCCGTTTATGCTGCAAAACCCTCAGTTACATTATCTGGACAACGCGGCCACCACCATCGTAGCGCCCGAGGTGGCGGACGTCATCGACAAGGCCATGCGGGAGCACTGGGCAAACCCTTCCAGCCTGTACGGCCCGGGCGCGCGCAGTGAAGAGGCTTTGAACGCCGCCCGCGCCGCCGTAGCGCGCACGCTGGGCTGCAAAAGCCGAGAGCTGTATTTTACCTCCTGCGGCAGCGAGAGCAACAATCTGGCGCTGCTGGGCGCGGTGCAGACCCGCACCTTCGGCAAGGGCATCGTGGTGTCCGGCTTCGAGCACCCCAGCGTGCAGCGGCCGCTGGAGCGGCTGGCAAAGCAGGGCTACGACGTTACCGTGGTAGCCCCCCGGGCAGACGGCACGTTGGATATTGCCGCCATGCTGGAGCGGGTGGACAAAAACACCATCCTTGTGGCCTGCATGATGGTGAATAACGAGATCGGCACCCGCAACGATGTGGAGCGTCTTGCCGCCGAGGTAAAGCGCCGCAACAGCCGCACCATCGTCCATGTGGACGCAGTGCAGGCGTGGATGCGTGTGCCCATCAAACTGGACAACATCGATACGCTCTCGGTGAGCGGCCACAAGATCCATGCCCCTAAGGGCATTGGTGCGCTCTACCTTTCCGACCGGCTGGTGCAGGCCTTCCAGCCGCCCTATCTGGGCGGCGAGCAGGAGCGGGAGATGCGCCCCGGCACTGAAAACCTGCCCTATGCTATGGGTCTGGCCGCAGCGGCCACCCGCCTGGCAAAGACCATGAAGAGCCGGGACACCGCCATGCGTGCGCTGAACCGGCAGCTGCGGGAGGGGCTGAAAGCCTTCCCGGAGGTGGTCATCAACAGCCCGGAGAACGCTGTGCCCGAGGTGCTGAACTTCAGCGAGATGTGCATCAAGAGCGAGACGATGCTGGCTTTTCTGGCCGAGGAGCAGATCTACGTTTCCTCGGCCAGTGCCTGCGGGCGCGGTCAGCCCAGCCACACGCTGGCGGCCATGGGGCGCGACCCGCTTGCCATCGACACTGCCATCCGGGTGTCCTTCTGTGCCGATAACACCCCGGAGGATGTGGATGCCTTCCTCAACCGCTTCGAGGACGGCATGAAGCATTTGCAAAAGATCAGAAAGTAAAAACGGAAGCCGCAGAACGGCTGACAGTTTCTCTGAGGACCGTCCGCTGGGGTGGGACCCTGTTGCCCGCAGGGCAATAGGGCGGGCGATGGAATGGCCCGATTCGTGTCCGAAGAGAAAGCTGTCAGCCGTTCTATGGGAAGATGCAGTTTGCCTGCGTGACCCCAATGAGTGAAAGGGTGAATGGAAAATGACCGCAGTCATTTTCCATTCACAGATAAAAATAATTCATCCGCTGAATATGGCCAGAGCGAAAGCGGAGGCCATTATAAATCCCACATCAGGAGATGCAACATTTATGAAGGAAATTATTATGGGCTATCAGGGCGAAATGTCCCTGAAAGGCCTCAACCGCAACCAGTTCGAAGCAGCCATGATGAAGATCCTGCGCTACCGCCTTAAGACGGTGGGCAAGTTCAAGGTGTACTGCACCCAGTCCACCTTTTATATGGAACCCGAGGAAGAGGACGTGGATATGGACCTTGCCTTTGAGCGGGTCAGCAAGGTGTTCGGCCTTGCTGCGCTCAGCCGCGCCGTGGTGTGCGAAAAGGATTTCGATACCATCTGCCAGACCGCCGAGGACTATCTGGGCAGCGCGCTGCACGGCATCCGTACCTTCAAGGTGGAAGCCCGCCGCGCCGATAAGACCTACCCCATGACCAGCCCGGAGCTGATGCGGGAGCTGGGCGCTTACCTGCTGGGCAAGCACAACTACCTGAAGGTGGATGTGCATAACCCGCAGTTTAAGGTCATTGTGGAGATTCGTGATTACGGTGCGTATATTCACGGCCCGAAAATACCGGGTGAGGGCGGTCTGCCCGTGGGTACCAGCGGCCGTGCTCTGAATATGCTCTCCGGCGGTATCGACAGTCCGGTGGCGGCCTATCGTATGGCAAAGCGCGGTCTGGCACTGGATCACATCCATTTTGCGTCCCCTCCGTATACTTCTGAACGTGCAAAACTAAAAGTAAAGGCTCTGGCGCAGCTTATTACCGTATATACCGGCAGCGCTAACCTGTTCGTGGTGCCCTACACAAAACCGCAGGAATACATCCGGGATAACGCCCCGGATGTGCTGTTCACGGTGCTGATGCGCCGCAGCATGATGCGCATTGCAAACGTGATCGCTAAAAAGCAGGGGTGCGAAGCGCTGGTCACCGGCGAAAGTCTGGCACAGGTGGCAAGCCAGACCGTCAAGGCGCTGCAGTGCACCGATGCCGCACAGGATCTGCCCATCCTGCGCCCGCTCATCGGTATGGACAAGACCGAAATCATTGAGACCTCCCGCCATATCAATACCTTTGAGACCAGCATCCTGCCCTACGAGGACTGCTGCACCATCTTCACCCCGCCGCACCCGAAGATCCGCCCCGAGCTGGAAGAGATCCTTGCCGCCGAAGCCGCCATGCCCGGCCTTGCCGCGCTGGAAGCCGAAGCCGCAGAGCAGACCGAGCGCATCCGGGTGCGCATCACCGATCAGGTAGAATTCGAGGGTTGATTTGTCCATGACAGCAGAGATCATCAGTGTTGGTACCGAGCTGCTGCTCGGCAACATTCTTAACACCAATGCTCAGTACCTCAGCCGGGAGCTGGCTGCGCTGGGCATCACCGTCCGGCGGCAGAGCACCATCGGCGATAACCATGGCCGTCTGGCGGAGTTTGTCAACGAAGCTAAGCAGCGGTGCGACCTGCTGGTGTTCACCGGCGGGCTGGGCCCCACGGCGGACGACCTGACCAAGGAGACGGTGGCCGCCTGCTTTGGCGACACCCTTACCTTTGACCCGGAGGAGTGGCAGAAGATCGTGGACTTCTTTACCCGCACCGGGCGCGAGACCACCCCCAACAACCGCAAGCAGGCCATGGTGCCGGTGCACGGGCATAAGGTGGTCAACCACCACGGCACCGCGCCGGGCGCATGGTTCGAGCAGGACGGCCGCTGCGCCGTGCTGATGCCCGGTGTTCCCCACGAGATGAAGGCCATGTGGGAGGAAAGCGTGCGTCCGCTGCTGCTGGCGCGGCAGAGTTGTGCCCTGCACAGCCTGACGCTGCGGGTGCTGGGTGGCGAGAGCAATCTGGAATACCGGGTGCGTGCGCTGCTGGAAAACCAGAATCCAACCGCCGCCATCTACTGCAAGACCGGCGAGTGCGAGATCCGCATCACCGCCCGGGCGCAGAATGACGCCGAGGCGCAGACGATGTGCCGCGCCTACGCCAAAAAGTTCTATGATCTGCTGGGTGATGCGGTGTATGATGAGGATGTCGCCGGGTTAGAAGAGACGGTGGTGCACACGCTGCAGGCCAACGGCCTGACCATTGCCACCGCCGAAAGCTGCACCGGCGGCATGATCGCCCAGCGCCTGACCAGTGTGTCCGGCGCAAGCGAGGTGTTCGGCTACGGCTTTGTGACCTACTGGGAGCAGGCCAAGGCGAAGCTTGTCGGGGTGGACCCGGCGGTCATTGCGCAATATAATGTGGTGTCGGCTCCCGTGGCGGCGCAGATGGCGCTGGGCGCGGCAAAAGCCGCTGGTGCAGATATCGCGGTCAGCGTTACCGGTCTGGCAGGCCCCAGCGGCGGCGATGCCATCCGGCCTGTGGGCACGGTGTATCTGGGCGCTGCCCGAGGAGACAGGGTGTATGTGAAAAAGCTGTTCGTCTCCCGCCCGGACCGTGCGCTCATCCGCGCCCGCGCCGCACAGACTGCGCTGGAACTGGCGCTGCGTCTGGCGCAGGGCAAGACCCCTGCCGGTACGCAGGTGCTGCCTGAAAGCGCACAGCATGACCCCGTCGCCCTGACCGCCTTGGACGAGACCCTGCGGGCAGAGTGAGAGCGGCCCCTGCGGCCGCAGGGGGGATGCGTCATGACAAAAGAAGAAAAGTGCCCGGCGGGCTGCGTGCTGCGGCTGTTCGGTGCGCCGGAGCAGACCGTGCAAAAGGCTGTGGAAGCCCTGCCGGACACTTGGCAGGGCACGGTGCACTGCCGCAGCCGGGGTGCGGAAACGCTGGTGGCGCTGCAAAGCAGCACCCCGCAGCAGCTGCGCCGGGCGGTGCAGCTGCTGCGGACAAGCCTTGCCCCGGCGCTGTACGGGGAAGGGGAGCAGACCCTTGCCGCCGCCGCAGTGCAGGCGCTGGAGCAGCACCGCAAGCTTTTGGTGTGCAGCGATGCCGCCGCCGGAGCGCTGCTGGAGACCCGACTGGAAAACCTTCCCGGCGCAGAAAAGGTGTTTGATTTTGGCGCCATGAGCTACGCCGATGCAGCGCTTACCGCCCGGCTCAGCCGCAAGCTGCGCAAGGCACCGCAGGCAGAGCCTGCCCGCACACTGGCGCGGATGCAGGCTATGCAGCGGCTGACCGGTGCCGCGCTGGCGGTGGGCTGTGTGGAACTGCCCCACAGTCGGCTGTTGCTGGTGGGCGGCAAAAAGGGCTGCTGGCTGCGGTGCGTATCGCCGGACGAGAACCCAGGGCTGTGGCTGCTGGATCTGCTGCGCCGCGCTGCCTGCGGTCTGCCGCAGGCAGGGGGCACAAGCTGGCAGCCCTACGGTAAAGCAGTACCGGATACAGCTCTGATGCCTGCCGCCCTTGCGCCGCCGCGCCCGAAGCGCCGCAGGTTGGGCAAGGCACTGGTGGTGCTTTTGCTGCTGGCACTGGCAGCACTGGCTGCGGGCTGGTACTATACCGGCGGCGACCTTGCCGCCCTGCCCCAAAAGCTGCAAAGCCTTGGTGCAGAAAGTCTGCCCCACGCCGGGGCAAGGCTGATATAACAAAAAAGTGCCGGAAACGATCAAGGGCGTTTCCGGCACTTTTGCTGTTTACTGGTGATCTGCCAGCCAGCGCAGCGCCATATAGGTGTAGGCTGCTGTGCCGCGGTACAGGATGCTGTCGTCAAAGCGCACTTTGGGGTGGTGCTGGCCGTAGGTGTAGCCCTCCTTGGCGTTGCCTGCGGCTAAGAACATACTCACGGTGGGCACTTCATGGCTGACGAAGGCAAAATCCTCACTGCCGCCGCCGGGCTTGCCGCCGGTGAGCGGGGTCATGTCCATAGCGCCCTTGCCCAGCAGTTCGGTCATATAGGTCAGGGCATTGCCTGCCAGCGGGGTGTCTACTACCATGCAGGGGCAGTAATCGCTGAACTCCACCTCGGCGGTGCAGCGGTAGGCGGTGGCCACGCCCTGCGCAATCTCGGTCATGCGCTGGTGGATAAGGGCGCTGACCTTCTGCTCCGGGTCTACGGTGCGGATAGTGCCCCACATATCGGCGGTATCCGGGATGACGTTGGAAGCCTTGCCGGCCTCGAACCGGCCGGTGGTGAATACACCGAACCCGGCGGGGTCCAGCTCGCGGCTGTTGATCTCCTGCAGGGCAATGTGGATGTGCGCCGCTGCGGTGATGGGGTCGATGCAGGCGTTGGGCATGGAGCCATGCCCACCCTTGCCGTGCACAACGATGTGGTACTGCTCGCAGCTGGCCATGGTGATGCCGCCGCCCGGCACCAGCACCATACCGGCGGGCAGGGGCATCCCGGCCAGCACATGGAACATGACCGCTGCGTCCACTTTGGGATTTTCCAGCAGGCCGCTGTTTATCATATCCAGCGAGCCCTGAAAGATCTCCTCTGCGGGCTGGAACTCCAGCTTTACCGTGCCCTCGATCTCGTCCTCGTGCTCCTTGAGCAGCTTGGCTGCACCCAGCACCATGGCGGTGTGCATATCGTGGCCGCAGCCGTGCATCTTGCCGGGCAGCTCAGAGGAAAACTCCTCGCCGGATTCCTCCTGCAGGGGCAGAGCGTCCATATCGCCCCGCAGCAGGATCACCTTGCCGGGGCGCTTGCCCCCTGCAAGCGCCACCACGCCGCACTTGCCGCAGTCCTGCGGGGTGTAGCCCATCTCGGTCAGCGCCTTTTTGACCAGTGCCTTGGTCTGGGGCAGGTCAAAGCCCACCTCCGGGTGACGGTGCAGCGTGCGCCGCCACTCCTGCAGCTGGGGCTCCAGCGCCTTGGCGGCTTCCAACAGTTTTTCCGGTGCGATCATTGTAAAATCAACTCCCTCTGAATTTATGCGGAAAACCCTCTCGGCCACGGCAGGGAGGGCTTTGCCTTACAGTTATTCTTCCCCGCCGTTATTGCCATTGGGGTGATACTGGGCGCAGGTGCACTTTTTGAACTTCAGGCCGCTGCCGCAGGGGCAGGGGTCGTTGCGGCCAATTTTGACCACACGCACCGGCTGACCTTTGGGGCTGCCCTTGACGCCGGGTGCACCGTTGCCGGGCACAAAGCCCTCGCCGGTGGGCTTTGCCACCTGCTCACGCTTGGGGGCCTTGCCCGCCTCGCGCACCTCGATGGTCAGCAGCATCTTGACGCTGGACTCCCGGATGGAATCCACCATCTGGTCGAACATATCAAAGCCCTCGATGCGGTATTCCACCACCGGGTCCTTCTGACCGTAGCCGCGCAGCGCGATGCCCTGCCGCAGCTGGTCCATGTTGTCGATGTGGTCCATCCACTGGCGGTCTACGCACTTGAGCAGGCAGATGCGCTCCAGCTCGCGCATAACGGGTGCGCCGTAGCGCACTTCCTTGGCCTGCAGGATCTGCATCCCGCGGTCGTACAGCATATCGGCAATGCCCTGCTGGGAGAGGTTGTCAAAGTCCGCCACAGTGTAGTGGAAGTCGGCATCAGTGGTCAGCCAGCCCTGATAGTGGCGGCGCAGCGCACCAAAATCCCACTCGTCCTTCACATCGCCGGAAAGGAACTGGGCGCAGCTGGAATCAATGTTCTCCCGCAGCATCTTGTGCATCTCGGTGCTGATGTCCTCGCCGTCCAGCACCTTGCGGCGCTGCCCGTAGATGATCTCACGCTGCTGGTTCATCACGTCGTCGTACTTCAGCACGTTTTTACGGATCTCGAAGTTGCGGCCTTCCAGCTTTTTCTGGGCGCTTTCCAGCGTGTTGGTGATCATGCGGTTCTCGATGGGGGTATCTTCGTCGATCTTCAAAGTGTCCATCAGGCTGGAAACGCGGTCACCGCCGAACAGACGCATCAGGTCATCTTCCA
>OGGZ01001069.1_pt1 | contig 25747 bp, 24 predicted proteins | sample 1571371 | NCBI WGS metagenome assembly OGGZ01 (sample SAMEA2582025, study PRJEB24529) | metagenome | biome: Human gut stool | place: China | collected 2011
TCGGCGCGATGACGGAGCTGGCGGAGGTGTATAAGGTTAGCCTTTCCGGGATGATCAAGACGCTGGACACCAGCGAGGGCGTCTTTCAGGGCCGCACGGTGGTCATCGCCACCGGCGCGTCGCCCCGCCCCTTGGGCGTTCCCGGCGAAGAAGCGCTCATAGGAAAGGGCGTTCACTATTGCGCCGCCTGTGACGGTGCGCCCTATCGGGGCAAGACCGTGGCGGTGGTGGGCGGCGGCAACTCTGCCGCGGCGGACGCACTTGCTCTGTCCCGCATCGCAAAAAAGGTCTACCTCATCCACCGCCGCGACAGCCTGCGGGCAACGAAGGTCTATCATGAGCCGCTGATGGCCGCGCCCAACGTGGAATTCTGCTGGAACAGCACCGTCTCCGCGCTGCTGCACGAAAGCCGCCTGACGGGACTTCGGCTGCAAGACGTCAATACCGGCGCAGAGCGTGAGCTTGCCTGTGACGGCGTGTTCATCAGCGTGGGACGCGCCCCGGCGACGGAGTTGTTCCGAAGCGAACTGGCACTGGACAAATCCGGCTATATCATCGCGGACGAATCCACCCGCACGAATCTTCCCGGCGTGTTCGCCGTGGGCGACGTGCGCACCAAGGCACTGCGGCAGGTGGTCACCGCCGTATCGGACGGCGCAGTGGCTGTCCACTACGCAGAGGAATATCTGGCAGAGAATCGGTAAAGGGGCTGCAAACGATCCTCTCATCGGCAGTTCCTGTCCGCAGGCAACACGATTGCGACCATGCCTCATAGGGGTGCAGGGTAAGAGAATTTAAGGAGGCAATATATGTGGCTGTTTTTAGGAATTTCTGCGATCATTTTTACAGGATTCAATTTGATTTGCTCTTTTAAAAGTAAGAATGCAAAATGGTTTAGATTCGCAGCCTTATCTTTCACTGCATTGACCGTATGTTCCTTTTATTCAGACGAAGCGATGCGTGTGCTAAATGAAGATTGGGGAGGCTTGATGGATATCATGCCAACCATGAGCAAGGCTCTGTGGGTATGTGTAGGAATATCGATTTTATTAAACTCTGTTTCGCTTTTTAGAGAGAAATAACCACATCTCTATCCCAAGGATACCACCTCCGGCTGTACCCTGCAGGTCGGTACCTTTGCCGTAGCCTATGTGGAATTTGAAAAGCTGAACGCCAATGCTTGTATATGATAAAGAGGCAAACTAAAAATGACAGCTTCCCACTGTTCCAACAGAGCAAAGGAGTGCCCAAATAGGCACTCCTTTTTCATAGCTTTACGCCTTATTCAGCAAGATTATCATTGACCTGCAATTCCTCAAAAGAAATCCTTGTCACCTTCTGTGTGGCAAAGTCGCAACAGACCATAGGAATGGACGAACAGTCTATCAGACAATCTTCGCCTAAAGTGCTTTCATCGGCATCGTCTTTTATCATTATGGTTTGCTTTCCTGTATCGACTTCCGTGATCACCGCGTTGATGATCAGAAGCGTGTCATCCTTCAATGAGCCGCACCCGGACAGGGATAGCAAGAGAGTCAATAAGCACAGGGCGACTCCGATTCCTCTTATATTTCTATGCAGCAATGTCTTATCCTCCTGTTTTTGCGCTGTGGGACTTCTCCTATCTATGAAGAAGACACTTCTTCCGCCCTTTGCGTCAGGCGGGACAACGCACAGACTGCGTACATATAGCCTGCAAGAATCAGCGGCGCCGGCAGTCCGTAAAGCAGCGGCGCCGGGATGATACGCCAAAACAGCTTGAGCACACCGATCTCCGCCCCGTAGGTGAAGAAGTAGTTCGCCTCCGGGCAGAGCGTGAGGCGTAAAAGGAGATTGATAAGGTGCGCGCCAACAGCAAGCAAACCAAAGGTCTTGAGGATCCGCGGGATATCCTTGGGGTCGGGGCGGTAAAAGCCCAGCGTCGCCAAACTCAATCCGCAGACAACAAGAATCGCGTGGGTCACATAGTAGCCAAAGATTCGCGGCAGGAACAGCGAAAAGCCGGAGAACAGAGGCTCCGGGAAGAGCAGCGCCATCAGTGCGCCGAGGGGCGCTACAAAGAAGGCGAATCCCAGTATTGAGCGGTTGCGCTTCCATAGTCCGATGGGAATCAGGAATAGATTGATGTTGCACAGGTGCAGCGGCAGCTCATTGAAAATGTTGAAGCCATTGGGATAGTACGCACGGACATACGCTGCGTCCATGGACAGTGAGAGCTTGTAGGCGGTAAACAGTGCGAGATTAAAAAGGCACATGCCGATCAGAAACCGGGAGCGCCGTGCTTCCGGTTTTCCGCGCAGCAGCAAGAATAAGAGCAGCGCCGCCGCTGCCGTAAGCAAAAGCAGAAGCAAATGCGGCCCGCGAAAGGGCGTAATAGAAAATTCGTTCATTTCACACGCCGGAACGTCTTTCCGGTCTTCTCCTCAAGAAATCGTTTGAATTCCTCCACCGTCCCGCCGGTAAGAGTACGCTTGTCCAGAGGCTGCGCATAGCGTTTTTTCATCAGAAAGATGATGTAGTCCTGCGACTCAGCCAGTGCGTCGATCAGCTCATAGCGGAATGTGGAGGTGGTGACCTCCGTAACAACGGTATAGGACTCCTCGCCGAACACAACATGATATTCCTTTGTGCCCGCCAGCGCGTTTTTGCGGGCGATCATGCCATTGAATCGGTCCTGAAACAGCAGAACGGACAGCAACATCACCTCTACCAGCAGGGAAGTCACCGTTCTGACATCAAGCGTCAAAGGCTCTCCATCGAATGGGATCAACAGCAATGCGTTGAATAAAAAGACGCTCCAGCCGAAAATGGCCCAAAGGATGCTGCGTTTTCGCCGCAGCACCTTGCGCATCGCGCGGGCGGCTACGGTCATAGAATGATTCGTGATATCACTGTGAATTTCAAAAGTCATTCATATTCTCCGTTGTAAGTAATTCTGCATCCGCAGGGCTTTGGGGTCTTGCAGTTGCCGCCGGGCAGCGCGGCTGGCACTTGTTCATCGCGTCAGCCGCATCTCATTCTCAAACTGCTCCATCGCCTCCTGTCGGCTGGGGACTTGCGCAAGCGTGCAGGAAAACGGCTGGCCGAACAGGGGTTGGGACAGTGTCTCCGCCCAATGCGTCAGCACCTCTGGAGTGAGGGGGCGATCCTCCCGGAGAAAGATCACCCCGTAATAGGGCGGCACAGACGGGGAAAGCAGCTGTGTCAGCGGGACGCCGCTCCGGACGGAGGCGTTGCAGAAATGCATCTCCGGCGAAAAAAGCGGATAGTACAGCGCCCCGACGAACCAGTCCTGTTCGCCGCTTCTGAGCCGCCTTGCCTGCTCCAGAAAGTGCGGATGATCCGGGTTATCCGGCTCCACAAACTCACCCTCCCGAATGGTCTGGTGAAGTGCGGGGAGGTTATGGAAATCAAAGTGGAAAAAGGGCACCTCTCCCGCCTCGTCCTCAGAAAGAGTAAACTCCGCCGCATGGAAAGGTTCCAGGTCCTTACAGCAGCGGTAATAGCCCCACCAGTAGTTCCAGTCATAAATATGCATATATTTTTTTGCTTTGCAGTCCATAGATGTACTCCATTCTAACAATGTCGGCACAAGAGGAAATCACGGGAAACTCTCCACCCAGTACCAGCAAAAATCTTTTCTAAGTCCGTCCTTTTTGCAAGAGGGGCGCTCAAGGGCGGCGCGGTGCTCTTCTCATCGGCTCACCGGAATGGAGATCTCGAAAACAGCACCGCTATCCCCGTTGTAGGCACGGATCGTTCCCTTATGCAGGTGGATGATCTCCCGGGTCAGGGCAAGGCCGATGCCGGATTTTCCGCTTTTTCCCATGTAGAAGCGGTCAAAGATGTGGGGAAGATCTTCCTCGGCGATGCCGTCCCCGTCGTCCTGTATCCGTATCGTCGCATTCCGCTTGTCCGTGCGGCAGGTCAGGCGCAGCTCGCTGCGGGCATAGCGTACGCCGTTGGATAGGATATTGGCGACCGCTCTGCGCAGCCGGGTATCGTCGCAGCTGACCATAACGGGCGTTTCGGGGAAGTCCGGCGTGATGGTGATACCGCCGCCGGCGGCTGCCGGCTCCACGGCGCGTATGCTGTCGTATAGCAGTTCCCGAACATCCATCTCAGAAAGGGTAAGCGGCTGCCGCCCCATATCGATTTTTGAGATGTCCAGGAGCTCGTCTACCAGCTCCGTCATGCGGTCGCTTTCCTTCAAGATCACCTCCGTCGCGCTGCCTGTGTCCATCACACCCGCCTGTATGCCCTCCGCATAGCCCTGTATCGCCATCAGCGGCGTTTTCAGCTCGTGAGAGGCATTCTGGAAGAAGGTTTGCTGCCGCTCCGCCTCCTTTTCAATATCCCGGCCAAAGCGAAACCCCAGCAGGCACATGACGGAGGAGATCGCCACTAACACCGCAAAGAACGCCCAGTTCAGCGTTACGATATAGCGGGTGATGGGGGCGATGTCTATGTACATGATATAGGCGTACGGTTTTTCCCAATCGTCCTGCTCATCCTCCACGGACATGAAGATCAGATGATGCCTGTCTGTTTTGAAGGTATAGCATTGATTGAGCGACAGATCCCGCCCCTTGCAGTATTCCAGCAGTTTTTTCTCCAAGCGATATGCGTCCCTGTTCCAACCGCTTGATTGATTGGTATTATCCAGCTCTAAAAATACGATGCTGGGCGTAAGGAAGTGCTCCTCCGCATCATTCCATTCATCGTCAAAAAAGGATCCATCGTCGGTATAGGGGATGGTACGGTTTTGGTACTGTGCCTCGCTGATGAGCGCCTTTTTTGCCTCACGCACAAAGTGTGCTGGTATAATGAGGTTCACCGCCAGCATGAACAGTGCAAAGAGCAGCAGAGCCGCACCGAGGATCAGATACACGATCCGCAGCTTGATGTTTTTCATGTGCGCTCCGCTCCTTTCAGCTTATAGCCAAAGCCCCATATGGTGCTTACGCTGACGGTGCTGCCCGCTTGCAGCAGCTTTTTTCGGATACGGCGCAGCGTTTCATCGGTTACGCGGGTCTCCACCTCCGAGTCAAAGCCCCACACCGCGCTGAGCAGCTCCTCGCGGGAATAGGCCTTCTCCGGCTGCTTCATCATATAGCTGAGCAGCCGCAGCTCGGTCTGGGTGAGCGACACTGGCGCAGTCCCATAAAAGATGGCGTTTTCCGTGGCGGAATAGCGGATATCCCCGTAATGCAGCTCGTCCTCCGCCGCCGCCGTTTTTCCTCGGTCCATCTCCACACGGCGCAGCAGCGCCTTCACCTTCATCAGAAGGATGGTCGGGCGAAAGGGCTTGGTGAGATAATCGTCGCTGCCCTGACTGATGCCCATGACGTAGTCCAGCTCGCTGTCCTTGGCCGTAAGCAGGATGATGGGAATGTCGGAAAGCGTACGCAGTTCCCTGCACACCGTCAGTCCGTCCGTGCCGGGCATCATGATATCCAGGATCACCAGTTCCGCAGGCTCCTGACGAAACGCCTCCAGCAGCGCGTCACCGCTTTCAAAGGAGCGCACGGTATAGCCGTCGCTTGTAAGGAAGCTGTGCAGCAGTTCCCGGATGCTCTTTTCATCGTCCGCCAAATAGATAGAATGTTCCATGCGTCCTCCTTGCAAGCAGCGCCAAATGCTGCGCACAGGCGCAGCATCGGCACGATGTTGATTTTATACTATCAGAATATCTCCTTTCCGTCAAAGGGGGCAGATGCCGCTTTCGCAGCCGGTGTTGCCCCAGATGGAATTGTACAGTTCGCACAGCTGGCTGTCGATCTCCGTAAGACGGTTGTAGTCGGCGATCAGCGCGTCCTTTTCCGCATCGGTCAGGAAGCTCAGGCTGCGGATGAAGGCGGCCTCTTCATAGTTTTCGAAGTCATAATCGTCCGGCAGATCGAAGTATGCTTCATCTACCTTGTCCCACAGGTCGGCGTGCTTTTCGCAGACGCGGTCATACTCCTGCTCCAGGGTGTCGATCTCGTCCAGCACCTTGGGGTCGGCCTTTTCCAGCGCCTTCTCGTAAAGCGGCATATTGTCGCAGGCGGGCAGCTTCTCATACAGCGCCTCCATCTCAGCGTCAAGGCCGTTCAGCTCCTTGATGTCCGCCAGAAGGGTCTCCTTCTCCGCTTCCGTCAGGGCGTTGGTGCTGCGGATAAACGCCGCCTCATCAAAGTTTGTAAAGTCGTAGTCGTCGGGCAGGGCGTTGCAGATTTCGTCCAGCTTTTCCCACAGCGCCGCGTTTCTCTGGAAGATGGCGTCGCTCTTCTCTTCCCCCGCCTCGATCTGCTCCCAGATGGCGTCCTCATTCTCGGTGGCAATTTTAGTAACAGGCTCCATTGGTGCGGATGTGGCGGCAAAGGCGGAGGTTGCCGTGCCGATGGCCGATACCATCAATGCCAGTGCCAGTGCAAAGCTCAAAATCGTTTTCTTTTTCATGGTATGTTACGCTCCTTTTTGAAGTATTTTTGGTTGAGTTTCAACCTTGTCTGTAGCATACCAGAAGCTGCATTGAAATTCCCCCGCGAAAGTGCGGGGAAAGTGTCACAAAAGTGCAACGAGACCAGCCCGGAAAATGAACGAAAGCCCTCTCCACGCCTCAAGGGCAGAAACGGGCGGACGTTTTAAGCAAGAGGTCTTTGGGGCAATTGGAACAGCAAAAGGCTGGCTTTTACTACCCGGTTGACAAAACGGATCATTTCCTCCTTGCTGTACTTGTCGTAACCCTCCACAACGACATGCATCAAACCGTTTGACAGATGGGTATACATCATTTCCAGCTCTGTCTCACTGGCATTGGGCAGCTCCTTCCGCCAATAGGCAATACTGTCCTTCTTGGCCAAGGCAATCATCCGCAAGAGGACCGTTGAGCTTGTATTCCCCAGAATCAGAACCCGGCAGGCTGCCTGATTCTGATCGACCATATCGTAAATGGCTTCGATCAGAGCCGTCACGTCAAACGAATTGACATAGCGAAGGGATTCCTCAAATGCATCGATGAGCTCGTTCTCGATGCTCTCCATCAGGGCAAAGCAATCGCTGTAATGGGCATAGAAGGTGGCACGGTTAAGCTGTGCCAGGGCACAAACCTCCTTCACCGTAATTTTGTTTACAGGTTTTTCCTTCAGCAGCTTCAGAAAAGACTGCTTGAGCACCATTTGCGTATAGCGTTTCCTTGCGTCCATCTTCTCCATATAGAACCTCTCCAAAAAAAGTTTACAAAGAAAAGCAACACTTCAACAGGTAATGTTGCTTTTCTTTCAGCCGTATGGCAAGTGCTGATTGTTTCTGTATTCCCCCTCAAGTATACTGTACTTGTGAAAGATAATCAACACTTGTGTACTTATTTGAGAGGAGGCTCTTTGAATGTTTGATAAATATCTTGTTACAGGCGCTACCGGCTTCCTCGGCAGGGCTGTTGCGGAGGAGCTGGTACGCCGCAAGGCGCAGGTGCATGCGCTTGTGCTGCATGATGACCCCTATACCGATTTGCTCCCGAAGGAGGTACGCACCGTCATTGGTGATGTGTGCGATAAAAGCTCACTGTCAGACTTCTTCGCGGATGCCGACAGCCGTACCTGTGTGATTCACTGTGCTGGTATTGTCTCCGTCGCGTCCAGGCCCGGTTCAAGGCTCTATCAGGTCAATGTAGGCGGGACATGGAAGGTTCTCCGGCAATGTATGGAGCATGATGTGGGCAAAATGGTCTATGTCAGCTCCGTCCATGCCATACCGGAAAAGCCAAAGGGCTGCATCATTACGGAGGATTGCGAATTCTCTCCGGGGCTTGTGGACGGAGATTACGCCAAGAGCAAGGCAGCTGCAACCGAGCTGGTATTCGATGCAGCGGAGCGCGGGTTGAATGCCAGCATTGTATTCCCCTCCGGCATCATCGGACCGGGCGATTTGCAGGGCGGGAGCTTCACCTCTATGGCGAAATCTTTCCTTTCGGGAAAGCTGCCCTTTGCCGTTCGCGGCGGATATGACTTTGTAGATGTGCGGGATGTGGCAAGAGGTATTCTCGCCTGTTCCGAAAGTGGAGAGCCCGGCAAAGGCTACATTTTGTCTGGCTGCTATGTCACGATTCGCAGGATGCTTCAGCTGGTAGGAAAGGCTGCAAAGCTGAAGTATCGGTCCATCTGCCTGCCACTGGGGCTTGCAAGGCTGGCGGCTCCATACTACGAGCGCCGAAGCCTGAGGGAGCGAAAGCCGCTGTTCTTCACCCCGTATTCCGTTTCCGTCCTTGCCTCAAACGGGCAATTCAGTCATGCTGCTGCGTCGGAACGCTTTGCATATCAGCCGCGCCCGATTGAGGAGACCTTGGGGGATATGACAGCCTGGCTTCTGAATCAGAAGTGAAGGGGCAATGTGTGCTCCGCTATCAGCCAGATGCATTCATTCAGGTGACAGAGGTGTCCGCTGTCGCATCTCGTGCAGTCTTTGCAGCGTACATCGTCGGCACTGTAGCGAAAGCTGCTGCGGATGCGTCCGCTGCAGCGAGGCTGATGACGGGGCGGCGTCATCATCTGCACCTCCGCGGCGAACAGGGGTGTGGACTTCATAAAGTATCGCGTCAAGCAAATCCAACTCCTTCTTTGAAAATAAAAAGGGCCGGAGTCTTTTCGCTCCATCCTCTCAAACGAGAAGTACAAAGGCGACGCAATCATATTCCAAGTAACGTAAAAACGGCATAGCCGAGGGTTACGACTATGCCGATATTTTACAGGATTATAAATCCCTTATTGAGTTGCCTTTTATAACTCTCCCTTTTTTGATTCTGCGGCAGGTCTGGCTCCCAAGAGCGCTTTGCGAAGTATCTCAGTGCTGGTGTGGTCATATATCCTGGTGAGCATCTTCATGCCGCTGTGTCTCAGCAGTCGTGCTACCATGTAGGGCTTGTGCGATCCAAAGAGTGGCTCTGGTATGACGCAGCTCGTGGGGTGAAAGCTCTGGTATGTCGGGGATGCTCCCGATGAAGCCGCTGCATGAAGGGACGGAATACGCGGTTTGCCCAGTTGTTGGGGTTGTAAGGCTTTGCCAACGCCCATTGATCAGCTTACAAAGAATTATCTCGGTCTTCGCGTATCATTCGCCCGTCTCTCGCCGGGCGGAAGCATCTGCGGTGTCACCGCTTGTCGTGCTGCGCACAGCAGTCCGATAAGTTGCAGAAATCATACATCCCGCCTGTTTCAAGAAGTCACATTCTTTGAACAGACGGGATTTTTGTATTTATATAAGGTATAACAATGATCGAATCACATGAGAGTATGACCGCGAAGCTGTGCGCCTTCGCAAGAGCATACCATTCGACCTATGCCCGGAAATCAGGAAAACGCTTTATCCGGAGTGCCATGCCGGCATAAACAAAACCACCTGCCAAGCAGGTGGCTTTGTTTATGCTGCTTTCTGGCAAGAGGACAGATGCGCTCTGTTTTTGCGTGCAGTCCTTGCCGTTAGCAGAACGGCTCCAGTTGAAAGGCCAGCTCCGTGCGGCCCACAACGGCATGGTGGTTGTTGTAAAGGTTTTTGTCGTGATAGCGGGGCAGAGAACAGGCTTCCTCCGGCGTGATGACGCCGAGCTGGGTGAGAACCGAGAGGATGGCATACGGGACGATGGAGGAGGCGCCGTCCTCCATTTTGAGGGCAATGCCGATCCCCTTATCTTTGATGCCCACGGCATAGAATGCGCTGGCACCCGATTTGCAGAAGATGCGGTCGCCGAAGGCGGCCATCAGCTGCGTGCAGACGCGATCGGTCCCTGCCACCATTTCCGGATGTGCTGTCATGGCGGACGTGATGCGCCGGATGACATCGGCCCGGGTGGGAGCGAAAAGCGTGGGGAGAGACATACGGGCGTAGCCCTGTGCCAGCCGGTAAAGGGGCAGCGCGTGGACAGGAACGCCGCAGCCGTCCACGGCCAACTGGACTTCGGAGGTCTCTACGCCGCACATTTCAGCGAACACCGAGAGGATACGCTGCTGAACAGGGTGCTCCAATGCAGTATAGTTCTCCAAAGACTCCCCGAAATGGCGGGCGGTAATGAGCATACCGGCGTGCTTTCCGGAGCAGTCGCAGTAGATGGGCGCCCGGGGAATACCGGCAATCTTCAAGGCGTCCTCGGCAGGGACATACATGGGGTATTCTGCCCCGCAGCATAGCTGATCGGGGGAGAGCCCTGCCTTGTGCAGAATGCTCTCCACGGCCTTTACATGAAAGGGCTCCCCGTTATGGGAGGAGCAGATGACGGCCAGCTCCTGCGGGGTAATGCCATAATGCTCCAGCGCACCGCTCTCTGCCACGGGAATTGCCTGAAGGGGCTTGGCGGAAGAGCGGGCAAACGTAAGACGTTCCGGATCACCGAGCTTCCAAAGTATCCGGCCTGTGTGATCCGTTACCGCGATATGTCCCCGGTGGATCTGATCCACCAGCTCACCGCGGTATTGATAGGCAATAACAGCCATAGCATATACCTCCGTTTCTTAAATCACAAAGTAGAAAAAGCGCAGCACATCACCGTAATCATCGGCATCAAAGGCCACGGTGGTGGGAGAGATGAGGCTGGCGCCGGGATAGTGGGAGCATCCATAGGCGTCATAATGATGTACATAGGTGATCTCCACGTGGAAGTGATCGGGAAGCGCCGGAGCTGTGGCTGTTTTTGCCGCCGCCACAGCCTTGGCCATCATGCCTTCGATCTCTTCGCGGACAAGCTCCGGGGTCTTTGTCAGAACGCCGTAGCCGTGGCCGGATTTGGTCGGTACGGTCAGCAGGCCGGGTACGGTGCGCGCCGCAGCCGCGCACATCCCCTCGTCGCCGCTGGCGAATAGGGTGGGAACGCCCCGGTAAGCGGCGGCATGGGCGTACATCTCGAATTCTCCCCACAGCGCGCCATTGACCGTAAGGCGGAAAATGCGGGAGCTTACCATCGTGTGGGACGTGGGATTTCCGGGGGCAGAGGCGGCATCGTGAAAGCCGACCATCAGCACACCGTCATAGCTCTCGTCAAAAATACCGGTAAGGCCCACAATATCGTGGGTGATCCCCCGAAGGAGACGGGCGTCTCTGGGGAGCAGGGCGCAGTCGATGTTGCAGCCGTCTCCGTGCATATCCTCTATGACGACCTCATCGGCTCCGCCGGAGAAAAGGCCGCGGGCCGCAGCGGCGGCCTCTAACGCCATTTCCCGCGCCATAGGCGCATAGCAGGCGTTAGCCGAACGAGCCTCGTCCCAGCAGGCCAAAGACGCCACACCTTCAATGTCACAGAGAATGTAAAATTTCATGCTTGAGCCCTCCTTTATCAGAAGCGTAATCATAATAAATGCAGAGACATGGGGATCGGGAAGTATTGGGCAAAATGTCTGGGATCCGCCAATAGCTGCTGTTAAATTGAATGTGCTTGGCCGGTCGCTTTACACGTCGAGACGTCAGAGCGTCCCGCTTGCGGGTAAAGCACCGCGGCGGAAGGTCATGCCGTTTCGCTGCGGATACGCCGCAGGTAGCGGTAGACCGTGGGTTCGGAGATGTGCAGCTCCCTGGCGACCTGCCCGACGGAGCCCTTGGTCTGGAATACTCCCTGCGCTTCCAGAGAGCGGAGTATCTCCAGCTTGTCGGCGGTATGCATGGCACTGGAGGGAATACCATAGCCGAGGATGGTGGAGTGGATCAGATTGCTGGACAGCTCCGGGATGGAATCGTCCAGGTCTTCGGTATAGGCGGAGCTCTCCTCCTCTTGCGGAAGAGAAAAGGAATGGAGCAGGTTGGAGAGATGCTCCGAGAGCACCAAAATATCCTCCACATCGTGGTTCACGCAAATCAGTCCCACCAACTGGCTCTTTTCCTTAATGAAATAGGTGGAAGAGACAAAACGCTTGCCTCCCCGGGTACGGCCCTCATAGTTGGCCACATAGTCGTGCTCCTTATAGGCTCCGGTTCGCAGCAGTTCCTTGGCCAACTCCGTCATGGGGTCACCCACGCGGCGGCCGCTGAGATGCTCGTTGCAGGCGGCAATCACCGAGCGCTCCGGCGTGGAAACGTCGTGGAGGATGATCTCATAATTCTTCCCGCAGATCTCCCCCATGAATTTCACCAAGGGAATGTATCGCTCAAGACTGGCGTAGTTGCTCACTGTATCCCTACTTTCTCAACAATAATCCTTGCCTGATAAAAAACTGTTACATGGCGCTGCTGAAAATCAGTATATCAAAGATAAATGGATAAATCAACACCTAATATGCTGGAAAGCGGCGGGGATATAACATTTTTTTGCAGAGTGAGGTGAAAAGAGCCTTCAGGACAGCGATTTAGACAAAAATTTATCAGACTTCTTGGCACTTATGCGGGATTGACAAGGGCGGTGTGATAAATTATAATCAGGAATGTAACAAAGTTATCAGAAGGGAGGCTCAAGGTCACCCCCGCATTCTATTTTTAAGGAGGTATTTGTATTGGAAGCTGCAAACTACGGTATCTTGTCATTGATTCCCCTTGCGCTTACCCTGCTGCTGGCATTTTGGAAGAAGGACGCGGTCTTTGCCCTGTTCATGGGCTGTCTCTCCGGCGTTCTGCTGCTGGGGCATGACCCCGCCTTCGGCTTCTCCGCTCTGGCGAAGGAGGCTCTGGGCAACGAGGACTTCATCTGGATCCTGCTGATCCAGGTATTCATCGGCATTATGATCGCGTTCTTCATGAAGGCGGGCGTGGTCAAGGCGTTCGCGGAGATGATCGCCGGAAAGGTGAAATCCCCCCGCAGCGTGAAGCTGGCCACCTGGTTCATCGGTCTGTTCACCATCGACGACTACATGAGCCCCCTGCTGCGCGGCGTGGTCATGCGTCCCCTGACGGATGAGATGCGCGTGCCCAGAGAGAAGCTGGCCTTCATCCTCGACTCCACCTGCGCCTCCGTGTGCACCCTGATGCCCTTTATGGCATGGGGCGCCTACGTGGCCGGTCTGGTGGCGGATCTGGGCGGCCCTGTGACCTCCAATGAGCAGGGCGTAAGCGTCTACATCAGCGCCATCCCCTTTAACTTCTACGCGATTCTAATGGTGCTCATCACGCTGCTCTCCGCACTGGAGATCTTCCCCGACTTCGGGCCTATGCGCAAGGCGGAGCAGCGCGCCCGCACCACCGGCAAGCTGCTGCGTGACGGTGCCGTCCCCATGATGGGCACCGAGCTGGAGGAGCTGCAGAAGGGCAACGACAGCGATGTGAAGCCCAACGTCATGCTGGACTTCCTGGTCCCCATCATGATCCTGGTAGCCACCGCCATCTGGACGTACATCGCCAAGGGCGGCGTGAAGATCCTGGAGTGCTTCATCATCACCGTGATCTACATGGCCATCGAGCTGAGCATCCGTAAGGTGTTCAAGAGCGTGACCGATCTGGTGAACACCGCCGTGCAGGGCATGAAGAGTGTCATGTCCGCCACGCTGATCCTGGCCCTGGCCTACTGCATCAACACCATCACCAAGTCCATGGGCGCAGCCGACTTCCTGCTGGGTGTCTGCGAGAGCTGGATGACCCCCGCCCTGTTCCTGTCTGTGGCCTTCGTCGCGGGCGCCGTGATCTCTTTCTTCACTGGCTCCTCCTGGGGCACCTTCGCCATCTGCATTCCCATCGCTGTTCCCATGGCTTACTCCTTCACCGGCGGTCAGCTGGGTACGCTGGTCTACGCCGCTGTGGGCGCCGTTGTCAGCGGCGGTCTGTTCGGCGATCATTGCTCCCCCGTTTCCGACACCACGGTGCTCTCCTCTCTTGGCGCCGCCTGCGACCACATTGACCACGTCCGCACCCAGCTCCCCTATGCGCTACTGGCGGCGGCAGTGTCCATGATTCTGTGGGTCGTCGTTGCAATGGTTGGTGGCGCTGCATGAGATACGATTTTGATACCCCCATCAATCGCAGAAATACCTTCTCCTTTAAGTGGGACTGCGATATGGATTATTTCGGCCGGGACGATGTGATCCCCATGTGGGTGGCGGACATGGATTTTGCCTGCGCCCCCTGCATCGTGGAGGCCGTACAGAAGCGCGCCGCCCACCCGGTTTACGGCTACGGCGTGCGCCAGCAGCCCTATTATGACGCGGTGATGGGCTGGCTGAAAAAGCGCCACGGCTTTGAGGTCAACTATGAGCATCTGGCCTTTGCACCTCCCGGCGTGATCTACGCCATGAACGTGGTGCTGCGCATCCTCACCAAGCCCGGCGACAGGGTCATGGTACCCATGCCCAACTACGACCCGCTGTTTGACATGGTCACCCGGGGCGGCCGGAAGCTGGTAGAGACGCCGCTGGTCTGGAAGGATGGACGCTACACCTTCGACTTCGCCGACATGGAGGCCAAGGCTGCCTCCGGCGTGAAGGTACTGGTGCTCTCCAGCCCCCACAACCCCACCGGCCGGGTATGGACCCGTCAGGAGTTGGAGGGCGTGGCGGAGATCTGTCTGCGGCACAACATCTTCATGCTGGTGGACGAGATCCACTGCGACTTCGTGCCGCCGGAGCATCCTCACACCACCTTTGGCCTGCTGGGCGAGGAGGTACTGCGCCATTCCATGGTCTGCTACTCCTCCAACAAGGGCTTCAATCTGGGCGGACTGGGTATGGCCACTCTCGTGCTGGCAGACGACGACCTGCGGTGCAAGTTCAACGAGGAGATGTCCATTGCCCAGACACGGCTGGACAACATCTTCGGCATGGCAGCCCTCATAGCCGCCTACAACGACGGCGAGGAGTGGCTGGATCAGGCCATCGCCTATGTGTCCGACAACAAGGCGTATCTGGAGCAGTTCCTGCGGGAGCGCATTCCCCAGATCCGCATGATCCCCTCCGAGGGTACGTATCTGGTCTGGCTGGACTGCTCCCAGCTGCCCTACCGGGGCATGGCCCTGGAGCACTTCATGATCAACGAGGCCAAGGTGGCGTTCTGCGCCGGCTATGAGTTCGGCGAGCAGGGAGAGGCCTTCCTGCGCATGAACGTGGCCTGTCCCAGGTGTACCCTGACAAAGGCTCTGGAACAGATGGAAAAGGCGATCAACGGTCTGTCGCTTCAGTGATACCTGTAAACGACGCACCTTGTGAGATAAGAAATTTTTTTAAAGGAGAAACAGCTATGAAAAAGAGAACCATCGCAATGTTCCTGTCCGTAGCTCTGTGTCTCTCGGTGGCCTTGACCGGCTGTGGGGCAGACAAATCGCAGCAGAGCAACCCCTCTGATGACGGCAAAAAGAGCCTGACCATCGCGGTGCTGAATGATGTTGTCTCGCTGGACCCCGCGGTAAAGGACAGCGGCATCGAGATGCAGATGGCGTCTCACCTGTACGACGCTCTGGTGGACTATAATGCAGATCTGAGCAGGAAGCCCGGTCTGGCAGAGAGCTGGACTGTTCTGGATGACGGCGTGACGTGGGAGTTCAAGCTCCGCCATGGCGTGAAGTTCTCCAACGGAAACGACTTCAATGCCGATGACGTGGTCTTCAGCTTTGAGCGCATCCTCAACGATCCTACTCTGGAGATGGGCGTGTACCTCATGCGTCTTCAGGAGGTCAAGAAGGTGGATGATTACACCGTGCAGCTGGTGACCAAGATCCCCTATCCCGTGTTTGACGGCAGCCTGGTCCATATCATGATGCTTGACAAGGAGACCTGTGAGGGACTTACCAGCGAGGAGATCGCCGCGAACCCCGTGGGTACCGGCCGGTATCGTCTGGTGGAGCATGTAAAGGAATCCTATATCAAGCTGGTCCGCAACGACGAGTATTGGGGCGAGCTGCCTGATGCAGAGACCGTGGAGTTCCGCGTGATCGCCAATGCAGCTACCCGCACCACCGCTCTCATCAACGGAGAGGTGGACTTTATCTCCAACATCCCTGTAATGGACGTGAACCGCCTGGAGAACGACCCCAACGTCCAGGTCATTACCAATCCCAGCCTGTCCTGCAACTACATGGGCTTTGATCAGCTCAATGAGCATGGCTCTGCCGGCACCGACGATCCCAACCCGCTCCTCAATGTGAAGGTTCGTCAGGCCATTTACCACGCCATTGACATTCAGACGATCATCGATACCGTCATGAACGGCTACGCCACCGTGGCCAACTCCTATATGCCCAGCATCTGTGTGGGATATAATGCCGACGCAGAGCGTCCCGCCTACGATCCCGAGCTTGCCAAGCAGCTTTTGGCGGAGGCTGGCTATCCCGATGGCTTCTATCTCCGCATCGATGCCCGCAACGACAGTGACGTGAACGCCGATCAGGTGTCTCAGGCCATTGCCAGCTATCTGGAGAAGGTGGGCATCAAGGCCGAGGTGAACCTGCTGCCTCGCGCCTCCTTCTATGAGAAGACAAGCGCAGAGAACCTCCAGTCCTCCTTCTTCATGGCGGGCTGGGGCGACAGCTCCGGCGAGGGCATGGTCATCTTCAACGATATGCTCTATACCTACGACGGCAAGCCCGGCATGGGCGAAGGCAACCGGGGCCATTACAGCAATGCTGAGGTGGATGCGCTGCTGGATCAGGCATCTGTTGAGCCCGATCAGGCCAAGCGTGCAGCGCTGGTGGAGCAGGTGGATCAGATCGCCCGGGACGAGGCCGCCTACATCCCCCTGTTCTTCAAGCACAATATCTTCGGCGTGCGCGCCGGCATTCAGTACACCCCCAGTTGCGATGACCATATTCTGGCTTGGGACTTCACCTTCTAAGCGTACATAAGAACAGTCAATGGGAGGAGGCAGAAGGGGATCTTCCCTTCTGCCTCCCGCCAAAAGGGTGTAAGCCCGTAAATGAGGTGTTACCGTGTTCAAGTATTTCCTGAAGCGGCTGGCGCAAATGCTAGTTACACTTTTCATTGTGTCCGTTCTGGTATTTGTTCTGGCCAACTTTATTGGCGATCCCGTCAATATGCTGGTCTCGCCCAAGGCTCCGCCTGAGGTTCGAGAGCAGGTTCGAGAAGAACTGGGGCTCAACAGACCGATCCTGGAGCAATATGTATCGTTTGTTACCAATGCGTTCAAGGGGGATTTCGGCAAGTCCTATATCTATAAGGTGGACGTGCTCTCTCTGATTGCCCAGCGGGTACCTGCTACGCTGGAGCTGGTTTTTGTATCAGTCGTGCTGGCGCTGGTTATCTCTATCCCGCTGGGCGTATATGCGGGCGCTTTTCCCAAACGAAAATCCAGCACATTGGTGATGGGAGGCTCCATTCTGGGCATTTCCCTGCCATCCTTCTTCGTTGGCATCATGCTGATCTACATTTTCTCTCTGAAGCTGCACTGGTTCCCCTCCTCGGGGCGGGGCGCGACCGCGCCGTTTCTGGGGATGGATTTCAGCCTGTTTGCGCCCGGTGGACTTAAGTACATCATTCTGCCGGCCTTTACGCTGTCTGTGACCAACATCGCGTCTCTGGTGCGCCTTACCCGCGCCGGCGTGATGGAGAATATGCGGCAGGATTATATCAAATTTGCCCGAGCCAAAGGTGTGTCTACCCGGAAGGTCCTCTTTGGACACGCCCTGAAAAATGCCTTGATCCCGGTTATTACGGTGTTCGGTATGGAAATCGGTTCCCTTATCGCCTTTACGACGGTGACGGAGACCATCTACTCCTGGCCGGGACTCGGCAAGCTTCTCATCGACTCCATTAACTCGGTGGATCGGCCGGTCATTGTGGCCTATCTGATCCTGACTACGGTGTTGTTTGTGTTTATCAATTTTGTGGTCGACCTTCTGTATACAGTCATCGACCCGAGAATCCAATTCAGGTGATGCGCTATGGATGAAATGAAAAAAAGGGGCGCGACCCCCAACAAGAGCTTGTTCCGGCGCATTGCTGAGTCTGAGTTCTTTCATAATTACAAGCGCAGTCCGTCCGCTATCGTCGGTACGGTGATCGTGGTACTGGTACTGTTCATTGCCCTTTTCGGGCCGTTGTTTGCTCCGCAGAACCCCTATGATGTAGCCTCTCTTTCCCTCACGGATTCCTACAAACCGCCTGCATGGGAGGCGGGAGGTGACGCCCGGTTTATTTTCGGTACCGACAGTCAGGGACGGGATATTTTCAGCTCTCTTATTTACGGAAGCCGTATCTCCCTCTTTATCGGCGTTGTAGGTACGCTGCTGGCCTGCGCCGTAGGTATCACGCTGGGACTGATTTCGGGCTATTTTGGCGGGAGAGTAGACGCTGTCATCATGCGTTTGGCAGATATCCTGCTCTCTTTTCCCGATATCCTCGTGGCACTCTTCATCATGACCATGTTTGGACGGGGTGTAAGCAAGCTGCTGGTCGTATTTACGATCATCGGATGTGTCACATATATCCGTACCGTCCGCGCCGAGGTGCTGACGGTGAAGCAGATGGAATATGTAGATGCGGCCAGAGTCATCGGTATCCCCAATATCCTGATCATCGCCAAGCATGTGCTGCCCAACGTAATGACAACCGTCATCGTTATTTCCACGATGAAGGTGGGCGGCCTTATTCTGGCGGAAGCCACGCTGAGCTTTCTGGGCGCAGGCGTTCCGGTCACGGAACCCTCTCTGGGCATGCTGGTCAAGAACGGCTTCGACGTGCTGTTCAGCGGATACTGGTGGATCGCGGTGATGCCGGGTCTCTACATCATGCTGATCGTGTTTGGAATCAATCTTTTGGGAGATTTCCTGCGCGATGAGTTCAATCCTAAGCTGAAGTAAGGGGGGAGCGAGATGAGCGAAACACTGCTGCAGGTGGAAAACCTGCGAACCTATTTCCACACCTTCCGCGGTGTAGTCAAGGCGGTGGACGGCATTAGCTTTTCCCTGGATGAGGGACAGGTGCTGGGCATCGTGGGCGAGTCGGGCAGCGGCAAATCCGTTAGCAGCTTTTCCATTCTGAAATTGATCGAGCCGCCCGGTGTGGTGGAATCGGATAAAATTCTTTTCCAAGGCGAGGACATCAGCAAAAAGAGCGAACGGGAAATGATGAAAATCAGAGGCAAGGCGATCTCCATGGTGTTCCAGGATCCGATGACCTCCCTAAATCCGCTCTATACCATTGAGAAACAGATTACCGAGATGCTGGACCTCCACCAGAAGCAGATGACCAAGCAGGAAAAGCATGCGCGCTGTGTGGAATTGCTGCATATGGTGGGTATCCCCAATCCTGAGGATCGGCTGAAATCCTACCCCCATCAGTTTTCTGGCGGTATGCGGCAGCGGGTCATCATTGCGATCGCTCTGGCTGCCAATCCGAAGCTCATCATCGCCGATGAGCCTACCACCGCCCTGGATGTGACCATACAGGCGCAGATCCTCAAGCTCATGGATAAGTTGGTGAAGGAGCAGGGCGCTTCTCTCATTCTGATCACCCATGACTTGGCGGTGGTTTCCCAGATGGCGGATCGTATCATCGTGATGTACTGCGGCAAAATCGTGGAAAGCGGCTCCCGGGATGACGTGATCCACCGTCCCAGCCATCCGTATACTGAGGGACTTCTTAATTCCATCCCCAGAATGGGAGAGGAGCAAAAACGCCTGGAGTCCATTCCGGGTATGGTCCCCAGTATGCTGGATCTGCCCCAAGGATGTTACTTCGCTCCCAGATGCAAATACTGCCAGGATATTTGCCGTACCGTGACGCCTGAAAACCATGAGGTGAGTCCGGGGCATTGTGCGGCTTGCCACTTTCCGCTGACAGGAGGCGAGAGCCATGAGTAAGATTCTTCAGGTGGAGAATTTGGTGCAGGAGTTCAATCTGACCAAGGATTTTCTGGATAAGGTAAAATTCAAAAACGGCCATTTTTCACTGGAAAATCGGGTGGTCCATGCGGTCAACAATGTCAGCTTTGATGTGGAGCAGGGCGAGGTGTTCAGCCTGGTGGGAGAGTCCGGATGTGGAAAGTCTACCACGGCCCGCACCATCATCAAGCTGATCGAGCCAAAGTCCGGCAAGATCATATTCGACGGACGCGATATCACCCGGCTCAAGCCGCAGGAGATGCGCCCCATCCGTCGGGAGATGCAGATGATCTTTCAGGATCCCTATGCCTCCCTGAATCCCCGGCAGAAGATCATGGAGATCCTCACAGATCCGATGCTGTTCCACAAGCTGTGCAGCAGCAAGGCGGAGGCGCAGGAGAAGGCGATCCATCTGTTGGAGCGTGTTGGACTCAGCTCTGAGCAAGCCAACCGGTATCCGCATCAGTTTTCCGGTGGTCAGCGTCAGCGCATCGGCATAGCCCGGGCGTTGGCGGTCGAGCCTAAATTTATCATAGCGGATGAGCCGGTATCTGCTTTGGATGTGTCCATTCAGGCTCAGATCTTGAACATTCTTATGGATCTGAAGGATGAATTTCATTTCTCCTATCTGTTCATCGCACACGATCTGAGCGTGGTCAAGCACATCAGCGACAGTTTGGGTGTCATGTATCTGGGAACTATTGTGGAACGGGCCCCGAAGCGGTTGCTGTTCTCCAACCCGGTTCACCCCTATACCAAGGCGCTTTTTTCCTCTGCACCGACGATTGATGAGGGCAGTATTGCCGAATCTCAGGAGTTGCGTGGAGAGATTCCCAGCCCGATCCATCTGCCCTCCGGCTGTCCCTTCCATGACCGCTGTCCTATGGCTTGCCCGGACTGCGCACGGGAGGTCCCGGAACTCAAAGAGGTAGAGCCCGGACACTTCGCAGCCTGTCATCTGCTGTAAAAAAGGGGATTTAGCGCGGGTGGATCACCTCGCACATCCCTGCGGGGGCGGCTATGCCGCCCCCGCTTTTTGATTAACTATCATGGAATAGACCATAAGGAGGAAGGAAAAATGGAACTGCAACTTGTGAAAAAATATGACGCCAGAGCATGGGACGGTGTGGTGGTCCCGCTGGGAGAAGGCAACCTGAACAGCTATCAGGGTCCTTGGGAGCAGGAGCTTGCCGCAGTTCGTGCCTCGGGACGGTTTGAAGGGAAAACCGGTGAGATTTTCCGCTTTTCTGTTCTTTCAGAGGGCGTGCTGACCCAAATTTTCCTGCTGGGTCTGGGGAAAGACTGGAGCCTGGAGCAGGCGCTGGAGAGCTGTGCCAAGGTGTATCGTCAGTGCCAGGAGCTGGATCTGCGTGCGGTGTGTACCGATCTGCGGGGCGTGAGCCCGCAGTTCACGCCGGAACTCTTCCAAAAGGCGGCAGAGGCTGCCGCTCTTACCGGCTACCGTTTTGACAAGTACAAGACGACCCCTGCGGCGCCGGGGATCGAAACGGCTGCGTTTCTCTGCGAGACGCCGGAGCGCTACGAGGCCGCCTTGGTGGAGGCGGAGGTATCTGCTGAGGCCACCTGCATCGCACGGGATCTGATCAATGAGCCCCCCACGGTGCTTACCCCCGCCAAGCTGGCGCAGGCGGCACAGGAGCTTTTTAAGGAGACGCCTGTGAAGGTGACCGTTTACGGCAGAGATGAGGTAGAGCGCATCGGACTCACCGCTTTTCTGGAGGTCGGAAAGGGCTCGATCCACGAGCCTAAGCTCATTGTCATGGAATATACCGGCGCGCAGGACGTGGAGAGCCGCTTGGGGCTGATCGGCAAGGGCCTTACCTACGACAGCGGCGGATACTCCCTCCAGTCGTCTGAGTTTATGGAAACCATGCAGCATGATATGAGCGGCGCGGCCGCTGTGATGGCCGCCCTGTGGGCGACGCAGAAGCGGGGCCTTCGGATCAATATTACCGGCGTGGTGGCGGCTTGCGAGAATAAGCTCTCCGCCACGGCCTATGTGCCGGGCGATGTGATCCGCTCCATGTCCGGGCGGTATATTGAGGTGAACAACACCGATGCCGAGGGCCGCATCACTCTGGCCGACGCCGTGACGTATACCAAGCAGTGCTGCGGCGTGGATCGCATCGTGGATATTGCCACACTCACCGACGGTATCCAGACGGCGCTGGGAAATCGCCGCTGCGGAGCCTTTAGCAATAACCGGGCCCTGACCGCGCAGGTGGAGAAGGGCGCCGCCGCCGCCTGCGAGCGGATGTGGGAGCTGCCCTGTGACGAGAATCTCCGCCGGGTGCTGGACTCCCGTGTAGCCCATCTGAAAAACAGTGCGATGGGCTCCAGCGTGGGGGGATATGCCACGGTGGGCGCCATGTTCGTGAAGGAGTTTGTCGAGGAGACGCCTTGGATCCACTTGGATATCGGCGGTACCGCTTGGACCACCGAATGTGAGGGAATCTATACAAAGGGCGGTATTGGATTTGGCACGCGGATGCTTTATGAGACGTTCAAGGTGATGGAAAAGGAGGGGACTCAGGTATGAAGAAGCTGGCGTTGACGGATTTTGCCAAATATCGGTATCCTTCCGCACTGGAGCTGTCTCCGGATGGCAGATATCTGACCTTTGCACTCAAGGATGTCGACAGGGAAGGAGACGGCTACCGGTGGAATCTGTGGCTGTATGATCTGGAGCGCAGGGAGAGCCGGCAGATCACCCGAGGAGACGACCAGCGGAAGGCTGTTTGGGAGGATAACACCCACATTCTCTATAAAACCACGGAGCCGGACGAAGCGCTGCGGGCGCGGGGCTTCGAGGAAGAGTGGACGGTGTATCACCGCCTGAATGTATGTACAGGGGAAGAGCGCGAGGCGTTCCGTCTCCCCATGTCCGTATCCGGGCTTTGGAAAATGGACGAGGGCCGTTATGTTTTCACGGGCGAGACCCATTTGGACCGGCCGAATCTTCTGGAGCTGACGGGAGAGGCGCTGGAGAAGGAGCTCGTTCGCCGTCAGCAGACCAGGGGCTATAAGGTTTTGACGGAGCTGCCCCTGTGCGAAAACGGGGTCGGGATGTTTAATCAGACCAGAAACACGCTGTTTCTCTATCTGGAGGCTGCCGGAGAATATCGCCGGATCACGCCGGAGGACTATGATGTGAATCATGTGAATGTCCGCCCCGGTCAGGTGCTCTTCACTGCGTTTCCCTTCCGGGATGTAAAGCCGGTCACCGAGGGAATGTATCGCTGGGATGCGGAGCGGAACGAGACGGAGACGCTGATCACGCCCGACAAATACAGCATCGACTATGTGGGACATTTGGGCCAGAAGGCGCTCTGCCTGGGACTGGTCATGCGGGACTACGGCGTGTACGAGCACCCCACATTCTTTGTGGTGGACGAAAAGGGCGAGGAAAATCTGGGCCGCTATGACCGCCGGGTCAACTCCGAGGTGGTCACCGACTGCTTCTCCGGCGCCGTCACAGGACAGAGAATGGTGGGTGAGACGCTGTATTTCCTCAACACGGACGGCGTGGGTTCTGGCTTGTGTATGTGGACGCGGGAGACCGGTGTGCAGACGCTCTTCGGCGGCGACGACTACCTTATTGATTTCGATACCAAGGACGGAAAGAGGTTTCTCTTCTCTGCGGCTGTGGGTCTGAAGCTCCCGGAGGTGTACCTTTGGGATGGCGGCCAACTGGAGCAGCTGACGGATTTCAACGGGTCTGCACTGGAGGGCGTGACCATTTCCGTACCAGAGCGGCTTACCTTTACCAATACCGACGGCGTGGATATCGACGGCTTCGTGATGAAGCCGGTGGGATACGAGCCGGGCAAACGATATCCGGGCATCCTTCATATTCACGGCGGGCCGAAGATGGTATTTGGCCCGGGCTTCCACCATGAGATGCAGCTTTGGGCGGCCTCCGGCTTTTTCGTATGCTACTGCAACCCCAGAGGAAGCTGCGGCAAGGGAAATGCCTTTGCCGATCTTCAGGGTAAGTACGGAGAGGTGGACTTCCGGGATCTGATGGAGTTCACGGATGAGGTTCTGCGGAGGTATCCCGAAATAGACGCAGATCGGATGGGCGTTGCCGGCGGTTCCTATGGCGGCTTTATGACCAACTGGGTCATTGGTCACACGGATCGTTTCCGCTGTGCCGTGTCCCAGCGGAGCATTGCCAACTATGTGGGGGATTATCTCCTCTCGGATATCGGCTACTATTATGTGCCTGACCAGCAGCTTGGCACCATTTGGGAGCATCCGGAGCGTTTGTGGAAGGCGTCGCCCCTTACCTATGCCGACCGTGTTAAGACGCCCACACTCTTTATTCACGCAGATAAGGATTACCGCTGTACGCTGGCCAACGGTCTGGAAATGTTCGCAGCGCTCAAGCTTCATGGTGTGGAGAGCAAGCTGTGCATGTTCTACGGTGAGGACCACGGCCTGAGCCGAGAGGGAAAGCCCTCCAACCGCATCAGCCGACTCAGCGAGATCCTGCGCTGGATGGATGAGCACCTGAAGGAAGAATAAGGGAGCGCCAACCGGCGGGTTCTGGCAGAGTATGTGCCGGAGCATTTGCCGCGCTTAAAGCTGCATCCCTTGGAAGCTGTCTTTTTTACATGGCGATTTCAGCGGATAGCGGCCACAGCGCCGCGTCATACAGGTATCGCGGAAGCATTACGCCGAGAGCCCGCCTTCTTGAGAAGGGGGGCTCTCGGCGTAAATAAATGGGCGAAACAGGGCGCTTTACTTTTTGTCGAACAGAATGAACAGCGGGCTGGACAGGCACAGCAGGAAGAGCTAGAACAGCAGGGGGATGATGTCAAAGGCGCTGATGGCGTAGCCGAGGGTTGCACAGGTGGAAATGGCCACCAGCATCTGGGCGCCGTAGGAGATGGTGCCCTGAAAGATGCAGGAGAAGGTGTCCAGTAGGGAGGCGGAGCGCTTGGGGCTGATGCTGTATTCCTCCGCCACCTCCTTGGCGATGGGGCCTGCCATGACGATGGCCACGGTGTTGTTGGCAGTAGTGATATCCATGAGGCCCACCAGCAGGCCGATGCCCAACTGACCGCCCCGCTTGTCGCGTAACACCCGGCGGATGAAGGCGAGGATGCTCTCAAAGCCGCCGTAGGCGCGAATGAGACCGCACAAAGAGACCACCAGCAGCGTCACCAGAATGGTCTCGAACATACCGGACACGCCGCCGCCCATGTTGCCCATAAGCTCCAGCGCCGTGACCTGCCCGGTGATAAGGGTGATGGCGACGCCGGCGGCGATGCCGATGTACAGCTCCATCTCCGCGTCATCGTCCATCTCTGTCATGAACGCCAGCGGCTCCACGCACCGCAGACCCTCCGGCAGCATCAGACGGCGTACCTTCTGGCCCGCGAAAGCGCAGCAGCCAATGTTCTCCACGGAAGTCGGAATAGTCAGTTCCTGTATCGTCAGGGCATTGAAAGCAAACGCGCCGAAAAAACCGCCAGCACCCGGATAAGCTGACGGCAGAGCTGCTGTTTTTCTGTTTTTGGCTGACCCGCTGCGACGAGGTGGAGCTGGGCTGCTTTGAAAGCTATGGGCTTGAAAACTACGGACAGCATTCACCCTCCAGCTACCGCCGCCGTTTTATTTCCGACCCGCCGGTGGAGGACTTCGCGCCGGCGATTCGGTTTGATTCGGAGGATGACCATCTGCGGCGTCTGGCGCGTCTGGCGTGCATGGCGGCGTCGGTGCTTGTACCTGACGGCAGCCTCCAGGTGTTTGACAACACCATCGAGGACTATCGGCGCTACGCTCTGCACTACCCAGACTATCACGCGGCGTATGAGGGACTGGACCCCCGCACGCTCCGGCGTGATAGGCAGGCAGTGCGGCAGGTGCTGCTGCGCTGGAAAGACTACGACGCCCGGCGTATGCAGCGTGACGAGGATGTAGAGGAGGAACTCACAATCGCCTTGAGCATTTTCGCTACAATTTTGACCTTGGATTTGGGCACAACAGAGAAAACATTGCGGTAGAAATGCA
>OGGZ01001077.1_pt1 | contig 25558 bp, 19 predicted proteins | sample 1571371 | NCBI WGS metagenome assembly OGGZ01 (sample SAMEA2582025, study PRJEB24529) | metagenome | biome: Human gut stool | place: China | collected 2011
AATTCGTCAAAGGTGTCAGGCCCCCGGCAGTCGTACTTGTCCCGCAGCATCCGCATACAAGCCGAGATGTCCCGCGCCTTGGAGTGTCCCAGCCCGCAGGGCTTGACGATGGCTTCAATGTCCTCCGGTTCGGCGGCAGCCAGCGCCGCCACACTGGGGTATTTTGCAAACAGCTCTTCCACCACGATGTTCACCCGGGCATCCGTGCATTGGGCGGCCAGCCGCACGCTGACTAGCAGCTGCCATGCGTGGTCGTAGTCCAGCGTGCACCCTGCATCTGGGTATTCAGCCTTGAGACGCCGGATGACTTCCAGCGCCAGCGCTTTTTTTGCGGTAAGGTCCTCCGGGGCCTTTTTTCGTACCGGCATGGGACAAACCTCCTTTGAAAGGGAATACTTGAATCATACCATGTTTGACAGGATTTGTAAATGTTTACGGGGCATTATCTGAGAATGATTTTCAGAAAAGCCCTTGTCCTCCTTTTCTAAATGCGTTATACTATATAAAAAGTGCCTTGCGGGCAGGGAAGGAGAAACCACCATGAACGAACCTCTTGCGCAGCGCCTGCGTCCCAAAACGCTGGCGGATGTGTGCGGGCAGCAGCATCTGCTGGCCCCGGGGCGGGTGTTCCGCCGCACCATCGAGAGCGGACGCATTCCCAACATGATCTTTTACGGCCCCTCCGGTACCGGAAAGACCACGGTGGCACGTATCATTGCCGAGAACAGCGGCATGACCCTGCACAAGCTCAACGGCACCTCCTGCGGCACAGGGGATATCAAGGCGGTGCTCAAGGATATCGGCACGCTGGCAGCGGCGGGCGGCATTCTGCTGTATCTGGACGAGATCCAGTACCTGAACAAAAAGCAGCAGCAGAGCCTTTTGGAATGCATCGAGGACGGCAGCGTCACCCTGATTGCTTCCACCACCGAGAACCCCTATTTTTACATCTATAATGCCCTGCTTTCCCGCTGCACTGTGTTTGAGTTCAAGCCCCTTGCCGCAGCGGATGTGGAGCGCGGGGTGCGCAACGCCGTGCAGCGCCTTTCCGAGGGGGAGCAGGTGCCGGTGTGCATGGACGAGGACGCCTGTGCCTATCTGGCCGAAAGCGCCGGGGGCGATCTGCGCAAGGCGCTGGGCTGTCTGGACTTTGCAGTCACGGCGGCACCGGTGGAAAACGGAGAAAAGCGCATTACTCTGGATATGATCCGGCAGGTCACCCGCCGCACCGCCATGCGCTACGACCGGGAGGGCGATGACCACTACGACATCGTTTCTGCCTACCAAAAGTCCATGCGCGGCTCCGACCCGGACGCGGCACTGCATTATCTGGCACGCCTGTTGGAAGCGGGAGATCTGCCCTCTGCCTGCCGCCGCCTGATGGTGTGCGCCTGCGAGGATGTGGGGCTTGCCTACCCGCAGATCATTCCCATCGTCAAGGCGGCGGTGGATGCTGCCAACATGGTGGGTCTGCCGGAGGCTCGTCTGCCGCTTGCGGACGCGGTCATTCTGGTGGCAACCAGCCCTAAATCCAACAGCGCCCACGACGCCATCAACGCAGCCATTGCGGATGTGCAGGCCGGGCGCACCGGCCCCATCCCACGCCAGCTGCAAAACAAGCACTTTGATGGCGAGGATGCGCTGGTGAAGGGGCAGAACTACAAATATGCCCACAGCTACGCAAACCACTGGGTACAGCAGCAGTACCTGCCGGATGTGCTGAAGGATACCAAGTACTACACCTTTGGCGACAACAAGACCGAGCAGGCAGCCCGGGCATACTGGGCAAAGATCAAAGGGGAAGAAAACGTCTGAACCGTGTAAAAAAGGAGGATGGATATGCGCTACTCAAAACAGCGGGAGCTTGTCATGCAGACGGTGGAGCGGCTGTGCGACCACCCGACTGCGGAAGAGATCTACGATAAAGCCGCACAGGAGTGCCCGAACCTGAGCCTTGGCACTGTGTACCGCAACCTGAACAGTCTGGTGGAGGCCGGGCGGGTGCGCCGGGTGTCCATTCCCGGCAAGGCCGACCGTTTTGACCACACTCTGCCGTGGCACAGCCATTTGTACTGCACCGTCTGCGGCGGCGTGACCGATGCAGATGTGGACGGAAAACAGGTGATGGAACTGGTCAAAAACCAGAAGGGCAGGGTGCAGGATTGCGCCGTGGTGCTGCTGGGCGTGTGCGAAGAGTGCTGCCGCAGACAGGATGCAGAGGTTGCAGCGGCCAAACAGACATAAAATTTGCGTGTTTCCTCTTGCCCGCAGCGGCCAAACAGGGTATACTAAAGAGTGTCTTTTATAGAATGGCAGAAAATAGAGTTTCGCCGCACGGGGCTACCCTGCCCGGCGGAGAAGGATGGTTTTTTTGGAATACATTAACTTTGAACATAATACCGTTGCCGCCGAGCTGGTGCGGCAGACCTACGACACCCCGCCGCTGGCCTTTGTGCACAGCTACGGCTGTCAGCAGAACGTCAACGACGGCGAGCGCATCAAAGGCGTGCTGGTGGATATCGGCTACGGCCTGTGCGATAAGCCCGAGGACGCCGACCTGATCCTGTTCAACACCTGCGCCGTGCGCGAGCACGCCGAGCAGCGGGTGTTCGGCAACGTGGGCGCGCTGAAGGGGCTCAAGGAAAAAAAGCCCGGTCTCATCATCGGCCTGTGCGGCTGCATGGCTAACCAGAAGCACGTTGTGGAAAAGCTGCGCAAGAGCTACCCCTATGTGGATCTGGTGTTTGGCGTGGACGGCATCGATACCCTGCCGCAGCTGGTTGCCCAGAAATTGCAAAAGCATAAGCGGGTGCTGCTGGACCCCGCCCAGCGTCCGGTCATCGTGGAGAATATCCCCATCCGGCGCGAGAGCGAGTTCCGCGCTTGGCTGCCCATCATGTACGGCTGCGACAACTTCTGCACCTACTGCATCGTGCCCTACGTCCGCGGCCGCGAGAAGAGCCGCAAGCCCGGCGATATCCTTGCGGAGTTCCGCAGCCTTGTGGAGGCGGGCTATAAGGAGATCACCCTGCTGGGTCAGAACGTGAACAGCTATGGCAAGGGTCTGGAAGAGCAGATCGATTTCTCCGACCTGCTCAACCTGCTGTGCACCGTGCCCGGCGATTACCATATCCGCTTTATGACCAGCCACCCCAAGGACGCCAGCCATAAGCTCATTGATACCATCGCCGCCCAGCCGAAGCTGTGCAAGCACCTGCATCTGCCGGTGCAGTGCGGTTCCGACCGGCTTTTGCAGCAGATGAACCGCCACTATACGGTGGAGCAGTATCTGGAGCTCATCGAATACGCCCGCAAGACCGTGCCCGGCATCACTTTTTCCAGCGATATCATCGTGGGCTTCCCCGGCGAGACCGAGGAGGACTTTGTAAAAACGCTGGAACTGGTGCGCAAGGTGGGTTATATGCAGCTGTTCACCTTTATCTACTCCAAGCGTACCGGCACCAAGGCTGCCGAAATGCCGGACCCCACCCCCCGCAAGGAAAAGACCGACCGCATGACCCGCCTGCTGGCTGCGCAGGACGAGATCGCCATGGCGCTGGTCAAGGCGCAGGTAGGGCAGACTGTCCGGGTGCTGGTGGAAGGTTACGGCCGCAACGAGGGCACCCTTTCCGGCCGGCTGGACAACAACCTGACCGTGGAGTTTGCCGCCGACCCGGCACTGCTGGGCAGCTACGCGACCGTACATCTTACCGGTGCCCGCGCCACTGTGCTGCTGGGCGAAGTGGAAGCATAAAAACGTGATTCCGGGGCAAACTGCCCCAGAAAGAATAAAAACAACAAGGAGAACCCAATCATGGATTGCATTGATCTTTTCAAGCGTGCCGCTATGGCACTGCAGACCGACCCCCGCTACGTCATTCTGGATCAGGCCCGCAAGGCAAACGATAAGGATGAGGAGCTGCAGAACCTGATCGGCGAGTTCAATCTGGCCCGCATGGACCTGAACAACGAGATCGGCAAGAACGAGCGCGACGATGCCCGCATCGCTGAGCTGAACGAGAAGGTGAACAGCCTTTACGGTCAGATCATGGGCAACGAGGGTATGGTGGCATATAACGAGGCCAAGCGCGAGTGCGAGAATCTGGTCAACTATATCGACGCCATCATCAACACCGCCATGAACGGCGGCGACCCCATGACCGTGCAGGAGCCTTCTGCCTCCTGCACCGGCAGCTGCTCCACCTGCGGCGGCTGCCACTAAGCAGAGTTTTCATCGGAACGCGGCTGTGCAACACAGACCGCGTTTTGTTTGCACCGGCGGTTACAGCCCGCAAACCGGCTGACGGAACCATACAAGGGAAAGAGGAAAAACCATGGCAGAGCTTTCGCCCATGATGCAGCAGTATCTTGAGATCAAAAATCAACACAAGGACGAAATTCTTTTTTACCGCATCGGCGATTTTTACGAGATGTTCTTCGATGATGCCGTCACGGCGTCCCGGGAGCTGGATCTTACCCTTACCGGCAAGCAGTGCGGCCTTGCGGAGCGCGCCCCCATGTGCGGCGTGCCCTTCCACAGCTACGAGGGCTATGTGGCGCGCCTGATCGCCAAGGGCTATAAGGTGGCCATCTGCGAGCAGGTGGAGGACCCCGCTAAAGCCAAGGGGCTTGTCAAGCGGGACATCATCCGGGTGGTCACCCCCGGTACGGTCATTGAAAGCAGTATGCTGCAGGACGACCGTAACAACTACATTGCCAGCCTATACCTCAGGGGCAAAAAGGCCGGTCTGTGCTTTGCGGATGTTTCCACCGGTACGGCGCATATCACCGAACTGACGGCGGATAAGATCGCCCCGGCGGTCATTACCGAGCTGTGCCGCTACCATCCCAGCGAGGTACTGCTGAACCCCGGTCTGCTGGACTGCCGCGAAGTGACCGCCTATATCAAAAAGAACATGAGCTGCTCGGTGGAGCTGGTCGAGGACGAGCGCTATGCGCCGGGGCTGGTGGCGTCTGCGCTGGAAGAGCAGTTTGGCCGCGACTGGCCGCAGACCACCGGCATAGCTGCCGAGGGTCTGGTGCGCTTTGCCATGGCCGCGCTGCTGGAATATCTGCACGATACCCAGATCAAGGGCGTGGAGCGGTTAAAGACGGTTATTACTTACAACGAAGCCCAGTTCATGCGGCTTTCGCCGGTCACCCGCGCAAACCTTGAGCTGACCGAGACCCTGCGCGGACGCGAAAAGCGCGGCACCCTGCTGTGGGTGCTGGATAAGACCAGCACTGCCATGGGCAAGCGGATGCTGCGCAGCTGGATCGAGCAGCCGCTTATTTCCAGCCAGCTCATCAACCACCGCCTGAACGCTGTGGAGGCACTGGTGCGCCAGACCATGGTGCGCGGCGATTTGACCGAGGAACTGCATTACATCGCGGATCTGGAGCGCCTGATGACCCGCACGGTGTACGGCTCTGCCACCCCCAAGGAGATCTACACCCTTGCCCAGACCTGCGACCGTCTGCCCGGTCTGCGCAAGCAGGCAGAGGGCTGCAGCTGCTCGGAGCTTTCCGAGCTTGCCGCCAGCATCGACCCGCTGGAGGATATCAAGGCGCGCATTTATGCCGCAGTAGACCCGGACGCCCCCTCCACCCTCAAGGATGGCGGCGTCATTGCCAAGGGTTACCATGCCGAGGTGGACGAGCTGCGCTCCATCCGCGACAACACCAAGGGGGTGCTGGCGCAGCTGGAAGCCCGCCTGCGGCAGGAGACAGGCATCCCCAAGCTGAAGATCGGCTATAACCATGTGTTCGGCTACTTCATCGAGGTGAGCAACTCCTACAAAAACCTTGTGCCGGAGACCTATATCCGCAAGCAGACCCTCACCTCCGGCGAGCGGTACATCACGCAGGAGCTGAAGGAGCTGGAAAGCAAGATCCTTGGCGCACACGAGCGGCTCATCTCGCTGGAGCGCCGCCTGTTTGACGAACTGCTGGAGAGCATCGGTGCCCAGCTGGACCGTATCCAACGCACCGCCAACGCCATTGCCCAGCTGGATGTGCTGGCGGCGCTGGCACAGGTCGCTGCGGAAAATAACTACTGCCGCCCCGTGGTGGACGACAGTGATGTGCTGACCATCACCGAGGGACGTCACCCGGTGGTGGAGCAGGTGCTCAAGGGCAGTATGTTCGTGCCCAACGATACCACCCTCAACTGCACCACCGACCGCTGCCTCATCATCACCGGCCCCAACATGGCGGGCAAATCTACCTATATGCGTCAAAATGCCCTCATTGCGCTGATGGCACAGATCGGCTCCTTTGTGCCGGCTGCCAGCTGTCATGTGGGCGTGGTGGATGCCATTTTCACCCGCATCGGTGCATCGGACGACCTTGCCGCAGGCCAGTCTACCTTTATGGTGGAGATGACCGAGGTGGCCGAAATTTTGAAAAACGCCACCGCTAAGAGCCTTGTGGTGCTGGACGAGATCGGCCGCGGCACCTCCACCTTTGACGGCATGAGCATTGCCCGCGCCGTGGTGGAGCATATCGCAGACCCTGCCAAAGGACTGGGCTGCAAGACCCTGTTCGCCACCCACTACCACGAACTGACCGAACTGGAAGGCACCGTGGAAGGTGTGAAAAACTACAACATCGCGGTCAAAAAGCGCGGCGAGGACATCACTTTCCTGCGGCGCATCGTGCGCGGCCCTGCAGACGACAGCTACGGCATCGAGGTGGCAAAGCTGGCCGGTCTGCCCGGCAGCGTGACCCGCCGCGCCCACGAGGTGTTGCGCACGCTGGAAGCATCTGCCCCCAAAAACAAGGTGGAGCAGATGGATTTTGACGCCTTGCAGGAGTACAATTCCCCGGCAGTGCCCAGCGAGATGATGGAAAAGCTGGAGACCGTGGATGTGGAAACACTTACTCCCATTGAAGCGCTGAACTTTTTGTACGAGCTGAAAAAGACCCTCAAGGGCAGCCTGAACGGCTGACCATAAAATCAACCACAGGGGAGGGAAAATACCATGGCAGTCATCCATGTTCTGGATAAGCATACCGCTGAGCTGATCGCCGCCGGTGAGGTGGTGGAGCGCCCGGCATCGGTGGTCAAGGAGCTTTTGGAAAACTCTATCGACGCCGGTGCAACGCAGGTCACCGTCAGCATCGAGTCCGGCGGCGTAAAGCTGATCGAAATCAGCGATAACGGCACCGGCATTGATGCTGAGTATATCCCGACGGCCTTCATCCGCCACGCCACCAGCAAAATCGAAAAGCCGGACGACCTGAACAGCATCCATACGCTGGGCTTCCGCGGCGAAGCACTGGCTTCCATTGCCAGCGTGGCGCGGGTAGAGCTGCTCACCCGCACCGAGGTGGACGAGTTTGCCACCTGCTACCGCATCGCCGGCGGCGAGGAGCAGGGCAGGGAGCCTGCCGCCCGCGCCGTGGGCACCACCATCCGAGTGCAGGACCTGTTCTACAACACCCCCGCCCGCATGAAGTTCCTCAAAAAGGACTCCAGCGAGGGCACCTTTGTGGCAGATAACGTAGGTCATGTCGCACTCAGCCACCCGGAGGTCAGCGTCAAATTCATCCGGGAAGGCAAGCTGCAATACGTCACCCCCGGCGATGGTCAACTGCGCAGCGCCGCCTATGCGGTGCTTGGCCGGGAGTTCAGCCGCGACCTCATCGAGGTGCACTCCGAGGAAGGGCTGTACCGGGTCACCGGCCTGATCACTCCGCCCAAGAGCTGCCGCGCCAGCCGCAATATGCAGCATTTCTACATCAACGGCCGCTATGTGCGCAACCGCACCATCATGGCGGGTATGGAAATGGCCTTTAAGGGCACGACCATGCAGGGCAAGTTCCCGGGCGGCATCCTGCTGCTGGAAATGCCCACAGACCTTGTGGACGTCAATGTCCACCCTGCAAAGATCGAAGCCCGCTTTGCCCGGGAAAACGACGTGTTCGATGTCGTTTATCATGCGGTCAAGCTGGCGCTGGCACAGCCCGGCACCGGGGAACGCCGCTTTACCTTTGAAGCGGACAAAAATGAGAAATCCGAAAAAGAAAACGATACAAAGAACGAAAATGATGTAAAGAATAATCACTTTACGGGACTTTCTGCTGTGATTCCGGGTCAGGCAGACCCCGGTACACTGCCCGCGCAGCGCTGGGAAGCCCCGCCGCAGCAGCGCCCCGCTGCTGCACCGGTGAAAACCCCGGCTTTTACGGCAGATACCCCGCCGGTACAGCCCGCACAGCCTGCCCGCGCGGCTGCTGCTGTACCCTCGTGGCGGCAGTCTGCCCCCGCAGAGGATATTCTGGACCCGGTGGTCACCCTCCACAGCCCGGAAAAACTGGATGCAACTGAAATCCAGCCCGCGCCGCAGCCCTTCCGGGCAGCCGCTGCTGAGGTACAGCTGGATGTGCACCCGGAAACGGACATCGCAGCCGACCCGCTGCTGGATCACATGGCGGCATGGAACACCGTACCCGCAGCCCCGGAGATCGAAGCCGCCACGGTGCCCTATCAGCCGGAAGAACCCGAACAGCCGGAACAGCTGGGCTTTGATGTACCGCAGGGAGAAGAGCCGCTGCGGTATGTGGGCGAAGTTTTCCGCACCTATATTCTGGCAGAGCGGGGAGACGAGCTGTGCCTGATCGACAAGCACGCCGCCCATGAGCGCCAGCTGTACGAAAAACTTGCTGCCAACTACGGCAACGTGCCCAGCCAGCTGCTGCTGCAGCCCGCCGCCATCGACCTTTCCGCAGAGGAAAAGCAGGCGCTGCTGGAAAACCAGCCCCTGCTGGAAAACGCCGGGCTGGATGTGGCGGACTTTGGCGGCAGCACCGTGCTGCTGCGCGCCGTGCCTGCGGACGTAGAGCCGCAGAACGCCGAGGACTTGCTGGTGGAGATCGCCGACCGCCTGCTCAAGGGCAGCCGGGACGCACTGAACGAGCACACCGAGTGGGTGCTGCACTCCATCTCCTGCCGCGCCGCCATCAAGGCGGGGGACAAGTCCTCCCCGCAGGAGCTTATGGCACTGGCCGAGAAGATCCTCTCCGGCGAGGTGCCGCCTTTCTGCCCCCATGGTCGTCCCTGCGTGCTCAAACTTACCCGAAAGGAGTTGGAAAAGCAGTTTGGACGCATCGTGTAATGCAAAACCCGCCGTGGTGGCTGTGGTAGGCCCCACCGCCACCGGCAAGACCGCGCTGGGCGTTGCGCTGGCGCAGCGGTTCTCCGGCGAGGTCATCAGCGCCGACTCCATGCAGATCTATAGAGGTTTGGATGTGGGCACTGCCAAGATCACCCCGCAGGAGACCTGCGGCATCCCGCACCACGGCGTGGACATCCTCACCCCGGAAAAGACCTTCAGCGTGGCGGATTTCACCACGCTGGCAGGGGAGTATATTCAGGATATCACCGCCCGGGGGCATCTGCCGCTGCTGGTAGGCGGCACCGGACTGTATGTGCAGAGCCTTTTGTACGGGGTGCGCTTCACCGCCGAAAAAGCCCCGGACGGCCTGCGCGAGCAGCTGACCGCCGAGTTGGAAGCCATCGGCCCGGAAGCCATGTACGCAAAACTGCAAGCCGTGGACCCGGAAGCCGCCGCTGCCATCCACCCCAATAATAAGGTGCGGGTGCTGCGGGCGCTGGAGCACTACTACGCCACCGGCAAGCGTCTCAGCGAACAAAAGGCCGATTCGCTGCCGCCGGAGCGCCCCTACCGCAGCCTTGTGCTGGGGCTGGATTTCCCGGACCGTGCAGCGCTGTACCGCCGCATCGACCTGCGGGTGGACAAAATGCTGGAAGCCGGGCTTTTAGCCGAGGCGGAATACGTCTGGCGCAACCGCGAAGCCTTCCGCACCGCCGCACAGGCCATCGGTTATAAAGAATTTTTTCCGTATTTTGAGCAGACTGCAGCGCTGGATGCCTGCACTGAAAAACTCAAACAGGCTTCCCGCAACTACGCCAAGCGCCAACTGACATGGTTCCGCCACATGGACGGGGTCACATGGCTGGATGCCGGGGCTGAGGACGTGCGGCAGACCGCCCTGCGCCTGACCCAAGACTTTTTATCGAAAGGATGATCCTTATGCCGGAAACCCCTCAGGAACCGCGCCACAAGCTCTCTGCGCTCACCACGCTGGCAGTTGTGATGGCCACCTTTTTGCTGGCGGCGGCAGTGTATGTCTGCTGGCAGGCGGCGCACATCCTTTTCCCTCAGAACGTCTACGAAACGGCGCTGCCCATCACCATCTCCGATACCATTGAAGCGGACGGCGTGCTGCTGTTTGACGAAACCTGCATTTCCGGCAGCGGCAATCTGGGCTACCTTGTCTCGGATGGCGAGCGAGTGTCGGCGGGCACTGCCGTTGCAGAGCTGTACACCGACGCCAATCAGGCGGTGCTGCGCCAGCAGCTGACCCAGCTCACCAGCCAGATCGATCTGTTGCAGCGCTCCCAGAATACCGCAGCCACCCAGCTGGACGGTCTGCTCAAGGAGCGCTCCGGTGCGCTGTACGATCTGCTGGATGCATTGGACACCGCCCGCTACAGCGATGTGGACAGCAGTGCCGATGCCTATCTGCTGGCGCAGAACAAGCTCTGGATCACCACCGGCGATACCGCCGGCTTTGCAGATCAGATCGCGCTGCTTGCCCAGCAGGCACAGACTGTGCAGGCGCAGCTGGGCAACCCCACCCAGATCCTCGCCCCCACCACCGGCTACTTTGTCCGGGCTGCCAGCAGCGGACGGCTGAACGCCGGTGCTGCGGACATTCTGGCGCAGAGCCCGGAGCAGCTCAAGGCCTATCTGGACTCTGACCCCGAGATGCCGCTGGATGGCTGCGTAGGCAAGCTGGTGGCCGGGTTCAGCTGGCAGTACGCCGGTGTGTGCTCGGCAAAGCAGGCCGAAAAGCTGCTGGGTCCGGACGGCAAGCCCTTGCGCACGGCAGTGGAGATCAGCTTTCCCGGCCAGAGCGATGCCGCCTTGCGCGCTACCGTCACCGAGGTGACTGTTGATGCAGAAAAGGATGTTGCCCGCTTTGTGCTGCGCTGCAATTCCATCAACGGCGACGTGCTGTGTCTCAACCACGCCCGCGCCCGCATCAGCACCGGGGAGAGCACCGGTCTGCGGGTGCCTGCCGCAGCGGTGCACTACCTGAAAGAGGACGGCACCGAGGCTGAGACGCAGGGCGAAAACTATATCCCCGGCGTGTATGTCAAGTACGGCAACATTGCCCGCTTCTGTAAGATCGACCCCGTGGATGCTGACCATCCGCTGGTCACGGAAGGGGATTACATCCTTGTTTTGCCCAAGGGAACGGACGGTTCTGTCAGTCAGGTAAGGCTTTATGACGAAATAATCGTCTCGGGACAAAATTTATATGACGGAAAACTTTTGTAGTTATTGACATCTGCTGCAAAAAATCAGATAATAGTAAAAGCTATTTGCATTCTTTTTGCAAAGAACGCCAGGCAGCCGGGCGCTGCCCGAATGAAAGGAGCAGATAATTATGTCTTTGCTGGATAGCATTAAAAAGGGCCTGATGGGTGAAGGGGACGAGTACGAGGATCAGTACATCGATGACGGCCCCCAGATGGTGAACAACAACAGCGGCGTCGGCATCGGGATGGATGAAGAGACCGAAGAGCCTGCCGAGGGCACCAGCAAAAAGAACAAGGTGGTCAATATCCACGCTACCACCCAGCTCAAGGTGGTTCTGGTCAAGCCCGAGCGGTTCGAGGATGCCAGCACCATTGCCGACCATCTGAACAACAAGCGTACCGTGGTGCTGAATCTGGAGTCCACCAACAAGGAGGTCTCCCGCCGTCTGGTGGACTTCCTGTCCGGCGTGGCTTATGCCAACAACGGTCAGATCAAGCGCGTAGCCAACAGCACCTTTATCATTACCCCGTACAACGTGGATATCATGGGTGACCTGCTGGACGAGCTGGAGAACAATGGCGCATTCTATTGATCCGGCAGCCGGTGCGGTGCGCGGCTTTGTGCCCGCCCGCAACGATGAGGAACGCTATCTCATGCGGCATATCGAGGATCTTGCCGATGCGGCTTTTTCCCGCGGCATAGCCCGGTACTCCGCGTTCCTCAGCGACCGGGAACAGGATCTTGCCCGGGCGGCACTGGGGCGTGCCGGTGTGCGGGACGGCTGGCGTTTTGACGGCGGCTGGCCCGAAGCCGAGCGCCGGGTGCTTTGTCTGGAGCCGGAGTACAGCTACGGCGAGTGTCCGGCGCGCTGCGTACAGCTGCAGTGCCGGGCGCTGCCCGGTGCGGCGCTTCCGGCGCACAAGGACTATCTGGGCAGCCTGATGGGGCTTGCCCTCAAGCGCGAAGCACTGGGCGATATCCTGCTGCCCGCCGATGCGCCGGGCACAGCCTATGTGTTCGCGCTGGAGCCGGCGGCAAAGCTCATCTGCCGGGAGCTGTGCCAGGCGGGACGCACCGAGGTGTCCACCCGTCTTTTGGAGCCGGAAGAGATCCCGGCTTTCCCGGCGCCGGAGCGGCAGCTGCTCACTGCCACCGTGTCCTCCCTGCGGCTGGACGCGGTGCTTTCTGCCATGCTGCACGTCAGCCGCGGTACTGCTGCGGAGCTGATCGAAGCGGGCAGGGTAGAGATCAACCATCTGCCGGTAGAAAAGCCCCATGCCCCCGTATACGAGCAGGATGTGTTCACCGTGCGCGGCAAGGGCCGCTTCCGGCTGACCGCATTGCCCGGGAAAAGTAAAAAAGATCGTTCGATCATTGAGTTCTTTCAATATTAAAAGCTATGGGAGGAAATGACTATGCTGACTCCGCAGGATGTCCGCTCTGTACAATTTGAAAAAAACCTCCGCGGCTACCGTACAGAGGACGTGGATCGTTTTCTGGACAAGGTCGAGGAGCAGCTGCAGCAGAACGATGCGCAGGCAGAGCAGCTGCGCAAGCAGATCGCAGATCTGACCGCAGAGAACCAGAAGCTCAAGGGCGAGCTGCAAAGCTTTGAGGCTGACGGCGATATGCTCAAGAGTGCGCTGATCAATGCTCAGCGCATGGGCGAAAACGTGATCCGCGAAGCAAACCAGAAGGCTGAGGAGATCATCCACCGCGCAAATCTGCGGGGCGACGATATCATCCGCGATGCCAACGAGCTGCTGCAAAAGGCAAGCGACCGCGCAGACGAGATCGAGAACGAAGCTAATGAGAAGCGTATGGCGGAGGAACGGGAGTACGACCGCGTCCGTCTGGAGGTCACCCGCTTCAAGGCCGATGTGCTCAATTTGTACCGCAGCCATGTGGAGTCTTTGAGCCGTCTGCCGGAGTTCCAGAAGGAAACCAAGGAAGCTGCACAGGACGCCCCCGCACAGGACGCAGAGCCTGCGCAGGAGACTGCCGCAGAGCAGCCCGCCGCACAGCCTGATGCTGTCCCCGCAGCCGACGCTGCAGCAGCTCCGGCCGAGCAGCCTGCCGAAACGACCAAAACCACCGAACCTGCCGCCCCTGCCGATGACGACAAGGCGGCTGACAGCAGCGAGGATTTCTGGGCAAAGGACGAAAGCCAGCTCAAGCTGGACCCGCCTCCTGCTGATATGAAGCCGGACGAGCCGGACTACGACGCTTTTCAGGGCGTCAAGTTCAGCGAGTAAGGCACCCAACGCAAAAATAGAGGAGAGTGTAAACCATTGGCTAAGAACAAATCGCAGTACGACAGTACGTTGAATCTGCCCAAGACCCTGTTCGAGATGCGTGCCGGCCTGCCCAAAAAGGAACCGGTCATGCTCAAGGATTGGGACGACAACGACCTGTACAACCAGCTCATGAAGCACAACGAGGGCAAACCTCAGTTCATCCTGCACGACGGCCCTCCGTATGCCAACGGCAATATCCACATGGGTACCGCGCTGAATAAGATCATCAAGGACATCATCATCCGCGAGAAGAACATGGAGGGCTTCCAGGCTCCCTATGTGCCCGGCTTTGATACCCACGGCCTGCCCATTGAGCTGAAGGCTCTGTCCTCGGTCGGCGACAAAAAGAAGGACATCTCCAAGCTGGAGCTGCGCCAGATCTGTGAAAAGTTTGCCACTGAGCATATCGACATCATGAGCGACCAGTTCAAGCGTCTGGGCGTTATCGGTGACTTCGAGCACCCCTACCTGACCCTGAAGCCTGAGTTTGAAGCACGTCAGATCGAGATCTTCGGCGAGATGGCCAAGAAGGGCTACATCTACAAGGGCCTCAAGCCCGTGTACTGGTGCCCGGACTGCCGCACCGCGCTGGCGGAAGCCGAGATCGAGTACGGTGAGGACGACTGCGATTCTATCTTTGTGCGCTTCCACGTCTCGCAGGATCCCAACGGTGTGCTGGCAAAGTACGGCATCCCCATGGATAAGACCTACTTCGTCATCTGGACCACCACCACCTGGACCCTGCCTGCCAACGAGGCTATCTGCCTGAACGGTCAGTTTGAGTACTCCTTCGTCAAGATCGGCGAGGAGTACCACATCATGGCTACCGATCTGGTCAAGAGCGTTATGGACGCCTGCCACATCGAGAACTACGAGATCGTGGGCGAGCCTGTTTCCGGCGCTGAGTTCGAGCTGATGCGCTACAACCACGTCTACCTGCCCAAGGAGGGCTGGGTCATTCTGGGCGACCACGTCACGCTGGAAAGCGGTTCCGGCTGCGTGCACACCGCAGGCGGTCACGGCGTGGACGACTTCAACGTCTGCCAGAAGTATCCGCAGGTGCCCATCACGGTGCCCGTGGATGACGGCGGTTACCTGACCGAGCTGGCCGGCAAGTACGCTGGTCAGCGCGTGTGGGCAGCCAACAAGACCATTCTGGCCGACCTGACTGCTTCCGGCGCTGTGATGGGTCAGGTGCACATCAAGCACCAGTACCCCCACTGCTGGCGCTGCCATCATCCCATCATCTTCCGCGCTACCGAGCAGTGGTTCTGCTCCATTGCCAAGTTCCGCGAGGACGTGTACAAGGCAATTGATACCGTCACCTGGATGCCGGATTGGGGTCATGACCGCATGACCGGTATGGTGCGTGACCGCAACGACTGGTGCATCAGCCGCCAGCGCACTTGGGGCGTGCCCATCCCCGCCTTCTACTGCAAGAAGTGCGGTACCTACCACATTACCGATGCTACCATCAAGGCTGTCAGCGCCCTGTTCCGCAAGGAAGGCTCTGACGCATGGTATAAGTACGATGCCGAGCAGATCATCCCCGCAGGTGAAGTGTGCGAAAAGTGCGGCGCTTCCGAGTGGGAGAAGGATACCGACATCATGGATGTCTGGTTCGACTCCGGCTCTACCCACGCCGCCGTGCTGGACGAGCGTCCCGAGCTGCGTTTCCCCGCCGATATGTATATGGAAGGCGGCGACCAGTTCCGCGGCTGGTTCCAGTCCAGCCTGCTGACCAGTGTTGCAAGCAAGGGCTGCGCACCCTATAAGTCCGTTCTGTGCCACGGCTGGGTCGTGGACGAGCAGGGCAAGCAGATGCACAAGAGCGCCGGCAACGGCGTGGAGCCCAGCGAGATCATCAAGGACTACGGCGCAGATATCATCCGCCTGTGGGTGGCTTCTTCCGACTACACCGTGGACGTGCGCGCCGGTAAGAACATCTTCAAGCAGCTCAGCGAAGCTTACCGTAAGATCCGCAACACCGCCCGCTTCATTCTGGGCAATCTGGACGGTTTTGACCCCAACACCGATTGTGTGGCAGACGACCAGCTGCAGGATATCGACCGCTGGGCACTGGCTGCGCTGGATGACCTGATCGTCAACACCAACGCAGGCTATGCCGTGTACGACTTCAACAAGGTCTACCACGCCGTGTACAACTTCTGCGTGGTGGCTATGTCCAACTTCTATCTGGACGTTACCAAGGATCGTCTCTACTGCACCAACGGCGCAGCCCGCAAGGCAGCCCAGACCACTATGTACAAGATCCTTGTCGCTCTGGACAAGATCATTGCCCCCATCCTGTGCTTCACCAGTCAGGAGATCTGGGACTTCATGCCCAAGACCGAGGGTATGAACAAGTATGTGGTGTTCGAGCAGATGCCCAAGGCCGGTCAGTACGCCGCCGACGATGCTTTCAAGGCAAAGTGGGCACAGCTCATCGCCGTGCGCGACGAGGTCAAGAAGGTGCTGGAGCAGGCCCGTGCTGAAAAGCTGATCGGCGCTTCTCTGGAAGCTTCCGTCACCTTGTACTGCAGCGATGCCGTCTATGACCTGCTGAACAGCATCCCCATGGACGAGCTGGCCGACCTGATGATCGTCTCCCATGTGGAGCTGGTCAAGGGTGAGGGCGGCGCTGCCAGCGCTGTCGAGGGCTTGGGCGTTGCAGCTGCACACGCCACCGGCGACAAGTGCGAGCGCTGCTGGAAGTACTCTGCTTCCATCGGCAGCCATCCTGCACACCCCACTCTGTGCGCACGCTGCGCCAGCGTTGTGGAAGCATAAGCGTCCCGCATCAATACAAATCTGTTTTGTAAAAAGGGCGGCGCTCCCTTGACCGGGGAGCGCCGTTTTTTATAACAGAAACGAGGTAGCCAATGGCATTTGTTCTCTTTAATCTGGCGGCTGTGGCGGCACTGGTCGGTATTGACCAGCTGATCAAGCTTTGGGCAGTGCAGGCTTTGCAGCCGGTAGGCGCGATGCCGCTCATCCCCCATGTGGTGGAGCTGCGGTTCGTGCTCAATCAGGGTATGGCTTTCAGCCTGCTCAGCGGCAAGCAGCTGTTCCTGATCATCGCCACCAGTGCGGCACTGCTGGCAGTGGCCTATGGGCTGTTCTTCCGCAGCCGCGGCAAGCGCTTGCAGCAGGCAGCACTGGTGCTGGTGTTGGGCGGCGGCATCGGCAATCTGATCGACCGTGTGCTCAACGGCGAGGTAGTGGACTACATCAACCTGCTGTTCATGCGGTTTGCTGTGTTCAATTTTGCGGATATCTGTGTTTGCGTGGGCGTGGCACTGTGGGTGCTGGTGATCTTTCTGGATGAGCTCCATGCCGATGATGCCGCCAAGGAGCAATAAACCATGGAACAGCGTGAATTTATCGTAGAGCAGGAGACTGCCGGGCAGCGCATCGACCGCTTTCTCAGCGGTGAGGACACCGGCCTGTCCCGCTCGGCGCTGCAAGCGCTGGTGGCCGAGGGTCATGTGCAGTGCAACGGCAAGGCTGTGGCCAAAAGCCTGAAACTCAAGGCAGGAGACACCGTGCTGCTGGAGATCCCTGACGCAAAGCCCATCGAGGCTGTGCCGCAGGATATCCCGCTGGATATCGTCTACGAGGATGCCCACCTGCTGGTGGTCAACAAGCCCAAGGGCATGGTGGTGCACCCCGCACCCGGCAACCCGGACGGCACGCTGGTCAACGCCCTGCTGTGGCACTGCAAGGGCAGCCTTTCCGGCATTGGCGGCGAGATCCGCCCCGGCATCGTCCACCGCATCGATAAGGACACCAGCGGCCTGCTGGTGGTGGCAAAGGACGACGCCACCCACATCGGCCTTTCCCAGCAGATGGCGGTGCACAGCGTGGAGCGCGCCTACCAGACGGTGGTCTACGGCGGCTTTGCGCAGGACGAGGGCTTTGTGGAAGCAAACCTCGGCCGCAGCAAGACCGACCGCAAAAAAATGGCGGTCTACCCAGCCGCCGAGCCCCACACCAAGTACGCCTACACCGGCTATAAGGTGCTGGAGCGGCTGGGCGAGTTCACCCTGTTGGAATGCCGCCTAAAGACCGGCCGCACCCATCAGATCCGCGTACACATGGCCTCCATCCACCATCCGGTGGCAGGGGATCCGGTGTACGGCCCCCACAACTGCATCACCAGCCTCCACGGCCAGTGTCTGCACGCCAAAACGCTGGGCTTTGTCCACCCCATCACCGGGGAGCAGCTGCGGTTTGATTCCGAGCTGCCGGACTACTTTACCCATTTTCTCGCAACACTCAGGAGGAAAAACACATGAACGATTCTCTGGCATCCACTCTGGTGCTTTGTGATCTGGATAACCTGCTGCTGGGCGAGGATGGAAACCTGACCCAGGTGGTGCGGGACGTTTTGCAGCTGTTCAGCAGCCGCGGCGGCAGACTGACCGTTTTTTCGCAGCGCTCTCCGCGTGCCGTGCGCTCCATTCTGGGCAGCGTGCGTCTGGCAGCGCCTGCGCTGGTGTGCGGCGGCACCATGGCTTACCACTATGCCGATGGCAACCGGGTGCCCCTGTGCAGCTTTGATCAGCAGCAGGAGCTTTTTGCCTGCCTGCCGGATACCCCCGGCGTGGGTGTCGCCGTGCAGATGCAGGACGGCACCACCCGGGTGCTGCGCATGAGCAATGCGTTGGAGCGCCATCTGCGGCAGGAGTGGACCCCGTATCTGCTGGCAAACGCCGCCGACATCCGCCCCGAGCAGGTGCTGCGGGTGCTGCTGTATCAGGACAGCAAGTCTGTACCCCTGATCTCGCTGGCTGAAAAGGCCATCGGGGATCGTGTTGCCCTGCTGGGCGAGCGTATCGCCCCGGACACTCTTGTTCTCACCCCGAAGCGAATCTCTGGCCGGGAAATGCTGGACACCGTCTGCGCCATGGCGCAGGTGGGCGCGGAGCAGGTCCTTGCGCTGGCGGGCGGTCAGCCCATGCTGGAGCTGGTGCAGGCTGTAGAGCACAGCGCAGTGGCCGCCGATGCCCCGGCAGAGCTGCGCCTTGCCGCCGAGCAGATCACCCTGACGGATGCCGCCGGTGGCGCTGCTGTGGAGGTTTTGTACCGCATGGTGCGTGCTGCTGAAAAATCCGTGTAAAATTTGTGCAAAGCCCTCTGCTATTTTCCCGCAGAGGGCTTTCTTTTTAGCAAAAAATCAGGTAGAATGGGGAGGAGGACCTATGCCGAACCAAAAGCACCGCGAGGGGCTGTTTTTTCTGCTGTGCCTTGCCGCCGCAGGGATCTGTGCAGGGCTGGCGTTCCGGTTTGCAGTGCCGCCGCAAGCACAGACCCCGCAGACACTGCCGGACACAAAGGCGCTGGCGGAGTACACACAGGTGGAGCTGAACACAGCCGATGCAGATGCCTTGTGCACCCTGCCCGGTGTCGGCCCACGCAATGCACAGGCCATTCTGGACTACCGGGCGCAGTACGGTCCGTTTGCACAGGTGGAGGATGCCGCGCAGGTGCCGGGCATTACCCAAGCAATGGTGGATTCATGGGCAGGGCAGGCGTATGTCCGCTAGGGCGCAGCCCGCTTTCTGCCTTGGTCAAAGAGGAAATACGGAGATATATTGTTATGAGTGACGAATCGATCTTTATCAACCGCGAACTGAGCTGGCTGGATTTCAACCGCCGCGTTCTGGCGCTGGGCAAGGACAAAAACGTCCCGCTGGGCGAGCGGATCAAGTTTCTGGCAATTTACGGCTCCAATCTGGACGAGTTTTTCATGGTGCGCGTGGGCTCCTTGCAGGAGCGCGCAAACCTTGAGCAGAGCAAGACCAAAAAGGAAAAGCGGGAAAACAAGACCAACATGACCGCCGCCGAACAGCTGGCCGCCATTATGCCCAAAACGGCGCAGCTGCAGGAGGAATGCGATAAATTCTACGCAAAGGCGCTGGAAAATCTGGCAGAGAACGGCTACCATAAGGTGGATTTCGACCACCTGACCAAGGAAGAAGAGCATCTCTGGAAAAAATACTTCCAGTCGGAACTGTTCCCCATCCTCAGCCCGCAGATCGTGGATAACCGCCACCCGTTCCCGTTTTTGCGCAACAAGGAGATCTACCTTGGCGTGCTGCTCAAGGAAAAGCACACACAGGAGCAGAGCCTTGGCATCGTGCCCATCTCCAGCCAGATGGAGCGGATGCATTTTATCAAAAAGGACGGCGCTGTGCAGTTTGCCCTCACCGAGGAACTGGTGCTGCACTATGCGTCCAGCATCTTCGGCAAGGATTCCATACAGGAAAAATGCCTGTTCCGGGTCACCCGCAACGCGGATATCGACGTAAAAGAGGGCATGATGGATCACGATATTGATTATCGCGAGATCATGACCGAGCTGCTCCGGCGCCGCCGCAAGCTGGCCGCTGTCCGTTTGCAGATCACGCCCGCCCCCGCACCGGAGGTGGAGCGGCTGCTGTGCAGCCGTCTGGAACTGACCCGCAAGCGGGTGTTCTTGCAAAAGAGCCCGCTGGACCTGAGCTTCTTCTTTAAGCTTTCCGGCCGCATGGAGACCGAGGGTCACCCGGCGCTGTTTTACACCCCCGCACGCCCCATGCTGCCGCCGCCGGACTATGATCTTGCCACCGAGGTGCAGAAGCATGACGTGCTGCTCAGCTATCCGTACCAGTCCATCCGTCCCTTTATCACCATGCTCAAAAAGGCCGCACAGGACCCGGATGTCATCTCCATCAAGATGACCCTCTACCGCATGGCGCGGGAGTCCCAGATCGTGCAGGCGTTGATGGAAGCCGCCGAAAACGGCAAGGAAGTAGTAGCGCTGGTGGAGCTGCGCGCCCGCTTTGACGAGCAGAACAACATCGACTGGTCCAAGCAGCTGGAAAGCGCCGGCTGCACCGTCATCTACGGCTTCGAGGACTACAAGGTGCACTCCAAGCTGACCCTTATCACCCGCAAGGGCGCAGAGGGCTACTCCTATATCACCCAGATCGGTACCGGCAACTACAACGAAAAAACCAGCGAACTGTATACCGATTATTCCTTCATCACCGCAGACGAGCGCATCGGCGAGGAAGCCTCCAAAGTGTTCCGCAATCTGGCCGTGCAGCAGCTCACCGAGGAAAGCGACAAGATGCTGGTTGCCCCGCTGCGCTTCAAGAGCGTGCTGCTGGACGAGATGGATCACGTCATCGCTGCCGCCCGCATGGGCCGCCCGGCTTCCACGATCCTGAAAAACAACTCCATCAGCGACCGGGATATCATTCTGAAATTGCAGGAAGCCAGCTGCGCCGGGGTGCGCATTGATATGATCGTGCGCGGCATCTGTTGCGTGCGCGCAGAGGTGCCCGGCAAGACCGAGAATCTGCACATCCGCAGTCTGGTGGGACGGTATCTGGAGCATGGCCGCATTTACAGCTTCTTTGATGGCACCCACACCCGCATCTACATTGCTTCCGGTGACTTCCTCACCCGTAATACTGAGTGTCGTGTGGAGGTAGGCGTGCGGGTGGAGGATCCTGTTCTGGTGCAAAAGCTCACCGATATCCTTCAGCTGCAGCTGCGGGATAACGTCAACGCCCGGGTCATGGATGCCAGCGGCAGCTATCAGAAGGTGAAGCCCGCCGAGGGTGAGCCGCTGGTCAACGGACAGATGGGTATGTACGAGCTGCTGCGCAACGACTGGCAGCGCCCCGAGCCGTGGAAGTGCACCACCTCCGCCCCGGAAACGGAAAAACCGGCGGCAGTCTGTCAGGAAGTTACCGTGGAACAGCTCAAACAGGAGCTGCCTCATGTGTTCCAGCCCGCACCGGAAAAGGCAGAGAATGCCGCCCCGGCGGCGCAGCAGCCCGACCACTACGAGACACTGGAACAGATGCTGAACAACAAGCCACGCGCTGCGCAGCCCGCGCCGAAAACGCCCGCTGCACCCCGCCCGGCTGCAAAGCCTGCTGTCACCGCGCCCAAGAAAAAGAGCCTGCTGGAACGCATCGGGAACTTTTTCCGGCGCTGAGCTGTAAAATCATGTAAACCAAAACCGGAGCTGCTGCGCAGAGATTTGTGCGGCGGCTCTGCTTTTTTGTTTGTGTTCTCCTGTCTGCCGCTTGTGCATACACTTTTCAGGATAGGAGGGCGGGCGTATGCGGGTAAAACGGAGCGGACAGGCAGCAAAAATACGCAGACGGCGGTGGGGTATCATGGCACTTGTGTTGGCAGGGCTGGCACTCTGTCTGCTGGCAGCTTTGCCGGTGCAGGCTGCCCGGAACACGCAAAAGCACTGCTTTCCGTTGGATACCATGGCGTGGCGCGTCTCGGACGCCTACGGTGCGCGGACAGACCCCTTTACCGGCAAGTCTGCGTTCCATCGGGGACTTGACCTTGCCTGCGCGGCGGGCACGGCAGTGCAAGCGGTGCAGGGCGGGGTAGTGACTGCGGCGGCATACAGCCCAAGCTACGGCAACCATCTGCGCATCCTGCACCCGGATGGCTGCGAGACCCGCTACGCACACCTGCAATACCTCTATGTCCGCCCGGGAGAGGTGGTGCAGGCCGGGCAGACGCTGGGCACAGTAGGGCAGACAGGCCGCGCCACCGGGGCGCACCTGCATCTGGAACTGTGGCGGCAGGGCGCTGCCTGCAACCCCGCCGCTCTGTTGGAGAATGCCCCGTGAACCGGCTGCGGGTGGGGAAGCTTGTATTCCGGGACCCGGTGCTGCTGTGCGGTGTGGTGTACCTGCTGCTCTACTTTGATGCCAGTGGCTTTCTGCGGCTGGGACTGCTGGCGGCTATTCTGCACGAGCTGGGGCACATCCTTGTCTACTGCATCCAGCAAAGGCGTCTGCCGGTCATCGAGGTGACTATGACCGGCTTTTGTATGCGTACGGCAGGGGAGAGATTCTCCCTACTCCAGAGGTTCGTGCTTGCTGCCGCCGGGCCTGCGGTCAATTTTTTACTTGCCGGGGTGTGGGCGGTGCGTCTTGCGCAGACTGTCACTATCCGAGGCAGCGCGTTCTGGGCGGCGAATCTGCTGACCGGGCTGTTCAATCTGCTGCCGGTGCCGCCGCTGGACGGCGCACAGATGGCGGCGTGCGCAGGGGCGCTGTGGCAGCAAAACCACGGAAAGTATGCACAAACCGCCGGAAACGATTGCAAAACCGGCACATTTGGGGTAAAATAAAAGGAACGCAAAAAATGGATTGTTTATGGAGGACCCGATGTTTGATCCCAAACTGAAAGAAGCGCTGGGACGGGTGCAGAAGCCCGGCCGCTATACCGGCGGCGAGCCCGGCAGTATCTATAAAGAAAAGGATAAGGTAGATGTGCGCTTTGCCTTCTGCTTCCCGGATACCTACGAGGTGGGAATGTCCTTTCTGGGCGAAAAGATCCTGTACGAACTGCTCAACAGCCACGAGAACTGGTGGTGCGAGCGCGCCTTTATGCCTTGGCTGGATATGAAGGCGGAGATGGAGCGCCTGCAGCTGCCGCTGTACACCATGGAGAGCAAAGACCCTCTCACGGCCTTTGATGCTGTGGGCTTTACCTTGCAGTACGAGCTTTCCTATACCAATATCCTTGCCATGCTGGACTTGGCTGGCATCCCGTTCTATTCCAAAGACCGTGACGACCACTGGCCGCTGATCGTAGCGGGCGGCCCCTGCGCCTGCAACGCGGAGCCTATCGCGGATTTCTTTGACGTCATCCAGCTGGGCGAGGGCGAGAACCAGCTGCCCGCCATCTGCGCCGAGATCGAAAAGGCGAAAAAAGAGGGCATCTCCAAAAAGCAGCTGCTGCTCAACATTGCAAAGATCCCGGGCGTGTACATCCCGGCTTTCTACGATGTCACCTACCACGAGGACGGCAGAGTAAAGGCCATCACCCCCAACGAGCCGGGCATTCCGGCGCGCATCACCAAGGCCATCATCAAGGATCTGAACCAGTTTGCCCCGCCCACCAACTTTGTGGTGCCCATGGTGGGTGCCATTCAGGATCGCGCCAGCATCGAGGTGCTGCGCGGCTGCGTGCGCGGCTGCAGGTTCTGTCAGGCGGGCTTTCTGTACCGCCCCATGCGCCAGCGCGATGCCAGTTTGCTGAACAAGGCCGCGCAGGATCTGTGTGCCAACACCGGTTACGAGGAACTGAGTCTTTCCAGTCTTTCTACCTCCGACCACGGTCAGCTGGAAGAACTGCTGGACGATCTGAACGAGTGGGCACCCAAGGAGCACGTCAGCCTGTCGCTGCCCTCCCTGCGCGTGGACAACTTCTCCCAGAGTCTCATTGAAAAAACCACCAAGGTGCGCAAGAGCGGCCTGACCTTTGCTGCCGAGGCCGGTACCCAGCGCCTGCGTAATGTCATCAACAAAAACGTCACTTGGGACGAGATCGAAAAGACCTGTACCATCGCCTTTAACGCGGGCTACACCTCGGTCAAGCTCTACTTTATGATGGGGCTGCCCACTGAGACCATGGAGGATATCGAGGGCATTGCCGAGACCGCCCAGAAGGTGGTAGACCTCTACTATAAGAACACGAACCACGCCAAGGGACGCGGCGTGCAGGTGACCATCAGCTGCGCCTGCTTTGTGCCCAAGCCCCACACCCCCTTCCAGTTCGTGCCCATGGATACCGCCGAGACCCTGCAGGCCAAGCAGAAGCACCTGCTGGAAAGCGTGCACAGCCGCAAGATCAAGGTGAACTACCACGACAGTACCACCAGCTTTTTGGAGGGCGTGTTCGCCAAGGGCGACCGCCGCCTTGCCCCGGTCATCGTGGAGGCTTATAAGCGCGGCTGCTACTTCGATGGCTGGGAAGAGTGCTTCAAGTACGATACCTGGATGCAGACCTTTGCAGATCTGGGTATCGACCCCGCCTTCTACTGCCAGCGCCCCATCGCGCTGGACGAGGTGACCCCGTGGTCTCACATGGACTACGGCATCACCCACGAGTATCTGGTGCGGGAGTACAACAAGGCTCTGGCTGCCCAGACCACCCCGCCCTGCAACCGTGCCTGCAACGCCTGCGGTGCCAACCATCTGTTAGGAGGTCCCTGCTTTGATTACAGTCAGAATCTCGTTTGAAAAGAAAAATGAAGCCTCCTATATCTCCCTGCTGGACTTGCAGCGGGTGATGCAGCGGGTGCTCAAGCGCAGCGGTCTGCCGGTGTGGCATACGCTGGGTTTCAACCCCCATATCTACATGACCTTTGCCTGTCCGCTCTCGCTGGGACAGGAGAGCGAGTGCGAGTGCGTGGACGTCAAGACCGAAGCCGAAGCCCCGGATTTTGCCCAGTGGCAGTCCGCCCTCAACGCCATCATGCCCGCCGGTATCCATGTTACCCGGATAGCTCCGGTGGAGATGAAGGCAGACAGCATCGCCTTTGCCTGTTACCGCATCAGCTACCCGGCGGCTGCCGCTGCGGTGCTGGAGCAGTATAATGCACTGGAAACAGCCCCTGTGGAAAAGCACAGCAAGCGCGGCAAAAAGATCATAGACCTTAAAGAGCATATCCCGCAGCTGCGCTATACCGCACTGGGGGACACTGTGCAGCTGGAACTTTGCCTGCCCGCCGCGCAGGAGCTGAACCTGAACCCCTCGCTGCTCACCGGTTTTCTGGAAGAAAAGTTCGGCCTGCCCGCCGCAAGCGCCAATATCCTGCGCACCAAATTTTTGACGGCAGACCGGCAGCTATTTGCCTGAAGCGGCGCAAAAGTCCGTCTATCAGGCAAAACAGAAAATTTTTGCAAGATTTTTCGCCAAATTGCTTGCATTCAAGCCGGTTTTGTGCTATCCTATTAGGGCGTTAGTGTCCGCTGAGACCACAGCGGGGTTAATGACAAGTATTTATCATTAAACGGGCGGTCCTCTGACGGCTATGCCGTGCATGAACGTCTAAAAACAAATGGAGGATTCAAAAATGGACGCACTGAA
>OGGZ01001082.1_pt1 | contig 25495 bp, 24 predicted proteins | sample 1571371 | NCBI WGS metagenome assembly OGGZ01 (sample SAMEA2582025, study PRJEB24529) | metagenome | biome: Human gut stool | place: China | collected 2011
GAAACAGTCCGGTGGACTGTTTCGGAAGCACACTACACAGCTAAATTATAGTTTATCGACAAATAAAGGAAGCAGCACGCGCTGCTTCCTTTATTCGTTCTATTGTTCTACACATTTGTCATTCCGCTATAGGTGTTCAGAATATCATCCGCGATCTCCCGCTGCGTTCTCCGCGTATCCATCGCGAGCTTCTGAATATGCCTGTGCGCTTGGTTCTCCGTGAGGTTCAGGTACTGTATCAGGCAGCATTTCGCGCGGTCGATTATCTTCGTGTCCTCAAGCTGCTTCGAGAGCTTGGAGCGCTCCTGCTCCAGCCGCTGCATGTTCTCCTTCGCCATCTGAGCCATTCTGATAGTCTGCACCAGCGCCTGCTTCGTGAACGGCCTCGGGAGCACATACGCGCCTGTGAACTTGATACGGTTCTGCACCTCGTCGGCGATCTCCGTCTTTGCCAGCACTATGATAACCGCGCTGGTGCGGTCGTGGATCTCAGCAACGTAGTTCAGACCGAACTCGCTGCGAAGCGGTGTGGATACTATCACCACATCATAGCCGGAAAGATCCGCCGCTGCCGCTTCCACATCATCGAAGCAGCAGGTGATCTCTGCGCCGGCGTCCTCCAGCGCAGCCGATATCGTGCCGCAGATCATCTCGGTTTTGGCGTTGATAAATACCCTGGACATCAAGGATCCCCCTTCCCGCGGCGTTCCCGCCGATCAAAGATTGTTGACGTAAAGCTGCTTGTAAGGGCTTGCGGAATTCGGAGTGAGCTTGAAGAAATTGGAGCTGAGCAGCGTGTCAGTATCATTGCCGAAGTGCTTCGTGAAGCGCTCTACATAGTGTCTGATGGACTCCTTCTCCTCTGCGGTGGCTACTGTGCAGCAAACCTGAACGGGGAGTCCCTTCGGCATAACGTCGCTTCTGATGAACATTTCGCCGCCGTGCATTCCGGTGCCGCAGAAGTGACCTACCGGGCAGCCCTCAACGCCGATACCGAGCACGATGATGATACCGCCCGCCTGGTACTCGCCGAGGAAGTCGCCGACCTTGCCGCCGATTACTATGGTCGGGAACATATCCTGATAGCTCTTCATGTGGATACCGACGCGGTATCCCGCATTGCCCTGGACGTATATCTCGCCGGAGCGCATCGCGTAGCCGGTGGTGTCGCCGCTGTTGCCGTGAATGATTATCGCGCCGTCGTTCATTGTGTCGCCGGTGGCGTCCTGAGCATTGCCGTGTACGCTTATCTTAGCGCCGTTCAGGTACGCTCCGAGGGCGTTTCCGGGGGTTCCCTTTATGAGTATCTCCTTGCCGGAAAGACCCGCGCCGATGTATCTCTGCCCGAGAACGTTCTCAAGCGTGAATTTCTGCTCGTCAGAGTCCCTGATCATTTTATTCAGCTCTGCATACGGCATATTCTTTGCGTCAATGATCATCTCTTTATTCCTCCCAGCTTATCTTCCCTGCGCGCCTTGCTGAACATCATCATCTGCGGTCTCTCTTTAAGCATATCCATGTCAACGTCGGAGAGGTCTATGCGCTCCTTTATCATGGAGGTGTATATTCCCGCGCGCTTTACATCGCCCATCAGTATGAATCCCTTGAGCAGTCCGTCCTTGAATACCAGCTTTTTATAATTATTGCCGTGTTCCTCGACATATTCCTCGCCGTCGTAGCTTCCGGCGGTGATGATGTGCAGCCCGAAGAATCCTATCGCGTTCATCGGTATCGCGTTCTCGTACTTTGTCTCGGCGCCCGCCATGTTCCTTCCGGCTACCTCGCCCTGCATGTACGCATTCGGCAGCAGCGCGAGTATCCTGTCGGTGTCGGAGGAAGCGTCATGGCTGACTGTGCAGTCGCCTGCGGCGTAAACGTCGTCGATGGTGGTTTTCTGGGTGAGGTCGCAGATTATGCCGCGCTCCACCTTGCCGCCCGCTTCGGAAACAAGCTCGGTGTTCGGGCGTACGCCCACCGCGATTATAACCATGTCGAAATCAACTGCAGCGCCGTTCTTCAGCTTCGCGGAGTGCTCGCTGAACTCGTCAACGGAGGTCCCGAGAATGAACTTTGTTCCCTTGCTCTCGATGTGCTTCTTCATGATGGAGCCTGCACGGACGTCCAGAATAGACGGCAGGATACGGTCAGCCATATCGACTACAGTGATGTCCGCCTTGTACTCGTTGAGTGCTTCCGCGGCTTTCAGTCCGATAAGTCCCGCGCCGATTATCAGCACCTTCATTCCGGGCTTGACCTCAGCCTTGATAGCCTTTACGCTGTCGTAGCTCATGAACGTGTGGCAGGAGGCTATCTTCTCCATTCCGTTCATCGGGGGAACGAACGGCTTCGAGCCTGTAGCCACCATCAGCTTGTCGTAGGGGACCGTGCTTCCGTCCGTAAGAACGACATTCTTCGCAGCCGGGTCTATCTTAGTCACGCGGGTATCGAACCTGGTCTCAACGCCGTTCTTCTCGTAGAAGTCCGCGCTGCGGTAGTATATGTTCTTGTCTGTGACTTTCCCCATCAGCCAGTAGGAGATGAGCGGGCGGGAATAGGTGTGGTACTTTTCGTCGGAGATAACGGTTATCTTTCCGGTCTTGTCTATCTGACGGATACCCTCGATCGTTCCGACTGCCGCAGCAGAGTTGCCGATAATTACGTAGTTCATATCCGTCACCTCACCTTTCCTCGAAAACTATAGCGTTGTTCGGGCAAGCCTTTACGCATGCCGGCTCGCCGTGGCTGTTGCGCGTGCAGAGGTCGCACTTGCGGATCTTGTGTCCCGCCTCGTCGATAACGATAGCGCCGTAAGGACATGAGAGAACGCAGGTGTAGCAGCCTACGCACTTCTCCTCGTCGCAGACGATAACGCCGTCCTGCACTGAGAGCGCGCCCGCGATGCAGCCCTTTACGCAGGGGTGAGCGTCGCAGTGGCGGCACTGGACCGCGAAGTTTATCTTGTCGCCTTCTTCTATCTGGATCCTCGCGACGGGCTTCTTCCCGCCTGCGAACGCCTTAATCATATCGGGAGCACCGCTGTTCGCCGCCGCACAGGTGAATTCACACAGATGGCAGCCAAGACACCAGTCCTCGTTCACATAAACCTTTTTCATTGTTATGACCATTCCTTTCGAGCAGTGTCAGGGTTTATTCACCTGCGTGCATGATTCCGAGTATATCAAGTTCCTTCTGGTTGAGTCCTATGCCGCGGAGCATGAGTCTGTTGCCGCGGAGGGACTCCAGCGAGTTGATACCCATACCGCCCATCATTTCCTTGATCTCGTGATCCCACGCGTGTACGAGGTTCACCAGGCGCTTGTACGCGATATCCGGATTGAGGCGCTTAACAAGGTCTGCGCGCTGAGTTGCGATGCCCCAGTTGCACTTGCCAGTGTTGCAGCTCCTGCAAAGGTGGCAGCCCATCGACAGCAGAGCCGCCGTTGCGATATAAACTGCGTCAGCGCCGAGCGCTACAGCCTTTACGACGTCCGCGCTGCTTCTGATCGAACCGCCGACAACGATGGAAACATTATTTCTGATACCCTCGTCGCGGAGCCTCTGGTCAACGCTTGCGAGCGCAAGCTCTATCGGAATGCCCACGTTATCGCGGATACGTGTCGGAGCCGCGCCGGTGCCGCCTCTGTAGCCGTCGATGGCGATGATGTCCGCGCCGCTTCTCGCGATGCCGGAAGCGATAGCCGCAACGTTATGTACCGCCGCTATCTTTACGATGACCGGCTTCTTCCAGTCGGTGGCTTCCTTCAGCGAGAGAACAAGCTGGCGGAGATCCTCGATGGAATAGATATCGTGGTGCGGAGCGGGGGAAATAGCGTCCGTGCCCTTGGGTATCATACGGGTCCTGGATATTTCTTCGTTTATCTTCATACCCGGGAGGTGTCCGCCGATACCCGGCTTAGCGCCCTGACCCATCTTTATCTCGATAGCGGCGCCGGTGTCGAGATACTCCTTGAACACGCCGAAACGTCCGGAAGCTACCTGGCATATCGTGTTGGGACCGTACTTGTAGAAATCCTTGTGCAGACCGCCCTCGCCGGTGTTGTAGTAGGTTCCCAGCTCCTGAGCCGCTCTCGCAAGGGACTCATGCGCGTTCTTCGAAATGGAGCCGAAGGACATCGCGGAGAACATCACCGGAACGTCCAGCTCGAGGTACGGATTGTGCTTGAACTCAGCCCTGCCGTTCTCGTCGTAGTGGATCTCCTGCTCCTTCTTGCCGAGGAAGGTCTTGGTCTCCATCGGCTCACGCAGCGGGTCGATAGGCGGGTTTGTTACCTGGGAAGCGTTCAGCAGTATCTTGTCCCAGTAAACCGGGTACTCGCGGGGGTTGCCCATCGCAGAGAGGAGCACTCCGCCGGAGCCTGCCTGTTTGTAGACCTCGTCCATTACCTGCTGGCTCCAGTTGCCGTTCTCGCGGAACTCGTTCTCGTTCTTTCTTATCTTGAGCGCTCTTGTCGGGCAGAGCGTCACACAGCGCTGGCAGTCAACGCAGTTCGTTTCATCGGATACCATTCTGTCGAGGTCGGGGTCATAATGGTGCACCTCGTTGGCGCACTGGCGCTCACAGACGCGGCACTTTATGCAGCGGTCAGGGTTGCGGACCACCTCAAACAGAGGATTCATATAGTTAATAGCCACTTGTGATCTTCCTTTCAATTCTGCTCTATCGCTTATTTGTCAAGTGTTACGATTATCGGTTCGCCGCCGCGGGGACTCCAGATCCTGTCGACGTCCGGGGACATCGTTCTGATGGAGCATTCCTCGCTGGAAACATAGACCGTATCGCCCTTTTCAGCAGCGACCATCGAACGGAGCTTAAGTCTGTCGTTGAGCGCCATGATTCCGTTGTTGAATCCGAGGATTATTGAAAAGGGTCCTGTGATGAGCAGGCTGGAATAAACGTTTCTGAAATGGCGTATCTTCGCCGTTTCCTCCGGGCTGAACCTGCCTGATTCAAGCTCGCTCCAGAACGGAGCCGCGATGACCTTCGCAACGTCGTCAAGGGGCATCCCGAGGCGGCGGTGGAGGTAGTCGATGATGTAGGTGATGACCTCGGTATCGGTCAGCAGGTTGCACTTGTAGCCGAACATTTCAATGAAACGTCTGTTCGCGTCGTAGGAGGAGATCTCGCCGTTATGTACTATAGTGTAGTCGAGCAGGGCGAAGGGGTGAGCGCCGCCCCACCAGCCGGGGGTGTTCGTCGGGTAGCGGCCGTGTACCGTCCACGCCCAGCCGTCGTACTCGTCGAGGCGGTAGAATTCGCCGACGTCCTCTGGGTAGCCGACCGCCTTGAATACGCCCATGTTCTTGCCGCTGGAGAAAACGTAAGCGCCGTCGATCTTGTCGTTTATCTTGATGACGCAGCGGGCAACGTAGGTGCGCTCGTCGAGCTGGCTCTCCTGGAGCTTTGTGGGAAGAGGGTTAACGAAGTAGCGCCAGATAAGCGGCTCGTCGGTGATGTTCGGGTGCTTTCTGGTGGGAATACGCGAGAGGTTGATGACGTCGAAATGGCGGTCGATGAACGCCTCGGTCTTTATCCTCGCCTCGTTGGAATCGTAGAAAACATGGAACGCGTACTGATCCTTGTACTCCGGATAAATGCCGTATCCGGCGTAGCCGCCGCCCAGACCGTTCGAGCGGTCGTGCATACAGGCGATGGAATTCACGATCACGCTGCCGTTTGTCCTTCTGCCGCTCCTGTTGATAAAGCCCGAGATCGCGCAGCCTGCAGGGATCCTTGTTTCTCCCTCTTTCATTAACATAAGCTCACTCCTTAATAAGTACTGAAAAAAACCGGATCCGGCAGAAAATCCGCCGGACGCCGCGATATTCGGCGCAGCGCTGAGCCGGTTTGATCATACGTTATATCTGCGGTGGAATGTGCTGAGGTGAAATTTCCGCCATCGTCAAGTTGCAGATACTTCACTGCCACGGCAACGCTGCCTGCGACTTTGTTCTCCGGCACAATTCGTTTTGTCCGCTTGAATTTACGTTCATATTATATCACCATATTGCTGGTTTGTCAAGAGGCTTTTGCAAGTTTCTTTCCAACAATCTTTCATTTTGCTGTATGTCTGGTCCCATTATTTCTTTATATTTCCGGTTAGCTTTGACTACTTGGCGCGTTTGGCTCCGCTGTACGGTGCGTTTTGAAGCCTGGAATGTTATTTTTGCAAGAATAGGAGATTCCATATTTCAAAATTTCTGGTGAATATGCCAAAATGCAAAAATTCAACGATTTCCTGCACAATTTTTAAATAACACTTGAAAAATCTGCTGAAATGGAGTATAATAGTACAGTATTATTAATTATAGTATCATCTTCATAAAGAAAGGAACGCTATATCATGGCAGTAGAACTCAAGACGATCCAGCACCTGTGCGAGCTGTCCAAGCTCAACTACGACGAATCCGGACTTGAAAAGGTCATGGGCGAGATGGGCGACATCATCGACCTGATGGATACAATCAAGACCTTCGACCTCACCTACGACGATACCAAGGACAACAACAGCATTTCCCTGAGCGAAGTAAGAGAGGACGTACCGCAGCCCTCGTTCCCGACGGAGAAGCTGCTCTCCAACGCGGAAAACCGCGATAACTGCTACGTCGTACCCAAGGTAGTTGAATAAACAGGAGGTAATTATGGATATCACCCGCGCAAAGATACGCGATCTCCGCAAGGCGCTGGATTCAAAGCAGATCAGCGCCGCAGAGCTCTGCGGAGAATATTTCAGAAATATAGAAGCCGGCGACGGCAAGGTACAGTCCTTCATCACCGTTACCAAGGAAAAGGCGCTCGAGATGGCTGAAAACGCCCAGAAGCGCATAGATTCCGGCGATGCGAGCCCGCTGACCGGTATCCCGCTCGCCATCAAGGACAACATCTGCACCGACGGTATCAAGACCACCTGTGCAAGTAAGATGCTTGAGAATTTCATACCGCCGTACAATGCGACTGTTATTGAGAAGCTCAACGCAGAGGGCTACGTGCTCCTCGGCAAGACCAGCATGGACGAATTCGCGATGGGCGGCTCCACTCAGACCTCCGCGTTTGCAAAGACCAAGAACCCCTACGACCTTGAGAGGGTTCCCGGCGGTTCCTCCGGCGGAAGCGCTGCGGCTGTGTCCGCTTCCTTCGCTCCCGCTGCGCTCGGAAGCGACACCGGCGGTTCCATCAGACAGCCCGCGTCCTTCTGCGGCGTGACCGGAATCAAGCCCACCTACGGCAGAGTTTCCCGCTACGGTCTGGTGGCATTCGCAAGCTCCCTCGACCAGATAGGTCCCATCTGCTCCGACGCCCGGGACTGCGCAGTTATGCTCAACGCCATCTGCGCACACGACCCGCACGACGCGACCAGTTCCCGCCAGCCGGTTCCGGATTTCACCGAGAAGCTCGGTCAGTCCGTCAGCGGAATGAAGATCGCAATGCCCAGGGAGTTCTACTCCGACGACATCGACGACGAAGTAAAGACCCACGTAATGAACGCCGCAAAGACGCTTGAAGCCCAGGGCGCAAAGCTCGTTGAGTGCTCCATTCCCGGGCTGAAGTACGCTATCCCGGCGTACTACCTCATCGCCTGCGCCGAGGCTGCCTCCAACCTGTCGAGATTCGACGGTATCAAGTACGGCTTCCGCGGCGAGGGACGCACCTTCGAGGAACTTATCCGCGACAGCCGCAGCAAGGGCTTCGGCGAGGAAGTAAAGCGCCGTATCCTGCTCGGAAACTACGCGCTATCCTCCGGCTACTACGACGCTTACTACAAGAAAGCGCTCGCCCTCAAGCAGCAGATAATCAAGGAATACAACGCTGCATTCGACCTTGCCGACGTTATCCTCACCCCGACCGCGCCGACTCCGGCGTACAAGATAGGCGCGCAGGACAACGATCCGGTCAAGATGTACCTCGCGGATATCTGCACCGTTACCGTCAATATTGCCTCTCTGCCGGGTATCTCCACGACCTGCGGCTACACCGCCGAGGGTCTCCCCGTGGGCATGTCCGTCATCGGCAGACGTTTCGACGAGCAGACTATTCTTCAGTGCGCCGACGCATTCGAGCAGACCTTCGCTCCGACTGCGCCCGCCAAGCTTTAAGGAGGTACAGGAATGAGCGCATATTTTCCTACGATAGGACTTGAGACACACGCAGAGCTTTCCACAAAATCCAAGGTATTCTGCACCTGCTCCGCTGAATTCGGCGGAACTCCGAACTCCCGCTGCTGCCCCGTGTGCAGCGGACTTCCCGGAACCCTCCCGGTGCTGAACAGGAAAGCCGTTGAATACATCATCAAGGCTGGCTACGTGATGAACTGCGACATTTCGCGCTTCACCAAGTGGGACAGAAAGAACTACTTCTACCCCGATCTGCCGAAGGCTTACCAGATCTCCCAGATGCCCCGCCCGGTGTGCCTCGCAGGCAAGGTAAAGATAAACGTCAAGGGCGAAGAGAAGGAGATACGCATTAACCGTATCCATCTTGAGGAGGACGCGGGCAAGCTCGTCCACGACGATGTTAACCGCATTTCCCTCGCGGACTACAACCGCTGCGGCGTTCCGCTCATCGAGATAGTCACCGAGCCGGATTTCCACTCCGCTGACGAGGTCGTGGCTTACCTGGAGAAGATCATGCTGCTGTTACAGTACGCGGGTATCTGCGACTGCAAGATGGAGCAGGGCTCTATACGCTGCGATGTAAACATCTCCATCGCGCCGAAGGGCAGCAATGAGCTCGGCACCAGAACGGAGCTGAAGAACCTGAACTCCCTGAAGGCTATCGCAAAGGCGATAGAAGTTGAGATTGAGCGCCAGGAGGAGCTCCTCGACAACGGCGAGCGCGTAATTCAGCAGACACGCCGCTTTAACGAGGCTCTGGGCGAGACCACTGCGATGAGAAGCAAGGAGGACGCCCACGACTACCGCTACTTCCCAGACCCGGATATCCCTCCGATAATCCTCACCGAGGAGGAGCTTGACGAGATACGCAGCTCCATTCCGGAGCTTCCAGAGCAGCGCGTTGCACGCTACGTCGAGCAGTGCGGCATCAAGAAGCAGGACGCGGATCTCATCGTATCCGACAAGAAGATCTGCGATTTCTACGAGGAAGCAATCCAGGCGTACGACAATCCGAAGGCGGTCGCAAACTACGTGACCGGCGAGCTGCTTCGCAGAAAGAACCTCGGGGAAGTCGACATGGACGACCTGAAGTTCAGCGGCAGGGAGTTCGCACAGCTTGTTGAGTTCCTCCAGACGGACAAGATCTCACAGTCCAACGCGAAGGCTATTCTTGGCGAGATGATCGAAAACGGCGGCACTCCGAAGGATATCGCGGACGCGCAGGATCTGTGGATAAAGGAGGACAGCGACCTCCTCGCAAAGACCGTCGACGAGATAATCGCGAACAACCCGAAAGCAGCCGAGCAGTACCGCAGCGGCGACCAGAAGGTATTCGGGTTCTTCATGGGTCAGGCGAACAAGGCGCTAAAGGGTCTTGCATCGCCGAAGGCTATTCAGGAATATATCAAGAAGAAGCTTTCCGAATAATATCAAAAATCCCCCGGCTCCTGCCGGGGGATTTTGCAATTTAAAACCGCCCATTTTGTGGGCGGTCGTTTTTTATTCAGCGATCTCAGCGGACGAAGTTGCCGGAAGCTCCACCGGCTCGGTCTGCTCGGTGGGGATCAGGTCGTCGCTTGACGCCGGTGACACCGCCGAATCCGCAGTTCCGGAAGGTGCCGTAGTCGCAGCCGACTTGGTATCCTGTGTCGTTACCTCTACCGGAGTTTCCTCTACGGGTATTTCCTTGGTGGTTCCGGAAGGCTTCGTGGTTTTATCGGGCTTGGCAGGCTTGGTCGGCTTGGTCGGCTTAGTTGTCTTTGCGGGTTTGGAGGTCTTGGCGGTCGTTTCGGCTGTCGTGTAAACAGGCGGAACCTCGTCAGCGGGCTGGAAATTCTCCGCCTCAAACGTGCCTGTCGCAGAATCGCCGTCCCACAGACCCGCTTCGGTCAGGGCGCGGTGCATTTCCCACAGGGCAATACGGTAGGCGTACGGACCGAGGTGTACGCCGTCGCCGGAGTGCAGGCACTCGCGAAGCTCGTTCTTCTCATTCTTGAGGTATCGCCCGAAGTCGAAGTAGTGTACGCGCTCAGGGAAATTCTCCTCGAGATACTTTTTCATGGTATTGTTGAAGCTGTCGATAACGCTGTTTCCGCAGAACTTGCTGCATACAGGAGTTATCGCCGCAACGAAAACGTCGGCGCGGCTTCCTTCGAGCGTAGCCTCGATGACCTTGCGGTAATTCTCGCAGTATGTAGCTTCGTCCACCATGTTGACGTCGTTCATGCCCATCGAGAGGAACACGTACCGCGGATTAGCGGACTTCAGCACCTGATCATAGGTTCTGCCCTCCCAGCCTCGGTACTTGAACGTATAGTCAAAAAAGCTGCGGGAACCGAGGTTCCCTTTTGCGGCAACATGCTCGTGCGGAACTATCCCATACTCGGAAAAGCCGCTGCAAATGCTGTCGCCTACGAACAGCGAGTAATCAACGAAGCTCAGCTCCTCGCCGGTAAGCTCGAACTTATCGTGAACCGCCTCGTAGAACATATCAAAGTCGTTGTTCATGTCCCGGACCTCGGCGGTTTCCTCCGTGGAGCCGCTCACGGCTATCTCAGGCAGCGAGCCTGACGGTATCTCCGGAGCCTGCGCGCCGTCCGGAACGTCCGTGGCTGTCTTATCATTCTGTTCCGTCTGGGAAGTCACCGAGGAATTCCCGCCGGAAACGAGGTCAGCCATCAGATCAAGGCTGTTCGGGTCGCTGGGGTTGTGGGGGTCGTTCTGTATATCAGTCGAAGCGCAGCCGCTCAGCAGCATTATAGCCGCGAGAGCCGCGCAGGAAAATCTGTATCTCATCTATATTCAAATCCTTCCGGATACGATTCGTCAGTACCGCGTATTCCGCAAAATTCGGCAATTGAATGGTATATTCGCGGTAAAAAACACAAACAGACGCCCGGGAGTAACACACGGGCGCCTGGATAATTCAACAATAAATTACTTGCCGTGCTTCTTGCTGCCGGTGTGCTTTTTAGCAGCAGGCTTTGCAGCAGGTGCCGGAGCCTTGGTCTCAGCGGGCTTAACGGCGGGTGCGGCAGCCTTGGTCTCGGCGGGCTTAGCAGCAACGGGAGAGGGCTTGGTCTCAGCCTTCTTCTCTGCGGGCGCAGCGGGCTTTGCAGCAGGAGCGGCCTTCTTCTCTGCAGCGGGCTTCTCAGCCTTCTTAGCGGGAACAAGAGCCTCAAGAGCCTTGAACTTTGCAACATCGCCATCGACCTTTACAAGACCGTCGGTGAGCGCGCCGTCAAAGGAAACATCGCCGCTGAACAGCTTCTCGATGTTCTCAGCAGCGCCGGTAACGTTAGCCTGGAGGTCATCGTAATGAAAAGGAGCAACGTCAAGAACGCCCTCTCTTACTGCAACATAGAAGTCGTCCATATCGTCGATGAATGTAAAGTTTACAGCAACGGTATCCTCGTACTTCTTAGCCTTTGCCTTGCTTCCCTTCAGATAACCCTTGATCTTTTCAGCAAACTCGATATTAGTCATAACAAATTCCTCCTGTGGTATGCTTCAGACGGAGCGCCCGAAGCCAGGTAAAATTACCTGCCGATTTATTCCAAACAGCGAACCTGCCGCCGTTTTATTCATCTATTGTAGTATACCATAACTCCGCCTTTAATTCAATAGTCATTTTCTATAAATTTACAAGAAAAACAACTTGATTTTCAGATGAAAATATAAATATCAACAATCAGATGAACGATCAGACTCTTCTCTGGGGTATCTCCCTGCCATTTTTATCAATGAAAAGGCGCGGGTGCTCCTTGATTTCCTGAACCGGGGGCCTGTATGTCAGCATATCAAGGCGGACTCTGTCGCGGTACTCGGGCTTTACAAGATAATATACGTAGCTTTCGATTACGTTAGGCTTTGAGAGTACGCGACCCTCTATCTTGAAATTATTAAAGCCCATGTCAAGGTATCTTCCGTAGACATCGTTGTTGGAAACAAACGTGCTGTAATGTGTTATCTGATAGAAATTGTATCTGGTATTGGGGCAGTTGAAATTATTTGCGTCCTCCATCGGATCTTTAACGCTCCTTACTGCTCCAAGCTGCTCATAAATAGTCTGCTTGCTGCACTTGCGCTGGCTCTCACCGAGCACCTCATAGTGCTGCTTTCTGCGCTTGCAGTGCGGAGTGCAGTACGGATTTATAAGGATCTCGACTCTTGAGCGAAGCTCCTGCGGGATCTTGTCCAGCTTCTCGAAATCATTGTTCCAGTTGTAGTCAAGAACAACCAGCTTGTAATCCTTCTTGAACTCCTCCATAAGCTGATCGTAATCTTCAATCTGCTTTACCGTCGAAGAAATCAGCGGGAACTTGGGGTAATTCCTGCGCACGTAATCTTCAAGGAAGGGCTTGTTCACGATGAGCTCATTAAAGCCGTTCTCGGCAATGGCGCAGAGGTGATTGCAGAACTTGTCCTTCAGATCCTTCTCGGTAAGAGTCGGGTTCGTGAATGTATATCTTATAGGAACATTTCTATCATTGAACGCCTTTATCGTGCTTGTGATCTGCGTCTCAAGCGCCAGACCGCCAAGGGCGCGTCCGCCGTTCCAGAGTGCAGATGGGAAGCAGCCGTAGCAGGAAGCAATTTCTATATCGTCATAAAAAAATTCCGGGTGCTCCTTGATCATATCAATGAGATACAGATTCAGATCCTTATGTACCCATATATCAGGAATGTGAAACTTTGCTTTCATTTTAAATGCTCCTTGTTTATTATTTATTGTGGAATACTTCTTTAATTATAACTCAATGTTCCCCTATTGTCAACACATTTCAGCAAATTCTAATGAATAAAACCGGGATAAGGCGGCAAAATATCAACATCAACCGAAAGGAGATAAAAAATGGCAGTAGTACTGATCAGAGCCACCATATTGTACATTATAATCACCTTCTCACTGAGACTAATGGGAAAACGCCAGTTAGGCGAGCTCCAGCCGTCGGAACTGGTAGTGACTATACTCATATCCAACATCGCGGCAATACCCGTGGAGGATTCCTCGGTGCCGATGATACTGGGGATAGTTCCGATATTCACGCTGGTCTGCCTTGACGTGATCGTATCGGCGGTAATGCTGAAGTTCCCGAAGTTCCGCAAGCTGATGATAGGCAGCCCGCGGGTGATAATGTCCGAGGGAGTCATCATGCAGAAGGAAATGAAGCGCCTGCGCTACACCGTCGACGACCTCGTCGAGGCAATGCGCGAGGAGCAGATATTCGACATAACCGAGATATGGTACGCCATCGTAGAGACAACCGGAAAGATACACTTCCTGAAAAAGAAGGACTGCCAGAACGCGGAAAAGGCGGACGTAAACTGCGGCGGCTCCTCAAGCGACCCGCCCGCGGTGATAATCCGCGACGGCAGGGAGGACGAGGAACAGCTCCAAAGCATGGGGCTGGGAATGGGCTGGCTGAAAGAGCAGCTCCGGGAACGGAAGCTCTCAGTAAAGGACGTGTTCCTGATGACTGCGGACAAGAACGGTCAGCACACGATAATCGAACGTCAGAGGGGGCTTTGAATGAACCGTCTTGTTGTAAGCATACTGCTGCTGGCAGTGATGTCGGCGGGGTGTTTCTGGTCGGTGTTCATCACCATTGATAAAACCAACGAGCTTTCCGGCTACATTGACCAGGTGGAGCAGGCGCACTCCGAAGGGGACAGCGAAGCCGCCGTGAAATACGCCAATCAGCTCCACGACGCGTGGGATTCGGTGCTGCACTACAGTATTCTCGTCAACGACCTCGGACACGCGATGGAGATAACGTCCTGCATAGCCGAAATATCCTCCTTCGCCGAGGAGGGCGACGATGAGCTGTACGCCGCATGCGACCGTGCACAGGCGCAGCTTGAGCTTTTCCGCGAAATGCAGACTCCCACGCTCTGGAAAATACTCTGACAGTTTCGGAGCGCATTCGGCGGATAAAATTACTGGCTGGCTGTGAGCCAGCCAGCATGACTAAAAAGTCTGCACGAAAAAAGCGTTGGCGGAACACTCGCCTTTAAATTATAGTTCCCCTGTATAATTTCTTCTTGAATCTTGTTGGAGAAGCCTCCGCAGGTCTTTCTGTTTTTTTCGCACGCCTCTTTAACATCATAATCACAAAAAAATAATAAAAAATTGTTGCAAATTGTTTAGGTTTGTGTTATACTAACTTTGACTGCATAAAGTCAGAGTGCAGCAACTTTATTTTATCGAAAGGTCGTGATGTTAGGGTTGGAGAAAAAGGCAGAAGCAGTTCCTGGCGGCGGCAGCTCCAGACTGGCTTTATATGGCTTTAACAACCTCACAAAAACACTTAGCTTCAACATTTATGATGTGTGCTATGCAAAAAGTGAGAGGGAGCAGAAGGATTATATCGCGTACATAGACGAACAGTATAACTCCGAAAGGCTCACAAAAATTCTCTGCGACGTCACCGAGAAGATCGGCGCGACCGTCCTGAATATTTCAAAGCAGGACTACGATCCGCAGGGTGCCTCTGTCAATGTCCTCTTCGCCGAGGGTTACATTGACCCCGACCACGTAGACGAGTCCTGCAACAAGGGCGCCGGCTACTTCAACAGGAGCGGTATCCAGCCAAATACCGTTCACGCACATCTTGACAAAAGTCATATCACGGTGCACACTTTCCCGGAATATCACCCGGACAAGGCTATTTCTACCTTCCGCGTGGATATCGACGTCGCCACCTGCGGCGAGATCTCCCCGCTGAACACGCTGGATTACCTCATAGGCAGCTTCGACTCGGATATCATCACGATTGATTACCGCGTCCGCGGCTTCACTAGGGACGTCTCCGGCAAGAAATGTTTCATGGATCATAAAATGACCTCCATTCAGGACTTCATCGATCCCCAGACTCTGACGAAGTACGACGCTATAGACGTCAATGTGTACCAGTCGAATATATTCCATACAAAAATGCTGATCAAGGAGATAGAGCTTCAGAACTATCTCTTCAATTCCGATGTCTACGAGATCCACCCCCAGCAGCGCCTTGAGATCACCAACAACCTGCGCCGCGAGATGATCGAGATATTCAGCGGAATGAACATCTATTGAGGTGAGCGTAATGCAGCTTGATCACACCCGTGCGCCTCTTTACGAGGCAATGAAGGAGTATCAGCTTGACCGCGTTGTCAAGTTTGATGTCCCCGGGCACAAGGGAGGCCGCGGCAACAAGGCGCTGAGGGACTTTCTGGGCGAGGCGTGCATGAGGAACGACGTGAACTCTATGAAGCCACTCGACAACCTCTGCCACCCCGTTTCCGTCATAAAGGAGGCTCAGCAGTACGCTGCGGACGCCTTCGGAGCGGAAAATTCCATTTTCATCGTCAACGGAGCCACCGGAGCAGTTCAGGCGATGGTGATGTCGGTATGCAAGGCGGGGGATAAGATAATCCTCCCGCGAAACGTCCACCGGAGCGCAATCAACGCGCTGGTGGTCTGCGGAGCGATACCGGTCTACGTGAACCCCGGCGTCAACAACGGTCTCGGCATACCGCTCGGAATGACCCCGGAGGAAGTCGAGGCGGCTATCCTCGCAAATCCTGACGCGAAAGCCGTGCTGGTCAACAACCCGACCTACTACGGCATATGCTCCGATTTGCGGAAGATCGTCGAGATAGTACACAGGCACGGCATGAAGGTGCTGGTTGACGAAGCGCACGGAACGCACTTCTATTTTGGCGATGGACTTCCGCCCAGCGCCATGAGCTGCGGCGCTGACATGGCTTCGGTATCGGTGCACAAAACCGGAGGAAGCCTCACCCAGAGCGCGATACTGCTCCTGGGGAAGGGAATAGACCCGAACTACGTACGGCAGATAATCAACCTCACACAGACCACCAGCGCAAGCTACCTGCTGATGGTGTCCCTCGACCTGGCGCGGCAGAACCTCGCGCTCCACGGCAGGGAGTTCTACGCGAAAACGGTGGAGTTCGCGGATTACGCGCGTAAGGAGATAAACGCCATCGGCGGCTATTACGCCTTCGGCGAGGAGCTTTGCGACGGCAAGGCGTTCTACGCGTTCGACAAGACCAAGCTTTCGGTGCATACCAGGGCGATGGGTCTTGCGGGCATAGAGGTCTACGACCTGCTCCGGGACGAGTACGACATACAGATAGAGTTCGGCGACATCGGCAATATCCTGGCGATAATCACCGGAGGCGACCGCGCGCTCGAAATAGAGCGGCTCCTCGGCGCGCTGAACCTTATCAAGAAGTTCCACGGGAAGTCCCCCGCCGGGCTTTACGACCACGAGTACATCGACCCTATCCTTGAGATGTCCCCGCAGGCGGCGTTCTACGCCGAACAGGAGACCCTACCGATAGAAAAGACCGCCGGAAGGGTGTGCAGCGCGTTCGTCATGTGCTACCCGCCGGGGATACCGATCCTGGCTCCGGGCGAGCGTATCACCCAGGATATCCTGGATTATATCGCGTTCGCGAAGGAAAAGGGCTGCTCCCTCACCGGCTGCCGGGATATGAACGTAGAGTATTTGCAGACCGTCAAGTTCAGCGCCGGGAATTATCGGCGCTGAACGTTAGAAAGGAAATCCTATGGAATTATGGTTTACAGAGAACCATACGGACAACATACGGTTCTCCATAAAGATAAAACAGCACGTCTACAGCGAGAAGAGCCGCTATCAGCAGATAGATATTCTCGACAGCTACGAGCTTGGCAGGATACTGGTGCTTGACGGATTCATCATGCTGACGGAAAAGGACGAGTACATCTATCACGAGATGATAACACATGTTCCGATGGCGACGAATCCCGATATAAAACGCGTTCTTGTAATAGGCGCGGGCGACGGCGGAACTATCCGGGAACTTACCCGCTTCAAAAACATCGAGCACATCGACATGGTGGAGATAGATCAGCGCGTCGTTGAGGTCTGCAAGGAGTATCTCCCACAGACCGCGTGCAGGCTGGACGATCCCCGCGTGCATATCTTCTACGAGGACGGTCTGAAATACGTCCGCGGTAAAGATAACGAATACGACCTGATAATCGTGGATTCCACCGACCCGTTCGGACCCGGCGAGGGTCTGTTTACAAAGGAGTTCTACGGCAACTGCTACAAGGCGCTCAACGAGAACGGCATACTTGTGAACCAGCACGAAAGCACGTTCTACGACGAGTACGCCGAGATAATGAAGCGCGCCCACAGCCGCATAAAGAGCTTCTTCCCGATATCGCTGGTTTATCAGGCGCATATCCCGACCTACCCCTCCGGGCACTGGCTGTTCGGATTCGCGAGCAAGCGGTTCCACCCGGTCGCGGACCAGCACGCGGAATGGTGGCTGGCTCAGGGGCTGAAAACCAAGTATTACAATCAGTACGTCCACAGCGGGTGCTTCGCGCTTCCGAACAACGTCCGTGACGTACTCAGGGAAACAAAACCCGCAACATGACGGAGGTATGATATGTTGATAGATTTTTCCGACATCGAAGAAAAGCCGCTGGAGCATTTCAAGGGCGGCGAGGGTACGTTCTTCGCGAGAATGTTCACCGACTCTAAGGTCAAGATAATGCGCGGCAGGCTGGAGCATGGAGCTTCCATCGGACTGCACACCCACGAGGGCAACAGCGAGATAGTGTTCATTCTTGAGGGAAAGGGCAAAATGCTGTGCGACGGCAGATACGAGGAGCTTTCTGCAGGAAGCTGCACCTACTGCCCGGAGGGTCATGAGCACAGCCTTATCAACGACAGCAAGGGCGACCTGATTTTCTACGCGGTCGTACCCGAGCACCACAATTAAATTCGGAATTCGTAATTCGCAATTGAATGTGTCCGGGTTTGCCGGACGATATCTGAATACAGGAGGAATAAACTAATGAGCAGAGCAATGATAATCGGCGCGGGCGGCGTCGCAGGTGTGGTTATAAACAAGTGCTGCCAGAACAGCGACGTTTTCACGGAAATCATGATAGCAAGCCGCACCAAGGCTAAGTGCGACGCATTCAAGGAGAAGCTCCAGCCTACCACAAAGACGGTCATCACAACCGCCCAGGTGGACGCGGACAACGTTGAGGAGCTGACCGCGCTCATCAAGAGCTACAACCCGGAGATCGTAATTAACGTGGCGCTTCCGTACCAGGATCTTCACATCATGGACGCGTGCCTTGCGGCGGGCGTTAACTACCTCGACACCGCAAACTACGAGCCGGAGGACACCGCGAAGTTTGAGTATAGCTGGCAGTGGGCTTACCGCGAGCGCTTCGAGAAGGCGGGGCTGACCGCTATCCTCGGCTGCGGCTTCGACCCGGGCGTTACCGGAGTTTTCTCTGCGTACGCCATGAAGCACCAGTTTGATGAAATAAACTACATTGATATCCTCGACTGCAACGGCGGCGATCACGGCTATCCCTTCGCTACCAACTTCAACCCGGAGATCAACATTCGCGAGGTGTCCGCGAACGGCAGCTACATCGAGGACGGCAAGTGGGTCGAGACCAAGCCGATGGAGATAAAGCGCGTCTACAACTTCAAGGGCGTAGGCGAAAAGGATATGTACCTGCTCCATCATGAGGAGTTGGAGTCCCTCGCGCTGAACATCAAGGGCATCAAGAGAATCCGTTTCTTCATGACATTCGGTCAGAGCTATCTTACGCACCTCAAGTGCCTCGAGGACGTCGGAATGACCTCCATCAAGCCCATCATGTATGAGGGCAAGGAGATAGTTCCGCTCCAGTTCCTGAAGGCTGTTCTGCCCGACCCGGCTTCCCTCGGCCCGAGAACAGTCGGCAAGACGAACATCGGCTGTATCTTCATCGGAAAGAAGGACGGCAAGGAGAAGCACTACTACCTCTACAACATCTGCGACCATCAGGAGTGCTACAAGGAGGTAGGCTCCCAGGCCATCAGCTACACTACCGGAGTTCCGGCGATGATAGGCGCGGTTATGGTGCTGACAGGCAAGTGGAAGAAGCCAGGCGTCTACAACGTCGAGGAGATGGATCCGGATCCTTTCATGGAGAACCTCAACAAGTGGGGGCTTCCGTGGGAAGAGGACTTTGACCCGTAACTAGTTGACTGATTCCTGATTTACACAGGCAGGCGGGGGTTTGCCCGCCTGTGTTTTGTTGGAGTGATTCCGGAGCGGCGTATAGATATTCTGAGAAGCGTTGGATAAATCGTAATTTTTAATTTAATAAATACTGGGAGGATTTATGAAAGTAGAGTTTCTGGTAAATCAAAGCATAAATGATGGCAGACAAATATTTATTCAAGAATCGGAATTCAAAAAAGCACATAACAATGAAGATGAATATAATAGTTTTGCTTTTGCAACACAATGTCTGTTTAGATTTTATGGTTGTGATGATTACTTAAGATATAATGAATATGAAACAATCTTGTCCAATTTAGATAAAGGTGGAGCTGTCATTATTACTATATTTGAGGATAGATATCCAAGAATAATTAAGCCAGTAGTGTATGTATCAAATAATAATAGACTTAAGGAGATTGAATTATAGTTGTTATCATTCAATCAACTGACAAATTTCCATTTATCGCTCGGCTCTTTACGCACACAAGAAAGGAACACCATGGACTGGAAATACAAAGTAGAAACGCCCTGCTACGTCATTGACGATGGCGCTCTGAAAAGAAATCTCGAACTTCTGAAGTTGGTTCGCGAGAAAGCGAGCTGTAAGATACTGCTGGCGCAGAAAGCGTTTTCGGCGTTCGCGGTCTACCCGCTGATAGCAAAGTACCTCGACGGCGTGACCGCCAGTGGCATATTTGAAGCAAAGCTAGGTTACGAGGAGATGGCGAAGCCGTTCGGGCGCGAGAATCACGTGTTCTCCCCGGCGTACCCGGAGCAGGACTTCGATGAGCTGCTGAAAATCTGCGATCACATGGTGTTCAACTCCCCGCGGCAGTGGGCGAAGTTCCGCGACAGAGTGCGCGCAAACGAACGTTACATACAGGCGGGGATACGCGTGAATCCGGAGTACAGCGAGATAGAAACGGACATCTACAATCCCTGCTTCACCGGTTCGCGGCTCGGCTGCACGCTTGAGGAGTTCCGGAAGGACCCCGCGCTGTACGAGGGGATAGACGGACTGCATTTCCACACCATGTGCGAACAGGGCGCGGATACTCTTGAGCGTACGCTACCGCATGTCGAGGAGAAATTCGGCTTCATGTTCGATAAAATCAAGTGGCTGAACTTCGGCGGCGGACACCACATCACAAAGCCCGGCTACAACGTGGCAAAGCTGATAGAGTGCGTGAAGCGTATCCGCAAGACCTACGGTCTGGAGGTCTACCTTGAGCCGGGCGAAGCCATCGCACTGAACGCCGGCTGGCTGGTGACGACTGTGCTTGATACCTTCGCGAACGGCTGTAATATCGCGATAACGGACGCATCTGCGGCGTGCCACATGCCGGACGTCCTGGAAATGCCCTACCGCCCGGAGATAACCGGAGCAGGGAAGCCCGGCGAGAAGCCGTACACCTACCGCCTCGGCGGCAACACCTGCCTTGCCGGAGACGTCATCGGGGACTACTCGTTCGATGAACCGCTGAATGGCGGCGAGCGGCTGGTATTCGGCGATATGGCGATATATTCGATGTGCAAGAACAACACGTTCAATGGAATGCCCCTGCCGTCTATCTACCTGCTGAAAGAATCCGGGGAGGTAGAGCTGATAAAGAAATTCGGCTACGAGGATTTCAAATCCCGTCTTTCATAATACAGTCCCGCGAAGAGGAACGCAGTAATTCCGAATTTCTCTTGGGGGCGATGTGATTGCCGGGACTTGGCACTATAGTAAACGCCGCTGCGATAGTCGCGGGCGGACTTTTCGGCTTGCTGTGCGGAAAGTTTATGAAGCCGCGCATACAGGAATCGCTCACGATGGCGTGCGGCGTGTGCGTTATATTCCTCGGGATAGCCGGAGCAATGGAGAAAATGCTCAGTGCCGCCGCTGATGGAACGATCACGAGCGGCGGCACGATGACGCTCATAGCAAGTCTTGTGCTCGGAGCGCTCATCGGCGAGATCATCAACATCGAAGCCGCTATGGAGCGCTTCGGAGCATGGCTCAGAAAGATCTCCCACAGCGAGGGCGACGGCGGTTTCGTCGGGGGATTCGTCAACGCTTCGCTGACCGTGTGCGTCGGCGCGATGGCGGTCGTCGGGTCGATCCAGGACGGGATCCTCGGAGATCACTCCACGCTGTTCGCAAAGGCGGTGCTCGACCTCATCATCGTTATGGTGATGACCGCCGCAAGCGGCAAGGGCTGTATTTTCTCGGCGATACCAGTGGCGATCTTTCAGGGGACGATAACGGCGCTTTCAAACCTGCTGGAGGACGTAATGAACCGGCAGGCGCTTGATAATCTCTCGCTGGTCGGGTCGGTGATGATTTTCTGCGTGGGCGTAAATCTCGTTTGGGGGAAGAAATTCCGCGTTGCAAATATGCTCCCCGGGCTTGTTCTGGCGGTGGTCTGCGCGTTCCTTCCGTGGTTCTGAGTTTTCAACGTTTTCCGGATCGTTGAAAATTCACGGCGAAATAAACAGATAAAAACTGCTCTGCCGATTGCCGCCGTTTTTTCAACCGTTTCACAAGATATAGTTGAAACTTTGTTGAATCTTTCCGATATATAGTGCTTTTTCAACGAAAAATATCTTTCGAGTCTTCATTTCGAAGGCTCTTTTTTGTTGAAAGTGCACAAAAATATGAACAAAATTTTATTTTAGTTTTTTGGCGATTTATTCGGGCTAACACTTGCAAAAATGTTGAATTCGTTGTATACTATTGGTGGGGGAAAAGGGTGAAGTTTTCACTAAAGTGGGTTAAATATCATAAATAATCACTAGATTTCCACATTTTCAACTTCGCCGACCCGATTTTTTATTACTGGGAAAATATATTTCATCTACGGAAAAGCCGTCTGAGGAAGGCGGCAGGGCACTTTCACAGGGGACTACAGCTTTGGAAAGGGGGAACAGGAATGTACGGCGAGTTCGAGCACACCATAGACTCAAAAGGGCGCATGAACTTTCCGGCGAAGCTCCGCGAGGAGCTGGGAGAACATTTCTATATTTCCAAGACTATAGGTGAGAGCTGTCTGACGGTACACACAGAGCAGAGCTGGAACGACCTCAGGGAGAGCCTGAGGGGAAAGCCGACAAAGGTAAGGCTCCCGCTGGAGCGCTTTTTGTTCGGCGGAGCATGCGAGGCTGAGCCGGACAAGCAGGGCAGAATCGCCATTGCGCCGGCGCTGAGAGCTTACGCGGGACTCACCTCCGAGGTGGTAGTCGTCGGAATGGACGACCACGCGGAGATCTGGGACAAGGCGGCTTACATAGCTTATACAGAGAGCGTATCCGCCGAGGATATCGCCGCGCTTGCTGAGGAGATCGGTATTTAATGGAGTTTTCACATGTTTCAGTGCTGCTGAAAGAAACGGTGGACGGCGCGTTCACAGACCCGAAGGGCGTTTACGCGGATCTCACCACCGGGGGCGGCGGTCACAGCCTTGAGCTTGCAAAGCGGCTGGACGGCGGCCGCCTGATATGCTTCGACCAGGACAAGGAGGCTCTGGAGGCTGCTGGGGAGCGGCTGAAGGGACTTCCTGTTACGCTTGTCCGGAGCAATTTCTGCGAAATGAAGTCGGTGCTGGCTGACCTCGGGATAAAAGAACTGGACGGCATAATTGCTGATCTGGGCGTGTCCTCTCATCAGCTCGATACTGCGGAGCGGGGGTTCTCGTTCCACAACGACGCACCGCTTGATATGCGCATGAGCGGGGAGGGTCTTTCCGCCCGCGACGTGGTGAACGAATACGACGAGGGGGAACTCGCCAAGATTCTGTTCGACTACGGCGAAGAAAAATTCGGGAACCGGATAGCAAGAGGCATAGTAAACGCCCGGCTCACCGCCCCGATCGAGACCACTGGGCAGCTTGCTGAGATAATCAAATCAAGCGTTCCGGCGGCGTACCGCAGGGAAAAGAACCCCTGCCGCAAGAGCTTCCAGGCGATAAGGATAGAGGTCAACCACGAGCTGGACGTGCTTGAAACGGCGCTGACAGACGGTTTCGACGTGCTGAAGGTCGGTGGGAGAATGTCCGTTATCACGTTTCACTCCCTTGAGGACAGGATCGTTAAGAACCGCTTCAAGGAGTTCTGCACGGGCTGCACATGCCCGCCGGAGTTCCCGGTGTGCGTATGCGGAAGGAAGCCGATGGGCAGACTTGTGGACAAGAAGCCGATAACCGCTTCTCCGGAGGAGCTGGAAAGAAATCCGCGCAGCAGAAGCGCAAAGCTCAGAATTATAGAGAAGATCCGCAGAAGCCCTCTTGAGGACTGACGGATAACAGAAACGCAAAACAGCCCGGCATGACCGGCGCAGCAAAAGAAGGAGGGTGAGCCTATGCTTCCCGAAACTGACAGATCAAACCTTGCATACGACCTTTCCATGTACGACAATGCGGCGCGCCGCGAACAGGAGCGCGAGCAGGAAAGGGAAAGAGAACGCAGGGCAAGGCAGATCAAAATGAATATGCATTCGGTTTCGCGCAGCGGTTCGAAGCTCAAGCTCTTTGCCGTGACCGCGGTGGCGCTGGGAGCTTTGTGGGCGGTGAACGTCCAGTTCACGAAGGTAGACGATATCGCGAGAAAGGTCGAGGATCAGAGGGCTCTGCTTGCAGAGGCGCAGGAGGAGAATTCGCTGCTCCAGAGCAGGCTCGACAGCAAGGCGAACATCAGCTATATCGAGGAATACGCCGCAAACGAGCTTGGCATGGCAAAGGTCACTAACTCACAGATCAACTACCTTGATGTGAACACGGAAAACCTTATCGAGGTCACTCCGGAGAACAACGGAAGCATTTTCAGCGCCGTTGCCGACTGGTTCGGTGATCTTCTGGAATACATTGGTTTCTGAAGGCATAATATAGAGGTGACAGGACATCGGGACACGCTGTCCGTTCTCTATACTCTGCCGGCAACGGACTTTAACGGCAAGGTCGGCTTGTTATGCGCTGTGCGGCGGGACTGCACAGCCACGCAGCCCGGCTTTGCTTTTTGTTTTATTGGCACGTACTTTTCTGACTGGAGGTCAACAGCTTCATGAAAATCAAAAATGCAGCAAAAAAAATCGGCAGCGCTATCTACGAGATGGAGCAGAAAAGCGCTGAGAAGCCGCGTATACTTGGCTCCAGCCAGAAGCAGATAATCTTTCTGGTGCTGATAATCATTTTCTCGTTCTGGGTGGGCTACAAGCTGCTGAGTTACTCTATCCTGGACGGCGACAAGTGGCGCATGATGGCAACCGACCAGCAGCTTTCATCGGTGGTCATAAAGGCGAACCGCGGCTCCATCTACGACGCCAACGGAACCACCCTCGCGCAGAGCTCCACCGTGTGGGACGTCACCATCTCCCCGCACAACATCGATCTTTCCAACACGAAAGCCAAGGAGCAGTACGACATCAAGGCGAAGGTGCTCATTGAAAAGGGCGAAACTCCCGAGCCGTACGTTGACCGCGCCGAGCTGATATCCCAAAAGCTATCCGAGCTGCTGGGCGTTGACTATTCCAAAATCAAGACCGCGTGCGCCGATACCACCAAGCAGTACTACATGGTGAAGCGCAAGGTCGAGAAGCCCGAGGCGAACGAGATAACCGCGTTCATGAACGAGAATGGTCTGAACTCCGACGATATCTACCTCTGGCCGACCTCCAAGAGATACTACCCCAACGATTCGCTGGCGTCGAACATAATCGGCTTCACGAACTTTGACGGCGACGGCGTTTACGGTCTTGAGGCGTACTACGACGACTACCTCAGCGGCACCGACGGCAAGGCGGTCTACGCGGTAGCCGCCGACGGCAGGAAGCTCCAGAATTCCAGCGACGCGTACTACTCAGCCGTGGACGGCTACAGCCTGGTGCTCACGCTGGACGAGGTGCTCCAGCACTACCTTGAAAAGAACCTGGAGCTGTGCGTTTCCCAGCACCAGGTAATAAACCGCGCCTGCGGTATCATAATGAACTGCAATACCGGAGCCGTCCTCGCGATGGCGACCGCTCCCAGCTTCGACCTGAACAACCCGTCCGAGCTTAAATCCAGCTTCGACCTCCAGACCCTCGCCGAGATGAAGGAATCCGGCGCCACCGAGGAGGAGCTCGACGCCAAAGAGGCGTCTCTCCGTGAGCAGCAGTGGAAGAACAAGGCTATAACCGAGCTGTACTACCCCGGTTCCGTTTTCAAGACCGTCACATGCGCCAGCGCCCTCGAGGAGGAGGTCGTTTCGCTGAATTCCACGTTCCACTGCGCGGCTTACGAGATGGTCGCGGGAACCAAGATCAAGTGCTGAG
>OGGZ01001099.1_pt1 | contig 25290 bp, 18 predicted proteins | sample 1571371 | NCBI WGS metagenome assembly OGGZ01 (sample SAMEA2582025, study PRJEB24529) | metagenome | biome: Human gut stool | place: China | collected 2011
CACCGACCTTGATCGTACCTGTCCCGTTAGGAGCCGCACGGTCGTACTCACGAAGTACGCATACCTTCGAGGGCTGGAATCCACCCTTGAAATACGGACCTACCGGAGTGACAAATATCATAAACATATATTCGGGAGCCGGCTTCACACCCACCTGAGCGCCCAAGCCGATCATCAGCGGACGAATATATAAAGCGGCACCGCTCTCATAAGGAGGAACGAAACGCTCGTTCAATTTCACGACCTTACGTACAGCTTCCTCGAACATCTCTACAGGCAACTCAGCCATCTTGATACCCCGGCTGGAAGATTGCATACGTTTAGCGTTCTCATCCATACGGAATACACGGATCTTACCGTCTTTCCCGCGGAAGGCCTTCAAGCCCTCGAAAGACTCTTGTCCGTAATGCAAGCAAGTAGCGGCCATGTGAATATTGATAATCTCGGATGAAGAAACTTCCAACTCACCCCATTTGCCGTCACGATAGTAGCATCTTACATTGTAGTCTGTCTTGATATAACCAAATCCCAGCTCAGACCAATTTAAATTTTCCATATCTATACAATTTGCTGTAATTAGTTTAAAATTAACAAATTACACTGTTAATAATATCGCTCAAAAGCAAAAACGCCCATAGCCGTCGCTATGGGAGATTTTGTGTACCGCAAATATACGCTAATTTATATATAGTTCGGCCTATAAACTAAAAAAAGCAAGCGGAAGGCTACATTTCGGCCTATAACGAATTATACCAATCTATCACTTGGTCGAACTCATTCTCCAACTCTTGCGCTGGGAAATCAAGGGCGACCGGATAGATCAAACACATCCATAAGGAAGGCGAATCGGACAACTTACGGTAAAAAGAAACCGGTAAATCCGGTAAAGTCTCCGTCGGATCGGTCATCAAGACCTCAAATATCAGTTGATAGGGATGCGAGTAAATCACCCGGTAACGGTGATGGTATTCCGGACCAGTCAAGAATGAGTATCTTGGAATGGGGCGTATATCTTGCTTTCTATCCTCCGGTTCCGTTGTTTCCGGATCGATCTCATCTTCTTCCAATAAATATTCTACTTGGCTATCCTCTGCTCCCGGGAATTCTAAGTCTGGAGTCTCTTCCATGGCCTCGATCTCCCCAAAATCCGGAAGTTCCGAGAAATGTATTCGTTGAAGCCCTGTATCCTCCTCGGAAAAACAGATAATCTCCGGGCTGAAATTCCGGTTCTGCCGAGACCACACCTCATAATCCCCGATAAAATACACCCGCTTCTTCGCCCGGGTAACCGCCACGTTCAGGATATTGCTATTTACCCAACCTATCGCACCAGTTGAAGAAGGTTGGCATCCCAACAGGAAGATAACCTCCTCGGCTTCTTTTCCTTGGAATTTATGGACCGTTCCGCAGTTGGCAGTCTCCCACCCCTTAAATTTACCTTTAAGCCCACTATACTCCTCCGTATTCAAGACGGCTTTAACCGCAGCCTTAATGCCTTTCACAACCGTGGTGAAGGGGGAGATCACATATAATTTCCGGGTATCCTCTTTCTCCCGGTGTTTTCCCATCCACGCCAATATCAAGCGCAAGCATACCTCGCCTTGCTCCGCCACGTAATGATCATTATTCCCTTTAGCGCTAGTACCTTTCTTACCGGGCACATCGATCCATAAGGAATGATCTAGCAACAATTGACTTTTCTCCTCGTCTTTCACCGCATCTTTCATTCCCAGAATCATCGTATCGTCGTACGACACCCGGTTGGAGATGCTAAACATAGGATTGATACAACGACGGTGCACGACCAACGGACAGCCTACCCACGTCTCTCCAATCCAAGACCCATAACGGTTTATCAAATCGGCGAAACCTTGCACGGAATGGGATTTCGAGAGGTAAGAAGACAAGGATACGATACCACATTTCTTTTGATAGAGAGTCATCACCGTCTCATCGGTGGTGACTACCGGTTCCACTTGTTTCGGGTCTCCCACGATGATCGCTTTCTTTGCCCGCCACAAAGCGCCTACCGCACATTGGGGAGCGGCTTGCCCGGCCTCGTCCACGATCAACAATCCCAATTGCTCCCTACCCATGTACTCCAGCATCTTCTGTACGGAAGCGAATGTGGTAGATACCACAGGCACCAAGAAAAACAAGCTATTCAACACATGTGAGAATATCAATTCTTTCTCCTCCGGCATATATTTATTATCCCAAAAGGCCAACAGCGAATAAAGGTTGCAACGCCATTTGTAGGAATTGATCACAAAAGAGCCATGCAGGACCAAAGCTTGATAAAATAGATCTTCCCTTGCTTTGTCGAATTCAGCGTTCTTCAAAGGATTCGAGGACTGCATCTTCTCGTCCGCCATCCTAAATACCTCTTCGTTACAAGAGACCGACCGCCGCAATCGCTCCACTATTCGATATTGCTTCAAGAACTCTTGTTGAGCGATATCGAAAGAAGGGAAACGGTTCTTAAACTCCCGCATAACCTTCTCATTGTCTCTTTTAGGACTCATCTTGGAAACAAACGGCCTTAATACCATTTCGCTGAAAGAACGGATATTATCCCCTTTTCCTAAACGGGCGGATATCAATCCCCAGGCCTGTTTCGTATGTTTTCCCGGATCGGTATTTCCATTGAGCATATTGGAAGCCAAATCTCCGAAAAATAAATCTTTACCCTCACTAAAGACTAGAGAGTGCCCGGCTTTTGACATGGCTTCAGCGGTAGGTAGTTTACTCGTCTCGGGTAACTCGAAGGTGATATTCTCTACAGCCGTATTATTACAGGATGTCACAAGAATTCCATAATCGGCCAATCCCCGTCCCGTCTGCAAACCAAATGTCTTCTGACTTTTACCTGCCTCCAAAGACTTCACTAAAAGCGGAGTCTCTGTAAAGGCATCATCCGGCTGATTCAAATCCGCTAATAACCGGGCACGCCGTACCACGTACTCGGCGATAATATCTTTCAGCAATGTTGTCTTACCCGTTCCCGGAGGGCCATTCACGGAGAAAATGCCACAGCCTCCCGCATTTTCTTCGGCCAACGCTATATTAATAGCCATCTGTTGCATCAACGCCGGGCTGAACTCAGAAGGCCAACGGCCCAGCGGATATCTTTCCGGACCTAACCATTTCCTATAATTCTCTATTGAGCATATACTTTGACGGTTCCCTCCACTCATCAAAGGAGCATTTATATAGTTCACCAGTAAACGATTGGGCCTTTTATCCAGCAGACTTTTACGAACCCTGCTTAAATCTTTCGCATAGAAGCTTATGCTTAAGTCCGTATCATCCGATTTTAGCGCACGGGCACAAACCCGCTCCAAATCATTCCTTCTAAATCCATCATTTACGGTAAATAGACTCCGGATCCGCAGTCGATCTAGCAACTCTACCGTCTTCTGCCGCAAAAGAGAGAAGAACTCTATCCCTTCCTCATCCTCAATTGTCATAAAGAAGTCGTTTCCATCCTCCAGTAGTTCCTCCAACCACTCCTCATCAACCTCCCGGTCATGAATTAAGCAGCTGATCGCCCAGATATAAGGCGAAAGTTGGAACGAGCCTTCTATGTACTCTCCGGACGGGGATAAATCAATCGTATAGAGCACGCTTACAGATTTATTCTTCTCCAACAGCTTACGAAAACGCTCATTATCCTTATCCGCCGGAATCAAACGATATAGCTCGGACAAAAGATCATATTTAGGAACACCTCCCACATACAGACGGAAGCTATCCGCATCCCTGTATGGAGCATATATGAAATACTTCAACTCATCCTCCGATCTCACATATCTTACCCGTACCTCATCCTCCGGTAAACCAGATTTAGAAGCCTGAGGGAATGACAGCTCTTGAAAATATTCCAACACTTCCCAGTAAGCCAGAATACTAGTTGTTGTATCATGGGTACGATTCGAGACAAAGCCCAATAGCGTTTTTAAGTAAGTTAAGTCCATGCTTTAAAAAACCTTAGTTTACACGAAAGCGCTCAGTTAGCCGCTTTGTTAGATTAATGATCGTAAATGTAAGCTATTTCGAAGTATATTTGCTACATTCGCGTCAAAAATAATTAAAATATGAAAGTCATTGATCTGATAAGGAATAGTAAGAGTACCGCTTTTTCTTTCGAGATATTACCGCCGCTGAAAGGTAACAGTATCCAGAAGGTATATAATGTGATTGACAAGTTGAAGGAATTCGACCCTAAATACATAAATATCACCTCCCATCATAGCGAGTTCGTCTATAAAACCTTACCAGACGGTAGTTTCCAGAAAGTAAACATCCGTAAACGTCCGGGCTCCGTAGCGATCGCTTCGGCTATCCAGAATAAATACGGTATTCCTGCCGTACCCCATATTATATGTAAAGGCTTTACGAAAGACGAGACGGAATACGCTTTGATCGATTTGAACTTCCTTGGCGTAAACAACCTCTTAATATTAAGGGGAGATATAAAGACCTTAGAGGCCTCCCAGCAAAACCCGGAGTTATATCACGACCACGCGACTGACTTGCAACAGCAGGTAAATCATTTCAACGAAGGTATCGCACTAGACGGTTCCAAGATAGACGGTATAGAGACTCCCTTCTCGTACGGCATGGCTTGCTATCCGGAGAAGCACGAGGAAGCGCCCAATATGGAATCTGATATCCATTACTTAAAGGAGAAAGTGAAAAATGGCGCTGAATATCTGGTAACCCAGATGTTTTTCGATAATGAAAAATATTATGCGTTCGTGGATCGTTGCCGTGCGGAAGGTATCACGGTTCCCATCATCCCCGGTATCAAACCGATCGTTTTCAAGAACCAATTAACGGTTCTTCCGAAGATATTCCGTGCGGATATCCCAGAGCCTTTCGCGACAGAATTACGTAAATGTAAAGATGATGCGGAAGCGAAAGAGGTGGGTGTGGAATGGTGTATACAGCAGTGCAAGGATCTGATCGCTCATGGCGTACCGAGCTTACATTTCTACACAATGATGGCCTCGGATAGCGTTTACAAAATAGCAAAAGAAATTTATTGAGATACAATAGGGGTTTTTCCACGCTGAGTTGTCTAATAGAAGTACACGATTGAACGATCATGTACTAAGTATGGTTATTTTTAAAATTCTAAGGTAATGAAATACATATTCTTTATTGGACTTGACTTGTTATTGTATCCGTTTTTAGTTTTACTCTATATATGTCAATTGATATTTACAAAACCCCGCGCCTTTTGATATCTGAATACTTTTCCGTAACTTCGTTCCTTATTCTATAGAAAAGGAAATATCTCATGTATTTTAAAGATATCATCGGGCAAGAGGAAGTAAAGGAACGGTTGAGGCAATCGACTCGGACAGGGATCGTACCCCATGCGCAGTTATTCACGGAGCAAGGGGGGGCCGGGGCGTTTCCGCTGGCTTTGGCTTACGCCCGTTATCTGAATTGTACGAACCGGACGGAGACGGACGCTTGCGGACGTTGCCCGTCATGCCTTAAATATGACGAATTGGCACATCCCGATTTGCATTTCGTATTCCCGATCGTAGCCAAGTAAGATAAAAAGAAAGAGGTCTGCGATGATTATCTCAGTGAATGGCGTGGGTTCCTCAAAGAACATCCCTATTTCAATATGGATGAATGGCTGGATTATATCGAGGCCGGAAACTCACAAGCGATCATCTATTCCAAGGAAAGCGATGAGATTATCCATAAACTGAGCCTAAAGATTTATGAGGCGGAATATCGTATCCTGATGGTTTGGTTGCCGGAGAAACTACATCCTACTTGCGCCAACAAGCTTTTGAAAATCATAGAGGAGCCTCCTATGAAAACGGTTATCCTTATGGTATCCGAGACACCGGACCTTATCCTCGGGACCATCCAATCCCGTGCGCAACGCATCCACATCCGTCCCATTGAGACCGATGCGATCATGAATGCCATGGTATCCCGTTTCGGGCTTTCGCCCGACGACGCTAAACACGTCGCTCACCTCTCCTCCGGAAGTTTTATCAAGGCGATGGAGGCGATTAGCTTGGGCGAGGAAAATAAATTCTTTCTGGAGCAATTCAAGGCCATGATGCGAAACTCATGGGCACGAAACGTAAAAGGCATGAAAGCGATGGCGGACGTCATGGCAGGGATCGGACGGGAACGACAAAAAAACTTCCTCTCCTATTGTCAGCATTTGATCCGGGAGAACTTCATGTACCGGTTCCAATCGCCGGAACTTAATTATATGAATCTGGACGAGGCTAGCTTCTCCGTTAAGTTCTCCCCTTTCGTCAACGAGCGAAACGTGATCGATTTGATGGAAGAATTGGCGAAAGCGGAACGCCATATCACACAGAACGTGAATGCCAAGATGGTCTTTTTTGATTTATCCTTACGAATTACCGTACTAATCAAAAGATAAGTCTTCAGATTTTCTTGTTACGCCAATTTCCTTTCCATAGATAGAAGAAAGAAGAAAGGATCATGATATTATATACATACTCCGTAGTCCAGCAAACCGCCACGTCCGCACGCAACCATACGGCGACATACAATATATATAATACGTACACGAATATGCTAGCCATATCGATTTCCAGCGCACGGCGGGTATTGCCTGTCCCCGATACGCTAAAGAAATAAATAAAACCGGGAACGGCGAAAAGATAAGAGAACAGCATCACCCACAGCGAGGGGATCGAGCTAGCGATCAGATCCGGGTTATCCGTATAAATACGCAATACGGTAGACGGGAACATAGCGATCAAGATACCGATCGGTAGCACGAACGCATAGCATAGCCCGATCATCCTCCGGCAAAGCGGAAGCACCCGGTCCGACTCCCCGGCGCCGATCAAGTTACTTACCAGCGAGCTGTTCGTGGAGGCGAAAGCATTCACGAACATAAACAGGAACGAGGAGATGCTACGTACCACATTCGTAATCGCCAACGGCCGCTCGCCCAGATGCTCCATAGCGATGAAGAAGATAAACCATCCCCCAAAAGCGATCCCATGCTGGATCATCACCCAGATAGAGACACTCAGTATTTGTCCCAGCATCCTAAAATCCACTCTCGTAAAACGGAACAGACCATATTTTTTATAATCTATCTTCTTCCAAGTATAAATCACGAAGAACAATACGGAAACAGCTTCCGAGATCGAGGAAGCGATAGCGGCACCCGCTATCCCCAAAGCGGGGAACCCGAACTTACCGAATATCAAGATATAGTTCAAGACCACGTTGGTAAGCACCATCACCACCGAATTGGCCGTCAAGATCTTCGTATTCGTCGTACTCACGTAAAACGCACGGAACATCACCGCTATAAAAGAGAAGAAGAACCCGTACACCCGCCAGTCCAGATAGCTCATCGTCGCCCGATACACCTCTTCTGAGCCGATCATCCGGTGGAGCAGATAGGGCGTAAGCAGATTAGAGGCCGTAAACAACACCGCCGCCAGCAGAAAAAGGAATAGCCCGCCTTGCGTGAAAACCTCGCCGATCCGCTTATACTCCCCCTCACCATTACGACGTGCCATCAGCACCTGAGCTCCTACACTGAAACCAAAGCCCAGCATATAAATCACGAGATAATAGACTCCTGCCAAGGCGGAGGCACCTAGCTCAACCTCGCCGACACGTCCCAGATAAGCGGTGTCCGTCAATCCGATCATATGCTCCATGAGCAAGCTGATTAATACCGGATACGTGATCTTTAGAATTTGTTTGTTCGTATATCGCATGATGAATCTTAAATAAAAGGGAGGCAAAGGTAGTAATAAGATGCCAGTCACACAATATTACCCCATGCGATCCGTTTCTTATCATATTACATTATTATACGAAGAGATATGGTTACAAAACTCATCATGGCCTGCATTTTGTCCGCTACGCTATTGAGCTGCAACGGGCAAAACACAAATACGATCAACTACGCTACCGTCGAACCCCTGCATATCAATCGTTTTGACAAGGATTTATTCCGGCTGATCGATACGGGAGATACCACCTTGCAACCCGAACTAATCAAACAATACCCGGAAATGCTGGATATCATCGGGAAAGGCATATTAAACCTGCAAACCATCGAGACTCCCGGCTTCTTCGAGAAAATGCGGAATTATTACTCGGAGCCTACCTTGAAAGGCTTGTATCGTGACGCTATCACCCAATATGATTCCGTGGAGGATATCGAGAAATCCTTGGGGTACGGATTCGCCTATCTAAAGGAGAATTTCCCCTCGATGCAGATCCCTGCTATCTATATGCATGTATCTGGTTTCAACCAGAACGTATTGGTAGGCGATAGCCTGCTTTCCCTTTCCATCGATAAGTATATGGGAAAGGACTATCCCTTGTATCAGGATTTCTTCTATGACTCCCAGAAATTGAAAATGCAACGTGGACTTGTAGTCCCGGATTATCTGGCGGGTTGGCTCATGTCCGAATATCCTTTCGCAGGAAAAGAGAACGTATTGCTGGACCGGATGATTTACGAGGGAAAAATCAAATACCTGCTCTCGCAAGCCTTAGGCGTTCCCGATGCCGCCGAGCTAATGGGATACACCGAACAGGCCTACAACTGGTGCAAGGACAACGAAGGAACAATCTGGAAAGCAATCATCGAGCGCAAGCATCTTTATACCCCGGATCAACTGACGACTTCCCAATATTTCGAGGATACCCCGACCATTTTCCCCGGGAACGACGCTCCCGGGAATATCGGGACTTGGATAGGCTGGCAGATCATCAACCAGTACATAAAGGAGACGGGATCTACCCCGGAGGCGTTGATGCAAAACAACGACGCCCAAGAAATCCTAACCGCCTCAAAGTACAAACCCCTATAAACAGGAAAACCGCCCTATTCTCACGAACAAGACGGATAACCTAATCTAACTTAATTCTAATACCATGAAAAACACTATATCTTAATAACAGAACCGGTATCGAAAAGTTTAATAGAACGGTTTATTTTTATTTCTTTCACAAAATAATGATCATGCGAGATCAACAACACCGTTCCTCTATAACTCTTTATAGCCGCTGTTATTATTTCAACACTTTGTATATCCAGATTGTTCGTCGGTTCGTCTAAAATAAATACATCCGGCGCATTATTTCCGATCATAAGGCAGCAAAAGAGCAACCGGATCTTTTCACCTCCGCTCAAGCAAAAACACGGCTTGTCCCATGTCTCGTAAGGAAACAAATAACGGTTCAAAATGGATTTCAATTCATGTTCAGCCAAATGCGAGGCGTTAAAACGTTCCGTCTGCTCGAACACGGTCAATCCGGGATCAAGCACGGAACATTCCTGATCAATATAAAGATAACTGAAATCAGCCCGTGTAATCGTCCCGGCCGCCGGTTTCAGTTCCCCTAACAACAATTTGACCAGGGTCGTTTTTCCGCTCCCATTATTTCCTGTGATATGAATACGGTCGCCACTCCTGACCTGAATATTCAGAGGTGACTTCCATAGGCAGGAAGAAGTGTAACCGAAATTGATCTGATCCGCAGTGATCAGAATCTTGCCGGTGTGCAGATCGGAAGAATTGAAATTTGTCTGAAGTACCCGCAAATCGGGAATCACATCCTGAAGTCCGGCAATCGAACTTTGCAGGGAAGCCATTTTCTCTTCATGGACATCGTTCAGCCGGACTGTGCTTTTCTCGGCTTTATCTTTCAGCGTATTGACTGCCATGCGTGAGATCCCTTTCTTGAAACTCGACTTATCACTGCGGACATTCGACTTATTCTTCCGTTCCATCACTTCACGCGCCGTTTTACGGGCCAAGCGTAGTTCTTTCTCCTTCTCACTCAACTGATTCTGCAAAGCTGTCAACGCCAACTCTTTCTGTTCTTTATAGAACTCATAATTGCCACCATAAAGTGTGACCTCACTTTTCTCAAGCTCACAAATGCAAGGCAGCAGGTTTAGCAACGTCCGGTCATGACTGACAATCAACAAGGTCGAACGTCTGCTCCGGATCATCTCATACAATTTTTCCCGACCGGAAACATCCAGATGATTCGTCGGTTCATCCATCAAAATAATTTCCGGTGCATGAACAAGGATACCAGAAAGGAACACTTTCGTCTTTTCTCCTCCGCTCAACGAGCACATCGGCTGGGACAGTTGCAGATGCTCCAGATTCCAGGAAGCAAGTGCGGAAAGACAACGTTCTTCCACATCCCAGTCATCATTCAGACAGGTAAAGTTTTCTGCCGAGGCGTCACCTTCAAGAATGGCATGGAGTGCCTTTATCCGATCGTCCACCCGCAGGGCTTCCGCCACCGTCAGGTTGTCGAACTGTCCGAAATGTTGTGGAATATAATAAGGGCGTGAAGAACACACTACCTCCCCCGATGAAGGTTTCAGGTTCCCTTCAATGATACGCAACAAAGTCGATTTGCCCGTACCGTTATTCCCCACCAGCGCAAGACGCTGTCCTGTATTGACTATCAGGTTTATGTTTTGAAAAAGAGGTTCTTTGTCAGCATGAACATAGCATAGCTGATGTACGGATATACACATAGTTTTCTTTGAATTAAAAGATTATAAACTAAAAAAGATAAAATCACAAACGTGCCGAAGGATGGCACAGGATAAGGCCGGAATAAAGAATCGACAATCGAAAATGAACAATTGGCAATTACATCAGAAAGATATTTACGATATATAGAAACCGGCTTACTTGAATATTTTCATCGGAGTATTTATATAATTCGGTTACAAAGATAATCTTTTTACCAAGTATTATCACATAATTCATAAAATAGATTTGACCAGCTGTTTCAAAGCACCAGTGTTTATTCCACAAAACAACTATCTTTCTATAAATGGATAATACTTCTTTTCACATCCAGAAGATATCGAGTTCAAAACATACATGTTTTGAAACAAGGCCTTTTCCATTTACGACCGGAAGCCAATCAGTATGGCGGAAATAAAAAGGCTGTGTCGCAATTCTTGACACAGCCTTTTTATTCCCAAACGCCACAAAATGTTAATCGAACATATGTCTGAACTTATCGAAAATCTTCTCCTTGACAGATTTCTTCGGTTGGAAATTAGGAGAATTCTCCAAGCCGTTCATGATATCTTTCTCTGACGCAGACAACGTTTCCGGAATATAAACACTTACGTTTACAAGCAGGTCTCCCGTTCCATAACTGTTAACAGAGGGAAGCCCTTTGTTTCGCAAACGGAGTACTTTCCCCGGTTGAGTCCCTGGCTCGATTTTGACTTTAGCCTTACCATCGATGGTCGGAACTTCAACTGTGCCACCCAAAGCCGCTTGAGGCACACTCAGTAACAGGTTATACAGAATGTCGTTCTCGTCACGTATCAGTTCCGGATGCGGCTCTTCTTCGACCAAGATCAGCAAATCACCGTTAATACCTCCATGACGGGCTGCATTCCCCTTCCCACTCATGGAGAGCTGCATGCCTTCCGCCACACCGGCCGGGATATTGATCGTGATCACCTCGTCGTCGCGCACGATTCCTTCACCATTGCACTCGCTACATTTCTTGGTGATAATCTTCCCTTCGCCTCCACAGGTCGGACAGGTTGTCTGTGTCTGCATCTGTCCTAAGATCGTATTGGCCACACGGGTGACAACACCGCTGCCATGACAGGTTTCACAAGTCTTGGAACTGTGATCGTCCTCCGCCCCGCTACCGTGGCATTTGGAACAGGTTACATATTTCTTAACTTTGATCTTCTTTTCGACTCCGGTAGCGATCTCTTTCAGGTTCAACTTTACTTTCACACGCAAATCCGAACCACGATTTACCCGGCGACCGCCACGTGAACCGCCACCAAAGCCGCTGAACCCGCCAAAGCCACCGAAATGTCCGCCAAAGATGTCTCCAAACTGAGAGAAAATATCATCCATAGACATTCCTCCGCCAAAGCCACCGCCCTGCGAAGCCCCTCCCACTCCGGCATGACCGAACTGGTCATAACGCTGGCGTTTCTGAGGATCGCTCAGTACATCATACGCTTCAGCAGCTTCCTTGAAGTTCTCTTCAGCCTGCTTGTCACCCGGATTCTTGTCAGGGTGGTACTGAATCGCCTTTTTACGGTAAGCTTTCTTTATTTCTTCTACCGAGGCAGTCTTCTCGACGCCCAGCACTTCATAATAATCTCTTTTAACCATCTTCGTATCTGTCTGTTGTTATTTGCTCATTATCCTGTCGTATTATTCGCCTACCACTACTTTAGCGTGGCGAATCACCTTATCGTTCAAAGTATAACCGGTCTGCACATAATCCAGAACCTTGCCCTTCATATCGGGTTCCGGTGCAGGAATCATGGCGACTGCTTCAGACGTTTCAGCATCGAACGGTTCACCGACAGTTTCGATCGGTTTTACATTCTGATGAGACAGGTAAGACATGAATTTCGAATAGATAAGTTCCACTCCTTCCGTAACAGCCTTTATATCTTCAGCCGAACGGATATTCTGCAAAGCACGTTCGAAATCGTCGACAACAGGAAGCAGGTGAGTCAAAGCACTTTCGCCACCGTTCTTGATCAGCTCGGACTTTTCGCGCAATGTACGTTTACGGTAGTTATCGAACTCAGCCATCAAGCGCAGGTGGGAATCATTCAGTTCGTCATATTTCTTCTTCAATTCTTCCAGCTCCTTCTGCTCCGGACCTTCATCCGTCACATTGTCAGATGTGGCATTTTCTTCTGCCGCATTTACCTGTTCATCCTGCAATTTTGTCGCTTCATCAGCACCTTGGCGTTCTTTTTTGTCAGCTGTTTCCTTCTTGCTATTAAAATTCATCTTGTTCATAATCAATTATATATTTTCATTACTATCTAATTGTCAGTAAGATATCATACCTATATCGGTCATACTATCTGCCTGTCGGCATTATTCTTGTCGATATCAATCACCAATATAACATCAAATATACTGCCAACTGTTCTTATAGAACGAAAATATCTTTACCTTTGTGTAGTAAAAGATGATTTATTATCATAGTACAAATAATAAGATTAATAAAACAATTAAGAAATTAATTATGAAGAGAGCGATTTTGTCAGTTTTACTGCTATTTGCATTTCTTACCGGTTTTGCCCAAAACCGGAATATATGCCGATTAGGAATTACATACGATATCAGTCAAAGCGACCACTGGGGGAAAAACAAACCGGTCATAACCAGTGTCATCCCTTATTCGCCGGCAGAACTCGCAGGAGTTAAAACCAATGATATCATTATAGCTATCGACGGTGTGCAAACGACAGATATTTCGTCGGAAGAGATCGGTGAAATGCTGAATCCCGCCGGGAAAAACGAGGTATTACTGACGATCGGCAATCTGGCGAACCCTGCTAAACAGGTGCTTGTCAAAAAAGAATGCAAAAAAGGGAATGCGATTACCGAAGAACAATTGGCCACCGCTTTTTCTATGTACAGCCTCGAAACGACCAGCGAACGGGAATTTGTCTGTCCATTCAAGACAACCGTGACAGCCGACCCTGTAGATTTAGGAAAGTTCAAGACTTTTGCCTTCTCTGCCATAGACGAGAATAACAGCAAACTGGAAACGGCTATCAACGAAAGCATCGAAAAGGAGTTGACCAAGAAAGGAATGACAGTCGACACAGACCGTCCCGACATCATAGTACAGACCTTCTATTTCTTCGATAAGAATCCGAACTATAAAGGAGCGAACAAGATCCTGGTCGAAAAAGAGCCGATCTATCGCTACAACTTCAATCACAGCAAGATGGAGACATTCCCGTTCCTGAACTCGATGTCTGCAGAAGCGGAAGCGGAGTACCTGCTCCAGTTCGGTTTCCGCCTGATCGACCAACGTGACGTACCGGGCCGCATCCTGTGGGAATGCGAAGCAAATGAGCTGTTGGAAGACTCATACCGCCTGGATGAATATGCCCGTATCCATGCACCATTGATGTGCATGCAATATCCGTACGTCAAATATCAGCGTAACGTGCCGTTCAAGGTCAATCAGAAAACCTACAACTACACGGGGCTGAGTTACGATATCGACCGTATGGAACAGATCGCCGATGTCGACAAAAACTCACCTGCCTATGCAGCCGGATTACGCCCCCGTGATATTGTAGAGAAAATCAACGACCAGAAAATGAATTACACGGCAGAAGAATTCTCCGCTGCTTACAAAGGATTTATTACTAACACGATGAAATACCGCGATCCGAAAACCCAGTTTACGGATGCCAACGGTTTCAAACGCTGTATGTTCTGGGACACATTCAAATACCCACAAGTAGCCGATGCGATCCAGAAACCCGGTAACAAGACCACCTACTCATATTTATATTATTACGCCCCGTATATCAACCCATCCGGAAACAATGCCTGTACGTTCGATATCAAAAGGGGTAAAAACAAAATGGAAATCATCGTCCGCCCGACCATTCGCCGGTCCGTGACGGTCGAAGTAAAATAAAGCATTTACAAGAACGTGATATATCCGCAAAATTTCGAACAAAAAACGGGCTTCGATAAAGTCCGTCGTTTAATTTCAGAGAAATGTTTAAGCCCGCTCGGAGAAGAACGGGTGGCAGAGATGGAATTCTCTGCCGATTATCAAACCGTAACCCGACGCCTGGAACAAACTGACGAGTTTGTTCGTATCCTGCATGGAGAAGACGAGTTTCCCGCCAGTTATTTTTTTGATGTGCGTTATTCGTTGAAGCGGATACGCCCCGAAGGAACCTGGCTAGATGAAAAAGAGCTATTCGACCTGAAACGTTCGCTCCAGACAATCAACGATATTATCCGCTTCTTTCGCCCTTCCCTGGAAGAGGGAGAAGAGATCAAATACCCGGCATTGACCGCCCTTGCCGGCGATATTCAGGTATTCCCGCAGTTAATCGGAAAGATCGACGCGATACTCGACAAATTCGGACGAGTGAAGGACAATGCCTCTCCTTCACTGGCGCAGATACGAAAAGAGATCACGGCTACCATGAGCGGTATCTCCCGCAGCTTGCAGTCGATATTACGCGCCGCACAATCGGAAGGTATAATAGATAAAGATATTACTCCCACCATGCGCGATGGGCGCCTGATGATCCCGGTCGCTCCGGCTTTCAAACGGAAGATCAAAGGGATCGTGCACGATGAATCGGCTAGCGGCAAGACTGTTTTCATCGAGCCGGAAGTCGTCGTGGAGGCAAATAACCGCATCCGCGAGCTGGAAGGCGACGAACGCAGGGAGATCATGAAGATCCTGACGGAATTTACAAATTTCATCCGTCCGTTAATCCCCGATATCCTGCAATCCTATGAGTTCTTGGCCGAGATTGACTTCATCCGCGCCAAAGCATTGTTTGCCGAGCAGATAAACGGAATCAAGCCGGTCATCGAGGACAAACAGCAGATCGACTGGATACACGCTGCGCATCCCCTGCTTTTCCTCTCGTTACAGAAACAAAACAAGCAGATTGTCCCGTTGGATATTCTCCTGGAAGAGAAAAAACGCCTGCTGATTATCTCCGGGCCGAACGCAGGTGGTAAATCCGTTTGCCTGAAAACGGTCGGATTGCTGCAATATATGTTGCAATGCGGCCTGTTGATCCCCGTATATGAAAGCTCGAAAACGGGATTGTTCGAAAACCTGTTCATTGACATCGGAGATGAACAAAGTATTGAAAACGACTTGAGTACCTACAGTTCACACTTGACGAACATGAAATTTTTCGTCAAGAACTGTAACAGCAAAACTCTAATCTTGATTGACGAGTTCGGTAGTGGCACGGAGCCCCAGATCGGAGGTGCGATTGCCGAAGCCCTGTTGGACCGTTTCAACCGGAATCACAGCTACGGCGTTATCACGACTCACTACCAGAACTTGAAGCATTTCGCTAAAGACACGGAAGGGATCGTTAACGGCGCCATGCTCTATGACCGCCACCTGATGCAACCGCTCTTTAAGCTGTCGATCGGTAATCCAGGAAGTTCTTTCGCCATCGAGATCGCCCGGAAGATCGGCCTGCCGGAAGATGTCATTGCGGATGCATCTGCTAATGTCGGCTCCGACTATATCAATATGGATAAATATCTACAGGATATCGTTCGTGACAAACGCTATTGGGAAAGCAAGCGACAGAATATCCGCCAACAAGAAAAGAAGCTGGAAGATATTACCGCCCGCTACGAGCAGGATTTGGAAGCCGTAAACAAACAACGGAAAGAGATCATGCGTAACGCCAAGGAAGAGGCACAGCGTATCCTTTCCGAAGCCAACGCAAAGATCGAAAACACGATCCGCGAAATCAAAGAGGCACAGGCGGAAAAGGAACAGACCAAGCTTGCCCGCAAAGCCTTGGAAGAATTCAAGGCTTCTGTGATAGCAGCCGAAGAAGAGGACGGCAAGATCGCCCGTAAAATGGCGAAGTTGCAAGAACGCAAAGAACGTAAAAAGCAGAAACAAAACGCGCCGGCCTCCAAGCAGGTCTTCAACCGTGATGTCATAGAAGCTGGCGACAACGTCCGCCTCAAAGGACAAGTCTCTGCCGGAACCGTTATGGAAGTTCAAGGAAAGCAGGCAGTTGTAGCATTCGGCATGATCAAGAGCACAGTCAAGTTGGAACAACTGGAGAAGGTCAGCAAAGGACAAATCAAGAAAGAGATCCAAAAAAGTACTTTTGTCAGTGTCCAGACAGCGGACGATATGCATGAAAAGAAATTGAACTTCAAGCAGGAGATAGATGTTAGAGGTATGAGAGGGGACGAAGCCTTACAGGCCGTTACTTACTTTGTGGACGATGCCATACAGGTTGGTGCCGCTCGCATCCGTATCCTGCACGGGACAGGGACAGGCATACTTCGGCAGCTGATACGCGATTACCTGCACACTGTTCCGGGCGTCCGCCAGTATCACGACGAACATGTCCAATTCGGAGGTGCGGGTATTACGGTTGTAGAACTCGAATAAGAACAAACAGATATGAGGCGAAGAGAATATGTACATCCACACAAGCGTAAGCATATTTCCAACCGGCATCTTGCCGACCGATATTTCTATGCCGGCGAGCATGATACCGTTACCCGGATCAGCCTCACACAGTACAATACCGACACTCTGCACACACGGGAGATCAAGACAAACGAAACGTCGTTCAAAAAATTTGTCGACGGAAATAGTATCAACTGGTTCCAGGTTAGCGGTCTGACTGATTCGGAGGCGGTCACGCGTATCGTCAATGAATTCGGGATGCATAACCTGGACGCCAAAGATATTCTGACTCCCCAACACGTAGTCAAGATAGAAGAGTATGACAAACACATGCTTATCGTACTCAATTCTTCCTACTACGACACCAATATGGAGATCAACTCCGAACATATCAGCATCCTAATCACGGGAAACGTAGTCATCAGCTTCACGGAAAGCAACAATCCTGTATTCGAAAATGCCTACAAAGCCATCGAATCCAATATGTTGAATATTCGCCGAAAAAACAGCGGACTACTCCTGGCATTCCTTTTAAATACGATCATTGCCAATTTAGTGGAATCGGCCTCCAAAGTGGAGGAAATGCTTGAGGATATAGAAGAGACCCTGCTCGATATCAAAAACGACCAAGGTAATATGGGGCTGCTTATCCAACAACGTCGGAAAGAATATATGGTTATCCGCAAGAACAGCCAACCACTGAAAGAGCAATTTGCCAAACTGCTGCGCACCGAAAACGGAATCATAAGCTCCGACATCCTTCCCATCTATAACGACTTATCCGACCAGTTGCAGTTCATCATCCAGACAACCGAAAGCTGCCGGGAAATCATATCTTCCCTGGTCGATCTCTACATATCCAATAACGACCTGCGCATGAATGCGATCATGAAACGCCTGACAATCGTATCCACGATCTTCATCCCGCTGACATTCCTGGCTGGTATATGGGGGATGAACTTCAAGATGATGCCAGAATTGGACTGGCAATACGGATATGGTATAGCCTGGTCACTCATGCTACTGACAGCAATCTCGACCTGGCTATACATGCGGAAAAAGGATTGGTTTTAGAGTCCGTAGTTCCGTTTGAACATATAATAGGTATTTCTGGAAACATTAAAACGTTTACAAATTTCGAAAACAGTGTCTCCGCGTTCAAGCATGCTGATCACCTCTTCTTTATTCGCATCCAGGAAAGACTGTTTTGCAGCCGATCCTTTCGGACGGCCTAACGGGCCTCCCGTGCTCTTCTTATGATTCAATGCCTCTTTGGTACGGATTGACATCAAACTGTGTTCGATCTCCGTCACCAACTTGAACACGTTTCCCATAACTGGCAGATCCAATGCCTGGTCTAGGATATACCGATCTCTTATACTATAGATCTGAACGCCTTTTTCCATGCAGCGTCCCATAATATCCATAACTTCCGACAAAGTTCGTCCCAAGCGGGAAATATCCGAAAAGATCAGACTATCGCCTTTTTGCATACGATCCAGTACCCTAGCAAGATTACGTTCATCTTCCCTCCCTTTGTCGACAGTGACATCCGTAATCCACTTATCGACATTCATATCATGATTCGAAGCATAACGTTCAATCTCATCTTTCTGTTCTTCTAGAAGTTCCTTGTTTGAAGTTCCTACTCTTAAATAAGCTATTACCATATTTCCAGCAACTTAATAATTAAAAAAACGTAGAACCAAAATTTATTTCTCGGTGAAGATACGAAAAGTAATTATAGCACAATAGCTAAACTTTCCATTTTATTTAAAGAAAATGTTAGTATTCCGTTCTTTAACACAATAAATTAAATCGTATGTAAAAAGCTATCGAACTAAGAATGAAATAGCTAACAAATTATCCAATAACCGGGGATTTATTACCTTTCCCTCGATATAAGTATTTTGAACATGTTTATCGTTTTTTTTTGATCTTAGTGCTGGTAGTCGTATGGGGCATCTCGACTTCTCCATTTAACTGGCACGGAGGGATCATTCCCCGCAATCCGATTCCGGTAGACGCGATTCCCGACATCGGCGATAATCAACAGATCGTAGCGACCGAATGGATGGGACGTTCGCCCAAAGATATCCAGGATCAGATCACCTATCCGCTAACCACTTCCCTATTGGGGATTCCCGGAGTCAAATCGATCCGTAGCTCTTCCATGTTCGGCATGTCCTTCATCTATATTATTTTTGATGATAATATAGAATTCTACTGGAGCCGTTCGCGGATTCTCGAAAAGCTCAACTCCCTTCCCCCCGGCACGCTGCCCGAAGGCGTACAACCGGCGTTGGGTCCGGATGCAACCGCTTTAGGACAAATCTACTGGTACACGTTGGAAGGACGCGATCCGGCAACCGGAAAACCGACAGGAGGATGGAATGCGGAAGAGCTGCGTACCATACAGGACTACTATGTCAAATACAGCCTTTCGGCCGCCGAAGGCGTGTCGGAAGTGGCATCAGCCGGAGGTTTTGTAAAAGAGTACCAGATCGAGCTGAATCCGGATGCCATGCGCACCTTTAATGTTTCCGTTATGGATATTATGGGGGCGATCAAGAAAAGCGATCTCGATATCGGCGCCGAGACAATGGAGATCAATAAGGTCGAATATCTGATCCGCGGCCTGGGCTACATCAAAGATGTATCCGACCTGGAAAAGGCCGTCGTGACGGTTCGTGACGGTGTGCCGGTACGCATCTCCGATGTAGCGTTTGTAAACATCGGTCCGGGTACGCGGCGCGGCGGACTGGATAAAGAAGGTGTCGAAGCAGTCGGCGGTGTCGTGATCGCCCGGTATGGTTCCAACCCTTTGGAAGTCATTAATAATATAAAAGACAAAATCAAGGAGATGGCGCCCGGACTTCCCCAGAAAACCTTGCCCGACGGGACTGTCTCCAAAATCACCGTCGTACCTTTTTACGACCGGACAGGCTTGATCAAAGAGACAATCGGCACGCTCGAAACATCTTTATCCCACGAAATACTGATCTGTATCATCGTTATCATCGTGCTGGTCCTCAACCTCCGGGCATCCGTCGTGATAGCCAGCATGCTCCCTATCGCCGTGTTGTCTACCTTCATCATCATGCGCTACACAGGAATAGCCGCCAATATTGTTGCCCTTTCGGGTATCGCCATCGCTATCGGCGTGATGGTGGACGTCGGCGTCGTGTTTGTCGAAAGCATCATCCGGTATATGGAGATGCCGGAAAACAGAGGCATCCGCAAAGGGAAAGCGATGGTAAACCTTATTTATAAGGCGGTCAGTGAAGTGTCGGGGACCATTGCCACGGCGATGATCACGACTATCGTCAGTTTCCTGCCCGTTTTTGCAATGGAGGCACAAGAAGGAAAAATGTTCTCTCCCCTCGCCTACACGAAAACCTATGCGCTGGCCTCTGCTTTCGTATTGGGATTGATCTTGCTGCCGACCTTATCCTATATATTGTTTTCGGTACGGATCGACTCAAAGCGGATACGGAAAGTGCTCAACTACATACTGATTGCAGCAGGTGTCCTCTTGTCTGTCCTGTACAGTAATATTCCGGCACTCGGACTTACAGCCGTCGGACTTAACAACCTGCTTGCTCACCGTTGGAAGAAACCCGGAATAAGTAACTATATCAATATCGGTATCGCACTTGTCGTCGCCACCTACTTCTTGGCAGAAGAATGGTTGCCGATGGGCCCCCAGAAAGGCATTATCGTCAATCTTCTTTTCGTAACAGGATGTATCGCCATCATTCTTGCACTGCTCTGGTTACTGGTGATCTACTACGAACGTATCCTTCGCTGGTGTCTGAATAACCGGTGGAAGTTCATGCTGCTACCGATCGCGACTATCCTATGCGGCATCCTGATCTGGAAACGGATCGGGCAAGAGTTCATGCCCAGCCTCAACGAAGGTTCATTCCTGTTGATGCCGACCAGCATGCCCCATACAGGAATCGAGCAAAACCTGAATTATATCGAAGCGCTGGACAAACGCCTGGCAGCCATCCCCGAAGTGGAAACGGCAATCGGCAAATGGGGACGGGTAAACTCGGCACTCGATCCGGCTCCCGCCCAGATGTTCGAGAATACGATCAACTATCGTCCCGAATATATCCTGAACGAAGACGGAAAGCGGGAACGTTTCAAAGTGAACCGGAAAGGAGAATATCTCCTGAGAAACGGAGGCACTTACAATCCGGCAGACGGCTTCCGCCTGATTCCGGCAGATAGCCTGATACCGGACCGCAAAGGAGACTATTTCCGGCAATGGCGTCCCGAAATCAAGAACACCGACGATATCTGGCAGCAAATCGTCAACGTCACCCACCTGCCCGGACTCACATCCGCCCCGAAACTGCAACCGATAGAGGCACGCCTTGTCATGCTCTCGACCGGTATGCGCGCTCCGATGGGATTGAAGATATACGGGCCGGATCTGGAAACGATCGAGCAGAGCGGAAAGGCGATCGAACAGGCGCTCAAAGACGTTCCTTCCGTGATCCCTTCGTCCGTATTCTATGACCGGGCGGTCGGAGCACCTTATCTGGAGATTAAGCTGAACCGGGATAACATGGCCCGGTACGGAGTGAACGTCGAAGATTTACAGGAGATACTAAGTGCAGCCGTCGGCGGCATGATCCTGACGAAGACGGTCGAAGGCCGCGAGCGTTTCCCCGTGCGCCTCCGCTATGCCCACGAACTGCGTGATAATCCGGAAGCATTGTCCATGCTCCTGGTTCCGACAGCCACCGGCGCCCAGATCCCATTGAAAGAACTCGCCGATATCGAATATGCCCGAGGCGCCCAGATGATCCAGAGTGAGAACACCTTCCTGGTCGGCTACGTGATCTTCGACAAGAAACAGGGAAAAGCGGAAGTGGATGTTGTAAAAGAAGCGACAAAAGTGATCGAAGGAAAGATACAAAACGGAGAGTTGAAACTAACAAAAGGCGTTTCCTACAAGTTTGCCGGAAACTACGAACAACAGGAACGTGCCACCGCCCGGCTGATGATCGTCGTTCCCCTGGCCCTGCTGATCGTCCTCCTGGTTCTGTATTTCCAGTTCAAGACCCTTACGGCCTCGTTGATTCATTTCTCCGGTGTCTTCGTGGCTTTTGCCGGCGGCTTTATCCTGCTCTGGCTGTACGGTCAGGACTGGTTCATGAACTTTTCGCTGGCGGGAGTCAATATGCGGGACCTGTTCCAGATGCATACCATTAACCTGAGCGTAGCCGTATGGGTCGGCTTCATCGCCCTTTTCGGAGTGGCGACAGACGACGGTGTGCTGATGGGAACTTACATCCATCACGTCTTCCTGGAAAAGGACCCGCAGACCAGGCACGCCATACGTGAAGCCGTCGTGACAGCAGGACTCAAACGTGTACGTCCCGCAGCCATGACAACCGCGACCACCCTGATCGCCCTGCTCCCCGTCCTCACCTCGACCGGAAAGGGAGCCGATATTATGGTTCCGATGGCAATCCCGACTTTCGGCGGCATGCTGATCCAGTCGATGACCATGTTTGTCGTCCCCGTATTCCAATGCTGGTGGCGGGAAGGGCTGCTGAAGAAAGAGGAAAAGGCCCGCAACGCAGCAGAAAATTCCTCACCGGGAAAATAAATTTTCCTCAGCATGAAAATAAATTTTCCATTGCATGAAAATAAATTTTCACGCCGAGAAAAAAGTTGAAACTTTCTTATATATAAATAAAGTATTAATAGAATGAGAATAAAAAAGCATATAGCCATCTTACGTTGGGCCGCCATCCTGCTATCGGCACTTTGGTATCTCCCGTCACAGGCACAAACGACCGACAGCCTTTCCCATTACCTGGAAACGGCCGCCCGGTACAATCCGTCGGTAAATTCCAGCTTTGCCCTTTACAAAGCATCCCTGGAAAAGATACCGCAGGCGGGAGCTTTCTCCGATCCCGAACTCGAAATGGGCTTCTTCTTCAAACCGATGGAGCAGCTATCCGGCAAACAGGTAGCCGACTTCACCCTGATGCAGATGTTCCCCTGGTTCGGAACCCGCAAAGCAGCCCGCAACGAAGCGACCGAGATGGCACGCATGGCTTACGAATAATGCTGGGAAACCCGCAACAACCTGTTCTACGAAGTCAAAAGCCAGTGGTATCAATTGAACAATCTGAATGAGCAGTATAAGAACACAGCAGCGAACCTCGAACTGTTAAAGCAGTTGGAGCTGTTGGCGCTGAGCCGTTATACAGCTTCGTCCGTTCTGGGCAGGCCGACACCATCCGTTGCGCCTCCGGTCGCATCTCCCGTTCCCCAGACACCGGCAAACAACAGTATGGGCGGTATGGAAAACATGGGGACCTCTCCTTCCACGGCCTCTGCGACACCGGGCGGAAATACAACGATGTCGGGTACGGGCGGTTCGATGGCAGGTGGTACGATGGGGAGCGGTTCATCCGGCAGCATGTCCGACGTACTTCGCATCCAGATCGAAATGGTCGAACTGGAAAACAACCTCGAAGCTCTCCGATCGAACAGGAAAGCAGCCGAAGCCCGGTTCAACAGCCTGCTGAACCGGGATCAGGATCTGCCGGTACAAACTTCCGATTCGCTGGCACAAAAACTGTTTTCCATAGAAGACAATGCGGTCCTGGACAGCATCATCCTCTCCAACCCGATGCTCTCCATGCTCGAAGCGGAGGCAAACGCGTATAAGGCAAAGGCGGAGATGGACAAGAAGATGAGCCTTCCCATGTTCGGCATCGGACTGCAATATTCCATCATGGCTAAGAATTCAGAAGAGATGGCCCGGATGTCAGGGATGAGCAATATGAACGGCATGGATATGGTCATGCCGATGATTAAGATCAGCATCCCGATCTTCCGCCGAAATATAACGCCCAGCAGCGGGAGAGCCGGCATTACCGTGAGGCAAGCGAACTGAAGTACGAAGACACGCTCAACCAGCTACATGCCGAATATATCGCCTTAAAGCAACAACTGGCCGATGCCTCGCGCAAAATAGACCTGTACACAAAGCAGCAGGACTTGTCCCGGTCGACCTACCAGTTGATGATCCGCGAATTTTCGGCAGGGACGACTTCCCTCACGGACATCATCCAACTGGAACGCCAGTTACTGGATTACAGCCTTAAAAAGAGCGAAGCGGTTGCCGGATACAACACGCTGATCGCGAGTTTAGAGAAATTAGTATCAACCTCCGTAAATGAATAACAAGATGAAAAAGATAAATGAAATAATAAAAAGCAAACCGGTTCAATATATAATAGTAGCCTGTGCCGGCTTATTAGTCGGCTGGTTGTTGTTCAGCTCGTCTGAAAGCCCCGCTCCGGCTACCCATGAGGGGCATGAGATGCACGAAGGACACAGTCACGACCTCGTACAGGACGAGACGGGCGTCTGGACCTGCTCCATGCACCCCCAGATACGCCAGGATAAACCCGGCAAATGCCCGATCTGCGCGATGGACTTGATCCCGGTCCGTAAAGGAAGCGGCGGCGGAGAGAACTCCGACCCGAAAGCAATCCAGTTATCGGAAGAGGCGGCCGCCCTGGCAGACGTGCAGACTTCAAAGGTCAGCAGGGAAAACCCAGTCAAGACAGTCCGCCTGTACGGCAAGATCGCCCCGAACGAACAAAGCTTACAGTCACAGACAGCGCACGTAGGCGGACGTATCGAACAACTCAACATCAATTTTACCGGTGAGAGCGTACGAGCCGGACAAACACTTGCCGTCCTTTATTCACCCGAACTGTTCACCGCCCAGCAGGAACTGTTGGAAGCCATCAAGATGAAGCAGCCCGCCCTGATCCAGGCAGCCCACGAGAAACTCCGTCTCTGGAAAATGACGAACGCCCAGATAGAAGCGATCGAACAGTCCGGTAGCGTTTCCCCACTCGTCGAGATCAAAGCGAACGTAAGCGGAATCGTCATGACCAAACGCGTAAACCAGGGCGATTATGTCGCCTCCGGAGCTGTCCTGTTCGACATAGCGAACCTGTCGAGCGTATGGGCGATGTTCGACACTTTCGAAGTTGACCTGCCTTTCCTGAACAGAGGCGACCAGGTTCATTTCACCTTGCAGGCTCTTCCCGGCAAGACCTATACGGGCCGGATCGCGTTTATCGATCCGATCATCAACCCGTCCACCCGTACGGCACGTGTCCGGGTAGAAGTCCCCAACAGCCATATGGAACTGAAGCCGGAGATGTATGCGACCGCCGAGGTCAGCGCCCCGCTTCAAGGATATAAAGACCGGATCACCGTGCCGCAAACTGCTGTTCTCTG
>OGGZ01001100.1_pt1 | contig 25275 bp, 22 predicted proteins | sample 1571371 | NCBI WGS metagenome assembly OGGZ01 (sample SAMEA2582025, study PRJEB24529) | metagenome | biome: Human gut stool | place: China | collected 2011
CGCGGCTGAGCGATCGGCGCTACGGGAAAACGATCCTGAACGCCTTGCCGGAAATGATGCCGGTAGCAGCAGCGGCAACTGCCAATGTGATTGAAGAGACAAAAAAATTCTTAAAAAACCATGAACGATCCACGCAGCGCCAATAGATTTTGTTATAATGCAAGAGATACTGAATTGAATTAGGAAGGAAAGCCGCTATGCAAAGTCGCCGCGAGGTACAAAGAGAACGCAGTCGTGGAACATCGAAGCGGATGATTCGTGATCTGCTGATTCTGATCATCCTAATTTTTTTGGTTGGCTGGAGCATCTATGCTGTCGGCAATCATCCCAAAGCAGAAGCGGAACGTCAGGCAACCACAATTGCCAAGCGTTATGCCAATTTAAAGACGCGCACTGATTTTTACATCTACAACCGAGAAAATACTTATTACACGGTTGCAGGCAAAAACAACAAGGGCCAGCGGATTCTGGTCATCGTGCCGCAGAAAAACGGCTCAGTGCGGGTTGTCAAGCAAAGTACGGGATTAACCGAACAGCAGGCGCTTGCCCAGGTTAAGAGCAATGAGCATCCGAAAAGGGTACTCAAGGCCGTGCCGGGGATCTTTAATGACAAGGTAGTCTGGGAAGTTACCTACCTTAACAGCAAAGGCAATCTCTGCTATGACCTGATCAACTTCAAGACGGGCAGCTATGTGCAACAGATCAACAACTTATAGTTACATTGTTTGGAGGAATTTTTTGTGGAAACCATCAACATTATTGATGCGCCAAAGCACGTCAACGAACGCGTGCGGATTGGCGTTTGGCTGACTGACAAGCGTTCCAGTGGTAAGATCGCTTTCTTGCAGCTGCGTGACGGGACAGCATTTTTCCAAGGCATTCTGCGGAAAAATGACGTAACGCCAGAAGTGTTTGAAATGGCACGGCATGAACTGCGTCAAGAAAGCAGTTTTTGGGTAACGGGCGAGATTCATGAAGATGCTCGTTCCAAGTTTGGCTACGAAATTCAGATTGAAGACATCGAACTGATCGGCGAAAGCGTTGACTACCCAACAAGGAACACGGAATCGACTTTTTGCTTGATCACCGTCATCTGTGGCTGCGTTCCAGCAAGCCACACGCGCTGATGCGGATTCGTGACCGCGTCATTCGGGCCAACTACGAGTTCTTTGGCGAACATGGCTTTACCAAGATTGACGCGCCGATTTTGACGGCCAATGCACCAGAAGGCACGACCGACCTGTTTAAGACTAAGTACTTTGACCGGGATGCCTACCTTTCTCAGTCCGGCCAGCTTTACGAAGAAGCCGGCGCGCTGGCATTTGACAGGGTCTACAGCTTTGGTCCGGTTTTCCGTGCTGAAAAGTCCAAGACGCGTCGTCACCTGATTGAATTCTGGATGATCGAACCAGAAATGGCCTTTATGCACCAAGAAGAAAGTCTGCAGCTGCAGGAAGAATACGTGGCCTACCTGATCAAGGCCGTAATCAAGGACTGCAGTCGGGAACTGGAAGTCGTTGGTCGTGATCCAAAGACGCTGGAACCATTTACGCAGACGCCATACCCACGCATCAGCTATGATGAAGCAATTAAGCTTTTGCAAGATGCCGGCATGGACGTTAAGTGGGGCGATGACTTTGGTTCCCCAGAAGAAACCTACCTGGCCAACCACTTCAAGCCATTTTACATGAAGGGCCATCCAACGCGCGACGACGTCTATGTCTGTGCCGATCTGCTGGCTCCAGAAGGCTATGGCGAGATCATTGGCGGCTCAGAGCGTGAAACCGACTACGACACACTGGTAGCATCAGCTAAAGAGGCAGGGCTGAACATCGATGACTATCAATGGTACTTTGACCTGCGCAAGTATGGCACGGTGCCACACAGCGGTTTCGGGTTGGGGCTGGAACGGTTCCTCACCTGGATCTGCCTGCAGGATCATCTGCGCGAAGTCATCCCATTCCCACGTCTGTTAAACCGGATCTACCCATAATCGGTATTAGACGCAATAATGTGGCTTAAAATCTAAATTAAAGGACCGATGGCAGGGAGTCATCGGTCCTTTTGCTTGATCTGGATTGGTTAAGGCTTAATGAGCGAACCTGCTTTAAGCAACGCGCGGCATTGTCATGAAGAAGACGTTTGAATGAATTGCTGATTGAACGGCTTTGATACTTGTATAAGTGCAGCCCGTTATTTTAAAATGATTGTTGCATGAATGAAAAAGGGGGATGCTTATGGCGAAGCAGGATTTTTTGTTTTCCTATCTGCAGGCCGGCGAAACTTCAATCAGTAATCTTTTGCTTCATCATTACCGAGAAATCGGGATGACCAGTGGTGAGCTGCTGGTCTATCTGGAATTGAAGTCCTACATCGATCGGGGTATTGAAAACCCCAGCATCACCTGGATTGCGGAAAATCTGCAGACTGATGAGCGGACCGTCTATGAACAGATTCATCAGATGACTGAGCATCAATTGCTGGTGCAGCGAATGAAGCGCGATGCCGAGGGGAAAGAAACGGCCTACTATGACTTTTCGCCACTGATCAGTCGTTTGGTTGGTCGTGAGGGACAGATTCAATCGCAGCAAAAAAACGTCAAGCAGACCACAGCTCGTGAAAAACTGTTTGCCGAGATCGAAAGCGAGTTTGGCCGCCCGTTGACGCCAATGGAGATTACCTATGTCAATGACTGGCTGGACAAGGATCATTATGAGATTGAGATGATTCGGCTGGCCTTAAAAGAAGCAGTCGTCAATGGCTCACTGCGGTTCCGCTATATGGATTCAATCTTAATGAACTGGCGCAAGAACAACCTTAAGACGCCTCAAGAAGTCGAACAGGATAAGCAGCGCTATCAGAGCCGCATGGCACAGCAGGGCGGACATTTGGGCAACCGGTCGATCCCCAATATTCCAATCCTTAAGCTGCCTGATGATTAAGCCTCAGCTGCCTGCTTGGTGATCATGGCCACGGGAATCAACTGCCTGCCCAAATTCTAATGAGTGCTTGATCTAATCTTTAAGTTTTGGTCAAGACAGCGCTTTTAAAACGAATTCAAGGTATAATTAAGAGGTAAATAATCAGAAAGGCGGTTTGCTAAAGATGAACAAACCAATCAAAATGCTGGCTGGATTGATGCTGGCAGTAACGCTTGCTGGTGCGGCAGCAGTAGCGGCTCCAGCGGTCGTATCTGCTGACACTGCAACCGAGCAGTCAAGCTCATCGTCTTCTACGGCTACGCATACCTTAAGCAGCTCTTACGTGGTTTATGGTGCCGGTGCGCCTCAAAGCGTCTATGATCAGCTAAACTCGGTAATGGGCGTGGATTCGTCTTTTAAGAAATTAACGGCCACGGCCAGCGACTACGCCAAATACATCGGCAATGGCACGACTACCGATGCCGCCATGATCAGTTCGGTGGCAATTGCGCCAACCGATCCAGGCAGCGGGGTCAAGGTCAATATCAAAAAGTACAACGGTCAAAGCAACATCACTGAGGTTACGGCTCAGCAGTACGCAATGGTTGCTCAGATGGCAGGGGTAACCGACATTACGATCGTGGTCACTGCCAATCGCGCCGTGTCAGGTGAATCTGCTTTAACTGGGGTCTACAAGGCCTTTGAAGAAGATGGTCACCAGCTGAACAGTCAAAACACGGCGGCAGCCAACTCGGTTCTGGATGCTACTCAAGATGCCATTGATGCCAATAAGGACGACTCATCCTACCCAGGTAAGCTGATGGCGGCAGTTGGCGATACATCCAAGCAGATTGCTCAGCAAAAACAGAGCAGTGGCGAGCTGGCAACCAAGGCAGATATTCAGGAAATGCTGAACAAGGCCCTGGAAAAACGCGGTATTGCTGATCAAACGACTACGACGCAGCAGGAAAAGATTGCTGGCGCGTTGGTCAACTTCCAAAACTCACCAATTTCTTCCAGCAAGACCTATATCAATAATGTAACCAATACGATCAATAACGTTAAGAATTCAACCGGCAACTTGATGAATAAGGCGAAGAATTGGGCCAACAGTGAAGCTGGCAAGGAAACGGTCAAACAGGCGCAAAACTGGCTGACTAGATTTATTAATTGGGTCAAGAGCTGGTTCTAAACTTAATATAATTAAGCAAACCGTTCGTGAAACTTTCATGAACGGTTTTTTTGCTGAAAAAAAGCATTTTGCCAGAAGAATTTATCCAAAAATGTTAGAATATTTTCTATTGTGATTTGAAATAATTTATGGGTAGGATTTTAAGATGAATAAACAAAAAAATATCGTTAAAGGGATGCTGTGGGCAGGAACCGCCTCAATCAGCTGGGGTGTTTCCGGCACGGTTCTGCAGCTGATCTCACAGAATCTGGCTATCCCTGCACATTGGATGCTTTCAATGCGTACCTCGGCTGCGGGGGCAATCTTATTGATAATCAGCGCGATTTTATACCGCGGTAAGATCTTTAACGTTTTTAAGTCATGGCCATCAGTAATCTCACTGTTCAGTTATGCGGTTTTTGGCTTGATGGCTAATCTCTATACTTTCTATTACGCGGTTCAGACCGGGAATGCGTCCATGGCGACCATTCTGCAGTATCTGTCACCATTGTTTATTGTTTTTGGCGGCTGGTTCTTCCAGCATAGCCGTCCGCTGAAAAGCGATCTCTTATCATTTGTGATTGCCATGGCTGGGGTTTTCCTCTGCTTGACCAAGGGGAACTTTGGGCATTTGGCGATTCCGCTGAATTCATTCTTATGGGGGCTGGGTTCTGGTATTACGGCAGCTTTCTACGTTGTTTTACCGCAAAAGGCCGCCGAAGAAAATTCGCCGCTGGTTGTGTTGGGTTGGGGGACCGCGATTGCTGGGGTCTTGTTTAATCTGTACCAGCCATTTTGGGTCAACACTGGTTGCATCCGTTTCAACAGTGGTCTTATTTGGGACGATTATTCCATTTGGGATGCTGATGCACGCGACCAAGTTTGCCCCTTCAGACGTGGTCAGCATTATGGACGCGCTGCAGCCAATCGTGACGGCAATCCTAAGTGTGATCTTCTTTAAGGAATGGATGAACTGGATCGAAATCTTGGGCATTGTGCTCGTGATTCTGGCCATTTATATTCTGCAAAATGGTCGTCGTAAGGGTCATCTTGAAACTATTGATTAAAAATGTTATGAGTTGTCAAAATAGGTATCTGGCTTTTCAAGCAGGATGCCTATTTTTGTCGGTTTTAGATAAAAAAACGATGCTGGCGAGGTATCTGACGGTCCTTGATTATTAAATTGTGATTTTCGGACTGGCTTGACGGATTGATTCACTTTCATCAGCAGCGTGTCGCCCAATGAAAGTGCCTGCGGTTTGAATATGACGATCATTTTAAAGCTGATTGGGCCAGATCGACTTTGTGAATTACCTACTATTATTGAATTTTCGGCCAATAGTAGGTAATGTTAGGTCTCCCTAAATCGATATATATTGATATTTACCTACTATGCATCGCTTTTTTGAAAAAAGTAGGTAATGAGTTTTTTGAAGATACTATTATGCAGGAATTTTTGAATAATGACCGCGGCTCAGCACTTTGATGTCCAATAGACCGATACCAACATTAACGGTTATTGTTGAGCCCAATCGCTGTCTTAAGCGCTTGGTAGGATAAGCAGCAATGTCTTATCGACTTGAAATAAATGCATACAGAAAAAACGATCGGTTCCGCTCTTAAACGGGATCGATCGTCTTCTTTTTTGAGATATTGAATTATTGACCAACGGCTGGCTGTGGCTGCTGAGCCGGCTGTTGCGTTGAGCTAGAAGCTGCTGGAGCCGAGCTGGCTGCGCTGGATGCACTTGATGAGCTTTCGCTAGAAGAACTGGCAGCGCTGGAACTGGAGCTGGAAGAGCTGGATTCCGAACTCGAATCAGATGCTGAGGATTCAGATTTGGAATGAGAACTGGAACTAGCTGAGCTGCTGGAGCTGGATGATAGTGCCGAGCTGCTGGTTACGCCTAGAGCCCATTTAGAATCTTTAATAACCAACTGACGAGTACCGTTTACCGTAACGGCTTCAACCGTGCTTGGCATAGACCAGTTCGTAGCGTGATTCTTGCTGTCAAGATACTGCATCAGGTCCTTGTACAGCAATTGTGCTGTTGTCTGGTAGGCTTTGGTAATTCCGCTGCCTGCCTGCATTGGATGATCATAGCCAGTCCAGATGGCAATTGAATAGTTCTTAGTGTAGCCGGCCATCCAGGAATCCATTTCACCATCGGGATGGCTGGAGGTTGGATAATCCGTCGAACCAGTCTTGCCGGCTTGGTAGACGCCAGAAAGGTTGGCCTTAGTGGCGCTTCCTTGACCGGTAAAGACGCCCTTGAGCATATCAGTGATCATGTAGGCCGTTGCCTTGCTCATGGCCCGCTTGCCGCTTGGCGAGTAGGTAAGCGTCTTGCCATCCTGCGTCGTGATCGAACTGATGTAGTAAGGCTTGTAGTAGGTACCGCCATTAGCAAAAGCCGCGTAGGCAGCCGCAATCTGCAGCGGCGATACGTAGATGCCAATCCCGTTTTGCAGCGTATATGCCTTGGATTGGGAAATACCCAGGCCCTTTAAGAACTTGGTAGCCCGTGAAATGCCAACGGTCTGCAGCGTTCGGATGGCTGGAACGTTTCTGGATTGAACCAGAGCTTCGCGCATCGTCATCGTACCCTTGTATTGGTTGTCAAAGTCATGCAGAACCTTGTTAGTACCAGGGTAGACGAACTTGGTATCTTGAACGGACTTATAGGTTGGCCACTGGAGGTATTGAATCGCTGGGCCATAGTCCATCAAAGGCTTAACGGTTGAACCAGATGAGCGGTCAGTCTGAACGGCACGGTTAAGGCCATAGACAACGTTGCCAGTCTTGCGGCCACCAAGCATGGCAACAATTTGACCATTATTAGGATCAACGACGGCAACCCCAGTCTGCATCTTATCGCTTTGGAAGGCTACCGAATTATTGGCAGCATTGTACAGGTGCTTTTGGGCGCTCAAGTCAAGATTGGTGTGCACCTTTAAGCCGTCTGTGTAAGGGTTGTATCCTTTAGCTACCAGCTGCGACAGAACTTCCTTGACGTAGGAGTCCACCACTTTTTCCTTAACTTGGACGGAATTATCGGAAGTGTTGCCATGGTTAGGATCAAGTCCTTCTTTGATGCTGACTTTTTTAGCAGCATTGGCCTGACTTTGTGAGATGTACTTGCTGCGTACCATGGCATCAAGTACCTGGTTGCGTCGTTGGGTTGCATATGTGGCATTGCCAGTTGTCGGGTTGTAGTAGGTTGGCGATTGGGGAATCCCAGCCAGCATTGCCAACTGAGCCAGACTAAGCTCGTTTAGATCCTTGCCGTAGTAGTATTGGGCGGCCGTCTTCATCCCATAGACCCCGTTACCCATGTAGACCTTATTGATATAAAAGCCGAGGATCTGCGACTTGGAAAAATGCCTTTCAACGTTAATAGCCAGCCATGCTTCTTGAGCCTTGCGCTTAAGCGTGCGGTCGGCATCAGAAGTTGAGAAGACGGAAAGCTTGACCAGCTGCTGCGTCAGGGTACTGCCCCCTTGCATGCCGCTTGAGCGATGGGTAATGTCAGCCACGGCAGCGCCCATGATTCGGACGGGATCAACCCCATGATGCTTGTAGAAACGCCGGTCTTCAATCGCAACGACCGCATTTTTCAAGGTACTTGGAATCTCGCTGTTGCTTGCGTATTCACGCTTTTGTGCGCCCAAGCGTGAGATGACGTTATTATCAGCGTCATAAATCGTGGTAGTGGTCTGGCTGGCCAATTGATTGCGACTGATCTTGGGCGCGCTGGATGCATAATAGAAAAATACGCATGCTCCGGCAACGACCATTAAAACGAACAGTCCCAAGATCCACAACAGCACGCGCTTGACAATGCTGCCGCGACCAGTCTTTTTCTTACCGGACCGTTGACTGGAACGGCTCGGCCTTGATTGGTTGTTCATTGCTTACTCCTTTAAAATTAGTGCTTTTTGGCGGCAATCAGCTGGTCAACCGCTGTCAGATAGTGCAAGCGCGGATTTAGGCCATACTGAACTGGATAGCCGTCTTGAATAATAGCGGTCAAGGGAATTGATTTACGTCCGCCATGCAGCTGCCGTTGCCAATATTCAAACAGGCTGGTGGCTGGAAAGACATACATTTGATCAAGTTCGACAAATCTGATCAGGGCAAAACAAATCCCACCTTGATCAACACACTCACGCATATGACGAATCTGATGCTCATGAAAGTTCTTTAATGGAAAAGAGGCTTTGTTGCGGGTTTCCTTGGCGTCAAAATCAATGTACCATCCTTTATAGATGCCATTGTAGTCAGTGGTTGAAGGCTGTTTAAAGTAGGCCTCGCGAATAACGGCGGCACTTCTTTTAGGATAATCAACCTTTACCAACTGAACTGGAGTTGGTTTTTTATGAATTACGGCAATATGATTTGCCAGGTAATACTGATTGCTGGCATTGATCTCAGCTTCCAATGACATTCCGCGCTGAGCATAGGATGAACACAGCGCAACGGATCGAGACTGCGGTCGTTCGTGAACAGCGAGTGGCTTTTGACCACTTGGATAATGAATGCTCATCAGTTTTTCCTCCCTTAACTAGGTGTTATTATACCAGAGTACGAAAAAAACCGGTTAAATCCATACAATAAAATTAATTGCAAACCAAATTTGGAAAGGAACATGATTAGATGAAAAGACTGTGGACGACGGGCTATCGAGCATATGAGCTGGGCGTCTTTGATGAAAAGAATCCCAAGGTTGCGGTAATTAAAGACGTGCTGCAAAAGCAACTGCGCTATCAATTAGACAGCACGTCAGAGGATTTTTGGCTGATTACGGGACCACAGATGGGAGTTGAGCGCTGGAGCATCGAAAGCGCGTTGACAATCAAAGTCGACTATCCACAGCTAAAGATTGCCTTGATGGAGCCGTATGCCGATTTTGCCGCACGCTGGAATGAAAACAACCAGGCCCGTTTGGCAGCAATCAAGGCCCAGGTTGATTTTGCCGGTCGGGTCAGTGAGAAGAAATATGAATCGCCAGAACAGCTGCGCGCCTACCAGAACTTTATGCTCCATTATACTGATGGCGCGCTTTTAATCTATGATCCCGAGCATGAGGGCAAAACGGTCTGGGACTGGCGAGCTATCAATCGCTACCGTGAGCAAAATGCCGATTATTCAATGAGAATGATTGACTTTGATGAGCTGCAGGAAGCGGCTGAAGAATACAGTGAGCGTCTGCGAGAAACAGATGAGGAATAAAATTCAAAATTGACTCTTGCAATAATTTTTGAGTCTGGTAAAATTAATTAATGTATTACGGATTAAACAAGCAATGAGGTGTTTAAGTTGGATGGCATTAAGTTTACACCGCAAGATATTTTGCAAAAACAGTTCAAAGAAAAAAGCATCGGTAAAGGTTACGACGTTTCTGATGTAGATTCTTTCCTCGATGATGTTATCAAGGACTATGACACTTTTAATAAAGAAATCACGCGGCTGCAAGATGAGAATGCTCGCTTGCGGTCCAAGGTTGATGAGCTTAATCGGCAGGTGGAGGTTGGTTCTTCCATTCCACGTTCAGCAAGCTCGCAGCCTGTTTCAAATGCAACCAATATGGACATTTTGAAACGACTTTCGAATCTGGAACGGCGGGTTTTCGGCTCACAGCTGAACAGCAGCGACCGTGACGATTCTCATTTGCTCTAGTCCGCAAATAAAATTGAAAAAACTAATGCAGGTCTTGGGCGATCGGGCATGATCATGCATCATGTCAGGAAGGTCCATGCTCGCACAGACTGCGATGTCTGTAGTGTTTGTGCTCGCTGAAAAAATAAGGCGGGGCACCGAGGGAACTCGGTGACGGCGGGAAAACCGGCTAAGGCGCAAGCTATGCCCCAGTATCCCTGAAAAGTGCCACAGTGACGAAGCAGGATTGGAAACAGTACTGGTGGAACGCGGTAAACCCCTCAAGCGGTAAACCCAAACTACGGTAGGGGAGCTTTGGATAGCGAATTGAAGTGATTCCAGGGGAGAGTTTTTACTCTGAGATAGATGATTGCCTCGATGTTGTCATGACCTGGTGACAGCATTACGACAAAACATGGCCTACAGAGATCTGCATTACAGGTGCCCGAGTTTATGCTCGGGTTTTTTATTGTCATTAAATGTAAACGCTTTCTAAAAAGACTGCGACTGAATTACAGGATGGTTTGATGTTTGATCTCATGCTTGCTGATTTATGGTGATCAATCTAATCGTGGCTTGGCTAGACCTTAAATTAAAGACGCAGCAACTGCTTGTCTGTTTGAATGATTGCCAGGCCTATTAATTGATCATATCCAAAATAAAATCATGGAACGATGCATTTTTATAAATGGAACGAACCAAATAAATTAAAGAATATTCATTTAATGCTGATTAAATCCTAAGCGATGTTGTCAAAATTACAATTCAAGGGGCATATGTTGCCAAAAAACTGAGAAAAAATACTTTTTTGAAACAATTCGCCAAATCTGTATTAAATTACTAATAAAATATTACATATTTAACTAAGTTCGTGTTGTTGAAAGTACTGAATCGTTTTATACTTTAGATAGTTAAAAGCAGTAAACGAAATTTCTTTTGGAAAAGATAGTTGGCTGATTTTGTTAATTAATTTCTAATAATTAATAAAAATTGCTTTTAGCTAATAATTAGCTATTTTTATGCATGAAATTTACGTTCGATTTTGTAAAGGGGTGATCAAATGCTGAGTGAAAAGGATTTATCAGCCTCGCTGCAGGCCTTTGTCGATGGCTCTAATTATCGCACCCAAGATGTTTTAGGCGTTCATCGCGAAAAGCGTGCGGAAGGTGAGGGATTCGCTTTTCGGGTCTGGGCACCGCATGCTCAGCAGGTTTGGCTGGTCGGTGACTTCAATCAGTGGGATGAGCATTCGCTGCCGATGCAAAAGGATCAATATGGCGTTTGGAGCATTTTTACCGACCAGGCGCAGGCCGGCCAGCTTTATAAGTTTAATATCAAGCAGAGTACTGGCCGCGAAATCATGAAGATTGATCCATTCGCGGTCTGTTTTGAACAGCGACCTGGCGTGGCGGCCCGTATCATCGATTTTCCCAACCGAAAATGGAAGGACGGCTTATGGCGAGGACGGCAAAAACGCGAGCATCATTTTAATCGTCCGCTTAATATTTATGAGGTGCACGCTGGCTCATGGCGCTTTCATGAAGACGGTACTCCCTATGATTTTAGTGATCTAACGCGCGAACTGATTCCTTATTTAAAAAAGATGCATTACAGTCACGTTGAGTTTATGCCGTTGATGGAACATCCGGCATCCTGGGGCTATCAAATTATTGGCTTTTATGCGCTTTGCTCCAGCTATGGCACTCCCGAACAGTTTCAAGAATTTGTCGAGAGCTGTCATCAAGCCAACATTGGCGTAATCATTGATTGGGTGCCTGGTCATTTTAATATCAATGATGACGCGCTGGCTTATTACGATGGTACGGCGACGTTTGAATATGAGGATGCCGATCGGGCTAAAAACATCGGCTGGGGGGCCTTGAACTTTGATCTGGGCAAACCACAGGTACAGTCATTTTTGATCTCCAGCGCGCTGTTTTGGCTGAACGCCTATCATGTTGATGGGATTCGGGCTGATGCAATTTCCAGCATCATCTACCTTGACTACGATTTCGGTCCCTGGAAGCCGAATAAGTATGGCGACACGCGCAACCTGGAAGGCTATGATTTTTTGCATAAGGCAACCAAAGCCATCAAGCTTGAGCATCCCGAGTCGTTATGGATCGCGGAGGAAAGCTCGGCTGGCGTGCAGGTTTCCGGTCGAATCGAGGATGGCGCGCTGGGCTTTGACTATAAGTGGAACATGGGTTGGATGAACGATACGCTGGATTTTTACAGCGAGGATCCAATCTATCGCAGCTTTGACTTCCACAAACTGACCTTCTCGTTTATGTATCGCTTGGCGGAAAACTTTATCCTGCCGCTGTCGCATGATGAGGTGGTTCATGGCAAGCGCAGTCTGATGAACAAGATGTGGGGCGATCGCTATAAGCAGTTTGCCCAGCTGCGGAATCTGTATGTCTGGCAGATGACGCATCCAGGCAAGAAGCTGCTGTTTATGGGCGGCGAGTTTGGCCAGTATCTCGAATGGAAATATGATGCGCCACTGGAATGGGTTGACCTAAAAGACCCATTGAACCAGTCGATGCAGCACTTTACCGCGGTTTTAAACGGCCTGTATCATGACAACCCATCGCTTTGGGAACTGGATACTAAAGACAGCGGCTTAGAGATCATTGATGCCGATAATAAGGATCAGACGGTCTTGAGCTATATTCGGCATGGTAAGCGCAAGCGTGATTTTTTGATCGTGATTCTGAACTACACGCCGGTTGAACGACGCGGCTTTAAGATCGGCGTTCCTTACGCGGGTACCTATCATGAGATTCTCAATACTGAAATGAAGGAGTTTGGCGGCACCTGGACTCGAAACAATCCTGCCTGTCATACCAAGTCGGATTCATTTAAGGAATATGAGTATACGATTGAAACCACGGTACCGGCATTGGGGGCCTTGATTCTGAAACCTGGCAAGGATGTCAAAATCGCGCGTCGCAAGCCTCGACCAAGAAAGCAAGTTAAGCCAACCAATAAACAACAGCATCAAACGGGGAGCAAATAGAAAGGGGTGTTGGATGGAGCCCACCATCCATGATTATGAATGATGAAATGTTAGGGATTGTATTGGCCGGCGGTAAGGGAACTCGGCTGGGCAAGCTGACGCAGAATCAAGCCAAGCCTGCCGTACCATTTGGCGGCCGCTATCGAATTATTGACTTTACGATGAGCAACTGTGTCAATTCAGGCATTCGCAATATTGGCGTAATCACGCAGTATCAGCCCCTGGTTTTGGATCGGCACATTGGTAATGGGGCCAGCTGGGGATTGGATCGTTTGGACTCTGGCGTGACGATCCTGCAGCCATACTCCAGTCCAGATGGCAGCAAGTGGTTTGCAGGAACGGCGCATGCCATCTATCAAAACATCGACTATATCGACAGTATCAATCCAAAGTATCTGCTGGTCTTGTCCGGTGACCACATCTATAAGATGGACTACAGCGACATGCTGCAGCAGCATATTGACAACGGCGCCTCTTTGACGGTAGCCGTAATCGACGTGCCGTGGGAAGATGCTTCGCGGTTTGGCATCATGAATACAGATGAGCATGATCGGATTACCGAGTTTGTGGAAAAGCCGGCTGAGCCAAAGAGCAACCACGCCTCCATGGGGATCTACATCTTTAACTGGGCCCGGTTGCGTGAGGTCTTGGTCAACAACTTTACCAAAAACGACAATATGCTCGACTTTGGCAAGAACGTGATTCCATATTATCTGGACAGTGGCGAGCCAGTCTACGCCTACCGCTTCTCGGGCTACTGGCGGGATGTTGGGACGATTATGTCGCTTTGGCAGGCCAACATGGAATTTCTGGAACCAAACAACGGCCTTAACATGCAGGATCGCAGCTGGCGGATCAATTCCCGCAGTCCACTGGCGCCACCACAGATGCTGACTGATACGGCTGAAGTCTCACAGTCGATGATCGTTGATGGCTGCTACGTGGCTGGTAAGATTCAGCACAGTATTCTGTCAGCCAATGTTCGGGTCAAAGAAGGCAGTCAGGTGATCGACAGTATGATCATGCCAGGTGCCAGCATCGGCCGCGACGTTACGATTCGGCGAGCAATTATTGGCGAGAATGCCGTGATTGGCGATGGCGTAACGATCGATGGCGGAGATGATGACATTGCGGTAGTCGGCAATGGCGAAACGTTAGGGGGAACCTCAAATGAAGAATAATCAAATGTGTGCAATCATTGTCGACGAGCTCAATGATGATGCCTTAAAGCCATTAACCAACGAACGACCACTGGGAACGCTGTTTTTTGACTGCAAGTACCGTTTGATCGACTTTGAGCTGTCCAGTGTCGTCAATGCCGGGATTCGCAACGTTCAGCTGATTGAAGACGAAGACAAGGTGCGGTCCGTCTTTGATCACCTGGGTGGCGGTCGTGAATGGGGACTGGATGCGATCGGCTCCTATCAATACGTCAACTATTTCCAGGACAGTGAAAACAAAAAGGCCGCTGGCGAAAAGTATTTCAACAACACGATTGAGTTTTTGGAAAAATCGCACACCGCCTATACGGTCATCATGGGGACGCGGATGCTTTGCAATCTCAATCTGCGGGCAGCTTTAAAGATTCACAAGCAGACCGATAAACCGCTGACGGTAATCTACAGTCGAACCGATGCCGATGAAATTGCCACTTACGACAACATCTTGAGTTTTGACAGCCTGGGCAACGTGATTACCTGCAATGAGTTTGCCAAGCTGTCTGATCAAACAGGAATCTTCAACCTGTCGATGAACGTCTACATTGCTGATACTCGTTGGCTGATCGACGCCCTGCGCAAGGGACAGCAGCTGGATGCGCCGGCTCAGCTGGACGACTTTTTAAAAGCGCAGCTGCCTAAGCCGGGATTGGCAGGCGGCTATGAATACGTTGGCTATCTTCAGAACATCTATGACCTGCCAAGCTATTACCAAGCCAACAAAGACATGCTTGATTCCAACAAAATGAACGAGCTGCTCTATACCAATCAGCGCATCATCACCCGGACGCGCAATGAGGTTGCTACCTACTATGACAGGCACGCCAAGGTTAAGAACAGTCATCTGGCAACCGGCTGCGATATTTACGGTACGGTTACCGACAGCTTGATCTCACGGCGCTCAGTCGTTGATCCAAAGGCTGTCGTAACCAACTCGATCGTGATGCCAAACGCAAGAATTGGTCATGATGCTGAGGTTCACTGGGCAATTCTTGATAAAAACGTGGTCGTCAAACCGGGCGTCAGAATCGTCGGGACTCCTGACAACATTTTGGTAGTGCCCAAAGATACCCGGGTTGAGGCTAATTTGAGCAGTACGGAAGAAGAGGCGAATTAATCATGAAAATTATGTTTGCGGCCGCGGAATGTGCCCCGTTCTTTAAGAGCGGTGGTCTGGGTGACGTGGTCGGCGCGCTGCCTAAAGCCCTTGCTAAAAAAGGTCATGAGGTGCGGGTGGTTTTGCCGCTGTGGCGCTGGATGCCAGGCAAGTTTCAAGAAAAAATGGAAAGCTGGGGCTCATTTGAGGTCAAAGTCGGTTGGCGAACCGAGTACTGTGGCGTTGAGACGCTTTATCAAGACGGCGTGCGCTACATGTTTTTGGACAACCGCTACTATTTTGATCGGCCTAAGCTTTACGGCTACTATGACGATGGTGAGCGGTTTGCCTGGTTTCAGCAGGCAGCTTGTGAATTGATGGGCCGCTACAACTGGGTGCCGGACGTTTTGAACTGCAACGACTACCATACCGCGTTTATGCCGTTTCTGCTCAAGGAAAAATATGGCTGGGTTGGACCATATCATCACATCAAGACGGTTTTGACGATCCATAATCTGGAATTCCAGGGTGAATATGGCCGCGAGGTCATGACCGAACTGTTTGGCATGTCGCCGGAACGCTATGACGATGGCACGGTTCGCTATGGGACGGCCGTTAACTTTATGAAGGCCGGGATCCTGTATGCTGATCGGGTCAACACGGTCAGTCCAAGCTATGCGGCCGAGATTCAGACGCCTGAATTCGGCTGCCATCTGGATGAGGTGCTGCGCATGGAAAACTTTAAGCTGTGCGGCATTCTAAACGGGATCGACTATGACGTCAATAACCCAGCAACCGACCAGAATCTGGCTGCCAATTACTCAGTTAAGAATCTAAAAGGCAAGGCCAAGGATAAGGCAGCCCTGCAAAAAGAGTTCGGTCTGCCGCAGCGTCCAGACGTACCATTGATCGGAATCGTCAGCCGCCTGACCCATCAAAAGGGCTTCCAGCTGGTCGTCAATGAAATGGAAAATCTGATGAAATTTGATGTGCAAGTCGTGCTGCTGGGAACGGGCTATGCCAATTTTGAACACGACTTCCGTTGGTTCAACGGCGTTCATCATGATAAGTTTGGCGCCAAGATTGAGTTTGATGTTGGTCTGGCCCAGCGCATCTACGCAGGAGCTGATATGTTCTTGATGCCATCTGGTTTTGAGCCATGCGGACTTTCGCAGATGATTTCAATGCGCTATGGCACGCTGCCAATCGTTCACCAAATCGGGGGACTAAAAGACAGCGTCGAGCCATATAATCCGATCACCAATACTGGCACGGGCTTTGGCTTTGAGCAGTTTAGCGGCTTTTACATGATGGAGACCATTAAAGAAGCCATGGCAACCTATCAGCAGCCGAAAATCTGGCGTCATCTGATGCAAAACGCGATGACTAAGGACTTTAGCTGGGATAAGCAGAGCCAGGCCTATCTGGATATGTATAAGTCACTGTTTTAGTTTTTGATTGCGAAAAACTGAGAGGGGATAGAAATTTGAGTTTAACAAAATCACAGTTTAAGCAGGATTTTAAGCGGCATTTAAAAGACGATCTGGCCCTGGATATTGATGAGGCCTCCTACTTTGATATGTACAAGGTCTTGGCAGGCATGGTCAAGTCAGCCTATAACCAAAACTGGCATCACACTTGGCGCAGCTATGATCAGCAGCACAAAAAGCAGCTGTACTATTTCTCAATTGAATTTCTGCCAGGCCGCATGCTGCAAAGCAATCTGTTCAATATGGGCTGGCTGGAGATCGTCAAGGATGGCATGAAGGAACTGGGCGTTGATTTTGAAAAGGTCGTGGAACAGGAAAACGACATGGCGCTTGGCAATGGCGGCCTGGGACGCTTGGCCTCATCGTTTATGGACGCACTGGCCAGTGATGGCTATGCCGGTAATGGGAACGGGATTCGCTACAAGTACGGCTTGTTTAAGCAGAAGTTCATTGATGGCTATCAAGTTGAACTGCCAAACAACTGGCTGAATGAAGGCAATGTCTGGGAAGAACGCCGGGAAACGCATTCCGTGCTGGTTCGGTTTGGCGGCCAGGTTTACCTGCAGCCAAAAAATGGTCAGCTGAAGCCGGTATACGAAGGTTCACAGCTGGTTAAGGCCGTGCCATACGATACTGGGATGGTCGGCTATGAGAATGGCGTGGTCAACACGCTGCGGCTTTGGGATGCCGAGATTCCTGAAGATGAGGAAAGCAAGTACCGGACGATTGACGATCTGCGGCGGGTTGAGGATCTGACCAGCGTGCTCTATCCTGACGATTCAACCGAGGATGGTCGTCGGATGCGGATTCGTCAAGAATACTTCTTTGTTTCGGCTGGTCTGCAGAGCATCGTTAATCATTACCTAGCCAAATATGACCAGCCTTTAGCCAAGCTTGATCAATACGTTGCCGTGCACATCAATGATACGCATCCATCCATGGCAATCGCCGAATTGATGCGTCTTTTGATGGATGAGCATGGCCTGGGCTGGGAGGACGCTTGGCAGGTTACGGTCAAGGTCATGAGCTACACTAACCATACGATTATGGCTGAGGCGATGGAACGCTGGGACATTAATATGATGCAGCAGGAAGTACCACGGATTCTGCAGATCATTCAAGAGATCGATCGGCGTTTCGTGCTGTCTTTGGAAGGCAAATATGATCAAAACTTCATTAACCGCACGCGCATCATTGCCAACAATCAGGTTCACATGGCACACCTGGCAATCATTGGCTCGCACAGCATCAATGGGGTTGCCAAGCTGCATACCGAGCTGCTGAAAAAAGAAGTGCTGCATGACTTCTATCGGCTTTACCCCGAACGCTTCAACAATAAGACTAATGGGGTAACGCTGCGCCGCTGGATGGACATCGACAATCCGCGGCTGGCCGCCATTTTGGATCAGGAAATCGGCTCTGGCTGGCGCAAGAACCCGCTTGAATTGGAAAAGCTGCTGAAGTACCGGAGCAACAACAAGGTCTTGGATCAGCTGATTGCTGCCAAGCAGGCCAACAAGCGTGATCTGGCCAAGTTTATCAAGCAGCAGACGGGAATCGAGGTTTCATCAAAAGCTATCTTTGACGTTCAGATCAAGCGGCTGCATGCCTACAAGCGCCAACTGCTGAACCTGCTGCGCATCGTCAAGCTTTATCAAGATTTAAAGGCCAATCCAAATGCCGACATCTACCCACGCGTATTCATCTTTGGCGCCAAGGCAGCACCGAGCTATCAATACGCTAAGGCCGTGATCAAGTGCATCAATGAGATTGCCAACCTGGTCAACAATGATCCTGACATCCATGATAAGCTTAAGGTCGTCTTCTTGGAAAACTACAATGTTTCATTAGCTGATCGAGTTATTCCGGCTGCTGATGTTTCTGAACAGATCTCACTGGCCTCAAAAGAAGCATCCGGAACCAGCAACATGAAGCTGATGGCTAATGGTGCGCTGACTGTGGCTACGATGGACGGCGCCAACATTGAGATTCATGACTATGTTGGTGATGACAACATCTTTACGTTTGGTCTCTCATCCAAGGAAGTCTACCGCTATTATGCTGATAATTCATATCACGCCAGCGAGTACTATGAAAACGACCCAGTTATTCACCGCGTTGTGGATGCCTTTGTTGATGGCACGATTCCGAACATCAGCATGGAAGGCCGCGAGATTTTTGATTCGCTGGTTCAGTATAACGGCGATCAGTTCTTTGTACTGCGCGACTTTGAATCTTACCTCAAGGCGCAGGACAAGGTTGATCAGGCCTACCGCAACCTTAAGCACTGGGCTCAGATGAGTCTGATCAACACTGCCAATGCCGGACACTTCTCGTCTGACTTGACGATTGATCGCTACGTTGACGATGTCTGGAAACTGACGCCAAACAAGTAAGGGGGGACTGCTTTGGGGCAGATCCATTACAATGCCTGGCGGTTGGAGTTTAAACGGCCTTTTGGAGCACTGCAGGCGGGCAACAACGTTCAATTCAGCGTTAAGGTTGACTGCCAAAGCGTTACGCAGGTCGCGGTCGGCGTTACCAAGCTGGATGAGAATACGGTTTTTTATCCGCTGACTCAAGATGAAAACGAGCCAGGCAGGTATACCGGCGAGATCAAGATCACGACTTCTGGCTTGTATCACTACTATTTCCGGGTGCGTCGCGAAAACGATGCTGCGCTTTATCTCGGACATCTGCATGGCGGCACGGGGAAAGAGACTACGGACATCAGCAAGGTTGAGCCGTTTCAGCTGACCTGTTACGATCGGCAGGTTCCACGGCCGGAATGGTATCGCAATGCGGTTTTTTATCAGATTTTTCCGGATCGTTTTGCAAATGGCAATCCGCATGGTGAAATTGATGGCAAGAAGCCGAATACGTTTTTGTATGGGACGACTGCTGATCGGCCGATGTATATCTATGACGAAAATCACCACATTGCACGTTGGGATTTTTATGGGGGCAACCTGCGCGGCATCATTGCCAAACTTCCCTATCTTAAGCGTTTGGGCGTGACGGCACTTTATCTGAACCCGATATTTGAAGCCTCCAGCAATCATCGCTATGATACCAATGACTACTTGAAAATTGACCCGATGTTGGGAACCGAAGAAGATTTTAAGACTTTGATCACGATGCTGCATGAAAACGATATGCATCTGATCTTGGATGGTGTCTTCAATCATGTGGGCAAAAACAGCCGCTATTTCAATGTCGGTCATCTCTACGGCGAGCAAACCGGAGCCGCTAATGATAAAAACAGTTCTTATTACGAATGGTTCAATTTCAAGCATTATCCGGATCAATATGACTGTTGGTGGGGAGTTGATGATCTGCCGACGGTCAATAAGGATAATCCCAGCTACCAGCAGTTCATTTATGGTGAACGGGGCAGTGTCTTGACTAAATGGAATGATCTGGGGGTTGATGGCTGGCGGTTGGACGTGGCTGATGAACTGCCGGATGATTTTCTGCGGGCAATTAGACACAACCTGGATCGTTATGATAATCGCATTCTGATTGGTGAAGTCTGGGAAGATGCCTCCAGCAAGGTCAGCTATGGTCATCGGCGTCCCTATGTTAGTGGCGACAATCTGTACGGTACAATGAACTACCCATTACGGCAGTGGGTGATCAGTCTTTTGCATCGTCATGAGGAATTGACCAAAGTTGGCGAAGACTTGTTAACGTTAGTGGAAAACTATCCGCGCAATTTCCTGCTTGATTGTCTGAATAACCTGGGAACGCATGATACCGAGCGCATCCTGACCGTTTTGAATCAAAGCGTGCCACTGGTAAAGATAGCGTTTGCTCTACTATTTAACCTGCCGGGAATTCCATGTGTCTATTATGGTGACGAAGCCGGTGTGGAAGGTGGCAAAGATCCTGATAATCGGCGTTATTTCCCATGGGGGCATGAAAACGTCGAGCTGCAAAAGACAGTGCACTACTGGGCAGATATCCGCCAAGAATGCGAGGCGCTTAAAGAAGGTCAGACCGGAGTCATGATTGCTGGCACAGAGATTTTGGGACTGATTCGCTACACGTCGGACCGTGCAACGCTGTTATTGATTAATCGCGAAAATCAGAATGCGCTGGCACGAGATTTACAGTTTATGCACGTGCCAACTGGTCTGCAGCAAGCTATTGAAAAGCGGGTTGCAGGTCTGCGCATGGCACCGTTGACTACCAGATTTACTGAGTTGAACGTGATTTCGATAATGGCCGATGAAGATAACTGATAAAACAAACAAGCATCGCTGCAATTGTACGGCGGTGCTTGTTGTTGTTTTCAGAATTATAGTTGGGACTTAAAGATGTCGGGAAAAAACTGATAGATCCGAATTTTAACGGCAGTGTGAAAAGGGATATCAGTGAAGGTTTTGCAGGCGTGTAATTATAATATTGGTTGATGCAGTGACAATATCTCACAGATTCGATTGATTGCAGAGAGCGAAAGTTGCCGTCAAACATCATTAGCACACATTATGCAAAAAATCTTGCATAATAACATATGAAAAAATTGTCATTACCTATTTTTATTAAGAAACGATGTATAAATAAGCAATTTGAGGACATCAGCCATTAAAAGTCACTAATTCTCAATTAATAATAGAGTTTTGGAAACTAATGAGGTCAACCGGCCTAAAGTTATTGCTGCCAAGCTGAGCATTGGCAGTCGCTGGTGAATTTGGCTGCCTGGTACTGCCGATTTCTGAGTGATGATGAAGTTTTTTGCTGAGCAGATTAAAATTTTTTGAGATTCCTGATGACAGTCGTCGCCGATTCAGTTAAGATACTTTATGAAAAATAAATTAAAAAGTGCTGAGAAAAGATGAGTATCCAATTAAGACCGCTTAGAGAGTCGTTAATGGTGGAAAGCGATCGGTCAAAGTTGGTGAAGCGTGAGCCTCTGGTGAGCGCAGCACGGGGCGACGCCGTTATCAAAGTCGGGGTTTTCAAATAATCGAGAACTCGCTGAGGAGAATGCTGCAATGCGTTCTTGAAGATGGGTGGTAACACGCTGATCATGACTGTCAGACGTCCCTAAAAAATGGCTGAGGAGCCGTTTTTTAGGGGCGTTTTTAATTTTCAACAGCACTGAGGAGGATCTTATGAGAAGAAAGCGACGTCGAAACTGGATTATTGCCATCGTTGCCTTATTAATCGTTGCAGCAGGGGCGATTGGCCTAATCTATAAACGAACGGCCAAGCCAAAGACGACCACGGTGCGATTAGGTTTGGTCGGTACTGATTCGCAGCCAGTTTGGAACAACGTCAAGGCGCGGCTTAAAAAGCAGGGGATCAATATTGAATATGTGGTCTTTGATGATTACGTTCAGCCAGATAAGGCATTGAAGGATGGCAAGATTGACATGCACTCTTGCTTGACCAAGTACTACTTTGAATCTTACAACAAGTCACAAAACGCACACTTGGTAAGTATTGGTAATACGGTGATCTCCCCATTGGGACTGTACTCCAAGAAATACAGCACGCTTAATGATCTGCCAAATGGGGCCACGATTGCGATTCCAAACGAGCCAACGACTTTGGGCCGTGGACTGAACATGCTGCAGTCGGCGAGATTGATCAAGGTAAAGAAGAGCAGCGGCATCAAGCCATCATTAAACGACATTACCAGCAACCCTAAGAATCTGAAGTTTAAAGAAGTTGATCCGGCAACAGCAGCCCGGGCCTTGAATTCCGTTGATGCATCGGTAATCAACGGTAACTACGCAGTGGCTGCTAAGCTTAAGCCAGGTAAGGATTCGCTTTACATGGAACCAATCAACAAGAAGGCCAAGCCATACGTAAACATCATTGCCGTACAGGAAAAGGATAAGGACAACCCGGTCTACAAGAAAGTCGTAAAGGCTTACCAGACTGAAGAAACCAAAAAGGCCATCCAAAAGACCTACAAGGGTGCCCAAAAAGCTGCTTGGGACATCTATGGCACGAAGTAATGACTGGTAATAACCAGTGACTATTAAATGAAAGGGGCAGTTAAGATGAGTGCAGTTAAGATGAGTTTTGAAACGGCAATTTTTGCAGGAGGATGCTTCTGGTGCATGGTTGAGCCATTCGATACCTATCCAGGCATTGAAAAAGTTGAATCTGGCTATACGGGCGGGCACGTTGAAAATCCGACCTATGAACAGGTTAAAACGGGGACGACCGGTCATACGGAGGCAGTCCGCATTACGTTTGATCCAGCTAAGGTTTCTTATGAACAGCTGGTTGAGATCTACTGGCACCAGACAGATCCAACTGATGCCATGGGACAGTTTCAAGATCGTGGCGACAACTACCGCCCCGTGATATTCGTTAAGGATGAACAGCAGCGGCAGATCGCATTGGCATCACGGCAAAAACTAGCTGACAGTGGGATTTTTGATGATCCGATCGTAACCAAGATTGAAGACGCTCAGCCATTTTATCTGGCAGAAGACTATCACCAGGATTTCTACAAAAAAGATCCAGAACGCTATGCTATAGAGGAGGCTGGCGGACGGGAACAGTTCAAGCAGGAGCACTGGCACGCCTAATTATAAGCACACTATAACCAACCGCATATGATTAAATTCCAAGTTCTCCTATACTTGAAGACATATTCAAGGAGGAGGACTTTTTTATGAAGCAAGATTTTGTCGAAGTTGATATACCGCGAACAAAGAAGCCGATTGCTAAGCGCTCACGCCTGGCAGCTATCGTTTCACTGCACCAAGTAAAAATTAATGTCTACCAAGAAGCAGATCCCGCTCTGGTTAGTGAGATCATTAAAGCAGTAGCCGCTTATGCTGGTTAACTGGAGTGCTCCTCAGCACGTCTACATAGTTTGTGGCAAGACCGATCTGCGGAAGGGCATTGACGGTTTGGCCATGGTGATCGCAGAGAATTATGGCTTGGAATTAGATAATGATTCGCTATTCCTGTTTTGTGGCAATCGTAATGACCGCTTCAAAGGCTTATACTGGGACGGTGAAGGATTTATCTTACTTTATAAACGCTTTGAAAATGGTGGATTACGATGGCCGCGACATCGAGAAGACGCAGTGGCATTAACCAAGAGTCAGATTAAGGCATTGTTAGAAGGTATCTCGCCACTACCTCAGAAACGAATCAGGCCAGCTATTAAGGGACCAGGGTATTAACAAGTTCCTCTTTTATTTACCTCCATTATCTGATAACCTATGGTCATCAGATAATAGAGGAGGTGATTGGTAATGGCTGAGAAGATCACTTTAGAAGAAGCTTTGCGTGAGAATAAAGAACTAAAGGCTAAGATCGCGGAACTGACCGAGATGGTAAACTATCTGCAAAAGCAACTTTTTGGAAAAAAAACTGAAAAATTAAGTGCTGGCCAGCTGGATCTGTTTGATGATAAAGAACAGGAAACCGCGCCAACAAATGATTCAACAGTCGAAAAGTTGACCACTACCGTTACCAGTCATCAGAGAAAATGCAAATCAAAGGAATCACGTAAAGAATGGCTTGATTGCTTAGAACAAGTTGAAGAACTTCATCAGCTGAGTAAGCAAGAACTGACTTGTGATCAATGCGGTCAAATGATGACGGTTATCGGCAAACATGAACAGTATCGTGAAGTTAAACTGGTTCCTGCCCACCTGTGCTGCAAAATCGTATGTACTGAAACGGCTAGATGCGAACACTGTCAAGATCCGGAAACCGGCAATGATGTACTTGTTCAGGCAAAGACGCCACAGCCTTTGTTTCCACACAGTTACCTTTCAGGCTCGGTAATCGCCGAAGTACTTTTTGAAAAGTTTGGCCTGGCAGTACCGTTTACCCGCCAGACGCAGTATTGGGAGCGCCTCGGGCTTCCAATCACCAGTAAACATATGGCTCGTGGGGTAATTGAAGCTGGCGAAAGGTTTGGGCAAAAGATTTATGAACGTCTGCGTCAAGAAATCAAGGCAGCACCTGTGGTGCAGCTTGATGAGACGCCATTTCAAGTTCTGGATCTTGATCAATCACATGGCTACTTCTGGTCAGCCTGTTTTACGGAAGAATTCAGTCCACATCAAGTATCGTATTTCCACTATGCCCCTTCACGATCAGGAAAGGTTATTACAGAAATCTTAGGTGATGACTTTTCTGGCGGTATTATGTGTGATGGGTTTGGTGGATATTCTGATAATCGCTTACCAGAAGCGTATTGGGGGACCTGTCTGGTTCATATCAATCGCCAATTTAAGCGACTGCTTGATCCAAAGATTACCCGCTTTCAAGGGCAAAGTATTGCGAGTGACGCTGTGCGGATCCTTACCAAAGTATTTCACATCGAAAAACGGTTGAAATATTCATCAGCAAGTGAGAAGGCAGCCCAAAGGCGTCAGCATTTAAAAGCGATGATTGATGATTTCTATCAGCTGATTGAAGAAGCCTTGACGAAATCGCCACTCAAACCGCTACGCAATGCAATTAAAAATGCCCTCAAATTGAAGAAACGGGTTTACCAGATGTTCAGGCATGGAGAGCTGCCATTGCATAATAATCACAATGAGCAACTGATTCGTCCCACCACGCTGATCAGAAAGAACAGTCTGTTTGCGAAGTCCACGGCTGGGGCCAAAGCCAATGCGATCTGGTATAGCATCGTGCAAACCGCAAAACTAAATCATTTTTGACCCGTACCCCCAAAGTTGGAAACACAACTTTGGGGGTATTTTTATG
>OGGZ01001102.1_pt1 | contig 25234 bp, 20 predicted proteins | sample 1571371 | NCBI WGS metagenome assembly OGGZ01 (sample SAMEA2582025, study PRJEB24529) | metagenome | biome: Human gut stool | place: China | collected 2011
ATAAATGAGCGTCAGCCCGCCGACCCTGCCCAGATACATCAGCGCGATCAATACCGCCTGCGAGGGAATGTGCAGCTGCGGCGTAATACCCAGAGTCAGTCCCACGGTGCCCACCGCCGACGCGGTTTCATATAGGCAGGGGGACAGCGGAAGATTCTCATATACGCTGATAAAGACGGCTCCCCCAAAGAACAGCGCAAGGTACATCGTCAGAATGGTCGCAGCGGTTTTGACGGCACCGCAATCGACTCTGCGCCCAAAGAATTGGGCGCTGTCCCGCTGACGGAAGGTTGCGGCAGCATTGGCAAGCAGAACTGCCAGCGTGGTGGTTTTCATGCCGCCTGCCGTGGAGCCGGGAGAACCGCCAATGAGCATCAGAAGAATCATCATGCCCTGCGACGCACCGGACATCGCGGATAGATTTACCGTGTTGAAGCCTGCCGTTCTCGGCGTGACCGATTGGAACAAGGCTGCCTGAACCCGCTCTCCGAGGGGAAGGGCATCAAAGTCCACAAAGAAGAAAAACAGTGCCGGAAGGACGATCAGCACGAGTGTCGTAACGAGAATGACCTTGCTCTGCATTCGATAACGGTGGATGTGCAGCTTGTTTTCGCAAATGTCATCCCACGTTAAGAATCCGATGCCGCCGGTTATGATCAGCAGCATGACCGTGATATTGATCACCGGATTTTGGACATAACCGGTAAGGGACGGATACAAATTATTGTTCGTTCCCAGAATGTCAAACCCTGCGTTGCAAAAGGCGGAGATGGAGTGAAATACCGCCAACCAGATCCCGTGCCATCCATAGTCGCGGCAAAACACCGGCAGCATGGCGAGCGCACCGATCAGTTCGATCAGAAATGTCCCTCGTAGGATGAACCGTGTTAGCCGGACGATCCCTCCGACCTTCGGTGCTGAGATGGCGTCCTGCATGGTGCTGCGCTGCATCAGAGAGATTCTTCGCCCGGACAGCAGCGCAAACGATGCCGCCACAGTGACAACACCGAGCCCGCCTATCTGAATCAGCGTCAGGATCACCGCCTGGCCAAAGACCGACCAATAGCTGCCGGTATCCTGCACCACAAGCCCCGTTACACAAACAGCGGAGGTTGCGGTAAACAGCGCTTCATTGAACGGCGTTACGCACCCGGCTGTTGTGGAGAGCGGCAGCATCAGCAGTAGCGCACCCAGCAGAATGACCCCGGCAAAGCCCAATATGATAATTTGAAAAGACGAAAGGCGGTGCTTTCTGCAAACCATTTCTTCCGACATCATCCTCACCCCTTATGAATCGCGCGATTGCTTTATTGTTCGCAGGTCAAACACACGTCGCATTGCCTGACTGTGATGAAGGATACCCTGTACGCACTCAGATCGGAGACTGTGATCTCCAAATTCTGAGCGGTAAAGGAATCGCCCTTGATGGGGACTCTATTCAGCTGCTCCATGACCCAGCCGCCGACAGAAACACTGTCCGATTCCAGCTTGATGTCAAAGAATTCCGTAAAATCCTCCAGGCTGACGGAGCAGTCCACGCGATAGGTATTCTCGTCCAGCTTTTCAAAATCTTCCTCCACCTCGTCGTGTTCGTCCCAAATTTCACCAACCAGTTCTTCCAGAATATCCTCCATCGTAACAATACCAAGCGTTCCGCCGAAATCATCTACGACCACGGCGATATGGGACTTCTGATGCTGGAACATTTTCAAAATATCCCGGATTTTTGTGTACTGATAGACAAACAACGGTTTCGTCATGATCTCCGCAATGGGCTGATCCGTCATCTTGCCGTTGATATAGAAATCCTTCTGATGAAGAACGCCGACGATCTGATCAATGGTATCCCGGTAGACCAGCAGGCGGGAAAAGCGGGACTGTGTAAAGGCTCTGGCAATTTCCTCATGGCTTTCGCCGATGTCCACGGCCTCCAAGTCGATTCGATGGGTCAAAATTTCTGCCGCCGTCAGGTCGCGGAACTCAAGGGCGTTGCGCAGCAGCTCACCCTCATTTTCGTCAATGCCGCCGTCCTGCTCTACATCCTCCATAAAAAGAAGCAACTCCTCGTGGGACATTTTTGCATCGTCATCTGTCTTGAAGAAGCGGGAAACCAGCTTTTTCCACTGGGAAAAGAGAAAATTCAACGGTGTCAGCACCCAAATCCAAAGGCGGATAAAGGGCGCGCTGAACAAAGCAAAGCGTTCAGGGGCGTCCTTTGCAACACTCTTGGGGGTGATCTCACCAAAAATCAAAACAACGATCGTTACGACGACCGTAGAAACCGTCGCGCCGATGTCGCCGTAAAGTCCGACGAACAGAAGTGTGCCGATGGACGCCACCATGATATTGACGATATTGTTGCCGATCAGGATGGTGGAAATCAGCTTGTCATAATCTTCGGACAGCTTGAGCGCCAGCGCTGCCCGCTTGTTTCCGTTGTCCGCCAACACCTTGAGGCGGGTCTTATTCAGAGACGAGAATGCCGTTTCTGTGGCGCTGAAATAGGCGGACATGACGATGCAGGCCACCATTGCGAAAATGCTTCCAAAATAATTCATTTCAAACTCCTTTATGTTCTGTTCATACGATCATTTCATGCAAAAAAGACACACCTATACCCGATACCGCAGCAAAGGGCGTAGACATGCCACATACGAACAGACCATATAAGAGCAGTTACCGTTATCGTCGCTACTGTCATTTTCCACGGATTTCTTCCTCCTTTTTGCTGTGTGCTTATATCATAGCATTTTTCCGGTGTAGATTCGGTAAAGAAACAAGTGCGGCGCAATATCCCCCTGTGAGAAATCTTGAAGCGTTTCCGTTTCTGCGGTATAATAATGTCGCAGTATCGTACAGGAGAAACATGATGAAGAACCGTCAACGACAAAAGGATATTTTATTTTCAATCATTATTTTTGGCAGCGCCTTTGCCGTCAATTTGCTGATTCAGAAGCTCTTTACCACGCAGACGCTGGTGCCCATGATCTTTGTGTTCGGCGTGTTTCTGATCTCGCTGAAAACGCATGGGTATTGCTATGGCATCACTTCGGCTATCGTCAGTGTGTTTGCGGTGAATTTTGCCTTCACCTATCCCTATTATGCCTTCGACTTTTTTGTGGAGGAAAGTATCCTGTCCGCCGTCATCATGCTCATCGTCGCCGTTTCCACCAGTACTCTGAACATTCGCATCCGCGATCAGGAGAAGCTGCGCTCAGAAAATGAAAAGGAGAGAATGCGGGGCAATCTGCTGCGGGCAATCTCCCATGATCTGCGCACGCCCCTCACCTCCATATACGGGTCATCCTCCACGCTGATCTTCAAGTATGACGCGCTGCCAAAGGAGCAGCAGCTCAAGCTGTTGGGAGAAATTCAGGAGGACAGCGAGTGGCTCATCCGCATGGTCGAAAATCTCCTGTCCGTCACAAGGATTGACGGTGCAAAGGTCGAGGTCGTGAAGACGCCGACTGTTCTGGATGAGCTGATCGACTCGGTTCTCATGAAGTTTTCCAAAAAGCATCCGAACCAGAAGGTCATCACGCAGATACCGGACGAGTTTGTGGATATTCCCATGGACTCGCTTCTCATCGAGCAAGTGCTGCTGAATCTTCTGGAAAACGCTGTATTCCATGCAAAAGGCATGACGGAGCTGATGCTTTCCGTTTCTCTCGTGGGAGACAAGGCGGTATTTGAGGTCGCCGACAACGGCTGCGGCATTCCGGAGGATGCGCTCCAAAAGATTTTCAGCGGGAGCTATGAAAAGTCCGCCGCGCCGGTGGACGGGACACGCAGCAATATGGGGATCGGGCTATCTGTGTGCGTTGCCATCGTCAAAGCGCACGGCAGTGACATTACCGCAGAAAACAGAAAGGGCGGCGGTGCGGTATTCCGCTTTGCACTGGAAAGAGGGTGTGAGGACGATGGGCAATAACAAGTACAAGATCCTGATCGTAGAGGACGAGGCCAACATCCGAAGCTTTATCAAAGCCAATCTGGAAACCAGTGACTATCAGGTGCTCTGCGCGGAAACCTGTGCGCTCGGCATGATGATGTACGCCTCCCATCATCCGGATCTCATCGTTCTGGATCTCGGTCTGCCGGACAGAGATGGCATGAGTCTGATTCAAGAGGTGCGAAAGACGGACACTGTACCCATCATCGTGCTCTCCGCCCGCTCCAACGAGCGGGACAAGGTGGAGGCGCTGGATCTGGGGGCGAATGATTATATTACCAAGCCCTTTGGTACGGAGGAATTGCTGGCCCGCATCCGCGCCGTTCTCCGCAGCCATCGGCACAGCGAAGAGAAGGAAAGTTCCCCCGGCGGAAAATTCCGCCTTCAGGACTTGCTGATCGATTATGATACGCGGCAGGTCTTTGTTGGCAAAGAGGAGATCGACCTGACCCAGACGGAGTACAACATCATGGTATTTCTCTCCGTTCACGCCGGGAAAGTGCTGACGTATGCCGCCATCATCCGCGCGGTTTGGGGGTATTCCGACTATGGCAGCGTCAAGAAGCTGCAAGTCAATATGAAGAACATCCGCAAGAAAATGGGCGTGACGCCCGGCGAAAAGCGCTATATCATCAATGAGCTTGGCGTCGGCTACCGGATGCTGGCGGAGGACGAATGAAAGGCGGCTTATACAGCAAGTCTTCAACATTTTTTGATAGTTTTTATAACTATAAGGAGGCCCTATGAAAAAAAGTATCATCATACTGCTCACGTTTGTTTTGACATGTTCGATCTTTCCTTCCGCAAAGGCGGCGGATACAGCCCACGCCGCCGCGCCGATCGATCCGCTGGTATACCAGCAGATGCTGGGAAAAGGCATGGATGTTGATTGGTGTAAAACTGCCGCTGGTATGTCGCTTTACCGCTCAGATGTCCCCAAAGACTTTAAGCAGGCCGGAATATCCCATGTCCGTATCCGGGTGAAGGACGAGGCTACTGCAGGGGTTCTGGCACTGCTGGAGCGGCAGGTCAGCGACTGTCTGGAGACTGGACTGATCCCCATTATTGCCTATCAAGCCGATGAACTGAAAAAAGACCCATCAGACAAAAATCTCCGCCGGGTCGAAGCATGGTGGAGAACCGTCTCAGAGCATTTTCAGGATGAGTCGTTCCTGCTGTCCTTTGATCTTATCATCGAAGTGACCGATGCTTTGAAGAACCAGCCGGAACGTCTTAACGAGATTTATGAGCGGCTGGTATCGGTAGTCCGGGAGAGCAATCCGGAGCGGATCGTTATGATCTCGCCGCGTTTGCGGTCTGACGCGACATATCTGCGGGATCTCACCATTCCCTCGGCGGCGAATGGATACCTGATGGCGGAATGGCATTTTTATGCCTCCGGTCCTTCCAAAGAGAACCCACGCAAGCTGTGGACCAGTGGGACTGCCGAGGAAAAGGCGCTGATTCAGGAAAAGATCGATTTGGCCCTCCAATGGCAGGAGGAAACAGGAGTTCCTACTTGGGTGGGGGCATGGATGCCAGGGAATTACAATGAAGGAAATACTTACACTGTAGACGAGCAGGTTGCTTTCGCCTCCTATATGACACAATCGTTGACGGATGCGGGCATCCCCTTTGCGATCAATGCAGACAGCCATTTTTATGACCGTGAACAACATAAGTGGCTGGAGGACATGCAACCTGTTTTTATGGCGATCTATGGGGCGCAGGCGCTTCCATTTCAGGATGTGCCGGAAGGTGCATGGTATCAGTCTGCGGTGTCGTATGTTTACCGGCGTCAACTGTTTTCCGGTATCTCAGCAACCATCTTTTCTCCTCAGCACGCCATGACCCGGCAGCAGATGTGGATGGTCATGGCAAGACTAAAAAATGTGCGTCCCCAGTCCATGGAAGAGGCTCGGCAATGGGCTGTATCCACAGGGCTCAGTGACGGAAGTAATCCCATGACAGAGGTCACCCGGCAGCAGATGGTTACCTTTTTGTGGCGTCTCTCCGGTTCTCGCGATACGCAAAATACACTGGATCAATACAACGATTTTACCGAGATCGCACCCTATGCGACCAAAGCCATGGGGTGGGCGGTGGAAAAGGGACTACTCAGCGGCACGACTCCCCATACGCTGACTCCAAACGGAGCTGTAACCCGTGCACAGGCAGCGGTGATTTTAGCCCGATATGATGCGATACTCTGAGACTACGTCTGTCATCCAGAACCTTTGGCGCAATCGGACCGTAGGAGGTAAGACCTCGGCACTCTCTCTGCCGCTGAAGCCTATACAACGATAGATTAAATTTCAGTTCTCTACCTTTTCATTGGAAGAGGCCCTAAAAAATTTTAATGAGGATATTTAGTCGCATCGCAAAGGCATTATAGCATATTCTATCTGGTAAAAAAGAGTGGGATAAGATAATACGATTTAAGAGTACAGATTGTTAGATGGAAAGTCAAGATTTGCATTGAAAATCAAACACAAGCTGTTGTCAGTATGATCCAGAGCGGTCTGCGAAGTGCTCCACTGCTCCGGGCTCCGTAATGGGACTACGCAGTGCTTCGGCACTGCGGCACAGGAGGGAACTGCATCCGCAAATGCGGACGCAGCTCCCTCCTGCTTTTTCGCTCACAGCTTATTCAGTTTTTGCGTGACTTCATCCACAATGCGCTGACGCTCCTCTTCACTCTGTGCTCTGTTGTATTCCTTCAACGCATCGTCCCGCAGCGTCTCCATTTTCCGGGACCACACTTCAAACACGCCCTTGCTCATCGTCCCCTTTCGGGTACGGGCAAAATATTTTTTGTAGCTTCCTTTGCGCGTGCTTTCGAAGTACGATCTATGGAATAGCGTTTCGGACGTTATTTGCTCCTTCACCATAGATGACTATTTCACTTGTGGTATTCTTTGATAACAGCATCGCAAAATCTGACTAAGTTTCCTATCGCAATTAAGATTTGCCCACATTTTGAACCCTGCTCAGAAGATGGTGAACGCTGAATCCACTCTGCTGCAAGGGCTTTGACCACACAAACAGCCACAGACCTGCGTGGAATATGTGGAAACGACAGATTCAAAAAGTGCTGGAAAGCAAACGAAACGGAATAGAAATGACCATAAACGAACGAAAAATATTATAAAAAGTTTCAAATGTCGGTTGACGTGCAGGGGGTCACAGGTTCGAGTCCTGTATCGTCCACCAAACAAATCCCTTAGAGCCGCAAGGCTTTGAGGGATTTGTTGCTGCGCTGAAATGGTGTTTACCCTTCATCTTACCCTTTACAGAAAATCTTTGCGACCGGATTTTCCGCGTATTGGTGGATCGTGGTGCACAGTTCCTGTCCGATCCGGATACGGCCTGCGGTTAACAGGCAGAGCTCTTACAAGGCTGCCTGAGATAGAAACGCCCGGTATACCGCCAGTCCGTCCACCGTGCCCGTGTAGTGGTCCTCTGCCAGCCGCTCCGGGTGCCATTGGATCCCCCAAACCGGCAAGGTTTTGTGTCGGAAGGCCTCTACTACGCCGTCCTCCGCCCGTTGCAAAACCTCCAAACCGGTTCCCAGGCGGCCAATGATCTGGTGGTGGCAACTGTTGACCATACAGCGCTCTCCGTATAGCTCCCACAGAAAGGACGGTGCATTTTGGACGCTGTGGAGCCGGTCAACGCCTTCTATGGCGCTGTGTCCTGGCCAGTCCTGCACCAGATCGCCGCCGAAAAACACATTGATGGTCTGCATTCCCCGGCATATACCCAGGACCGGCTTGCCAAGGGCCGTAAAATCCGCCAGCAGCTCCAGTTCCAGCGCGTCCCGTTCCGGCTCCAGATCCCGGCAGGCTGTGTTTTTCTGGCCGTAACGCCAGGATTCCATGTCCCCGCCGCCGGGCAGCAGCAAGCAGTCGCAGTCCGCTGACCGGCTCCCGAAGCAGGGAGTCCCTCCGGCACGTTCCACCGCCAGTGTATAGTTTTGGTAAGCTGCGGCATCACCAAGAATATAGACCCGCAGGGCCATAGCACTTCCTCCTTCTTCATCCGCACGGGTAAGATATGCTCATTCTATGCTGTGTTCCTTCGCCGTGCAAGTATTTCTCTTGCAATAGCTGTGAAAATATGTCATAATATCTAACGCAGTCCCCACAGAGTTTGGATTTGACCGCCTGTGTGCGGCGGGTAAATGGGGTTGCTTGGAGATGTACCCAAGTGGCTGAAGGGTCCGGATTCGAAATCCGGTAGGCGCCGCAAGGCGTGCGGGGGTTCAAATCCCTCCATCTCCGCCAAATTAGACAAAAGCTGTGTATAACCTATGTTATACACAGCTTCTGCCCTTTTAACAGGGCAAACACACAAATTTGACCTGCAAACTGTGCAAAATAATGGCACGGGAGAAAATGAAATAATCTATATTCCTATGTTTTATCTCTTGAATGGGGTAACACATGGGAATTTTTGCTTTTAGGAGGAATAAAGCATGAGAATACCATATGGTTTTGAGTTGATCAGCGGCGGGACACTTGAAGTCAACAAGGATGAAGCAAATATCGTATCAATGATTTTTGATTTCTATATGGCAGGAGCAAGCTTGGGAAAAGTGGTGGATATGCTTCATTCAAAACAGATATCTTCTCCAACCGGAAAGTTGAAATGGACCCGCGCTACGGTAGATCATCTTCTTTCTAATGGCAAATATGTGGCTGTTGTCGGGTTGGAGAAATTCTTGGATGTGCAATTTGAGAAGGCTGCTCGCTGTAATATTGACTACGACAAGGATGGGGCACCGAGGAAAGATACGCGTTATGTGTCTCCTGCTGTGGTTCAGATTTAATTTGTCTTTTACAACTCTGAAAGTTATGCTACAATGACCTTGCGAGGTGATTGTGTGGCAAAGAAACTGAATCTGGTAGATATGTACGGAATTGGAGTTATGCTGGAATACCTTGTAGCTGAAGACAACCTTACCTGCGAGGAACGGGATCGAGTCATATTGCGAATTGCGCGGGAAAACGATATTGCCGAATATATGCTTTCAAATCTTGCCGGTTATGGAAGAAGTAAGCAAGAGGTGTTGAAACGGGTGGAACGGAGAAAGCAGTCGAAGGCTCAGCCCAAAAAGCAGGATGATAGTTACATTTCGCTGACTGAGCTTGCGCGAAATCACAGCAAGGCTGCTTCGGGATATGTGATACAGAGTTGGCTGAGAAATGGAAATACTTTAGCATTCTTAAATCTCTGGGAACAGGAGAACAATCCGAATTATAGTGAGGTCGGTTATGCAGAACTTTCGAAGAGAAAGAAGAATGCCTCATGGCATCGTTTCCAAGCAGGGAAAAAACGGAGGAACGTTTGCCCATCCGATGATCGCCTGCGAGTTTGCCTCGTGGATTGCCCCGGAATTCAAGATGCAATTACTAAGGTTATCGCTGGATAAAACAAAATTGCGATGAGCGAATATCGGGTTGGGTTGCAGCTTCATATCGAATTTGCAGGAGAATGTTGAAAGAATTTATTGCAAAATGGATGGAAAAATAAACTGGATGTTCATAGAACAGAAACCAAGGTTTAGCGGAGTCTCGAACGAGATAAATTCATCAGCCTGACTGATTCGCTAAAGCCAAGGATAACGATAAAACTTGATACATTATGGTTGATATAGGCGGCACACTTATAAAATAAGTGGTCTATATATGATTGGTGGCAGATAGATGGGAGGACTATATTATGCCAACAACAATTGATAGCATGACAGGAGTAGAAATAAAATCTCCGTTTTTTGATACTGCTGTATCACTTGAGTTGTTTCCTGTCCATCCAAATGTGTTGAAAAATCCGAATGCACCGCAGAAAAATCGGGTGGCACTTATATATGGATCAAATGGAAGTGGTAAAAGCACAATAGCTCAAGGATTTAGGGAATACGCAGAATCTGTAGTACCAAAGACAGTAGAATTGAACCCTACAGCAGGAGCGGCGATTATTAAAATGTCCTCGGGAATGAAATCAGAAAAAATCTTTGTTTTTGATGAGAAGTATATTTCCCGCAATATTAAAGTACAGGAAAGCGGCTTGGGGACAATTGTCCTCTTGGGGGAACAAGTTGAGCTCGAAAAACGACTGGAAGAGCTGAAGGCGCAAATCGCTAAACTTCAAGCTAATATTGATTCTAAAGCCGAGAATGTTGAGAAGTTTAATTTGGTAAGTGATGTTATTTCCCCGGAATACTGGAAGGCTGCAATAACGAAAAAATTACAATCACCTGGTGGATGGGCTGAAACAAGCGGAATTCGAATAAAAAGAAATCAAATAAAAACTCGAGTTACAGATGCAGAAGTTGACCGGTTAGGACAATTGACCCCACAAAAGGACGAAACATTAACAAGAGAAAAATTCACAGAATTATTTAGCGTTTTTGATGGTATTGAAACCTCTGCATCGCCTGTTGCTCCAGAAATTCGAGCCATTGACATTCCAGAGAAAGTAGTAGAGGATACAAAAAGGCTATTAGCGGAAGCACCGCAAAAGCCGATACTGACCGAGCGTGAACAGGAGCTGCTTCAGTCTTTTGGAATCGAAGTGCTTTCAAATGCAAAAGGCTTTTTATCAGTAAAGGCAAATGAGATTTGCCCAACCTGCTTACAGCTGATTTCAGAAGAGCACCGAACAGAGTCTTTACGGCAGATTGAAAATATTCTAAACCGTGAAGTGGAGGAGTATCGCAAAGAGTTGGAAAGCCTGATCTTACCCGAAATTGAGGCAGAGCATTACCAGCGCTACAGTGTATTGGATTCTGAACTCCTCGGACAGATTATTTTGCAGATAGCCTCCGTCAACGCCATGATTGCCAGCCACAATAAAACTATCCGGAACAAAACTGCTGATCCTCTTTCTCCGATAGAATGTGTCGGCTCTGAAAAATTGATAACTGCGTATAAGCAGTTGAATAATCTTTTAGGCAAATTAGAAAGCAAGAGAGAATCCTTTAACCAGATTGTTACTAACAGGCAGACTACGGAAAAAGAACTGCTGAAATTAAATGATGAGATTGCTCATTATGTAATTTATACGGAGTATCAATCGTTGCTATCGCAAAGAACTGCAAAGCAAACCGCAGAAGAGGAATTGTACCAATTAATTCAGGCAAGGAAAGACCACGTCAAGGAGCAGCAGTTCTTGGACGCACAGCGGAAAAATCTTCAGATTGCAGTTGAGCAGATCAACAAATCGCTTTCTTATATCTTTTATAGCAATAGCCGGCTAAAATTACACCTCGAAAATGACCAGATGTATCATCTAACGGTAAACGGGAAAGATGTCTTTCCAGATAAGATATCATGCGGCGAGCGAAATGCTTTGGCGCTATGTTACTTCTTTTCAGAGATTGCAAAAGAAACCGAATTGCAAAAACTGTATCATGATGAGATGTTCGTGGTCATTGATGATCCTGTTTCAAGTTTTGATGTTGAAAATCGTGTTGGGATTTTGTCTTTCTTGAGGTATAAGTTAAACCAGATGCTTTCCGCTTGTGCGACTACAAAAGTTCTTATGATGTCGCATGATGTGAGCGTGATATTTGACTTACAGAAAGTCATGGATGAGGTTTCCGCAAATTGTGCTGAGGTTGGAAAACATGCGGAGTATTGCTCATTCCAGCTTGTGAATAAGAGAATAGTTCCGTTTAAAGCCAAGTCACATAACGAATATACGAGGTTAATGAAATGTGTCTATGAATATGGCCGCAATCCTGAACCTACGGCGGAGTTAACTATTGGCAATATGACAAGGCGAGTATTGGAAGCATTTTCGACATTCACATTTAAAGAAGGACCCGATAAAGTAAGTTTGAATCCACAGGTACTTGCCCTAATTCCAGACCAGAACAAAAGAGCTTATTTCCAAAACTCTATGTATAGATTGGTTTTAAACACGGAGAGCCATTTGCAGGAAGCCGTACAAGGAGCACCGGAGATGAGTTTCTTTAGTCATCTTACCGTTGAGGAAAAACAACGTACAGCCAGAGATGTCTTGTGTTTTATGTATTGTGTTAATCCAGCTCATGTGTTGGCTCACCTTCCCAATGCACGGAAAGAATTAGATAATTGGATGGCAAGTATAGGATGAGCAAATAACAAAAAGTTTCAATTAGATGCCAAAAGTCGTTGAATTCAGCGGAATTGGCAGCTTCTTATTACAGTATGTCGAGGATAAACCCCACGAGAACACAGAAGAAGGTGAAGTTGAGGTGAAAACAAATGGCCCAGAGTGATAAAATCCAACTGTTCGAGGACAAGCGCATTCGCACTGCGTGGGATGCGGAAAAGGAAGAATGGTACTTCTCCATTGTCGATGTGGTGGCTGTACTGACTGACAGTCCAAATCCTCAAACCTACTGGCGCGTACTTAAAAAGCGTTTAAAGGACGAGGGAAATGAAACCGTTACAAGTTGTAACGCTTTGAAAATGACCGCTGCAGACGGCAAACGCCGTCTGACCGATGTGGCTGACACCGAGCAGCTCCTCCGCATCATCCAGTCCATTCCTTCGCCGAAGGCAGAGCCGTTCAAGCTATGGTTGGCACAGGTTGGCCGGGAGCGTATCGAAGAAACCATCGACCCTGAGTTAACCATTGACCGGGCTTTAGAAACCTACCTCAAGAAAGGTTACACCCGCGAGTGGATCAACCAACGGCTGCAGGCCATTCAAGTCCGCAAAGAGCTAACAGATGAGTGGGATGCCCGTGGTGTACAAAAAGGCGTGGAGTACGCTATCCTCACGGACGAGATTTCCCGCGCATGGTCGGGGATGTCTACCCGCCAGTACAAAAACCTGAAAGGCTTGAAAAAGGAAAACCTTCGGGACAACATGACAACGCTGGAGTTGGTGTTGAATATGCTGGCGGAAGCAACAACCACACAGTTCTCAAAAGATCGCAAGCCAACGACTTTCCAAGAAAATCTGGCAGTTGCCAAAGCTGGCGGTCAGGTTGCCGGACGGACAAGAAAAGATATTGAGTCACAGTCAAATATGCCGATCATCTCCCCTAAGAATGCAGTACAACTCAATCAAGTAATAACTGATTTGCTGGAGGATGCGACTTCGGATTTGCCGAAAAAAGCGGACGATAAGTAAACTTTGGCGTTCTTTGTAGTACATAGATATTTTCAAATGGCAAAAACAAAAATATCCGAATTGAAGCCACCTGACAAAAGAACCAGGACATTCTTATGAATGTCCTGGTTCTTTTTTTATAACGTTTTTTGAAAGTAAATAAGCACAATACAGATCGCTCTCATTTACTGTGCGATCTTGCTTTCCGCGCTGCCGACTACCATTTTGGTCAGGGCGAACAGGGCGATGACGTTGGGAATGACCATGAGGTTGTTGAACATATCCGTCAGCTCCCACACCAGATCGTTGCTCATCATGGTGCCCATCAGGATGAACACCAGGGCGATGAGGGTGTAGATCACGGTGCAGGCCTTGGGGTTCTTCTTGCCGAAAAGCCAGATGGCGTTGATCTTGCCGAACAGGTTCCAGCTCAGAACCGTGGAGAAAGCGAAGAAGAACAGGCAGATGGCCACGAACTTGGCGCCCAGGCCGGCACCCATCACGGAGCCGAAGGCGGTCTGGGCCAGGTTGGTCTTGCTGAGGGTGGAAGTCACATCGCCCACATAGCCGCCCGCCAGAGGGCCGTCAGCAGTGTAGAGGGTGCAGATGATGACCAGCGCATTGAGGGTCAGGACCACGAAGGTGTCGATGAACACGCCGATCATGGCCACCACGCCCTGGTCGTGGGGGTCCTTCACGTTGGCCTGAGCGTGGGCATGGGGGGTAGAGCCCATACCGGCCTCGTTGGAGAACAGGCCCCGCTTGGCGCCCTGGGAAACGGCCTGCTTGATGGCATAGCCGAAGGTGCCGCCCACGATGGCCTGGGGCTCAAAGGCATACTTGAAGATCATGCCGATGGTGGCGGGGAGATACTGGATGCGGAAGATGAGGACGATGAGGCCGCCCAGCAGGAAGATTGCCGCCATAATGGGGACGATTTTTTCCGTAACGGCGGCCAGCCGCTGAACGCCGCCCAGGAAAATGATGCCGCAGATGATGACCAGCGCCACACCCACGATCCAGGAGGGGATGCCAAAAGCGGTCTGGAAGCACTCGCCGATGGAGTTGGACTGCACCATGCAGCCCATGAAGCCCAGAGCCAGGATGATGGCCACGGCGAAGAAGGTGGCCAGGAACTTGCCGAAGCCGCCCTTGAAAGCGGTGGTGATGTAGTAGACGGGGCCGCCGTGGATGGTGCCGTCAGCGGCCTTCACCCGGGTCTTGATGGCCAGCGTGGATTCAGCATAGATGGTGGCCATGCCGAAGAAGGCAATGACCCACATCCAGAAGATGGCGCCGGGGCCGCCGGTCAGAATAGCACCGGATGCGCCTACGATGTTGCCGGTGCCCACCTGAGCGGCAATGGCGGTGGCCAATGCCTGAAAGGAGCTCATGCCGCTGTCATGCTTTTTGCCGTTGAGGGTCAGATTGCCGAAGACTCTGCGCATACCCTCGCCGAAGCAGCGGACCTGAATGAAGCGGGTCTTGATGCTGTACCACAGGCCGACAGCCACCAGCAGAAAGACCAGAATGTAGTTGGACAGGTACGTGTTGACGCTGCATACAGCGGGATAAAGCGCAGCGTCCAGTTTTGCGACGATCGATTCCATAGTTTTTTCCTCCTGCACACGGTTTCACCGACGGCGGGATCTTTGCCGCGGTGATAAAAACGGAGCGGCTGGCAATGCAGCCGCTCCGAAGAACGCAGTACAGGAGATCGACGCAGCCCCGCCGCAAACGGTGAAGCCTGCGGCCTGCCTGACGGATCTCTCCGCCTCGCCTGCCGCTGCGTCAGATCACTCTGTCCTTTTACCTGAGAGATTCAGCGGTCATGCCGCCTTTCACCTTCGGTACCCGGTGAGCCGGGATTCTCCAGAGCCGCATCCACCCATAGTCCTGTCCGCACGGCGGACACCTGAGAGTTTTACTCCTTCGGTAGACTTACGTCGTTTTCCTATGGGCTTCCATTGCCGGTATTCCGTTGTTGAAGATAGCCGTATCCTATCATATGCGCCGCGGAATGTCAACTGTCCGCACATGGTGGAATGTCTGAAATATTTGAGGTTTTCCAGAGAAATTTGTGCATACGGGAGAAAAAAGCGGTCCCTCTTTTCGGAAGGACCGCTTTTCGGTATGCAGCTGATCAGAAATCTGCGCTGCCCACAGTGCGGGGATGCAGCTCCACGTCACGGATGTTGTTCACACCGGTGAGATACATCACCATCCGCTCGAAGCCCAGGCCATAGCCTGCGTGACGGCAGGAGCCGTAGCGCCGCAGGTCGCAGTAATACTTGTAATCCTCCGGATTCATGCCCAGCTCCTTGATGCGGGCTTCCAGCACATCCAGACGCTCCTCGCGCTGGCTGCCGCCGATGATCTCGCCAATGCCAGGCACCAGGCAGTCCGCCGCGGCCACGGTTTTGCCGTCATCGTTCAGGCGCATATAGAAAGCCTTAATGTCCTTGGGATAGTCGGTGACGAATACGGGACGCTTGAAGATGTGCTCTGTCAGGTAGCGCTCATGCTCGGTCTGCAGGTCGATACCCCACTCCACGGGATAGTCGAACTTCTCGCCGCTCTTTTTCAGCAGGTCCACCGCTTCCGTGTAGCTCACCCGGCCGAAGTCGGAGGAAGCCACGTGCTCCAGCCGCTCCCGCAGGCCCTTATCCACGAACTGGTTGAAGAAGTCCATCTCCTGAGGGCACTGCTCCATCACATAGCGGATGATATACTTGATCATGTCCTCGGCGGTATCCATATAGCCGTTCAGATCGGTGAAGGCCATCTCAGGCTCCACCATCCAGAACTCAGCGGCGTGACGCTGGGTGTTGGAATTCTCCGCACGGAAGGTAGGACCAAAGGTATAGACATTGCCGAAGGCCATGGCGAAGTTCTCGGCGTTCAGCTGACCGGACACCGTCAGGCTGGTCTTCTTGCCGAAGAAGTCCTGGCTGTAGTCCACCTGCCCGTCCTCCGTCTTGGGGACGTTGTTCAGGTCCAGCGTGGTCACCTGGAACATCTCGCCGGCGCCCTCGCAGTCGCTGGCGGTGATGATGGGGGTCTGTGCGTAGACAAAGCCGCGATCCTGAAAGAACTTGTGGATGGCGTAGGCCGCCGCGCTCCGCACCCGGAAGGTGGCGGAGAACAGGTTCGTCCGGGGACGCAGATGCTGGATGGTCCGCAGGAACTCTACGCTGTGGCGCTTTTTCTGCAGGGGATAGTCCGGAGTGGAGATGCCCTCCACGGCGATCTCGGTGGCCTTCAGCTCCAGTGGCTGCTTGGCATCCGGTGTCAGGGTCACAACGCCGGTGACGATCAGGGCCGCGCCTACGTTCTGGGCGGCGATGTCCTTATAGTTAGAGAGGGCCTCTGCCTCCATCACCACCTGAAGATTGCGGAAGCAGGAGCCGTCATTCAGCTCGATGAAGCCGAAGCCCTTCAGATCCCGGATGGTGCGGACCCAGCCGCCCACGGAAACGGTCTGACCGGAGAGCGCTTCGCTGTCTGCAAAAATTTTCGCGATTTTTGTGTAACTCATAGTTTGATCCGTCCTTTGTGTTGTTGGTACAATTATAAGCATAATACTCCTATTTTTCGTTCTTTACAAGAGGGAACCGCCATTCTTCCAGCAGAATCAGGGATTTTACGGCGAAAACATAAATTCCTCTTGAATTTTGGCCATTCATCCGATATAATGAACAACGTTAATGCCGGTGTGATGGAATTGGTAGACGTGACGGACTCAAAATCCGTTGGTAGCGATACCGTGTGGGTTCGAGTCCCACCACCGGCACCAAATAGAAACACCATCCGTCAGGGTGGTGTTCCTTTTTTGCTATGCAAAAGTGTAGCAAAATAAGAAATGTGCCACTTCCTCGCCCCTGCGGGGCAACCGGAAATGGTGCACGAAAACTTCATGCACATTTCGTTTGCGGTATGCGCTGTCCGTATGCGGCAGATCTTATGGGAAAACAGGAGGAAACCGCAGCGGTCAGGGTGGTCCTCGGAATTCTGTATAGATATTTTTCGCCAATATGTGCATAGTATAAGGACGTATGATGCGCTCTGTTCTGCACCGCAGAATGGACGAACACAGGAAAGGTAACGTAATTTATGAATCGGAAAAACCATCTGCTGGCGATCCTTGCGGCTGTCAGCTTCATCCTTGCCACCCTTACCGGCTGCGGCGGCAAAACAGAGCCGGACGTCCCGCAGCCAACGCCGGAACCTGTCGAATACGCCAATCTGACGGACGAGGATTCCCGTGCTCTGCTCTCCCGGCTGCTTGAGAACGCGGGCATAGACGAGACCCGGATCCGTGGCCTTTTTGACCGGGTGGACCAGTTCAACGCCAGTGTTAAGAGTGAATGGCTGACGAACGGCTTTGAGCGCGCTGTCCCCACCGACACCAAGTACGATCCCTATGAGATGCAGGATCTGTGGGTGGAGAAAAACGGCAGCTTCCCCGGCTATAACTGCCGCATTACGGCATTCAGCCTGTTCGGTGAGTTCGTCACCGTCGGAGCGGATCAGCCGAAGACTCAGGGAGAGGATACGCTTTTTCTGGATTTGGAAACGCTGACCGAAGATCCCGCCGTTCTCTGCGGAGACAGCACTGCTAAATTCTGCGCGCTGTTTGCGCCGGTGCCCGCCGCAGACAGTACGGACGTGGACGAGCAGGCCAAGACGCTTCAGGCGGGCTGGGCCGCCCGGGGCGTCGCATTCTCGGACAGCACCGCCCGGCTGATCTCCGTTGTCCTGCATGACAGGTTCTCGGACACGGAGAATACGCTGTTTGTGGGGCATGTGGGGGTGCTGCTGCCTGTGGAGGACGGGAGTTTCTGCCTGATCGAGAAGGTTGCCTTTCAGGAGCCGTACCGGCTGGTAAAGCTGCGAAACCGGGCGGAACTGCGCAATTATCTGATGGCAAAGTACGATACCTCCTGGGGACAGGATACCACCCGGCCCTTCATCATGGAAAATGACAGCCTGATGGCGGAGTGAGCGGCGGCACGGGACTGCGGATACCGTATCAGCAATCATACAGTAAAAATAATTGGTTTCCTTGAAAAACCGGCAGACGTGCGGAGCGTCTGCCGGTTTTTGTGTGCAGAACGTTGCACCGGGGCACATGTTTCTGTTGATGGCCGCATAGATTGGACAAGCAAAGGAGGAATCGCTATGCAGCTTTGGAAAAATACGGCTTTGACCTCGGTGGCGGCGCTGCTGGGGCTGTTTCTGCTGCCCTTGGCCGTAGCCCGGGAACCGGCGGAGTTGCCGGAGCATACGGAATTACCCCGGACGGAGCAGACGGCTCCGGTCCAGCCTGCGGTAAAGGCTGTTTATGACGCGGACCGGACCCTGCGGGTGCTGGACGGAGAGACTGTGCGGGAAATGACGCTGGCGGACTATCTGGTGGGCGTCACGGCGGCAGAGATGCCGGCGTCCTTTGCAGAGGAGGCGCTGAAGGCTCAGGCGGTGGCAGCCCGTACCTATACCCTTTACAAGCTGACAGCCGGCAGCAGCCATGGGGACACGGCGGACATCTGCACGGACTCTACCTGCTGTCAGGCGTATATCGCCATGGAGCAGGCCCGGGCCAACTGGGGGGCACAGGCGGACGCTTATGAGAAAAAGGTCCGTGATGCAGTGACATCTACCGATGGGGAGGCCATCCTTTACGGCGGCGTTCCAATTCTGGCGGTGTTCCATTCCAGTTCTGCGGGGCTGACCCGGGCTGCGGGGCAGGTGTGGCAGAACGATCTGCCCTACCTGAAGCCAGTGGATTCCCCCGAAGCCAAGGAGACCATCCCCAATTATTACAGCCGCGTAGACTTTACCCCGGCGGCGCTGAAGGAAAAGCTGCTGGCGAAGATCCCCTCTGCCGATCTCTCCGGGGACAAGAAAAGCTGGCTGAAAGATCCTATCCGGGACAGCGCCGGCAGCGTGGAGACGGTGGAGGTGGGGAGCGTGACGGTCCGGGGCGGTACGGTGCGCGCCGCACTGGGGCTGCGCTCCGCCTGCTTTGAATGGGAATTGCAGGACGGCAATTTTGTGTTTTACGTCACCGGCTACGGCCACGGCGTGGGCCTCAGTCAATACGGCGCGGATGCCATGGCGGAGAGCGGCGCGGACTATCAGACCATCCTGACCCACTACTATACCGGCGTGACGGTGGAGGTCTTCAACGGCTGAGTCACGGACTTTACAAGACAGAAGCAAATGTGGTAAAATATTTTATTAAAAAACTGCCGCAAAGGGGGAACTGCTGATGAAAAAGCGATGGGCCATGGGTCTGCTGTGCTGCTTGCTGCTGTTTCAATTGGCTTTTCCGGCCAAAGCGGCGGGCAGTGTGTATTTCGTGGCGGCAGAGGAAAGCGTTCTGCCGGTGACAGATGCCACCATGCCCTTCTGGGCCAACGGCTATCTGTATGTACCGGCCTCTGTATTCACCAATCTGGGGATCTCTGTCATCAACAATACCGCAAAAAAGATGACGGTGCTGGAAAAGGACCGCCGGGCCATGCTGTTTGACTGGGCCAAAGGTACGGCGCAGGACAGCAGCGGCAGTCTGTTCACCCCCGGCGTCATTCAGTCCGGCGGACTGGTGTTTGTCCCGGCGTCTACCGTCGCAAACTTTTTCGGCCTGCAATATTCCGTGACAGATGTGACCAACGGCTATCTGGTGTGGCTGCGGTCTCCGGATTTCGGCATGAGCGCCAAGGATTTTGCCAATGCGGCGACCTACAATATGGAAGAGCGCTACAACGCGTATAACAAGGGTGCCACGTCCAGTACCACGCCCAATGTACCGGTTACACCCTCCGCACCGACGCGGGGGGCTAGGATCCATCTGTGTCTGGAAGCGGATCAGCGGACCTCCGGACTGCTGGACGCCTTGGACCGTGCCAACGGCTGGGCCACCTTCTACTGCACGCCGGACTTCTTGGAGTCCAACGGCGAGCTGCTGCGGCGGATGACTGCCTCCGGTCATGCGGTGGGCATTCTGGCGGAGAGCGGCGAGGACACGGCGGAGCAGCTGCGGCGGGGCAATGAAGCCCTGTACCGGGCCACTCTGGGAAAGACCCGGCTGGCCTACGTGCCGGATGCGGAGGAGACGGAGCTGCAGGCCTTGGAGGAGGTCGGCTGGCGGTGCCTGACACCCTCAATGGACCGGTCGGATTACAAGCTGGAAAGCAGCTCCAACGCCTCCGCGCTGATGAAGCGGGTGTCGGCCCGGCGGGGGGATGTGTCTGTCTGGCTGGGGACCACTGCCTCTGCCGCGGGCCTGCGGGAATTTGTAATCTCCGCTCAGGGAGCGGGCCACTACTGCCGGGCGATGACGGAAATCGGCTGACCGGCGGCTGAAATGGCGCAAGATTTACAAAACGTTCAACACCCTGACGAAGTTTAGGGTAATATAAAGTAGAGAAGAACATAAGAAACGGGACCGGAAGGCCCTGCAGAACGGAGGAGACCCTATGGGACGCAACATTCTGGTTGTAGAAGACGATAAGAATATCTCCGACCTGATCCACATGTATCTGGTAAAGGAAGGCTTTGATGTCCGCATCGCTGGGGACGGCGGCAAAGCACTGGAGGAGTTCCAGAAGAAGGAACCGGACCTGATCCTGTTGGACATCATGCTGCCTGTGATGGATGGCTGGGCGGTCTGCGCCAAGATCCGGGAGACCAGCAAGGTGCCCATCATCATGCTGACGGCCAAGAGCGAGGTCTTTGATCGGATTCAGGGCCTTGAAATGGGCGCGGATGACTACATCGTCAAGCCCTTTGAGATGAAGGAGCTGATCGCCCGGATCAATGCCGTTCTGCGGCGGACGGAGATCCCCAACGACACCAGCAAGAAACTCCATTTCGACAAGCTGACCATTGATCTGGATTCCTATGAGCTGATCGTGGACGGCAAAAAGATCGACACGCCCCCCAAGGAGCTGGAACTGCTGTACCATCTGGCCTCCACCCCCAACCGGGTCTACACCCGCAACCAGCTTTTGGACGAGGTGTGGGGCTTCGACTATTTTGGCGACAGCCGCACCGTGGACGTGCATATCAAGCGCCTGCGAGAAAAGGTAGAGGGCGTCAGCGACCAGTGGGCGCTGAAAACCGTCTGGGGCGTGGGCTATAAGTTCGAGACCGTTGGCGGCCAGACGGCAGACAAGGCGAAGTAATATGAAGGATTGGTTCCGCGAGCGGTTTCACGGGCTCTATTGGCGGCAGATGGCCGTCACCGTGGGCATGGTGTTCCTGACGCTGGTGCTGTTGGGCGTGTCCTTTTTTTCCCTGAGCTATTCCTATGCCCGGGGGCAGAAAACCGATGAGCTGATGGTCCGGGCGATGGCGGTGAGCAAGCTGTCCGTGCGGTATCTGGAGACCGGCCGCTATCTCTCTATGGAGGAATTGCAGAAGGACGAGCAGTTCCGTCAGCTGGCGGCCACTGCCGCCGTGATCTCCGAAATGGATATTCTGGTGTGCGATATGGATGGCCATGTCCTCCTGTCCACGGATGCCACTATGGAGGGCCGGCCCGTCACCATTCCGTCATCGGTGATGGACAAGGTCTCCGCAGACGGCACCTGGGCCGGGCGGAGCCGTCTGGACCAGATCTATGCCAGCAAGCAGTTTGTGGGCGGCGTGTCCGTGGTGAACCCGACCACCGGGGAGGTCCTGGGGGCGGTGTTCACCGTCTGCGCCTCGGATTCCGTTGATAATCTGTGGCGGGCCTTTGCGGGACTGCTGATGATGACGGGCTTCGTGGTGCTGATGATCTCCTTTATGGCGTCCTCCATTACCACCATGCGGCAGATCAAGCCCATCCGGGAGATGGCTGCTGCCACCCGGCAGTATGCCGACGGTGATTTTGATGTTCGCATGAATGACTACGGCCGGGAGGACGAGATCGGCGAGCTGGCGGCTTCCTTTAATAATATGGCAGAGTCCTTGCAGCAGACGGAGCGTCAGCGCCGGGAGTTCATCGCCAACATCTCCCACGAGCTGAAAACCCCTATGACCACCATCGCCGGGTATACGGACGGCATTTTGGACGGTACCATCCCGCCTGAGAATGAAAAGCAGTATCTGCGGATCATCGCCAACGAGAGCCGCCGTCTCAGCCGCCTTGTGCGGCGGATGCTGGATGTCAGCCAGCTGCAGGCTATCGATCCCCTGCGCAACGGTAATCATTTCGATGTGTGCGAGTCTATGCGCCGGGTACTGATCTCCATGGAGAAGAAGATCAATGACCGGCATCTGGATGTGGAAGCGGATATTCCCGATGAGCCAATTTTGGTGCTGGGCGACAACGATATGATCACCCAGGTCATTTACAACCTGCTGGAAAACGCTGCCAAATTTGCACGGGAAGGCTCCACCCTCTACCTGGGCGTGGCCATGATGGATGGCAAGGCCCGGATCACCGTCCGAAATGTGGGCGAGACCATCCCGGCGGAGGAGCTGCCGCTGCTGTTTGAGCGGTTCCACAAAAGCGACAAGTCCCGCAGCGAGGATAAGGACGGCTATGGCTTGGGCCTGTATATCGTCAAGACCATTTTGCAGCAGCACAAGGAAGAAATCAATGTCACCAGCGAGAATGGCGTGACCACCTTCACGTTTTCTCTGCGGGTGGAGTAAAGAGGTACTATGAGCGAGCGCAGGACCCTGCAGACGCGGGGAGAAGTCATCGAGGAATACAGCAGAGATTTCCCCGCGGAGATCGTGGAGACCTATTCCCGGCCTTTGCCGGGGGCCGTGGAGCCTGTACCCACAGAGCCAACGCCCAGATCTCGGAGGAAAAAGCGACGGGTGTGGAAGGGGCTGATGATCCTTCTGGCCATAGCGGCGGTAATCGCTTTGCTGGCGGCGGGGGTGCGGTGGCTGATATGGGAATTGCAAATGCCTGATGACTGGGGCGAGGACGATTATTACTACTATGACCAGGATCAGGAGGATGAGGATGCCCCCATTACCATTCCCACTGAGGAACCGGATGCAGACGCTCGTCTGGAACTGGCGAAGGACCGCAGCCATGCGCTTTCGGCTCAGGAGGTTTACCGGAAGGTAAGCGGCGCCGTGGTCACGGTGGCGGTGGATCTGGACGGCGGCCGGATGTCTGTGGGAACCGGTGTGATCTTCCGGGAGGACGGCTACATCCTCACCAACCACCATGTGGTAGCCGGGGGCAAGAGCTGCACGGTGCTGCTGTCCGGAGGACGGCCCTATGCGGCGAAGTATATCGCCAGCGACGCCGGGTACGATCTGGCTGTGCTGAAGATCAATGCGGAGGAGGCTCTTCCCTTTGCGGAATTCGGAAATTCCGACGCTTTGTCCGTAGGCGACCCTGTGTACGCCATCGGTACGCCCCTGGACATTGAGATGGGCGGCACCTTCACGGATGGTATCGTTTCCTCTGTCAACCGGGAGATCCAGCTTACCAGCCGGACCTCCATGCCACTGATCCAGACCAATGCGGCGCTGAACAACGGCAACTCCGGCGGCCCGCTCATCGACAGTTACGGGCAGGTAGTGGGTATCAACTTTATGAAGCTGTATGCCCGATATTCCACGGTGGAGGGTCTTGGCTTTGCCATTCCCTCCGTGCAGGCGGAGCGGGTGGTCAATGATCTGCTGATCTACGGCGAGCCTCAGCCGGAGCCGCTGCTGGGCGTTTCCGTTCTGCAAGTGCCGGACCAGCTGGCGGAGCACCTGTGGGGCATTCAGGTGAAGGAGGTCACGGCGGGCGGCGCGGCGGACCGGGCTGGCGTCCGGGCCGGGGATTATCTTTTGGCGGCGGACGGCAAGGAGACCCTCAGCAGCGCGGATCTGCTGCGGGCCCGGTGGCAGCATCATGTGGGAGACGAGATGACGTTGACCCTCTGGCGCCGCGGCGAGATCCTGACGGTAACGCTGGAACTGACTGAGGCCGTGGAAAAGTGATCCCCTCTAAATGAAACGAATGACCCCCGGCGGCTGAGTTCAGCCGGGGGTTTTATGATCCTTTTGGGGGAAAATCAGCGAAAGACCGGAGAGCAGCAGGTAGATACCGAAGGGGCGGCGCAGCAGGTCCACATCCACCGCTGTGGCGATCCATGCCCCTGCAAGTGCCGCCGGGACAGCCACGGGAACGGCAGCCTTCCATGTGGGTGTATCCAGATATCCCTTCTGCCAGTGGCACAGCAGGGCGGAAATGGCTGTGGGCAGGAAGAACAGCAGGTTGATGCCCTGGGCCATTCGCTGGTCCACGCCTAAAAACAGTGTCATCACCAATAGCAGCAGCGTTCCGCCGCCCACGCCCCACGCGGAGATCACCGCAGCCCCCAGCCCGCAGAGAAAGGGGAGCAGCCAGTCCGTCACAGCAGATACCTCACCCCCGCGTAAAAGAGAAAGGCGGCGAAGATCCACTTCAGAATTTTGGCGGACACTCTGCCGTAGAGCTTTCCGCCCAGCCAGCCCCCCAGCAGCCCACCCGCCAGATAGGGCAGGGCGGAGGCCCAATTCATCCCGCCCCGCCAGAGGTACATGGCGGCGGACACGGCGCACACCGGGAAAATGACCGCCACACAGGTGGCATAGAGCTGCCGGGACTTCAGATTGCCCCAACGGGAGAGAATGGGGAGAAATACCATACCGCCGCCCCCACCGAACAGACCGTTGGCAAGACCAGCTGCACCGCCGGCGATCCGGGCGGGCCATTTTGAAGCCATCACGCCACCTTCCTTTCGCGTATGTACGGACCTCCGCCGGTGGGTCAAAGGATTTTCGGCCCGGCGGCGGAGGGGAGGGAGCCGTTATTTCAGCTCAAAGCTCTGGCAGTCGGTGCACTTGATCTCGGTGGGGTTAGCCTCGTGAGTGCCGACCCGAATGGAGGTCAGGCCGCAGTAATTGGAGTCCTGGCAGTGGTGCGCGCAGTTGTTGACGGTGCAGCTGATGCTCTGATTGGGGGTGCACTGGCAGCCGCCGTTGGTGCAGTCCTTCATGATTCGTTCCTCCTGCATGAGAAAAATTTTGGCTTACGCCGTCAGGTAGTATGTCCCCGGACCTGAACTTTATACGGCGGCGAACATAAAAAACAGGCGTTCCTGGAGGGAACGCCTGAGACTGTCGATAAAGTGGTAAATTCTCCGCAACGGTAAGGAAGGGTGTGCGCGGGAAACCCAAGAAG
>OGGZ01001103.1_pt1 | contig 25225 bp, 31 predicted proteins | sample 1571371 | NCBI WGS metagenome assembly OGGZ01 (sample SAMEA2582025, study PRJEB24529) | metagenome | biome: Human gut stool | place: China | collected 2011
CTTAGGCACGAACTTGGTGACCTTGATTCGGCCAAGCTCGTCAGCACCAATCACGAACTCGTCGCCCTGATGAACTACTTGAGCATCAATATCCTTAACCCCTTTCAGCCGTTTGAGTGCCGTGATAGTGCCAAAGTAAGACCGTTGCATCTGCAGCTGATTGCCATAGACGATGAAATAGCACTGATTCTTAGCCGGGCTAAGCCCTTGCTCGACCATATCCAGCAAAGAATTAGCGATTGAGGCGGGAACACACTGCAAAGCCGGCCGACCGTCACGTCCTTTGACGTTTTGGAGCGTAAAGAAAGCCGATTTTAAAGCGTTCTGCCATTTGTAGTTTGCCGGCAATGCCAGCCCTTCGTCCGTCAACTGATCGATTTTTTTCGATACTGTGTCTGTAATGTCCTTCTGCAGGATTGCCATTTGATTAGCCATTGTTTTGTTCCTCCCGTTTCTTGATTGTCTTTAGTGCATCAATCAGTGGCTCCTGTGCTCGTTCTAGCCGACTGATTGCTAAATCTAAATCAACAACTGCCACGTGGTCTCCTACGCCGTTATTGCCGGTGGCAAACGCATCTTCAATCGATTCGATTGCTTTACCGATATGTCTAAGCCCTGCGTCTACCAATGCTTTCTCGTTTGGTGATAAAGCCATATGTTATAATCTCCCTGTAAAGTTTTTTGTTTATGGCGTTACTGGTGTCGGCCAGTAACGCCTTTTTTCGTTGTGCTAACAGTCATTTGCCATGCAAACATTGCAATCCAGATCAGTGCAACCCAGTTAGCCTTGATGAAGTGGTCAGTCATGTATAGGTAGACAAAACCTGCACTGAGAGCTGACCAGATTAATGCCCTGAGCGTTCCCATAGTCTCACCTCCCGTTCCAACTTATCGATTCGCCGACATAGCAGCGAATGATCAATGATCATCACTAGTAAAATCAAACCGCCAATCACCGGCGCAAAAACGTCAAATTCCATTAGCTAACTTCATCTCCTTCCTGATTTGACAACAAGATATTAATAATCAGCTGCTCCATGTCTGGAGGTAGTCTTACTTTTTCGAGGTCATCAATACGACGCCCACTGGCATCATAGTTTTCGATAATATATTCCATTGTGTTTTTCCCCTTTCTGTTACAATTAGTTCATCTCCCAACGAAAGGAGGTGACAGTATGGCTATAGCAACTCTAGTATGTTCTATTATTTCTGCGTTAATAGCAGTAATAAATGTAACTATTACAGTTTGGTCTTCTATTCTTGATATAGATATCAACCATTCCATCAGTACTAATGGCAACAATAAATTTTTGAGAATCGAAATAACAAATAACGGTGATATCTCTACTAAAATCAAAAGCTTAGTTGTTGAAAGCAGCACTGGTGTCTTAAGAACATCCTCTGATACATCTATGTTCGTTCCATTTGCTCATCCCGAAATATTAATTGGTCATCAATCTGTTAGGTACGGCTATCTAGTTACTAACAATGAAATAATTAAGAAAATCAGTATTGTTTTCTCAAAACGAACATCGTTAATAAGCCATAAAAAAGTCATTTTTTTAGATTGAAATACAGCGTAATTAGTAGACTCACTAAAGTTACTAATTGGGAAAATAGTATCCATGCCATCAAGACAATCACTCCCTTCTTCCTGGTTGTATACTTAAGTCATCTCCCAACGAAAGGAGGTGAAAATATTGAAGTTAAAACATGATTGTGTTCGGTATGTCCTACTTTCATTAGAAGCACAGGGAATAGGCATGCTGCATTATGGAGCCGAGCTTTCTCAAATGCTTCCAGAGCTTGTCAACGATCAATATTCTGAAGACGATATAACGTATACTTTTTTGCAGCTACTTGATGGAAAATATATAAATGCAAGGTACGATAAATACGCTTCTGGTTTTTCATTAATGGTTTTTGATATTACTTGGTCCGGCCATGAGTTTCTTGACTCGATTCGTGATGATGAAGTATGGAATCAAACGAAAAAAGCAACCAGTACCTTAAAATCAGTTTCAATCGGCGTTCTTAAAAACGTGGCTACTGCAGTTCTTACGGGAATTATTAAACAGAACACCGGCCTTCCGCTTTAAGCAGATTTGATAGTCATTACCATCAATATTTACGAAAAGGTTTCTCAAGGGATGACCCATCTCTTCTGAAAACCTTTTTCTTTCTTCATTAGAAATGGTTGGTGCTATACCATAGTTTCCATAAGTGGTTGCCAGTAGTTGCCTATAGCCGCCTTCTACGGTGTAATAGATAGCTCGCATGATCTGTCACCTCCTACAACCCCAGATCGTCGTCTTGAATCTCCAGTGCGTTGTCTTGGAATACCTTTAGTGCTTCAGGGAAGTATCGCCAAGCTCCATCGTGATCGCGGTAGCTCATATCGGCATCACGCTTAACCCCTAGCTTGTTGGCCCATTTGCCAATCGCAATCGGCGACACGCCAATGATGTTGCCAATCTCGGTTGCCGAATACTCTCGGCGTGCACCTACCGGCAGTGCCGACATGGCGCGAATTGCTTCGTTGCGGAAATCAACTGCCATATGTGGTCGCTGGTAATCATCAGCAACTTTGCCAAGCTCCAGATACAGCTTGACGTCTTGATTGCGCAGCTCGTGCGCCTTGTTGACGTTCTGCTTACGCATTTCAATCAGCCATTCTCGCTTGTACGCGAGCTTCTCATGCTCCAGGCCGTTATCGATAGCTGCTACTTTACCGTTATGTTCAGCTTCATATTCGTTGAACAGCGATACATACGTTGCGGTAAAGATTGTTCCTTTACGACCAGTAATCTTGTGGGCTACGAATTCGCAGCCCTGCTTAGTTAACAAGAAGCATGGCAGCTCTTTGTTTTGTGCTGAAATATAGCTTGATTCAATGAAGAATTGACGTGGGCTCAATTTTGAGCTCTCCTCTAAATCGTTGATATAACTGCGAATGTCACGCATTAGGTTCTTGTGAGTCTTGCCAATCATCTTGGCAACGTCCCGGCTGTCGATTACTTTTTGCTCGGACTCACCAACATAGCGAATCACTGATTCTGTATTCACGTTTTGCATTGCCATTCTCCTTTACTTTTTAAATTAGTTATAAAACTCATTTTTGAAGATTTTAACTAATTATAATAGTTGAAAGCTTCAAAAAAAATGTCCTCTTTCGGGACACCAAAATAATCCTCTACTTTCTGCATCATCGCCGGTCTTGGCGTTGCGTTGCCAGTTTCCCACGACGATATCACCTTCTGGTTAGTGCCTAGCGCATCAGCTAATTCTTGCTGGGTAATGCCTCGACTAGTTCGCAGCTCTTTTAATTTTGTCAACTTATCATCCCCTAGAAGCCGAATAGACTAAGTACGGATAGAATGAGAATCCCTACTAACAGCCATAATTCGACTCTTTCTCGTGTTTCTTTTTTCATTGATTCTTACAACTTGTCAAGGTACACTAAAGCTTAGGGAGAATCAACTCCCCTTGCTTTATGTTTAGAGCCAAACAATTAGATGATCGATCAGTAAGACGATAAAGGTAATGATTTCTAGCCAGAACCGAATCGTTTCACGTCGCTCAGCTTTTTGTTGGGCTCTTTTTTGTTGCCTCGACAAACCGCTACGCTCCTTTCTTGTTAAGGTCTTGATCAACCTTACGAGTATTATATTATACTAATATAATTGGTATTGCAACATATTTTTCTATTTTTATTGGTTAAACGCTAATTTTATTGGTTTTAAAAACAGTAACACAGTATTATATACATAACAAATACTAATAAAATTGGTGGTGATTATATGTTAGGAAACAATATAAAAGAATTGCGCAAACAAAAACATCTAACTCAGAAAGATCTGGCAAAATTAATGCATGTTTCTCAACAAACCATTGGCGCTTGGGAAACCGAAAGAGCTATTCCTGGATCAGATACTTTAGCTTTACTAGCTAGCCTATTCAACGTCTCCACTGATTACCTGCTTGGCCGCGACCCCAAGGAAGACGATCTCAAGACCGCAGATCTCGCTGATGATGACACCATCTTCACTTTTGAAGGCAAGCCTATCCCTGAGCAGGACCTGGAATATATGAAACGGCTGCTGCGCGGTGGGAGAAAATAAGGAGGTGTTAGTTAATAATGGAAAATTTATCAAAGCGTCTAGTAGATAAGAGCATTGAGGCCTTCATTATGGGACTTGAAATTTATAACAAACCCACAATTAGATACAGAATCGAAGGATTTAGTTTCTTTATATGCAACGCTTGGGAATTAATGCTTAAGGCCGAACTTTTAAATAAAAACATCCCTATTTATTATCCTAATAGTGATAGGACCATTAGCTTAGAAAAAACGATTCAAAAAATATATACGGATAAAAAACAGCCTCTTCGTATCAACCTAGAAAAAATAATTGAGTTACGAAATACAAGTACACATTTTATTACTGAAGAATACGAAACTATTTATGCCCCGTTCTTTCAATCTTGTGTCTTAAATTTTTCAGAACAAATAAAAAGATTCCACAATGTGGACGTTACAAGATATGTCTCTCAAAACTTTTTAACACTTACAGTTAATCTAAACATTCTCTCAAATGAAGAAATTAGAGGGAAGTATTCTCAAGAGATGGCTGAACGACTTATATCGAATAAAAATGAGTTGGAATTTCTTGAAAACAATAATTCATCAAATGATTTATACATCCCAATTAGACATGAGTTTGTTCAGATAAAAGATAAAAGCAAGGCTGATTTTACTTATGCTATTGACTCTACTTCAGATGTCACAGCTAAAACCATCACTAAGCTACAAGATCCAAAAGATAAGTACAAATTATCAAGAAAGAATGTTATTAATTCAATCAATAAACAAATCAAAACAAAAAGCATCACCTTTAACTATAGAACAGTTAGCGGTGATGCAAGTTTTAATGAATATACCTTGAAATTAATAATGGACTACTACAATTTACAAGATAACCAAAAATATTGTTATCAGTTTGTGAATACAAGAAGATACTCTCAACAATTAGTAGAATTTGTTGTCGAAGAGATTAAGTTTGATTCAGACTTAATTGAACATTTACGAAAAAATAAAAAAAAGATAACCCCAGGGTCATAGGAATTCTAAGCTTTCGCCTACTCCCGTTCGGGAACCCAGAGCTAATCCTTCACAAGTTATCTTACAATTATTATCCATACTATTCTACGTAAAGTCAAGTCTAGCTTACTTTAAATAAGCATCTCTGGTTTTAATATTCTATTTTTATAATTAGGAATCGAGGTGGTAAAAATGACCGAGATTAGCAGCTACCTGGAACAAGTTGCCTTTGACCATAATATTAATATTGTCTGGACCGATAAGTTGGCTCCTGAAACTCCGCCTGGCTGTTCGCTCCGTTACCGCAGCATTGTCATGAACCTTAACTGGCATCACCCTGCTGAGATCACGTTTCAGCTTGCGCATGAAATTTCACACATATTAAATGGTGATGAAACCGATATTTGCTTCTACCACGCTACCTTCACAGGCAAACACTCCGTTGAATATAAAGCGAACACTGGCGCTGTTAAGCTTATGGTTTTCTTTTATTGCCAAGGCGTACCAAAAGAAACCATAAACGTATACGATTTTATGAAATCATACGAAGTACCAAGCTACCTTGACAATGTAGTCAGGGAAGAAGTGCACAACTATTATATTTTAAACAGATACTAATAATACGCCCAAAACCGATCGACGTTAAAAGCTGTTATTGGGAGGATCATATATGAAAAAAATAGTTTTAATTTGCGCTACTGTAGTTTTAGGAGCGACTCTTACTGCATGTAGCAGCTCCTCATCACAAAAATCAGCAAAGAGTAGCAGTAGTTCTTCATCAACTAAAACAGTCAAAAAGCATAAGGCTACAAAGAAAAACAAACAAGAAAAAAAGAAGCAAAGTTCGACCAACTCTACTTCTTCTAGTTCATCTCAATCTGCTGCTCAACAAAATACAAATCAAGATCGTTCTCAACAACAAACAACGCAAGCAAGTCAATCATCGAATAGCAATAATTCTTCAGCAAATGGTAACACTTCATCAGGTATTGACAATTTCAATGGGGATATTCATGATTTCGTTAATACTTATGGCGAAACAATGGCCGCTTATAAGATTGACCATGGTATGTCAGTGAAAGACGCTCTCTATTCCACTCCTGACAGTATGAAAACTTCTGGTGAAATGCAAGATCAGTATATGTACGAGCAGGGAAAGGATCCTCAACAGGAATACCAAAATACCGTTAATCAAGGATACTAAAAAACATTTCTGGCAAGCAATTGACTGCTACCGGCGTAAGCTTGGCTCGATATTTAAATATCATGGCTATTTATTCGATCTTAGGCATGGGATTGATTTGGTCAGATATTAAAATAAAAAACTATTGTTGATTGAATAATGAAAGGAGTGGAATTTTTGAATACACCATTAATGATTGATACGTATCTTCCACCTATTGAAAACAATCCGGGAATTTCTCATCCTGCAAAAATTATTGCTTCTGATGGTAAGACATATTTTCTGAAAGGAAACATGTCCAAAGATAATGATAATAACAAGTTATTTCATATGGACGCTGCACTAGCACAAGAAGCTTTAAGCTATAGAATAGCTAATTTTTTCAATATTCCAACTCCGCAAATTGTTTATATCAAAATTACTGAAGATGATCTTGTTAACTTCCCAAAGCTTCGATTTGTTCACAATTTCCAAAAACCTGGTTTGTATCTTGCAAGCGAAAATACTGGATCATCTGAATTAAATAAAGAATTTCGGCAATACTACTATTTTTATAGTCTTGGCTTTCCAGGTAACGATTTTCATGGCTTTTTATCAAGAATACAAAATAAAGAAGATATTTCAAAAATAATTTACTTTGATATTTTGATAGCAAATATTGATCGCTATAAAAATCCTGGTAATTTAATTTTCAAAGATGTTGGCGACGGGAATATAATGTTAGCAATAGACTTTGGATATAGCTTTTTTGGCCCATATTGGTCAGCTCATAAATATTATCCAAATATCAAAAAAGAAGAACTTTTGCACCATAATTATCCTAATGGTCTTGCCACAAGCTGGCCTCAATTTATTCTTCAAAAAATGAATTTGCTAGGACAGCAATCATCCAATTCTATTTTTGATGCATTGTCTAAATTTATAGTCTTCAAAGAAAATCCATTTTTAAAGTCCAATCATCGAGCTCACGAATTGTCTAATAACATCCTCACAAAGCTTATAAATGAAATTCCTAACGAATGGTTCGTTCAAGGCGAATACCAAAAAAACATGTATTTGCAGTTTATTTCATCGCAAATTAAATTAATGCCATCTATTATTGATTATCTAGTATCGGCAAAAAATCTCAATAATTCAAATGGAGGAAAACTTAAATGGGAAACAGGCAAAAATATTATTTCTCTATAATTTCTTATATTCCTGATTATATAAGAGCCGAACGAATAAATATCGGTATCATCATTTTTAATGATACTTATGATTTAATTGATTATTCACTTTTGCCTAGCAATACCAGTAAAATAAGAAACTTGTTAACCAATGAGGCCCTTTCACTTTTTAAGGAAACAATAAAGTTTTTGAATTATTTTTTGAAAAAAATAAGTAATTCGCTGTCAATCAATATTCACACATCAGGGGTTAACTTAAATATAGAAGGATTACCCGAAACTATTGCCCTCTCAAAATTAGAACCTATCATTACGGCAAATAAACAAGATGTAATTGACAATTTAATCAGCACTTATATTGGTAACGAATTTTTTGGAAAAAACCATAAAACCATTTCTATTGCGAAAGAAGTAGTTAAAAATTACTTCGAAAAAAACAGCATTATTAAAAACCACCTTGTCCCACGAGCCTCTTTCAAGCCAACAAGAACGTCACCATTTAGATATACTGCTGATTATGCTTATTTAAAAGAAAACAAATTTAATATAATTAATTTAATGCCCTCTAATGAAGAATCATTAGAGAAATGGTATCAAAGAAATCTTGCTTTAAGTACCAAGTTTGAAAAATACGGAAAGATCGTTGTTTTTTATGACAATGCTAACTTAGCTTTAGAAAAAAAACAGATTATCACTGATCTGTCTTCATCCAGCAATCAATTTTGCTCTTTAGAAATAGAAAAAAATAATACTAAGAGCCTTGCTGAATTCGTTAAAAATGACATTTCACAATCGAATAAAAATCAAGTCAAGCAATACATGGAAAATTATATGTTTGCGTAAAGTAACTAAAAAGCCCGGCACAGCGCCGAGCTTAATTTTTGCACACAAAACGAACATATGTTTATTTAAGGAGATAAAAAAGAACTCTCTCTAAGGAAAAGTTCTTCTTTGTACCTTACCATCTTTGCCAATGGGTAAATCCAATTACTAAAAGATGTCTCCCACAACTGTGGAAGACATTGAATATAACATTGGCTAGCACCAGTATATCATTTTTTAGATAAGCCTTACAAAAATGGAGGAAATTCATATGCCGAAAGTTGCAATCTATGCACGTGTCTCTACACTCAACCAAGCTGAAGAAGGCTACTCAATCGAAGGGCAGCTAGCTAGTTTACGCAAATATTGTAGTGCTTTAGATTGGCAGATCTATCAAGAATATGTTGATCCCGGTTTTTCTGGTGGTTCTTTGAATCGACCTGCTATTCAGAAACTAATTATGGATGCTAAGTCCCACAGATTCGATATTGTGCTGATCTACAAGCTAGACAGATTATCACGATCAGTTCAGGATACACTTTATCTTGTCAAAGACATCTTTGATAAAAATAAGATTTCTTTCGTATCACTTAATGAAAAAATCGATACTAGTTCCCCGATGGGAAACTTATTCCTCACGCTGCTAGCCTCAATTGCTGAATTCGAACGTGAACAAATCAAAGAACGTATGATGATGGGCAAAGTAGGACGTGCTAAGTCTGGTAAAGCCATGGGCTGGTCTAAAGTTCCATTCGGCTATACTTACGATAAACAAACTGGTATTTATCAGATTAACACATTACAAGCACAGATTGTTAAGAGAATTTATCGTGATTATCTTGATGGTGTATCAATTACCAAACTTGTTGATTTGCTTAATGCCGAAGGTCATATCACTAAAGATCGTCCTTGGACTTATCGGACCGTTCGTCAAGCTTTAGATAATGTTGTATATACTGGTCGACAGTTTTATCAAGGCAACGTTTATCCTGGCCAACATGAAGCGATTATTTCAATTGAAGACTATGATAAAACCCAAGCTGAGCTAAAACGCCGACAACTAACTAATGCCCAAAAATTTAATCCCCGTCCTTTTCGGGCTAAATACATGCTCTCAGGTCTTTTATACTGTTCCGTTTGTGGCTCATCAATGATGGTTCAAACACGCTATTTAAAGTATGCAGATGACTATCACTATTATCGTTGTGTCAGTTCAATAAGAAAACGTATTCGCTTCAGTTATCGACAAGATACCGAACTTTGCCAAAATCGATCTAATTACCTAAAAGACGATCTTGAGAGCGCCATAATTAAGACCATACGACACCTGCAACTGCACCCAGACCAAATGCCTGTCGATACTGTTAAGTTTGACGACAAGCCCTTAAAAGACGAATTAAATCGTATTAACGACAAGCTAAATAAACTAGTGGATCTATACCTAAATTCTAATGGTATTTCAATTGGCATTATAAACCAAAAGCGTGAGGAGCTGCTGCAACAAAAAGAAGCGCTCGAAAACAAGCTACAAGAACGTAAACCTAAGCAACCGGAATTAGATCCCAAGAAAGCTTTGTTACTTTTAAGCAAGAAAAACATTCTAGAACTGCCATACGAAGAACAAGTAAAGCTTGTAAAATCCTTAATTAGCAAAATCGAGGTCAGCCCCAGCAAGATGAAAATTCATTGGCGTTTTAATGTCGAAAAATAATTTTAGGTTTCTTGATTTCCAATAGCGTAAACGCGTGCCGTTTCTGCTTCTTTAACATCTTAGTAAACCTCCTGCAGTGAGTGATAGATTGGCAAAAGAATACTGAGATACATTAAAAAAATCCCAGCAGCAATCAAAATAAAAAGCGCTGGCTGCACCAATACCAGAATATGCATCGTTGACTGCCGAAATTTTTTAAACTTGAGCTTGGAAAATAAAGTCAGTTCCTGGCCTAATTGTTCATTGGTCAAGCCACGATTGATAAAAATAGCCAGTTCATCCGGTAAGAAAGGTGCTTTCAAGATTAGGTCGGTCAACTGTCTTCCCTGCGAGCTGAGCTCAAATGCTGCCTGACCAACCTGATGCAATAACGAATCATCATCAAATTTATTCGTCAGTTGGCATATTTCATGCAAAGAGAAACCATGCTGCAGCAAAATAGCTAAATTGGACGTCAGATAATAACCATAGTATTCACGAAAGATTTTGCCAAACAGCGGCCAGCGACACTGATGTCTTACTTTTTTTAGCGTTGACATATGCCGCCAGTGAATTGCCACCAATCCTCCATAGCTAAAAAAAACACCGCCTGTAATTATCAGTGTTTCACCAATTGGCCATTGCTCGCCGATTGGCAGCTGATTCTGCTGCTGCCAGCTTTGCAGCTCGGGAAAAACAAAAATCAGCAAAGCCGCCAAAATCGTCCCCAGCATCACCAATAAAATCAGCGGATATTCCAAAAGCGTCTTTAGCTGACGATGCTGCTGCTTTTGGACCTGTAAATACTGACCAATCTCTTTTAGCGTTATCGAAAGACTGCCATGCTGCTCAGCCAGCAAAAGCTGATAGTAAAGCTCAATTCTTAAATATGGCTTTAACGCATCTGCCAGCAGACGACCGGCCCTAAGCTGCTGATCAATTTTTGAAAAAAAAGCAGCCTGCTGCGGATAGGCTCGCTGTGAGAATTGAACTGCATGCTGCAGCGAGAAGCCAACCGCTAACAAATCATGCATCAGTAAAAACCAATCAGCCTGTTGACCGGCTTTAAAATTAACCGGCTTGGTATGACTGGGCCACGCTCTTTTCCACACAGCCCTTGGCCACGCAATTTTTAAGCTGCTGCTGCCAAGCATCGGTCATCCCCACCTTTCGCTTTGTAAAACCTTCCTGTAATGCATCATCAGCCAATAGATCAAAGAGTACCGCCAATTGTTTTTTTACAGTCGGCAAGAGTCGTTGATAGCAGACACAGCTGACCGCCTGCTGCAGATAAAAGTCATCGACGTTCAGCTGTTCTAGACGAGTCAACGCTCCGTAGACATTTCTGGCATGCACGGTTGCCATGACCAGATGACCGCTTAAGGCTGCTTGAACTGCCATCTGTGCCGTTTGTGGATCACGAATCTCGCCAATGATAAAGATCTGTGGTCGATGCCGCAAGCCAACCTTAAGCAGCTGCTGATAGCCCATCTCAGCCAATTCGTTGACCTGCAGCTGAATAAACATTGGCTCGGTAATCTCAACCGGATCCTCTATCGTCATAACAACACACTGGTCAACGAACTGACGCGCCAGATGATACATCGTCGTTGTCTTTCCTGATCCCATTGGTCCGGCAAACAGCATCAACCCCCGTTTTTTAGCAGTCTGCTGCAGTTTTTGCCATTGCGGCGGTACCAGCATCCGATAATCATTGCATAAACGATAGATAAAACGTACCACCAGTGACTCCTGTCCACGACAGTCACCAACCGACGACAATCTTAAGTCTACCTTTCCCCTAGGCGCGTGCCAGCAAAGCGATCCTGACTGTGGGCGACGATGCTCACTGACTGACATATCAGCACGATACTTTAAATATGCAATCAAACGCTTGCCAAGTGGTAATGGCCATTGCTGATAAAGCTGCAGCTGGCCCTCATGCATGATTAAAAGTCGATAGTAGCTGCGATATGGCAGAACATAGAGATCCGACACCCGGTAGCGAATTAAAACCGCAATGTCTCTTGAGAACTCGCTTTTCAAAATTATCCCTCCTCTAACAATGCTATATGCCAAAAGAAGCAGGATGATATTTTTTTAATGCCGATTATTCGCTTGCAAAAGTTTTCTAATAAAAAAATCACGCCACTCTCGACTGTAAGCGTCGCTGTTGGCGTGATCTTCTAAAGATTAGCATTAAAATACCGAAATACATTACCTGACATTGTTAAATATTGAATGCTTTGGAGAAAAAAAAGACGCAGGCATTATTGCCCGCGCCTAAAACGAAACTATTCAGCATCGTCATCGTCTTCGATAACCCCAGCTTCATAAATGTCGGCAACATCGTCGTTGTCAGTCAGTTCGTCAATCAAGTGCTTGTATTGACTAACCTTGTCGCTAGGAACAACCGTCGTGTTTTGAGGGATCATCGTTACTTCAGCCGTATCCAGTTCGTAGCCTTGTTCTTGCAGAGCATCACGAACGCTGGTCATGTCGCTTGGTGCCGTGAAGATCTGGAACTTGTCGTCAGTAGCCTTCATGTCTTCAGCACCGGCATCCAGAGCATCCATCAGCATGTCGTCTTCGCTCTTGTCGAGACCGTCACGCAGAATTTCAATCAAGCCCTTGCGATCAAACATGTAGGAAACAGAGCCACTGGCACCCAGCGAACCGCCGGAATGAGTAAATGCAGAACGTACTGCAGCGGCCGTCCGGTTCTTGTTGTCAGTCAAGGCAAAGACCATCACTGCAACCCCACCTGGGCCATAGCCTTCGTAAGTAACTTCTTCAAACTTGGCACCACCAGCACCAGTAGCCTTTTCAATTGCCCGTTGAATGTTCTTCTTAGGCATGTTGGCTGCATGAGCCTTGTCGATTACCAGACGCAGTTGAGGGTTGTTTGCTGGATCAGGATCACCTGTTTTAGCGGCTTGGTACAAGTCACGAGAAATCTTTTGGAAAATCTTGCCACGCTTGGCATCCTGAGCGTTTTTACGCCCTTGAATGTTATGCCATTTTGAATGTCCTGACATTACTAACTCCTCTTTTCTTATATAGATTTAGATAACAAACATTGAAATTTTACCAAATTAAGCTGGTAAATTCAAGACTTTATCAATGACGACGAACAATTCGCAGCCCACCGCGCAAAAGCCAGCCAACCAAAGCCAGCACCAACAGCAGCCAGGCAATTCTCCATCCCCTGGTTAAAACGTCATTGCCAATGGTTGCAATCGTTGAAGCATAGTCTGGTTGTTCTTGAGCAGCCTGATTGATTCCAAGCTCGAGCAGCCAGACAAAGCCAAAGTACAGTCCTGCTGACCAGGCAGTCGACCAGCTGAAAACGGCCAGAAAACAGTGTTTAAATAAGCTCCAGACAATTAAGACTGCCAGCGCCAATCCACTGATTGCCAACAGAACGTTAACGACTGTTTTAACGGTCGTAATCGTTTTGGCAGCCGTCTGTACCTCATCGGTGTTCAGTTTTTGGTTGACCTGGTTCGTCAGCTGCTGATTGAACTCACTGGTTGTCGAAGAAGGGAGCAGTGATGTTGAAAGACCATATGATCCCAGCTCATCATCAACCTTTGACTGCAGTCTTTTTTCAACATTGGTAAGATCAAGCTTAATGCTCTTGCCAGCATAAACTTGTTTAACTGCCTGCCTTACCAAGCGATGCGTTTCCTTGGTTGTTAGCAGTGAGCCAGAAACGCCATATTCGCTTAAACTGCCATTGACTTCTTCTTGAAGCTGCGTGCTGATTGGCGAATCGGCCAGCTCATCAGCCGCAAAATCGGCATCTAAGACCGTTGCATTTAGCAAAACCGCGATTGCCATCACCATCGCCAGCAAGATCCCCAAAAAGGTCGCCCCAAAATGGTGATGACGCGGCTGTTGAACGGAAACATCGGCCTGTTGTTTTTGACGATGCATCTCTTCTCGAGACATCAAAGATCAATCACCTTCTAGCGCGTTGACTGACGCTTTTCAAAACCATGTTCCAAAATAACGTCTTTAGATTCATCATCTTCTTTGTCTTCATCCTTGCTGTTCATCAACTTGGTCAATAGACGCATTGATACGGCCCCTAAATCATAAAGCGGCTGCGTAATCGTAGTCAGCTTAGGGCGTGTAATCTCAGTGGTCTTAGTGTTGTTTGAGGCAACAATCTGGAACTCATCAGGAACCTTGACGCCGTGATCAGTCAAACCGTTCAGCAAGCCCGCTGCTACGCCATCATCGCTGACAAAAGCTGCCTTGGCGCCACTGTCAGCAATAGCTTGAGATTGCTTGTAGCCTTCAGCATAAGAATCATGCGTCTCAAAGATCAGCTTTTCGTCAAAATCCTTGCCAGCTTCCTGCAAAGCCTGCTTGTAGCCTTCAATGCGGTAACGCTTGTTGATGGTACTATCCTTTGAGCCTACTACCAGTGCCACCGGACCATCAACACGTTCAATCAGGTACTTAATGGCTTGTTTGGCAGCTTCTTGATAATCAATCCGGACCGTTGGCAGCTCGTCATCATTAGTAACGGAACCAGCCACAACGACCGGTACATTAGATGAGCTGAATTCCTGCCGCAGCTCTTCTGAAATGTCATGCCCCATAAAGATAATACCATCAACCTGCTTGGCCATCAGCCCACGAACGACTTGCAGCGCCTTTCGATCATCAGCATCTGAGTTGGTCAGAATCATGTTGTATTTGTACATTGAAGCAATATCGTCAATCCCCAATGCCAATTCTGCAAAATATGCATTCGTAACATCTGGGATCACAACACCAACCGTCGTCGTTTTTTTGCTGGCCAGTCCACGAGCAACGGCATTCGGGCGGTAATTTAACTGCTTGATAACGTCGAGCACTTTTTTGCGCGTTTCTGGTTTAACGTTGGGATTACCGTTAACCACACGAGAAACGGTCGCCATGGAAACACGTGCTTCACGTGCCACGGTGTAAATGGTAACTGATTGTTTTTCCATAATTTATAAGCCCTTTCTTTGTTGATTTTAGTTGCTTTCATCGGTTTTTCATAACCGCAATCAATATAACAAAATTAACGGTTTTGCGCAAACGTAATGATAAACAAATATGCTATAATATTAACAATTGCTTAAAAAAATCTCATCTTATGCATAAGGAGCAAGACAAATGAACAAATTAACACAATTGCGTCAAGCTGTCAATAAAGCGCAGCTCGATGTTGCCTATCTCAGTGATCCAATGACCATTAAATATCTGACCGGTTTTGGCAGCGATCCGATCGAACGGGTTTTGGCGCTGCTGGTCTTTGCTGATCACGATCCTTTCCTGTTTGCCCCAGCACTTGAAGTAGAAGCCATCAAGGATACTGGCTGGCCCTATGACGTTTACGGCTACCTCGATCATGAGCAGCCTTATGCGATGATTGCCGAACAAGTCAAGAAACGCGTTGCCGCTCCAAGCAGATTCGGGATTGAACAAGGCTTTTTGACCGTTGCTCGACTGCGGGCCTTACAAGAGCAGTTTCCTAAAGCCAGCTTTGACTATGATATGACGCCAACGATTCAGCATATGCGTTTGATCAAGTCGCCAGACGAGATTGCTATTCTGGAAGAAAATGGCAAGTGGGCTGATTTCGCCTTTAAGGTCGGTTTTGATGCCGTCAAGATCGGCGCAACCGAAAACCAGATTGCCGCTGAAATCCACTATGCTCTGCAAAAACACGGCGTTATGCATATGAGTTTTGATACCTTGATTCAAGCCGGTGCCCATGCAGCTGAACCACATGGCGCTACCAATGACACCAAGATTCAAGACAACGAGCTGGTACTGTTTGATTTGGGAACCAACGTTGACGGCTACACCAGCGATGCCTCTCGGACAGTAGCAGTCGGAACGCTTAACGATAAACAAAAAGACATCTATCAAGTCTGCCTTGAGGCTCAGCTGGCCGCCCAAGAAGCTGCCAAGCCTGGCATGACCGCCGCGGAACTGGATAAGATTGCCCGCGATATTATCGACCAGGCCGGCTATGGCGAATACTTCATTCATCGTCTGGGCCACGGAATGGGAATGACCGACCATGAGTTTCCTTCAATCATGGAAGGAAACGACATGCTGCTTGAGCCTGGCATGTGCTTCTCAATTGAACCAGGAATCTACATCCCAGGTTTTGCCGGTGTCCGAATCGAAGACTGCATCCATATTACAAAAGATGGCAATGAGCCATTTACTCATACGACAAAGGAACTGCAATACGTTGGCAGATAAATTGCAAATCAAAAGCACTTCACCAGCAAAAGTGAAGTGCTTTTTTGTCGATTCATAATTTTTAATCTTGGTTGCTTGATGATGAATGATCATCCTGACTAGCAGCGTCATTATCTTCATCAGATGCATCCGCAGTTTTGTCGATTACGATGTCATCTTGGCTTGAGGTGTCGGATTGGGCTTTGGCAAGTTCTTCTCTAATCTGAGCGGTTTGTTCGTCAAAGTCATCGTTGGTAAAATGATTGACCGCTTGATCAGCACTTTTTTTAACCGTATCAGCGCCTTTTTTTACTGAGCCGGCCAAGTCGCTAAATTTATCGCCAAACTTGTCAACAGCCTGTTCCTTAACATCCTGCACCATTCCATCGGCAAGATCCAAGGCATTGATTGCATAGTCGGTTGCATAATCAACGGCATCATGCGTCTTATCAGCCACAGCCTGCTTAATCTGCTTTTTCTTATCGGCACTCAGCGATTGCCAGGCTCCAAATGCGGCCGCGCCACCAACCAAAAAACCAGCTAAAACTTTTTTCGTCATGTGCTTATCCTCCAATCAAAACTAGTTTTCCTTGGAACGATGCAGCTTGCTAAACAGGTTTAGTGCTGCTTTTTTACCGGCATTTGCCAACAGCTGGCGTCCCTGCTTGGCACTTTCATGCTGCGCGTTCAGCTTGTCAGTAAACTGGCGTGCCGCTGCGTTAACGTCGCTGGCACTCTGCCCAAGATCGGCAATGGCTTTTACCGCCGGATCCAGTTCTGACGACTTTTTGTTCAAGTCTTCCAATAATTCGTTGGTATTTCCTAAAACGTTTTCTAATTCATGAGTAAGTGCATCAACGTCTTTGCTTAATCCATCAATACTTTTAGTCGTTTCTTCCAGTGTCTTGCCCAAACGAGACAAAAACATTCCAATAAAACAAACCAGCACTACAAACGCGATCGCCGCGATCAGGCCGGCAATTTGTCCAGCAGTCATTTAAAAGCTCCTCCTTTGTAGTTACACCAAGTTTAACATATCGCATAATTTTTTGTTAATTATTATTAGCGGTTGACTTATGATATAGTTGTCTGGAATCTATATAAGGAGCGATTTCAATGAACAAGCAGATCCAACAGCTGACTAAATCTTTTGCCAACGTCGATCTGGACCAGATTGCCCAAAATATCGTCAATCGTCTATTTTCGATTTTACTGACGATCGTTATTTTTTTCGTGATTCTTTGGGCGGGCAAACTCATCATCAACTACGCCTTTAGTCATACCAAACGTTTTAACATGCTTGGCGCTCATCGCATGGCAACCTTTCACACCCTAACGCTCAATATTTATCGGTATACCTGCTTTTTCTTTCTGCTGTATGCCCTGCTTTCTTTGATTGGCGTACCGGTGGGAACCCTCGTCGCCAGTGCCGGAATCTTTAGTATTGCTTTGGGACTTGGCGCACAGGGATTCGTCAGCGACATGGTCAACGGTTTTTTTATTTTGCTGGAAAAACAGCTTGACGTTGGCGATGTCGTGGTGATCGGTACGGTTAAGGGCACAGTTTCTGGCATTGGACTGCGAACTACCCGCGTCACCAGCGCGGATGGCACGCTTAACTACATTCCCAATCGCAATATTACTACCGTCAGCAATCTTTCCCGCTCAACCTGGCATGCCAGCGTCGACATTCCTATTGGTCCCAATGCGCCATTAGATGAGATCAAAAAAGTCATTGCAGCGGTCAACCAAAAACTAATCACACAGGGCAAGTTCGGCAAGCATCCCGCTCCTAAAATCGTTGGTCCCGTTACGATTCCAGCAACTGCTTCTGCCAAGGCCTCATTGGTTTACCGCGTGGCTTTGACGACAACTTATGATGCCGAATATCAATTGACCAGTGACTGTCTGGCAGCTTATCTGACGGCTTTAAACAATGCCCATGTTTCGCTTGACTAACTTCACCAAGAAAGGTTTATGACTATGTCTATTCGTTTAATTGCTACCGATATGGATGGCACTTTTTTAAATAATGAGCACGACTACGACCATCACCGCTTTAAAAAAGTCTTTGACAAACTGACTAAAAATGGCGTTCAGCTGGTGGCAGCCAGTGGTTCCTCATACCCTCGTCTGCGTCGAGAATTTGCCGCAGTTGCCGACCAGATGATTTTTATCTCGCAAAATGGTTCGGTAATTCATTATGGCGATGAGCTGATTGATTGCTTTCCGCTGCATCATGATGACTTAAGGGCCGTTTTGGTCGCGTTGACCAGACTGTATGGTGATGACGACATCAATCAGCTGGTTATTTCAGGACCAACGACCTCATTTGTTGATCAATCCATGGATGAGAAAAATTTTGCCATCGTCAAGCTTTTTTATGAAAACGTTAAACGCGTCCCCAACCTGCAAGACATTTTTAAATATCCGCTTGACGAGCCGCTTACTAAGATTTCGGTAAATTTTGCCGATCATATTGATATTACCGATGTTACCAGTGAATTGGACAATCTGCTGCCAGCCAATCTGATCATGGAAAACTCAGGCTTCAATACTGAATTAATTGGTGATGCTCATGCTACTAAACGCAATGCTTTAATGGCAATCGCCAGTCAATTCAATCTGCGTCAAAACGAAATCATGACCTTTGGCGATAATGAAAACGATCTGGGCATGCTTACGCTGACTTCTCACAGTTATGCTATGAAAAATGCTGCTTTGCCGATTCGCTTGGCCGCATCCAACGTAACGCGTCTGACTAATCAAGAGAGCGGCGTTTTGGATACGATCGAACATTATTTTGATTTTTCCCACTAAAAAAAGAGCAGCCTAAGTCAGGCTGCTCTTTTTTTAGACATTTTCAGTTTCTGGCAGATCAAGCACCTCAAAATGCCGATCAAACGTGTGAGCCGCATAGTTAACGGCCTTCAACAATTCGCGACGCGTAACGATGCCGGTAAATTCACCGTGTTCAGACACGACCGTCAAAAATGACTGATCAATCAGCAGATGCAGATTTTCTTCCACGTCATAAGGATCAGTAATCACTGGGGCATCAGTCTGCATAACGTCTCTGACCTTCATCGTCTGCAGCTTATCCAGATTGATTCGGTCAGTTTCTAACAGTTCATCGGTAATCATTGAAAGCGACAGTAATCCGCGATAGTGACTTTCATTATCGACGACAACGATCTTGGCATAATGATCCTTAGTCAGTACCAAGAATGCATGATACAGTGAATTGTCTTCATTGACCGTAGCAACCAGGCTGGCTGGAATCATGAATTTTTCACGGCGATCCATCATTAATTGGCGAATCTGTTGGTTAATCATTCTTAAAAATCATCCCTTCATCAACCTGCTTTTATTGTAATGCTTATGGACGTCAAATGCGACTGTTATTCCAAATCAAGATGATCGTCTATTGACGTAAAAAGACAAAGTGCAGATCATTAATCGGCTGCATCCTGCGATCATAGTACTGAACATCAAGCTTATTTGAGTCAGCCGTCACAATCGCCAAGGTTCCGCCAATATTTTGATACTGTCCACGCGGCTGACTGATGCTGCCCGGATTTAAATAAAGCGTTCCTTGATTAAACTCAACGGCTAATTGATGAGTATGACCATAGGCTGCAATCGTCGCTCTTTGCTCTTTAGCCAGCAGCATTAGTGGCGTCAAGGTAAAATTGACTTGATAAAGATGACCATGCACGACCAAAATTCGTTCTTGATCCGCGACTGCCAACTGAGACTGCGGATAGTCCAATCCCCAGTCGGTATTGCCAATCACGGTCTTAAATGGCTGCATGACCGGATCGCTTGGCTCAAGGTTTGAATCACCGCAATGCAGCATTATGTCGACTTCATTGCTAAATCGAGCAGCTATTTTTTGTAAAATCGCGCGATCGCCGTGATTGTCACTGACAAATAATGCTTTCATTAAATCAACTCCCCTAAACTGTCATCATCGATCAGGCTATGCCTGCCACCACTCATTAAAATGCTTCATAAAATCCGCTAAGGCGCGACCCCGGTGACTGATGGCGTTTTTTTGCTCGCTGTTCAGCTCTGCCATGGCACAATGCAGCTCATCGACATAAAAAAGCGGATCGTAGCCAAAGCCATTGCTGCCGGTTAATTCATGCAGAATATGTCCATCAACGCGCCCATCAGCCGTCAGTTGGGCACCATTTGGCTTTAAACCTACAATGGTCGTGTGGAAGTGCGCCGTTCTTTTTTCGTCAGCTACCCCAGCCATCTTTTCCAATAGCTTGGCATTATTGGCAGCATCATCATGGTCTTTGGCATAACGCGCCGAATGAACTCCCGGCTCACCGTTTAAAGCATCAACCACCAATCCTGAATCGTCCGCCAAAACTGGTAAGTTCAGTTTTTCAACGGCGGTCTGGGCTTTAATCAGCGCATTTTCTTCAAATGTCTGACCGTCCTCATCAATTGCAAAAGCGGGAAAATCTGCCAGCGTCTTGACCTCAATTCCTTTTGGCGCCAACATTTCAGCATACTCACGCGCCTTACCCGGGTTTTTGGTAGCAACTACAATGGTTTCCATAACTGCTTTCCTTTCTTAAAGTTCCAAATGTGCACACGTATAGTTTGAATTGCTCAGCCACTGATTGGCCCCTGATTCTAAGACCTTGACGTCGCCGGTTGAGTAAAGCTGGCTCTGTGGAAGCAGCGCAGCGTCATTGCAGGCATCGTGACTAATCAGCCATTTTTCGGCACTGTTGACTGCTTCTTTAGCGGGATCAACCAATGTTACCTTCTTACCGAGCTTTTGTTGAATCTCAGCTGCCAAGAACGGAAAATGCGTACAGCCTAAAATCAAGGTCTCAACCGGCTGTTGATCAAAAACTGCCAGCTGTTCATCAACCGTCTGTTTGGCAAGACTAGTTCCGGTCTGACCATGTTCAACGATTGAAACCAATGGCTGCGCGGCTTTTTCAACTACTAAGACATCAGGATCTAGTTGATGCAGTGCTTTTTCATAAGCATGATTTTTAATTGTTGACGCCGTTCCGATCACGCCTACCGAATCATGGTGCTCCTGCTGCAGTGCTCCCTTGGCTCCAGGAGCGATCATACCGATTACTGGAAACGGCATCTTCTGCTGCAGAGTTGACAAGGCGGCTGCTGTTGCCGTGTTGCAGGCAATGATCATCATCTTGACGTTTTGGCGCTTGAAAAACTCGCCAATGTTTAAGGCTAGTTGACAAACGTCCTGTTGCGTGCGCGTACCATATGGAAAATGTCCCTGATCGCCCACAAAAATCAATTTTTCGTGGGGCAGCTGCTGGTTCATGATCCGGATGACTGATAAGCCGCCAAGGCCGGAATCCATAATCCCAATCGGCCGTTTATCCATAATTGCAACACCTTTCTTCCAAATACTTGAAACTCCATTATCTATTTATTTGTCGTTATTTTCAAGTTTTGCGGCAAACCTGAGCTTAAAATCGTCAATTGATGATTTGCCAACCAGCAGTCAAACTCGTTTTGATCGCAAAAAAGCATCAGTATCAAATTAAAATAAGTTTTTAACGATATTTAAGGAACTAATGTCTGACTTTCTATTATAATGAATTATGATTTGCGAAAAGGAAGGATCGTATTTCTGATGAGTCAAAAAACCTACGACCGTTTGATACACAGTCATCGCGGCTTAATTGCCGGCACCATGCGCGATGTGATTTTGCCAGCAATTCTCGGCAAAGAAACTGACGGCATTCTTTATTGGATTGGCAAGGACCTGGCCCGTGAGTATCCGGTAGCATCGCTTGAGGACTTGATCGTTTTAACCGAGCAGCTGGGGATGGGAAAACTCGAACTGCGTCAAAAAAACTCAATTCAGCATATTTGGCGTTTGAGTGGTCCCATCGTTGAGGAGCGATTGGCAGTTGATAAAGAGGAAACCTCTTTTTCTCTAGAGGCCGGTTTTCTCGCCCAAGAACTGGAATTTCAGCTTAGTGCCGTTACTGAAGCCGAGGTAATCGAGCACAAACGCAGCTACGTCGAAATTCTTGCTCAAAATGATCCTCAGTCCGATACTGAATCGGAAAGGACGGAACTGGCTGAATTTATTGAAATCGAAAAGCCAGTCTCTGAACAAGCTTCTGAAGCTGATTCTCAAAAGGGCCGCCGCTTTCGTCATAAAAAGCAGGCTCCCAAAAAATAAAAGCATCACTCATCATCAAATTGATTGAGCGATGCTTTTTATTTTAAAGGTATTGATTCAAAACCTGCTTGAGCTGATCGGCAGAATGATAGCCAATCAGCTGATCGACCACCTGACCATCCTTTTTGATCATCAAGGTTGGAATACTCATAATCCGAAACTGCTGAGGCGTTGCCGGATTTTCATCAACGTCCATCTTGTAAAAGGCAACGTCAGGCATCTGTTCTGATAAGGCATCTACGACTGGCGACTGCATGCGGCAGGGACCACACCACGTTGCCCAAAAGTCGATCAAGACAACGCCTTGCTGGGTGTCCTGTTCAAAAGTCTGATCGGTTGTAGTTTTAACTGCCATGATAAAGGCTCCCTTCATTGATTGATGATCTTATCATACCAAAACTGCTGATTTTCGTCACTTATTTTGCTTACTTTTTATAAGTCACGCTTAATAAACTTATTCTACTGTAAATAGACGATCGTTGCCCCATCACCACCAGCATTAGGTGCCGCGTAGGCAAACGACTTAACGCGCGGATTGCTGCGCAGGTATTCCCATGTTCCTTTTCGCAGCGCACCAGTTCCCTTACCATGAATTACGGTAACCGGTGAAAGATTATTAAGCAGTGCATGATCGATAAACTGAGCCAATTCGCTCATCGCCTGTTCATAGCGGTGACCGCGCAGATCCAGGCGGGCTGACGTATGCCGCGTTTGAACCGTACGCACTGGACGACGCTTGGGTTCGCGCTCTTTTTCGGCGTTGGCGAGCTGCTGTTTGGATATTTTATCCAGGTCGTTTTCGTCAATTTCCATCCGCAAGATTCCCAGTTGTACTTCCCATTTGTGGTTGCCGCGTTTCTCCAAAAGCTCGCCTCTTTGACCGTAAGATTTGACTAAGACGGCATCCCCCTTATGCAGGTCGCGCTTTTGCTTGGCTTTTTTCAAGACTGAGTTGTGCTTTAGGCGTGGATTTTGGTGTAACGCATTTAAAGCTCCCTGTGCATCGATCAATTCATTTTCCTTAACGCTGCCGCCTTGGGTAATCTCCAGTTGGCGCAAATGATGGATAATCTGATCAGCTTTTTTCTTAGCCTGCGAGACTTGATGGTTAGCCTTGGAACGAGCATCTTCATATAGCTTCTCGCGCTGTTCCTCAAACCGCGTCAGCTTGTCGTTAAGCTCTTGTTCCGTTGCCTTATTTTTGGTCAAAAGCACCTCAAGCTTCTCGCTGCGTTCCCGGGCCTGTTTGCGCTGCTCAACCAGTTCGCCGATCATCTTGTTTAGATCCTGGCTGTCATCACTGACCAACGATTTGGCCTCGGCAATTACATCTTGACCGATTCCCAGCCGTTTGGCAATGGCAATCCCATTTGACTGTCCAGGAATCCCCAGCAGCAGTCGATATGTCGGCCGCAGCGTTTTTTGGTCAAACTCCATGCTGGCATTAATGGTTTCTGGTCGATCATAGGCAAAGGCTTTTAGCTCGGGATAATGAGTCGTAACTACAACGTCACTGCCTAACGCACCAATCTTGTCTAAAATCGCCATTGCCAGAGCCGCCCCTTCTTTAGGATCAGTTCCGGCTCCCAGCTCATCAAGCAGCACTAGGCTGTGAGCCGTAGTCTGATCTAGAATTGCCTTCACGTTTTCCATATGACCAGAAAACGTACTCAGATTCTGCTCCAGTGACTGCTCATCGCCAATATCGGCAAAAATCTCGTCATAAACTGCAATCGTGCTGCCCTCAGCTGCCGGAATAAACATGCCAGACTGTCCCATCAGCTGAATCAGCCCCAGCGTCTTTAAGGTGATGGTTTTCCCACCCGTGTTTGGACCAGTGATCACGATGGCATGGTAGTCCTGTCCCAGCTTGATATCGTTGGCAACGGCTTTTTTAGGATCAATCAATGGATGCCGTGCTTTTTTCAGCACTACCTGACCGGCTTGGCTGAGCAAAGGCAGTGTTGCCTTGGTGTCATGGGCCATTTTAGCCTTGGCATTGACAAAATCCAGATGTCCCAGAATCTTGGCATTATTCTGAATATCCAGCCGATAAGGAGCCAGCATCGTTGAAAGAGCTGCCAGGACTCTTCTGACCTCTTGCCGTTCCTCGATTTGCGATTGACGCAGACGATTATTCAGATCAACTGTACTGGCTGGCTCAATATACAGCGTTTGACCACTGGCACTTTGATCATGAACTACCCCGCCAAAACGGCTTCGCTCACGACTCAGCACTGGCAGCACATAACGTTCATTGCGGACCGTAATAATCGGCTCGCTTAGATACTTGGCCATTTTGCCATGCGTATATTTTTCCATCTGTTGGCGAATCTCAGCCTCAGTTTTAGCAATCAGTTGCCGAATCCCATGCAGCTTGCTGGAAGCCTCATCCAAAACAGCACCGGTATCCTGATCGATTGACTGTAAAAGCCGCTTGGTAATGGAAGGAATCGTCACCAATTCATCAACTTCTTTAGGCAGTACCTGCAGCATGATTTTTTCGGCATGCAGTCTTTCAAAAAAATGCTGGACGCTCATGCTGGCCCGCAAGACCTTGGCAATCTGCGCTAGTTCGGCACCATTTAAGCTGGCCTTGATCTTTAATCGCTTCATCTGCGGCCGAACATCTGCCAGTTTGGGAATCGGCATACCGCCTTTTAAGCGCAGAATGTCTGCTCCATCCATCGTTTCTTTCTGCCAGGAAAGTACCGTTTCATAATCAGACTGCGGCATCAGCTCAGCAAGTTCCTGCTTGCCGGTTGCCGATGCCAGATACTTTGCCAGCTGATCTTTAATTCGCTGAAATTCTAATGTTTCTAAA